>Ga0335070_10010411_pt1 | contig 10869 bp, 10 predicted proteins | sample Lox_Sample_13_FD_206722 | JGI IMG/M metagenome (GOLD analysis project Ga0335070, IMG submission 206722) | Soil microbial communities from Loxahatchee National Wildlife Refuge, Florida, United States - Lox_Sample_1.3 | ecosystem: Environmental > Terrestrial > Soil > Wetlands | place: USA...
CGCCCACATAGGTCGCAATCAGTTCTCCCGGCAACTCCGGCCGGCCGACCTGCCGCAACATCGCGTTAACCGAGTGAATCAGATCCAGACGCGAATCAACCAGCGTCCCATCGAGATCGAACACCACCAGCCGGATCTTCTGCGTGTCGAACTTCCGCCGAAACCGAATCATGGACTCTTCAGAATAAATGACTCCCGCTTCCGCCGGAGAGCGACGCGGTTTCCCCGGTCTCGCCCGCGCCGAAAACAACCCACCTTCCTCCTGCCTTCCCGCCTCATTTACAATACATCCCGGGGAAACGCTCGCGCGGGGTGGATAGCACGGATGGTCACCACAAAAGTCGATCCTAAACTGACCGATACCGAATCCAGGAAGAAGTCCAAGACCTATCAGGGCCTCACTCCCCAGCAACTCATCGACGCCTATCGCCTCATGTTCATGTCGCGCCGGGTCGATGACCGCGAAATCCTGCTCAAGCGCCAGCAGAAGATCTTCTTCCAGATATCCGGCGCCGGGCACGAGGCCATCGGTGTTGCCGTCGGCTATGCCCTCAAGGCCGGATACGACTGGTTCTATCCTTATTACCGTGATCGCGCCCTGTGTCTAACCCTGGGCGCCACGCCTTACGATATGCTGCTGCAGGCGGTCGGCGCCGCCGACGATCCCAGTTCCGGTGGCCGTCAGATGCCTTCGCACTGGGCCTACCGCAATCTGAACGTCGTCACCCAGTCTTCGCCCACCGGCACCCAGATTCTGCAGGCGGTCGGTTGCGCTGAAGGTGGCCGCTACATCGCCAGCCATCCCACCGCCTCCGCCAAAGGGGAGGGCGATTACCGCCAGTTCAAGGATGTCCACTCCCATCCTGACGAGGTCACCTACGTATCCCTTGGCGACGGCACCACCAGCGAGGGCGAATTCTGGGAAGCTCTCAACACCGCCTCCAATCGCCGCCTTCCCATCATCTTTTGCGTGCAGGATAACGAGTACGCCATCTCCGTGCCGGTCGAGATCCAGACCGCCGGCGGTAACATTTCGCGTCTTGTCTCCGGCTTTCCGAATTTCCATTTCGAAGAGATCGATGGCACCGATCCGGTCGTCGCCTACGCCGCTATGAAGCGCGCCGTGGAACACTGCCGCTCCGGCAACGGCCCGGCCTTCGTCCACGCGCACGTCATTCGCCCCTACTCCCATTCTCTTTCGGATGACGAGCGCCTCTATCGTCCGGAGACCGAACGCCAGCGCGATGCCGCGCGCGATCCTGTGCCCCGTCTCCAGATGTTCCTTCTGCGGGAAGGCATTCTCGACGAAAAGACCATTAACAAGATCGAAAAGGAAGTCGAAGAAGAGATTCAGGCGGCTGCCGACCGCGCGCTCGAAGCCGTTCCGCCGCAGCCTGAGACCATTTATCACTACGTTTATTCTCCCGATCTCGACCCGAGGTCGGCGCTATTTGATACGCACCCTGCGTTCGCCGCCCCGGAAGCCAATGCAGAAGGCAAGAAGCCGGCCGCCTCGCAGCCGAAAACCATGGCCGACCTCATCAATGCCACGCTGCGCGACGAGATGCGCCGCGACCAGCGCATTCTCATCTTCGGCGAAGACGTTGCCGACGCGAGCCGCGAAGAGTACGTCAAGCAGAAACTCGTCAAGGGAAAAGGCGGCGTCTTCAAACTTACCGCCGGCCTCCAGATGGAATTCGGCCCCGACCGCGTCTTCAATTCCCCCCTTGCTGAAGCCAACATCGTGGGACGCGCCACCGGCATGGCCACCCGCGGCCTCAAGCCGGTCGTCGAAATTCAGTTCTTCGACTACATCTGGCCGGCGATGATGCAACTGCGCGACGAACTTCCCGTCATCCGCTGGCGCTCGAACAACGCTTTCTCTGCCCCGGTGGTGATTCGTGTCGCCATCGGAGGCTATCTCACCGGTGGCGCCATCTATCACTCGCAGTGCGGCGAGAGCATTTTTACCCACATTCCCGGTCTGCGCGTTGTCTTCCCGTCGAATGCGCTCGATGCCGCCGGGCTCCTGCGCACCGCCATTCGCTGCGACGACCCCGTTCTCTTCCTCGAACACAAGCGCCTTTATCGCGAGACTTTCGGACGCTCGCCCTACCCGGGCCCGAACTACATGATTCCGTTTGGCAAAGCGAAGGTCGTTCAGCCCGGAAACAACATGACCGTGATCACCTATGGCGCCGTCGTTCCGCGCGCCCTTCAGGCCGCGCAGAAGCTCGAACGCGAGCACCACATCAGCGTCGAACTTATCGACCTGCGCACTCTGAATCCATTCGACTGGGAGACGATCACTGCTTCGGTCAAGAAAACCAACCGTGCCCTGATCGCCTATGAAGACTCGCTCAGTTGGGGCTATGGCGCCGAAATCGCCGCGCGCATCGCCGACCAGCTATTCCATCATCTCGATGCGCCCGTGAAGCGTGTCGCCGCCACCGATACCTTTGTCGCTTATCAGCCCATCCTCGAGGATGCCATCTTGCCGCAGGCCAGCGACCTCTTCCGCGCCATGCGCGAACTGTCGGAATTCTGAGCCCGATCGGTGACTTGCCTTTTGCGTCTTGCATGCGCCATTCCAGTTCCGTGGTAGAGACGCGGCTTGCCACGTCTCCGCCTGAGGCACCACCAAATGTGGCTGGACCACGCCGACCTGCACTTTCGTCACCGACCCTCGCTCTTCCCCGCGATTAAACTGAACCGTGATGCAACTCAAGCGTGCGCGTTGGCCGCTGCTGGCTCTCGTGGTCGTTTTTGGGGCGAACGCTACCGCGCAGGACGAATCCGGCGTTTCTTGCGTGACCAATCCGAACCAGGAAGTCCGGATCGCTTCCCTGCCCTCCATCACCGCGCAATCGAAGGGCGACTCTTCCGTGGCGATCGCAGCCGTTGCGACCGCTGTCATGGACTCCGACGTATGTTGTGGACGGAATTCGGCGCTCGAAGACCGCATCACCACTGCGCCCAAGTCATCTTTGAAGGAACTCGGCGAACGGCTGCGCGGGAAGCACTACCTCGATAGCGGCTACTCGATCGTCATCGACGATCAATATTGGTCAGGCGCATCCGCCAACGCGGAGATCATCATCACCGCGCTCGACTCCCAGCGTCCACTGCTCATGGATTGGAATAACCGCCTGTACGTCGTTTACGGCGCGGCCTTCGATGAGACCGTCTGCACGAGCGGAACAACCGCGCATTCCATTCACACGCTCATGTTGGTGGACGTTCGGTATAGCGATCAGCGCCGCTACATCACCTTCGACCGCCTGACCGACGACTGGAATAAAGTCGCCGGAATCCTCACCCTGGCGGTCAAACGCTAACCTGCCCTTGATGCACTGCGTCCGTTCGTTCCGGACGACTTACTTGCTCTTTCCCTTCCCCTTAAGCCCGCCCAGGTTGAAGCCAAACGGTCCACTGCCGAAAAATATCAGCGCAAATGCCAGCGCCGCCAGCGCCAGCGGAAATTCATATCCCCCGGGCCCTTTCAATCCATTCTTAAAGTGCACCTTCGTAATTGCCACCGTCATTTCGATCACAAAGGCTAACGAGAAAAATCTGGTGAACACGCCCAGCACGATCCCGATCCCGCCGAAAAATTCTGTCCCTGTCGAGAGATAGGCCATCCATGTCGGAAGCCCAAGCGAGCCCACCATCTGCTGATGAGCGTGGAACCCCCCGAACACTTTTTGATATCCGTGCGCGATCAGGATCGCGCCCAGCACCACTCGCATCACCAGCAAGGCTAGCGGCTGCAATCGATTGAGAGTGTCCAAGCAAACCTCCAGTGGAAACTCATTAACCTAACAGGAAATTTCCTGGAAGATGTTAGATTTTTGTAACGCCGGAGGTTGTTTTCCCGGAATCTGGGACCTAAGACGCGAGACCTGAGTCCCTCTACCTTCTTCTACCAGCTTGAATATGGCGTACCGTCGATCGACATTTCGCTCGATCCGCTGTGCACTCCGGTGACTCCCGTCTCCGTCTGTTCCGGGGACATGATCGATTCGTCTTCGTCCACCGCCCAGGTATCGTTGCGGCCGGTGATGTCGTTCGGAATCTCTTTCAGGTACTTCGCCTGGATCAGGTCTTGCAGCGACTTCGGGGCCTTCTTCTTGTCTAGCGTGTACTGATAGATCACCTGGTTCAGCGTCTGCAGGTTGGTGAGGAAGACTTCCTCGTTCTTCCTCTTTACGCTTCGGCTGTAAATTGGAATCGCCATCGACAGCAGCAGCAGCATGATGGTGATCACGACCATCATTTCGAGCAGCGTGAAGCCCCGCATCCGCTTTGCCGCGCTGTGCGTCATAAGCCGGCTAGTGTATCCAACTGGAGTAGGGCGTGCCTTCACTCGACATCTCGTTGGAGCCGCTGTGTACGCTTCCGATTCCGGGCTCGTTCGGGTTCCATGCATTCTCCGAGTCTTCCGGTTCCGTCACCCAGGTGTCGGTCCGGCCTGTGATGTCGGTCGGTATGAACTTCAGGTATCCCGCCTGCACAACGTCGTCGAGACTCTGCGGCGCCTTTCTCTTGTCGTAGGAGTAGGCCTGGATGACCTTGTTCAGCGTGTCCAGGTCGGCGTGCAGTCTCGCCTCCCGGGCGCGAAGGATCGCCTGGTTGTACATTGGAAGCGCGATCGAGAGTAGAACCAGAATAAGACTGATCACCACCACCAGTTCGATCAGCGTAAAACCACGATTCCGAGCTCTGCGCGCGAATCTCATTTACCAATCCTTATACTTCGTTCCATCGAGCGCGGTGCCTTCGGATTTCGTGTACACGTCAAAAACATTCTGCCCGCCCCAGGAGTCCGAACTGGCGTCGTCCTGCATCGACCGCATGCCCCACTCAGTCTTGCCCGTCATCGGATCGACCGGGATCTTCCGAAGGAATTTCAGTTTCTTTCCGTTGGTGTCGACACCATTCACCAGCGTATCGAGATCCGGCGGATAATTCTCGCTCCCCACTTTGGTCTGGAATGCCCCACGGTCGGCCGCGTCTTTGTAACGATCAATCGCATCCCGCATCATCCAAAGATCGTAACGGAGTTCGCGTTCCTGCTCGCGCCGCACACTCGACTTCATCAGCGGCACTGCCATTCCTATCAGAATCACCAGGATGGCCGTCGCCACAATCAGTTCCATCAGCGTGAAGCCGCGCTCCACGCGCCGACGCGCCAAGTTCCCCGTCCAAGCTTCGCTTGGGCGATGGCTCTTCTCTGCTGCGACAAGCTGTTTCATGATTTAGAACGCCGTCTGCGGGGGTACGTGTCCAGCTATCTTCGGACGCGCAGTTCTCCCACCCTCTAGGAACGCTCAATTGCGGCCCATCTTGCGTCCGGTTTTATTGCACGCTGACGGCCGCCTGGGCTCCGGTCATCGTGATCGGCTGCATCCCTGGGTCGCGCGCGCCGCCGCGCGTGATTGTCAATGCCGACTGGCCCGAGGACTTCGCCATGAATGTAAGTGTAACAACGGCGCCCTGCCCCGACACACCGCCCGCACCTGGAGGACGAGTCGCCGTGATCTGCAGCGTTCCGGTACTCGGATCATCGCGATGCACGAGCGCAACCGCCTGTCCATCCTGTGACAGGAAGCCGCCATTCGACACATTCACCACCTGCAGTTGAGACGGATTGTAGGTGAGCTGCAGTGGCACAGAGTATACGTTCTGTCCGCCCGACATCATCACATTCACCGCAAACGTCGCGCCCTTCGCCTGCGTCACTGCCGGCGGGTCGAAGATGAATCCGGCGCCTCCCATCGGGCTTTGAGCGGGTGCGTTCTGTGAAGCCGGAAGCTGCTGAATCGCCGGTTGCTGTGCTGGGACCGCAGCCTGCACCGGCGTCCGCGGCTGCGAAGTCGCGGGCTGTATCTGTCCCTGCGTCTGCGGTGTCGTCGCCGCAGGAGGCGCTTGCGGCGAGGCCGGCTCCTGCGGAGCCGTCATCACCGCCGGTCGCGTCGAGCGCCTCATCTCCAGCGCATTCGCCGTTCCAACGTCCACCATTTCCATGTTCGAGCGTGTGTAGTCGGGCCCGCGAATAATGTGGGGTATCAGCACAAACACGATCTCGTTCTCGCGGTGCTCAGTGTTGTTGCTCGAGAACAGGTACTTCAAGATGGGCACGGACGCGAGTCCCGGAATCCCGCTGAGTGCCTTGGTCTGCTGGTCCTCGAGAATGCCGCCCAGCAGGTTGACTTCGCCGTCCTTCAGGCGAATTTCATGCTCGATCTTGCGCTGGCCGATCACCGGCTGGTCGATGCCGCCAATGTTGACATGCGAAGTCACGGCCGAAATGTCCAGCGACATCTTGAGCGTGACTTCCCGGCCGGCATGCACCCGCGGGGTGATGTCGATGTTTACGCCCACGTCGAGGTACTGGAACTGTGTATTGACCAATGGGTTAATGCCGACGCCGCCAACACCGGGCTGGAACGAGCCGGTGGCCACGGGAACGCGATCGCCGATCTTCAGGCTGGCCTTTTGCCCGTCAAGGGCGCGGATCTGCGGGTTCTGGACGATCTTGGTCGTACTATCGCTCAAGAGTGCATTGGCGGTGGCGGGCGGGATGGTCACCTGGAAATCGGTGGCGTTCAAATTCGCCAGGGTATTCAGGTTGATGGTGTTTGGGGTGCCGCTGGTGGTGCCGGTGTTGGTCGAGCCGGTTCCGGTTCCGGTGGTGGTGGATTGCGTGATATTGGGATTGAGCGCGACCGAAGCGCTGGTGGGCGGGCTGATGCCGAGATTGCGCATCTTGTCCCGGCTCACCTGCATGACCGCAACTTCGACCACCACCTCGGGCTTGGCCTTGTCCAAATCGTCGATCAGTTTCTGCGCCAGGGCCATCTGGTCCGGAGTTCCGCGCACCACGATCGCTCCCTGCGAAGGCAACTGCTGGATGCGACTGACTTCGAGGATGGTGCGCATCGCATTGACCACATCCTGCAATTCGGTGGGCTGGGATAAGTTCGAAAGATAAAAAGTCTTGATGACGTTTTGTTCGAGCTCTTTCCGCTTGGCAGGATTGTCTTGCGCGACAAAAATCGTATTGGGAGTCACCGGGCGCCAGAATGTCTTCGTCTCGAACGAAACGACCTCTAGGGCATCCTCGAGCGTCACCCCGTTCAGTTCGATCCGCACCCGCCGCGACGTGTAGTCCGGATCGAACAGCACGTTGATTCCCGCCAGCTTGCCGATCGTCTCGTAAATCACCTTGGCGTCTTCCGTCACCTTCAGCGTGATCGGAATGTTCGAGATCGGAGCCAATTCGACCGGTCCCTGCGCCGATTCCAGCCGTCTCCGCAACTGCGACGCTCCCGCGGCCGATGCCTGCGGCTGCGGATTCTTCGCTTCATTGATCATCTGCTGCGTGCGTCGCAGCTCCTGCTGGGCAATGAACGATGACGCGTCGATTTCGGTCGCCTTCTGGAACTCCGCCAGCGCTTCATCCAGCTTCCCGGCATCCCGCAGCAACTGCCCGCGATGCACGTGCGACGCCGCCGATAGGAACTTCGTCCTCTCGTAGGAAGCTCGGTACTTCAGATCTTTGGGCTTGAGGTTGTACGCCTGCTTGTAGAAGTCGTACGCCTGTTCGTAGTTCTGCCGCGCCTCCGCATCCGAGCCTTTCTCGTAGAGCGCCTTCGCGCTGTCGGCGGCAAAACCGGCAGGGCTGACCAAAAGGAGGAGCAAGCAGAACAAAGCCGGAGGAATGACGCGTCTCATTAAACGGTCCTCAAAAAATCGATCGCACGATTCCGTTGCGCCTGAAGTGCACTGCTGTTTTTGAACGGGCCGGGGCTCCCATCCTGGCCGCAAATCGTGCGCAATTACTGGAGAAACGGCATTATAGCATCGCCTCTCAACCCACCCGAACTGATTGCTGCCCAACTGTTTACACTCGTTAGTCCCTGTACCACGGATCAGTCGCCGTGCCTGTCACGCGTCTCAGGTCCTAAGAACATCGCGTCCGCATCTTGAAGGCTTTTGATCTCGGGAAACAGCGTGTCCAAAATCTACTGCCCTCTGACCCGATCCTGGGCCTGATACCATACACTGAACTCCGCCGCCTGCCTCTAGCCCTCTCGTGCTAACTTGTTCTGACTAATGCGAAAGCAGAGTACTCACCAGACCCGCCCCAACCCCGAGAAGAACCCTCGTCGGCAGCCCACTGCCTCCGGCGAACGAGACGCCGCCGTTAATAGGAACGCCGGCCATAACTACTTCTTGCTCGAAAAATTTGAGGCTGGAGTCGTTCTCACCGGCACCGAGGTCAAATCCGTCCGCGCGGGGAAGGCCAACCTCAAGGACTCCTACGGGCTGGTCAAAGATGGAGAACTCTGGCTGCTCAACTGCCACATCAGCCCGTACGAGCACGGCAGCTACTCCAATCACGCCACCCTTCGCACCCGCAAGCTGTTGGTGCACAAAGAAGAACTTCGCAAGCTCCTCGGCAAGACCCAGCAGAAAGGTCTCACCCTGATTCCCACGCGAATGTACTTCAGGAACGGCAAAGTCAAAATCGAGATGGCGATCGCCCGCGGCAAACAGCAATGGGACAAGCGCGAGACCGAGCGCCGCCGCACAGCCGATCGCGAAGCACGCGAAGCCATCGCCCGTTCCCGCAAGCAGGCCTAGCCTGGTAGCGATTAGCGGTCGCAGCTCTTACGCTTGACTTCCAAGTCGTCCTGAGCGCAGCGAGAGGTTCAGGCCGTGAAGCTCTCTCTGGGTCGAAGGACCCAATCCGCTCAAGTCAAACCCACAGGAAGCATGCTCTTGTCCCCTTCAAACATCGGTGCGTGAACGTAGCCGCCTCCTCTCGCATCCAACTTTCGCTGCATAAGAGGAAAAGGGAGGAGATCTCGTGGAATTCGTGCTGCACTATTGGAGAACATCGCTCTGGATCGCAGGAGGTCTGGCCGGTGCGGTCCTGCTTGCGCTGCTGGCGCACTTTCTTCTGTTTCTCCTGATCAAGCGTCTTGCTCACCGCACGACTAATATCATCGATGACTCTCTCGTCCGCCACGGCGAGCGGCCCACCCGCTGGATCTTTCCGATCATCGGCATCCTGCTGGCGCTCCCGCTCTTGCCTATCCGCCCGCAAATCGTGGCCCCAATTCAGCACGTTCTCGGCCTCGGCGTGATCGCGTCGGTAGCGTGGGTAGTTGTACTCCTGGTCGATATCACCGCGGACATTCTCTCGGCACGCTATGAGGTCGATGTGCCGGACAACCTGGCCGCCCGCACCATCCGCACTAAGACGCAGATGCTGCGCCGCATCTTCGTGGTCATCATCATTATCGTGACGCTCGGCATCATGCTGATGACTTTCCCGGCAATCCGCACCCTCGGCACCAGTTTGCTCGCGTCCGCCGGCCTCGCGGGCCTGGTCATCGGCATGGCCATGCGCCCCACCCTCGCCAGCATTCTCGCCGGCATCCAGGTTGCCCTGACCCAGCCCATTCGCCTCGACGATGTCGTCATCGTCGAAGGGGAGTGGGGATGGATAGAGGAGATCCGCACCACCTATGTAGTCGTCCGAATCTGGGACCTGCGACGTCTCGTGCTCCCCCTCTCCTACTTCATCGAAAAACCCTTTCAGAACTGGACACGCGTCACCGCCGACCTGCTCGGCACCGTCTTCCTCTATGTCGACTACTCGATCTCCGTCGACGAAGTTCGGCAGGAGCTTCACCGCATTCTTCAACAATCCGGCATGTGGGACGGAAAAACTTGGGGACTTCAGGTGACCAATGCCAGCGAGCGCACCCTTGAACTCCGCGCCCTCATGAGCGCTCCCGACGGTTCCAGGGCCTGGGACCTTCGCTGCTACGTGCGGGAAAAACTCATCCAGTTTCTGCAGGAGCGCCATCCCGATACGCTGCCTCGCACCCGCGCCGACGTCCGCCTCGACAAGGCCTCTTCCATTGAAGACTCCCTCTATTCCCGCTCCGAAACCTGAGATGCTTGCCCGCCGAAGGCCTGACGCCGCAACAAAATCTCGACGACCGCCGGCGTCGGCCGCTCATCTCATTCCGGTAGACGCCCAACGCCGCTGATGAAACGCGGGCGCAAGAGGACATCATGACTGCAGAACAAAGGCCGCCCTTTCCTCCGTTCACGCGCGAAACCGCCATCGAAAAAGTTCGCAAAGCTGAGGACGCCTGGAACTCGCACGATCCCCAAAAAGTCTCGCTCGCCTACACCACCGACAGTCGCTGGCGGAATCGCGCTGAGTTCATCACCGGCCGAGAAGAGATTGTCGCTTTTCTCACCCGCAAATGGCACAAAGAACTCGACTATCGTCTCATCAAGGAACTTTGGGCCTTCGCCGCGAATCGCATCGCCGTTCGCTTCGCCTACGAGTGGCACGACGATTCCGGCCACTGGTTCCGGTCGTATGGAAACGAGAATTGGGAATTCGATGAAAACGGCCTGATGCGTGTTCGCCATGCCAGCATCAACGACCTGCCGATCAAAGAAGAAGATCGCCTTTATCGCTGGCCCCAAGGCCGCCGCCCCGACGACCACCCTGGCCTGTCCGATCTGGGACTGTGAGTAGCCCATAAAACCCTGATCTTTCCTCTTGACCTTTTCACTGGGTCCGGAACTCAGAAATGCGAATGACGGATGCGTCCGCGATCCCGCCAGTTGCGTGCCGCCGGGCCTCGTCGACAGCCAATAAGTGTCGCCGGAGGCATGGAGTCTCGCCGTGTCCTAAACTCGGGCCCCAGTCGATATCAGATGAAATGGCTCAGAATAGTCACGCACAGGAATCCGAGCATCAACCCTACCGATGGCGCTTTGGCTTCCGGCTGCTGGCGGCTCTCAGGAATCAATTGATCGGAAGCCACGAAG
>Ga0335070_10010412_pt1 | contig 10869 bp, 8 predicted proteins | sample Lox_Sample_13_FD_206722 | JGI IMG/M metagenome (GOLD analysis project Ga0335070, IMG submission 206722) | Soil microbial communities from Loxahatchee National Wildlife Refuge, Florida, United States - Lox_Sample_1.3 | ecosystem: Environmental > Terrestrial > Soil > Wetlands | place: USA: Florida...
CGAGCTTCCGTTGGCACGCAGCAGAAGTGGAGGAAGATGTCCACAATTCGCGTAGCGGAGCTTGCGGCTTACGTCGTCATAATCCGCAAAGAATAGGGTAGCGTAACTGGCATCGTCGGTACTCTCGTAGAACAAGCGGTTGACCGAGGTGAGTAGTCGTGGCAACTCATCGACCGCCATCGCGTACTGACTGCGCAAGTTGGCCTGCAGATTTGCCATCAGCAGGGCGCCAGAGACTCCTTTGCCCGCAATGTCGGCCAGCACTAGCGCCAAGCGGCCGGGGCGCAGTTCCAGAAAGTCGTAGTAATCCCCGCCCACTTTTCGCGCGGGAATGCAGTCGGCCGTATACTCAAGCGTCCTCATGGATGGGAGCTTTTGAGGGAAGAGCCTAGCTTGCACCTGGCGGGCGAACTCCATTTCCTGGGCCGAGCGGCGTTCCGCCTCGATGCCTGCGGCGATCTTCTCGCCCATGCGAATACTTTCCAGCGCAATTCCGGCCTGACTGGCGACGGAGGCCAGCAATTGTTTGTCTTCCCTCGAATACGGCTCCTCGGAGAGCCGCGGTCCTAGTACGATCAGCCCGCCAAGTCGGCTATCGCGGCCCAGAATCGGCACGAGACATTCCGCCGCCAGCGACAGCCAAAGCCGTGTCCGGGCCTCGCCGAGGTCCATTGATGCAACCTCCCAAGGCTTACCGCGCGTAGCCAGATCAGCTAACGTGGGTTCGGCGGCAGAAATGGTTGTGAGCATCGGCGGAACTTCGCCACTCACTGCTGAAAGTTGATCGTGACCGGTTTCTAAATAGACCACCAAAGAGCTGGGTTGCAGAGCTTGATTGAGATGGTATTCGAGCAATGCCGCCAGTTGTGGCCGGTCCGTCGCCGTCCGAGTTTTCTCAACCAGGTCCTCCAAAACGACGCGTGCGTCGTAGGCATTGCGGAAGAAGGCTTGGTCGATCCGTCCCCCCACATTTTTGTGGACCCGCGTTCCGGTCCAAAGCAAGACAGATCCGAAGACTGTCCCCAGCGCGATGCCACCCGGGGCGGCCGCCGCCGTGAGCGGTTGCAGATAGCGGGCAAAGGTCAGGGCAAAAGCCCATGTCATAGCGATACTCAGCATGGCAAGCAAAATTACAAAGCCGCGTTGTACCAACAGATAGCGCGCACTCCTTCGGAGCAGGACCGGGATCTCGAGGACCCGATGCTTGACCACGGCATAGGCGAAGGACAGAGGGAAGAGCCACAGTAGGACGGTCAAGGCCACACCCAGCCAAAGGCCTATGCGGAATCCAAAAAAATCGTTGGCTCCCAGTGCCAAGGTGGCGGGCACGACGCCCACCAACGTTCCCGCAAAAATCACTCGAATCTTCCGCCGTGCGTCGGAAGAAACTACCGTGAGGGCCCTCCAAGTCAACGAAACGAAGCCCAGGGCGATCAGCCCATAATTGAAGAGCGATATCAGGACATGTGCGTATTTACTGGCCAGCCATCCGAAGCCTTCGACCCGAGCGGGTTCAGTCCCGCCCGATGCCGGCAGCATCAAGGCGACTCCAAGAGGCAGGGCCAAAGCCAAGCCCAGCACAAGCGCCAGCCACTTCAACCAGGGAACACGACGGTCAAGCGGCGATTGTGTGGGAAAGACCGCAAAGAAGAAATAAAACAACGCCGGTACCATGTTGTCGAAGATCGCCCGGTAAGCTATTGCCAATGGGCGCAAGTAAGCGGGCACACCCAAGAACGAGTTGGCAAACCCCGGTATGGCGATGAAGCCGCCAAACATCAAAGCCAGCAGCCAGGCGTTTGGGTCCTCCAGGCGAAGGAACAGGACCGCCAATCCCACCGTGAGAAAGGCAAAGGGATACAGGCGAAGGATGCCCAGTCCCACGTGCTGCGCCAGTCCCGCCTCCGGCGAGGCGTCGCCGCTCGGCCGAAACGTCCCGCGTAAGACAATCGGATCGGAAACGCCAGGCCGCTGAACGGCCAACTCAACACTGTCGCCCGGCTTGTGTTGCGACCAGATTCGTATCAACGTGTCCTCTTCCAGCGGAACGCCGTTGATTCGGATAATGCGATCTCCCGGTTTCATCCCGGCCCGCTCGGCCGGGCTTCCGGGCACCACGCTCTGCACAAGCTGCGAGTGATCGGCGGGTATGTACTGATTGTCGAAGCCCAGCTCCACCGGGCTCTGTCGGTTCCCGTATAGTGTCCAGAGACCGCTGTAGAGAATAGTGCCAGCGGCAAACAAAATCGCTACGATTGCCAGTAGCGGCCTTCGAAACGAACGGAATCCTTGCATGATTCTATGCGGCTCAATTCCAGCGAGTCTTCCGAGTGAATCGTATGCTGGCTGCCCCATGCGGTCAACAGCTGCACACCTTACGATCTTTTTAACTCGTGGGTACGCTGTGTCAATCCGTGGGCGAGACAGGCGCTGCGCTTGTTGGAGCAGTCGCTTACTCTCGGATTCCGCCTGGCGCACGGGCAATCACGAGATTGACGGGATTGGAGAAGGGTTGCGGCCTATCCCAATCTCTTTTCACGCATCGAGTGGAAGTCACGTGCGAAGAGAGTAAGAAGCGCTTGTGGAAGCGAAAGCTCTTTTACTGGACAGTGATCGCAAAATCGCGAATCTCAGTGATGCCGGTTCCCTCGCTTACCTCGTTGCCGAACTCAAGGCTGGTCAGGTAATGGTCGGCACTGAGCGTGCCGCGTCGCAGAAGGTACCCGAGGAAGGTACTTATCTCCAGCGGCCCGCGCAGCACTGGCCCCGCCGGTACGAAGGCCACATACGTCCAGGTATTGGCGTTTTGGCCGGAGGCATCCGTCTGGTGCGGTTCGATGTAGACGTCGTAAGTGATGCCGTTCACTTCCATCGAATCCACGCGTCGGCCGGCTGGCGGCTGCCAAGAGTGGGCCGTCCAGATCATGATTTCGTGAGTGATGTTGTTGCGCGACGCTGGAATGGCGGAAACACCCCATAGGCTGAACGCCATGTTGTAAACGCCGCGTGCGCGCAACCGGACATCGAATTCGGCCGTCAGGCGTTTCGTGCCCGCGCGGAACGGGAAGCCATCATCCGGGCGAGTTTTTGGATCCCATGGCTTGTTACCGCAGACTACCTGCAGCTGCGAGACTACGCGTGGCTGGAGATGCCACGGTGCGTGCCACCGCCAGCCTACCACTTGCTGGCCGGAGACGTCCTCTACGAACACGGACTGCTCGAATCCTTTACCGGCGGCCGCGCGGTTCCAGGTGTTGTTGACGACAGTGCATTCTCCTTCTCCGAATGGAATGGAATCCCAGTCGTACGAACCCTGCGCAAGGATGCGTCCAGACGTCATTGGCAATCGTGGTGCCCAGCGGCGTATGACGAAGCCGGCCACGAGAATCAACGCAATCAGCACACATGCTAAGAGGAGGCGCTTGCGCATGAGAGGGACATTCTACGCAAGGGTCCTTATGCGGACGGTGACATGCAGGATGATTTCTGGTTTTTACGAATTCCGTTAATTGGGATATCCACTTGACTGGCGTAGCCACAACCTGTAGCGTGGCGGGCCATGGAGGACTATTCCCGGACTTTGGCAGAGTTGGAAGCTCAATTCAGTTCGGAGGAGGCCTGTCGGGCGTATCTGTTCCACCTGCGCTGGCCGCAGGGTTTCCGGTGCCCGCGCTGCGGAGACCCCAAAGCTTGGCCCAAGCGTTCGGTGCTTTGGCAATGTGCCGGGTACGGTCGCCAGGTATCGGTCACGGCGACGACGATTTTGCGGGACACGCTGCAGCGGCTAACTACAGCCTGATCGGCAACGCGAAGCTGAACGGTGTCAACGCGGAAGTCTATCTGCGTCCAGTGCTGGAACGAATCGCTGGCCCTCACATCAACCGCGTTGAGGATCTGCTGGCGTGGAATGTGGCCACAACCCTCTGCACTCAACCCGCGGCCGCCCACTCTTAAACTGGAAGGACTGAAATGACAAACACTATCGGCGACATGCCACACCGCACCGTTGCGCGAGTGGCAGGGCTTCTTTATCTCGCCTTTATCGTCGCATTTGCCTCTTCTTCATTTATTCAAGGCCATCCCATCGTGTCCGGAGATGCCGCGGCCACAGCCACGAACATCTTGGCGTCCGAGCGGCTATTTCGCATCGGGTTTACCATCGAACTTGTCGCCGCCTTGCTTTTCCTTCTGACAGCCTGGGCCCTGTACGTCCTCTTGAAACCGGTAAACGGAAGCCTCGCTCTATTGTTTTTGTTACTGAACGTGGTCGGTGTCGCCATCGAGTGCGTCAGCACGCTGCCGCGCTTTGCCGCCTTGCTGCTGTTGAGTCGCGCCGATTACCTCAAAGCGCTCAGCCCCGATCAGTTGCAGGGTCTTGCGATGTTCTTTCTCAAATTCGGTGGCAGCGGCGATACCGTGTCGGTGCTGTTCTATGGCGCCTGGCTCTTTCCTCTTGGCTATTTGGTGGTGAAGTCGCGCTTCCTCCCGCGATTTCTCGGGATACTGCTCATCCTCGATGGTGTTTCCCTTCTTTTTTGTTTCTTCCAGCTATGGCTCTTCCCGGGGTACCAAAGACTGACCTATCCGCTATATCCGGTCATGTTCATTGCGGAGTGTGGACTTGCTTTGTGGTTATTGATTAAAGGCGTGAAGGACCAGGTAGGCCTCAATCGAGAGCAGGTGGAGCAAACAAATCCGAACACAACCCCATGACAGGATGTGGCGTGGATTTTGGCATTTTCATCGAATAAGTGGTCCACTTAGACATAGGCGGACAGCAAACCCACCCCCAACATCCCCAGGTCAATGAGTAATCACCGGGCGCTTAGCCGTACTAAAGCTCTGGCGCTGAACACCACCCGGTTTCTGGCACCGGCCTGACCCACCACAGTGGATGTGCAACTCGAATTGAGTACGGCTTGCCTCCTCGAAGGTCGACTCGCTGAGTTCAATCCTGATCGATTTTCCTCACTCCGGGATCTCTCCAGATTCAATGACGACGTGCTGGGTGGAGGTCGCGCTTTTTCCTCTATTGGAAGCAGTCGCTCTACTCACTGTCACTCGGGCAGCCAATTCCGTAGCAACACCTGCCGTCATCTTCTTCGGGCCGAGGTGGGGAAACCCCCGTCTTCTCCCGTTGCAGGATCCGTGAAATCACTCTCTGGATGTGGAGTTGTGAACGACCGCCGTGCGGTTGCCCGCCGGGAAGACGATCTGGATGCCCTGCATCTTGCTGTTCCACGCCACCCACCTCTTTTCTCGATTGCAAATGATCGGGCCGGCGAGAACGTCGGTCTGATGGGAACGCAAATAATTGTACGAGCGATTTTTCATCTCGGCGCAACAATATTCGCCGTCGCAACAGGACATCGTTCAAATCTCTCGTGCCGCGGGACGAGGCGTACTACGGCGATCCGGGCACCAACTACACGTATTCGCGGCGGGAGTATAAACCTCTCGCTTGGATTCCGGAATTGCTCTCTTTGAAAACTCGCGTGGAAGAGGCCACTCCCGCAGTTGCATATTCGAACCTGGGACTGCCAAGGCTGGGCTACAACGCCGTACTCTGCAACCTTTACCGAAACGGAAATGACAGCGTCGGCCTGCATGCGGATGCGGAGCCCGAAATGGGGCCGGTGATCGCTTCCGTCAGTCTGGGAGCTGAGCGCTCATTTCGTCTCAAAGGGAAAACTGGCGCCGTTGCCTTTGCGGAGCGGTTGCCCCACGGAAGCCTGTTCATCATGGCAGGAAACACCCAGAAAAACTTTAAGCATGAGGTACCAAAAGAGCCTGATGTGGCCCTTCCGCGGATTAACCTGACATTTCGGCATATCGAGCACCAGGGGATACTTACGGACAAGTTTGGTGATTTCTGACTCAGCAAGTTACGTGCAGGATGGCATTCGATCCGTCAGGCCGCCGCTTCAGCTCTTCGATTGCGTTGGCGGTCGGCAAGATCAACAATTCAATCTTGCGACGCTGGGCTTCGGCCTTCACTTCCTCCATGACAGGCAATGCACCATTTCCACGGTATGTCTTCTTTCAGCAACAGCGGTGTGTGCCCAAAGGCTTCGCGAAACTTCTTGGAGGCTTTCTTTTTGCGCTTCGACACTTCGCCGCGGTCGATCACGACGTCGTGGTCGTAGCTGACCCCATCGATCCGAATGGAGCCAAAAGAGAATTCTTCGAATCGCATGACCTCATCTCCTTGCCTAAGTCACTTCTTTCGCGCCACCATCAGATAATTCTGAATCCTGGCGAGGGCACATGGAAACCGGCGGCCATTATGGTCGCGCGACAATTAATCAAGCAACTGTGCAGCTCACGAGGGATACCCCGTTTTGCTGTGCTTGAATAGTTTGGACTCCTTAACTCCCCCCGGGTACGGGCCAATGGAAAGTTGGGGCAGCGAGCGATCGTTTCCGAGTGTCCGACGATTTGTGCAGTAATTGACTCTGGATTCTGATATGAAGGAATGCCATTGAAGCGCTTGAACTTCTGAGGACCGCTCTGACGTAGAAACGTCCTATCGTGTCGTGCATGGCGCAATCGCGATTAGCGCTGAAAGCCAAACGCTGAGGTGAACGAAGCATGCTTCGAGGTTCTGCCGCGCCGCCGTCTCTGCCGGCCAATTTTAAGGCAAAGGTCATTCACAGCCCGGAAGCAGCGGATATCTTCGTGCGCTGGGGAGGAACGGGACCGGCAGTTGTGCTCATTCACGGATACGCTGAGAACAGCGATTCCTGGGCTCCTCTGGCTGCGGATCTCATGAAAGATCACACCGTTGTCGTCCCGGACCTTCGCGGAATTGGGAAGTCATCGAAGCCTGAATCCGGGTATGACAAGAAGACGCAGGCCCACGACATGCGCGCGGTCGTGACTGCGTTGGGATGTGACGAGACGTTTGTGGTCGCGCACGACATCGGCAACATGGTGGCTTACGCCTACGCAGCCATGTATCCGGACAAGGTTGAGCGACTGGTCGTAATGGACGCACCGATTCCGGGGATCGAGCCTTGGAAAGAGATTCTGCTGAACCCCGGAGTCTGGCATTTCAATTTTCACGGTCCGGATGCAGAACGGCTCGTGGCTGGGCGTGAGCGCATCTACTTCGATCGAATTTGGAATGACTTCACGGGCGACCCCTCCAAACCTGACGAAGCGACCAGAAATTTCTTTGCCGCCACTTACGCGCAACCAGGGGGAATGCGGGCTGGATTTGCCCAGTTCACTGCGTTTTCCCAGGATGCAAAGGACAATGAAGTTTTCGCGCGAGTGAAGCTCACGATGCCCGTGTTGGCCGTTGGCGGAGAGAAATCCTTTGGTCCACTCCAAGCAGTGATCATGCGAAACGTTGCAACCAATGTTCAAGAGGCGGTCGTGGGTGGCTCCGGGCATTGGCTGATGGAAGAGCGCGCTGCGGAAACGGTGGCACTCATTCGCAAATTCCTCGACTCTCAGTAAGTTGCTGCAAGAACCGGCGAGAGCTGTTGTGGTGCAAATAAGGGGTGATCCCATTGGGCTGTTCGACAGTCCAGTTGACGAGAAACGCCCCAGCCATCGTCTTGGAGGTCCAGTCACAAGGATGCAACGCCGACTTCTCGTCCAAGTGATCTGGCAAGTCCCCCGACAGGATTGACTCTGCGCCAGATCGCTAAAAACCCCGTTAGTCAGGGCTAATCCGGGAAACGCAGCCAACTTCTGTGTTGTCCGTGAATCGGCGACAGCGAAGCTTAAGTTCCTATGCTTGCTCCATCCGAAGCAATTCGCTGAGCAGCGGTTTCTTCCCAATGGCACAACGAGAGCCATAGACGGCGATACCGAGCACGAGCAGCACAATCGCAATTGAGCGGCCCGCGTACCAGCGCGACATGTCGAGCGTCAATGCCGTCCAATAGATCAGGTCGACAATAAGGATCGATATTCCGAAGGCAAGGATTCCGAATCGTACCAATAGCAGCAGAAATAACATGGCGCTCACGAGCGCGAACAGAATCAGGTGAACCCCGTCGATTCTGAAGTTAAGAAGAAAGGTCATGCCGATCCAGGCTGCCAGCAATGCGAGCAGTTTGTTGTGCAAGAGCAGCCGGGCTAGAACAAGAATCAAGGTGCATGCCAGGGCGATGATCACGGCCAAGAATGCCTTGTAAACAACGACGCTCAGCGCCTGGGCCGGAGATCCCAGGAACGCCGTATCGAAACCGGGAGAAGGCGTGACTTCGGGCATTCGAATCCAGGTTGTCAGAGTCACCAAGCCATACCAAAGCAGAGTTTGTACACAGCCGGCGGCCACGCCGATCAGTACGTCGCGACCGACCAGCGGATCGCGCACGCGTCCCGCCAGTAGGCGGTTCCATGAAATCAGCAAATCGGGCCAGTAGCGTCGCGCAAAGGGATCCAGAGCCAAGTACGATAACCAGACGAAACCAGCGCCGAACGTGACGTTACCAGCGACTTTGGAAAACACCGCCCAGAACCGGGAAAGCTCATGAGGCCAGTGCGCGCCCAGAATTCCAGCAATACCCAAGCCAAAAAGAGCATAGAGTGCCACACGCGCGGCTCCCCGCCGGTCAGCGCGTCCGGCACGCAGATTCATGCGCACAAGGACGAGTCCGGCGCCAAGCACCAGGAAAGCGACGATAGCTTGGGCGGCGGCCTGAAAGTCCCAAATCCATTGTGTGCGCTGCTGAGCTTCGATAACGGACGGGGCATACCATGGCCCGCCAACGTCGAAGTCGACAGGCACCCCGTGGAAAGCAGCGGCGTCGATGTGAACCGGAACACCGTTCGGCTTGCCATCCCACGAGATGCGAAAGTCAAGGGCGTGTTTCGGTATCCACTGCGGCTCGGCCTCCACAAACTGTCTCGGATCGAAGCCGGCGGCATTGAACAACTGAGCCCAGTCCACTTGAGCCTGCTTCTTCTCGCGAGGCTCTGAGAGCGGGGGCACAAACCAGAACGTGCGCAGCCGGCCATGCGCGTCAAGCAATACGTTCACCATGCCGGGCTCAACGACAGGAGGATCTGTCTCTCCCACCACACCACCCTGATCACTAGGGATGAGCGGCTGCGGGCTCTGCCGGTACCAGAATCGCAGAGGTCCCGGCGCCTCACGCAGTTGTTGCGTCCAGTTCCGCCAGTCGTGTTCCTGGGCCAGGTACCTCACGTAACCCCCATTGTGAAACGTCCCGTAGGCCGAGTCGTTGTTGGCGGCAGGGACACCTGTGGCTTTGATGATTTCGCGCGCACGATCCATCAGAACCTCGGGACTCTTTTCGGGATCGGAACGCCCTATCACGGTGGCGTACTTGGCCAGCCAGGCAGCGCTGAGCAAGAGCAATGCGACACTCGCCAGCAGAAGCCCCGCCACTCGAACTGAGAGCACTCCGGTGCTCCCGGCTGCGGCCAACAACTCGGGAGCAGGCGTTTCACCTGCCGCAATCGCCTCTTGCAGAGCGTTCTCGCTTCCAAGAGCGGCTGCGACTTCGGCAGCGGATGCCGGACGCGCCTGCGGCCGCATCTCCAGACACTGCAAGATCACGTGGTCGTATGCGGAATTCACACCTGACGCTTGTTGCGACGGCGGCAACGGCGCAGTGCCACTGCGCTGTACTCTCCGTAACTCCGCAATCGTCTCCACCGGATAGGGGCGCGTGCCGGTCATCAATTCGTACAGCACGGCGCCCAGTGCGTAGATATCCGTACGCACGGATGCCGGTGCGCCCTCGAGTTGCTCGGGTGCCATGTAGATCGGCGTGCCTACAAACTCTGTGGCAGTCTCCGCTTCCCCCGCGAGGTAAGATAAACCGAAATCCATGAGCCGCACGCGTCCCCGGCCGTCCAGCATGATATTGGCGGGCTTGAGGTCACGATGGAGAACCCCAGTTGCATGGGCCGCCGCAACTCCAGCGCAGATTTGTCGGGCGATCTGAACTGCTTTCTCTGTCGAAGGCCTGCCCATACGCCGCAGAACCGAAGACAAGTCTTCGCCATCCACATACTCCATGGAAAGGAAATAGCGATCCTCAAGGTGGCCTAGGTCGAAAACTCGGCAGACGTTGGGATGAGACACCTGGCGGGCGAAACGAACTTCATTGCGTAGCCTGGCTAAAGCGATCTCGTCGCTTACAACTGACGGCGGTAAGAACTTAAGGGCGACTGTCTGCCCAACCTCCAGGTCATCAGCCCGATAAACCTCGCCCATGCCGCCGCGGCCCAGAAGCTCGATCACACGATAGCGGCCGCCGAAGATCGTGCCGGGCAGAAATCGACCATGAGGAGAATCCGGAGGAGCACCGGGTCTGGGAGACTGCGTGTCGAGCGTTGGCGACTCCTCAACCGGAAGACAGACCGGGGAGCGTTGTTCTTCGCCCATTGCTGCTCCAGCGACGTGCTTCGTTGCGCAAAGACACGTCAACTCCCTTAGCGTATTCCTTCACCCCTCTGGCTGCAGTGACGCTACTCACATCGCTTTGGCGGAGCGGAACGGGTTCAGCTTGGTTCGGCAACGAGATAAGGAACGGGAAACCCGATCAGTTGCGTGGGTTGTTCCTAGCCGAACACTGGCATCGGAAACAGGCTCGGGGAAAGTAGGTCCTCCCTTGTCGGCCACTGTCTATGGATGCTCTCCTTTCACCGGACCGTATAACGGCCGACTCGTACATGAACTGCCGGGCAACGCTGCCCCGAAGTCTACTGGGACATATGCCGCTTACAATCGCCGAGATGGCTTCCGAGCGACGGCCCGCACGAAGGTGAACCACTTTGTCCGCTCGATGCAGACAAGGGCCCCTGCTCAGTTTGGCATTCTCCGGCTTGCCCAATTACCCCCGCGAATCTCAACTGCCAAGTGCTTGATAATGCGGCACA
>Ga0335070_10010413_pt1 | contig 10869 bp, 17 predicted proteins | sample Lox_Sample_13_FD_206722 | JGI IMG/M metagenome (GOLD analysis project Ga0335070, IMG submission 206722) | Soil microbial communities from Loxahatchee National Wildlife Refuge, Florida, United States - Lox_Sample_1.3 | ecosystem: Environmental > Terrestrial > Soil > Wetlands | place: USA...
GATGCAGGCCTGCATCTTGGCGTTCGCAGCGGAGACGGTGCCGCTGACCTGAGCGCGGAGTCCCCAGGTGGCGTCTCCTGACTGGGCAGCGGTGATACTGGCGACTGTGTACCAGGTCAGGGGGTTTGTGGTGACGACGGACGTCGTGAGCTTGTCGTAGAGGGACTGCCTCACGTGCGTGATGGAGCCCGGGGAGATCTCTGGTATCTGGCTGACGGGCACGAGCCCGCTGCCGTCGAGCGAGGCTACGCCGTTAGGGTCTCCTACTCCCGTGATCGTGTGGCCGTCGTTCCACTGCGGGGAGCTGACCAGCGTGGGGTCTGGACTGGCTGGCTTGGTCGACACGAAGGTGTGGGTTACGGCAAGTGCCACGGGGGTCATGCTAACACGGGCTTGATCTCGGGGTCACCTATCGCGTAGCATGTGGTCTCATGCGCTGCCTGCTCTGCAACGAGGAAGTCGACGAGAAGCAGCAGTTCCCTGGTTTCCAGGGATCTGACGGTCGGGTCGTCGAGGACGCCGTCTCCAGGCTCAGGCTCCAGGCAGAGATCAGCAGGTGGAAGCACGTGACGTTGACGGCCCAGGTGGGCGGGGGTAGTATGACTCTCGAGTCTGGTCACTTGTGCCCGAAGCACGAGCTCGGTGACGCGACCATCAGTCTCCGCGCGAAGAGAGGCGACAAAAAATGATCTACGCAGTTCAGGGCTCTCAGACGGTAGTAGCTAAGACTGCCCTCACCCTCGTCTCGACGGTCAACGCGAGGTCGCGGCTGATCGAGTATAAGCTCTCGAACGTCGGCAACGTCAGTACCGACTCGCAGTTCGAGGTGTTGTTGCAGCGGTTCACGGCGGCTGGGACGACGACGGCCGTGACGCCGACCTCGGTCGACCCGAGCGACCCACCGGCTTCCCTGTTCACGGCGGGCTCGAACGCCACGGTCGAGCCGACGTACACGGCCGGCGAGGTGATCGACGCCACGGGCGTAAACCCGAGGTCGATCTACAGGTGGACGGCCTACGACCCGTCGGCGGAGATCTTGATGCCTGCGGCGGCCAGCAACGGTCTTGGGTTCCTGGTTGCCGTGCTCGGCGGCGCCGTGTCTGTTCTCGTCGACGCCAAGGTCAGGCAGTAGGTGGCGACGGCTGGGCTCGGTTACGCGGAGGTCTTCCACGCCGGGGGGGCTGTCGAGGTCGTAGAGACCCTGACGTGCGCGCACTGCCAGCGCATATACCGCAGGCCGGGACGAGGAGATCCTGTGGGCTTCTGCCACACGTGCTGGAGGCCGGTGTGCCTTCACTGCGGCAAGAGCGACAGGTGCGTGCCGTTCGAGCGCCGGCTCGAGCAGATCGAGAGCCGCGACCGGCTCATGCGGAGCTGCGGCATTGGCTAGTGCCGTCCGCGGCGCGACCTCTTGCGAGATCTCTTGGGGGGGAGCAGATCGATCTCGGGCGGCTCGGGAGCGCGCCAGAGCTCGGCGCCGAGGGCCAGGCCCCACCCTGCTCCGAGTGCCCACCACGCGACGGGTGGGACCTTGGGCGTGAGGGTGGTGTCGTCGAAGACGAAGATGGCGTCTCTAGTCCACGTGACTAGCTCGTAGAGGTGGAGCCTCGAGAGCCTGGCCAGGGCGACGAGGTCGGCTGGGCGCGAGGTCGCTAGCTTGACGACGCAGCCGCCGACCATCTTGAGCTCTAGGTCTGTGCTGAACTTGTGGAGTCGGTAGCGCAGGGTGAAGGCGTCGGTCTCGGACACCGTCAACCCCCTCGAGCGGGCGTCTCCGACCAGCATCACCACTCGCCTGTAGTTTTCCGGCGTGAGGGTGGGCTCGAACCTGCAGGTGGTCTGCCTGGTTGGCTCGGGGCGGAGCGATTCAGTCCAGCGGCGCTCGCGCTCGCGCTCGTACTCCTCTCGCCCGAGCACGTCTGGGGTGACACCTCTCAGCCGAGCGGAGCGCTCGACGAGGTCTTCGTAGTATTCCTCGAGGTCTTCTACTGAAGGTCCGGCGACGATCTCCGTCCGTGGAGTGCCGCCTCCGATGAAGACGTTGATCGGTAGGTTGGGGACGGGGGAGGGGCCAATGAGGGGGACGAGGACGACAACGTCCGACACGAAGACGCGGGGCCTCGACCACCTCGGCGCGACCGTGGGCTCGAACCCCCATGGAGGGATCATGATCGGGGGGTCCGAACGCACGAGGACGTGCTCGGCAGGGACGGCGATCTTCCTGGTCTTGGCGCGAGAGTCAGTCTCTTCCCAGGGAGGATAAGGAGTATGAGGTCGCAGGACGTCGACGACGTCCTTGGCTCGGTAGGGTCTCCACCTGATCGGCTGTGGGTCGTCGTGTGGAGCGAGCTTCGCGATCAGGCCTCTTAGAGTCTCGACGCTGTCAGTAGGGAGGGGACGGCGAGGTGTCGGCAACCTGTCGATCCACAGCTGGGAGTAGCCGGATGGTACGATCACTGCGGGTTCGTGCGCGTGATCTTTTCTGGTCGTGCGCCTGGCACGGTGGAAGTCAGCCGTGGGAACGAAGGGAGTGGGGCGAGTCTCTGCGGTGGAGATCTCGGTGTCGGTGGGCGTTCGAGCACGTCTCGGTCTGATCTCAGCTCCGCGCACGCTGTCGACTTGTATGATAATCTTCCGGGCAGGGACGTCGTCAGGTGGTGCGATCTTCGAGCCGCGCCTGGCGGCGTGTGGTTTAGGAGGCTCTTCCGCGGCGGGAGAGGTCGGTCGGGGGGTGGCAGCAGAGACTTCTTGGGAGGGACGAATCGCGATGCCGCGCGGTCGGAGGTCGTCGGGCTGCGACGGGACGACTCGGAGGTTGAGCGGCGGAGCTGCGGACGCCTGTGCCTCCGGGAGTTTTTTCTTTTGCCTGGGCTGCTGCATCGACAGGTCGGGGGGTCCGAGTCGAGGCGGGGACACCGCTGCGGCTGGCGAGTCGTCGCGGAGGTTGCTGGCGGTTCGTCGACGTCGGGGAGTGGGGACATCGCCGGAGTAGACTGCCCTGACGGGCGGGGGCGGAGGGACGTCGTCTGTGGTCGCAGCACTTCTTGGTTTCTGGCGGCGGTTGTGGAGCGACTGGTGCTCGTCGGGTATCGGTCTGTGAGGGGGATTGGCAGTACCGTCATCGCCTGAGGTGCTAGTCTTGCGGGGCTTCGGTCGGGTCGAGGAGTCAGTCAGCTCCGCGACGGGGGAGATTTTGGATCGGCTCGCCGACGAGGCCCACTGCTCCGGCTGCTGGCGCGGGGATCTCGCCCTGGTAGCGTCTGTCTGGTCGCTCGCTGGGTAGTGCGGCTGGGGGCGGTAGGGGTCGGGCAGGTCCGGGCGTCTGCGAGGCGGGCGACTGGCAGAGGTCGTCGACTGGTCTGTTGTGACGGAGCGCCGCGGAGCTGGCGGCGATATCGCGGTGTTGGGGTCTATGACCTGTCGGCGGCGGCGGGGTCTAGGAACAGTGTCGACGTCCCACCCTAGCGGCACGTAGACGTCGAAGGTGCCGGAGTCGAACGCGTTGCCGCTGAAGGTGCCCATGGTCGTGTGGACCGCAGGGGCCGGGGGAGTTGTCCCGCTGAGGTTGATGGCTTCCGCCGGCGGCCCGTGGTTGCTGCGCTTTTATGAGCAGGTGCTCATGGTGGCAGTCTACACGGAGGTGGCACATAAAGCGATGGCCCTGGGTCGTTGTGCCAGGGCCATCACCCGTCCCGACCTGGGGTGCTCATTCCAGGGGGACTCTCTCAGTGGAGCAGGACGATCAACTTATTATGGTGCTAGGTCTCTGGTCCGGTGTCAAGTGAGATCTGTGGACCGCATGTCTCTTGTTGGAAGAGGTCGCGGACGGAGAGGGCGAAGCTTTGCCAGGCTGCTGCAGTGCCAGGTGGGTCTATGAAGGGCGGGGAGCCGGGTGGGTTGGTGGAACTACTAGGGTCGTCTTCACTCAGGGATCTGCCCAGCAGGTTGAACAGCTGGTTCGCGAGGTCAGAGACTGGGAGGTCGTGGGCGCGGCCATCGCGGGTGAGGAGGTAGGCCGTGTGCTCGGCTCTGGTAACGCATTCGAGATCTCGGTCGGTCTTGGAGCATCCTGCCTGGCGGAAGTGGTTTCTCATTGCGAAGGCCAGGTCGCGCAGGACTCTCGCCACGACTCGCGGGGATGTCGAGTCCGAGTCGGTGGTGCGCGGATCTCTGAGGGAGGGGTCGGGCGGTCTCTTGAGCTCGCCCACTCCGGTCTCGTCCATCTTGGAGCAGTCGATGCCAGCTTCGGGGACGAACGCCATGCACATGGCGACGCTCTCGCCGCCGCTGGTCTCACCATTGATGTCGGTGAATGGAGATCCTTCGATGTATGAGCTGACGAGCACGCCTCCTGGTACTTCCATAGCCGACGTTCCATCGCATAGCTTGATCCAGACTGCTCTCATGAGATCTCCTGTTTTGGTTTAGTTGACGTAGTTCTGCACACTCTGGCGAGACACGAAGGTTTGGACCAGAGCGTCGTCGTTTATGGCTATTCGACCCAGGCGAGTGGGGGACAGCGGGAAGACCGGTCGGCTGTCGCCGGACCGGAGGAGGCCGGTGACTTGGTAGGGGACGCCGCGGTCGTAGAAGTCGGCGACCTCGGGCGAGCACGGAGATCCTATGGCGAAAGTCTTCACGTCACAGTGCTCTCATGGCGTCGGGAGGGATACTCTTGACTTCGATGCAGGGTTCGTGGGAGCGGTCACTCTCACATCCTATTTCGCAGGATAGGTTGATGTCTCGCGTGCGGAAGCACTCGGACAGCTTGATGAGGACGTCGAAGGAGAGGTCGGTGTTGTAGTGGTAGACGTCGAAGCCGGTGACCTCGGCATCGTCGCCGCTCAGGTGCATGACTATGTAGTTCACGACGAGGCCGCAACTGGAGCAGGCTGTCGTGAGCAGATTGCGCAGGCTGGACTGCGCAGTCACTGAGAGGAGTTTACTCGATGTCGGCGTCATCTTCGACATCTTCCTCGGCAGGGCTGTCGTCATCTGTGGGTAGGTAGCTCAGCAGGGGAGTAGGGTGCATCAGGTGGGGGCTCGCAGGGCCGGGAAGTTGTCGCACGATGTGCTGGGACCGTTGTGCTTGAGGGCGATGCAGGTGAGGCAGAATGCTTCGCCTTCCCACTTGTGGTTGAAGCACCCTCGTCTGGCACACTGGGTGACGGTTTTGCGAGGAATGATTCGTGCCCGGTCGACGTCGGACTTCGTGTTCTTGCGCTTCATCGGGGGACCTCCAGCTCAGTGCTCAGCTTACGACACTTACTTCCGATGAGCAAGTTTTTTATTTTGACAGTAAGTTTATCTTCGAGGACTGGAGGCGATCAGGAGGACCGCGAGCAAGCGGAGGCCTCGGGGACTAGTCGTCGTCGTCGTGTCGGCCGCCGCGCAGGAGCTCAAGGCGGGAGGCGTGGAGCTCTCCCACGATGGGACCGAGGTCGGTCGGCACTCTGCCGGTGCCGCGGCAGGTGCGGCACTTCTCGCGGGGCACTGAGCGGGGGTTGTCTGGGTCGCAGGCGCGGCAGTCCACCGACAGAGAGTCGGCGGGTGCCGGATCTCTCTCGAGCTCCCTACACGTGAGTGTGAGGGCTAGTGCGATGTTGTTCGCCATGGGCCCACCTTTTGACCTGGTGAGCTCAATTCTACCACGCGCTGATCAGATCTGCACGGCTTTTTTTGGTTCGGTGTCGGGAGTTTTTTCACCCGTAATTGTTGTTTTGTCCTCTTCTGGTGTGACGGATTCTGCAATTTTAGCGAGCTCGGTCTCGAGGTCGCCGTCGTCGTCTGGCTCGTCGTCGTCGACTACGGCTGACATCTCCATGGTGTCGTTCAGGGCGCGGTTGACTGACACGGCGAGGCTCGTTAGGCAGTCGAGCAGCAGCTCGGTGTCCTGGTGCTTGAGCCTCTCGAGGGCTGACACTATCTGCTCGCGAGTCTCGACGCCCTCGAAGGCGTCGAGCACGTCCTTGGCGTCGGTCAGGAGGTCGAATAGGCTGGAAATTTTCATGTTTTTTCTCTCCTACCACTCGACGGGTCCGCTGCCGAACTGCTTCCAGGCGTCCACGTCGACCTCGGCCCGCAGGGTGAGGAGGGGATCCCTCCCGACCAGCAGCAGGCACTCGTGCACGCGGATGGGACGCCCGGTGTTGTCTACGCCTTCTTTGACGGAGTGCGATCTCCAGATGCACGGGAGCAGGCGGCCCTCTCCCACGGGGACCATGGGCACCATGCGGGTGCCGCCTCCGTGGACGGTCTGCAAAGGATCGCTTCCGATCACGCTGCCAGTCGAGATGGGTATCACGACGTCATGGTCAGACGGCATCGCCGCTCTCCTTCTTGCCAGGCTCTGCGGGAGGTGGATCTTTGCCGCGGGTATCGTCGATTCGGCGCTTCGCCTCCTCTCCGTCGAAGTGGGCGAGGAGGTCGGTTCCGATGCTCTGCAGGTGGGGGAAGATGCGCTGGAACACGGCCTCGTCGAGAGCTGCGAGCGGCTGCTTGGCGTAGACGGCCTTGCCCAGAGCTATGAGGTCATCTGAGGTCCAGTTGGGCCTGGTGAGCGCAGCCCAGAAGGTCTTGATGGCGAGGGACAGTCGCTGCTGCTGCTGCTTGGTCTTCTCCGCCAGGGCTTGGTCGGGTGTCTCGGTGGTCATGGTTTTTTCTGCTCCGTTCTCAGATCGTGATCTCGTGGTTCTTGACGACGGTGTCGAGGGCCGACTTGATCTCTCGCAGCGTACGGTTGTCGCCGGCCACGAGCGAGGCAGTGCGCACGATCACGGCTGCCTGGCGCAGCTTCTTCGCCTTCTCGACGTCGCTGATGGTCTTGATCTTGCCGAGCACGTCGGTGACGATGGCCTCGGTGTCGAACAGTCCTGTGGGTATGGCGGGGTGCTCGGTGACGATCTTCTTTACCATGTCGAGCAGGTCGTCGAAGGCGGCGCTCATCTGGCCGGCCTGGATCTCGGTTTCCGTCAGGCAGTGGTCGGAGGCGAGCTTGCGGGCGGCCCTCGCGGCGCTCTCGGCCTCGTGCTCGTTGGCGGCTCCGCGGGCGAGCGTCATGAGCTTCGCGTACTTCTCGACTATTTTCTGCCGACTATTCTTCACGAGGCCTCCTCGCGGGGGCGAGCACGTCGGGTCTCGTCTTGGACAGCGACGTAAGGAGCTTTGGCTCGATCGCTCGCACGTGGACCTCGACGAGGTGCCGCAGGTAACCTGCCCGCTTGTGTCCCACGGCCCGGGCCAGCGCGTCTAGCGCCCTGAGGGTCTCTTCCGACACCTTGGTCTGTATGAGGCGCATGCGCGGCATGTTCAGAGAGGTGCATACGCTCGCATAGATTTGGATACAGATCAATCTTTAGCGGCGGGATCTTCTCGGTCGAGTGCTCCCGCGGACTCGGGGTCGCTATTTTTCTTGCGGCTCTTGTAGGTGCGCAGCTTCTTGCCCTCGTCGTACACGCCGTGGACGCTGTCGCGAGCCCCGGTGCAGAAATCGACCACCTGCAGGCAGATATCGCGTGTGGGTTGGTCTAGCTTGCGTGCCACCTCGATGGCGAAGCGCAGCTTGGACATGCGGGTGAGACCCCGCTGCGAGGCCATCTTGGCCGGGAAGTACTTTTCCTTTATGTCGGGGGGAGGCTGCCAGCCCCTAGTGACGCTCTTGTGGCGTCCGCAGTAGGCGAGCATCATCTTGACGGCCTCGGGGGGACGCAGCGCTGACCACTGGACGTAGAGGTCGAGAGGGATCGGAGCACGGTTTCGCCACTCCTTCAGTATCTCCTCCGGCAGTCGGTCGATGCAGCGGAGCAGGTTCTCGACGTAGGAGTCGGAGTATCCTGCCCGGCGGGCGAAGTCTCTCGGGCGAACTTCGAAGCGGTCGCGCATGGTCTTCGCCGAGAGGGCGATCTCGTAGGTTGACAGTTTCTGCCGCGCGGAGTTCTCGATGATGTTGGTCCAGTACTCGTCAATCTGGGGAGTGTCGTGGGGCAGGACAATGGCGGGTATCTTCTGCCAACTGAGCCGTCTGGCTGCGGTGGTGCGCCGGAAGCCGGCGCGCAGCCACAGCCACGTCTCGGGGGGAGGCGATGCGAGGACGGTTATGGGCTGCTTGAGTCCCTCGTACCTCATGCTCTCCGCGAGCTCGGCGAGCTCTTGCTCGGTGGCCTCGAGGCGGATGTTGGGGAAATTGGGGTCGACCTGCACCTGTTCGAGGGGCACGAGCTCGACCCTCCTCGTGATGATCTCCGACCTTGACTCTCCCTGGGGGCCGTAGATCCTCTCGTCGTGCTGCTGCCTGAGCTCCGACCTCCGCTTCTCTATGCGCAGGTGAGGATCTTGGAGCAGCAGCTCGGCTCGCCTCACTATGGGAGATCTTGCAGAATCGTCTGCGGCAGCAGCCCACCTCTCGGCGGTCAGTAGCTCTCCAGTCCCACCTTCCTGAGCTGTATCTCGGTGGGGTTGTCCAAGATCTTGTCGACCACGTTCTGCTTGGCCAAGATCATTTTCACCATGTTCGCGTCGAGGCTCCTGTCCAGCACCGGGTGAGTTATGTTGACCATCTTCTTCTGGCCGATGCGGCAGCACCTGTCTTCTGCCTGCCTGACCGTGCCCGGGTTCCAGTCGCTCTCGTAGAACACGAGGTTCGACGTCCTGGTGAGGGTGATCCCCACGCCGGCCGCCTTGAGTCCCCCGACGAAGATCTTCTTTTGTCCCTCCTGGAACAACTTCACGATGGGGATCCGCTGGTCCATGGGGGTGTCGCCGTATATCACGCATGAGTCGTCACCGTAGTGGTCGTGTATCTTTTCGAGTATGTCTTTGTGGTGAGCGAAGATCGCCAGGCTGTCGAGCCCGGACGCCAGCATCTCGTCGGTTAGGCGCAGGCAGGCGTCGATCTTAGCGAGGCCGACCTGGTGCCTCACGACGCTGGTCTTGGTGAAGGGGACGGAGACCTCGTCGAGCCTGCGGGCGGCTCTGCGGTAGTCGTCCATCGTCTTCGCCGACAGCAGTCGGGCGAGGGCGTCGTCGAAATCTTGGCCGAGGTGGTCCTTCCACTTCACGAGCTCCGGGAACTTGCTCCAGTCCACGTTGCTGTCGTCGAGCACTAGCATCTGGCGGCACTTGGGGGGCAGGTCCTTGAGGACGTCATTTTTTGTCCTCCTGATCATGAAGGAGGTCCGCAGACGCTGCTGGAGCTCGGCGTGGTTGGACGAGCCGTCGGCGACCCAGACGATCTTGCGGCCCCTGGTCTCGCGGTGGAGGGCGCAGTACCTCCTCGCGAAGTCCCACCAGTCGCCGAACTTGGCCGGGCACAGTCGGGAGGCGATCGGCCAGATCTCGATAGGTCTCTGCTCGAGGGGGGTGCCCGACAGGAAGAGGGCTCGCCTCGAGCAGTCGTAGAGGCCTCCTTCTCCGAGAACTGCCCTCGAGCGGTAGGACTCGTGGTTCTTGAGGGCGTGGGCCTCGTCGAAGATGCCGAGGTCCCATGGCCTGCGCAGGCTCCTCGACAGGGGAGTGTCGAACAGCACCTTGGTCAGCTTGTCGCTCGTGAAGGCACGCTCACAGTCCGCGCAGGTCCAACCGGAGATCTCCGGGGGCGACGAGATAGCGCGGGTCGAGCAGCAGTGGGGGCAGGTGGGGGCGAACGTGAGCCCGCAGCTCGGGCACGCGCGCGTGTTTGTCGCAGCTTGGAGCTTGGTCGGCGAGGGGCTCAAGCAGGAAGACTGACAGCTCGGGCAGGTGGTGGCGAAAGTTCTAGAGCAGGCGAGGCACGTCCAGGTGGGATTTGGTCTGGTATTGATGGACCTGCAGTAGGGGCAGACGGTTATTGCGCGGCTCACCCCGTAGATCTTCTCGTAGTTCGTGATGACGAGCAGGGGGATCTCGCCTGGTTGGGGCAGTACGTCGGTGGTCTTCTGCGGGATGACCACCACGTGGCGGCGGCAGAGCCACTTCTCGGCCTCGAGCTTCCAGTTGAGCGCGAGGGTCGCGGGGGCGACCACCAAGATGGTCTGGGGCCTGGTGTAGTTTGCGAACCCCAGGGCCTGGACGGTCTTGCCTAGTCCCATGTCGTCGCCTATGAGGGTGTCCTTGTGCTGGACGGCGTAGGCGATCCCGGCGGCCTGGAAGGGCCGGTACTCCTCCCCGGGTGGTCTCGGTATGGAGAGCGTCGTGGTGGTCGCCCTCGAGGAGGCGAGCTTCGCCAGGTGGTCGCGCATCACCTCGAGCGCTCGCTCGGTGCAGTAGCGCTTGAGCCGAGACGCGTGCTCGATCTTGGACGAGTAGTAGCGGCGCCCTATCTTGGCTCGGCAGGCCCGGCACCGAGAGGGCTCGCACAGCGAGGGCTCGTGCTCGACGAATCCGACCTTCTTGAGCACCTTCTCGTCGCCGGGCTGGTGGTCGGCGACGAACACTCCCTTCCAGAACGTGATCTTCAAGGTTTTTTCACCAGGTCTTTGAGCTCTTGGTCTCGTCTCATCGCTGTGGGGTTGACTTCGTGCTCGTGGTCTTCAAGAAGTTGGCAGTAGGTGAGTACCTTGTTGTCGAGGTAGACCTGGGCTGTTCGGTAGATCTCTCGGAAGATGTGAGATAGTCGGTACCAGAAGGTTAGTGATCGTTCGAGGTAGAGGTGGCGCAGTTTATCGAGGAATGTGATCTTCAATGTTTTCTCCTCTCTATCTCGGCCAGTCTGTCGTCAGCTTCTTTAAGTAGAGCATCTCGGTCCTTGTCGCTCATGTTGATTAAGTTTAAATCTCCGAAAAAATGGGGATCTTCTAAGTCTTCGCCCGTGAGGTCGCCAGGTGGCAGCACCACTATCAGGTGGTATTGCTCGCAGAAGTCGCAGCACTTTCGCTGGACGATCTCGATCGCGCA
>Ga0335070_10010414_pt1 | contig 10869 bp, 8 predicted proteins | sample Lox_Sample_13_FD_206722 | JGI IMG/M metagenome (GOLD analysis project Ga0335070, IMG submission 206722) | Soil microbial communities from Loxahatchee National Wildlife Refuge, Florida, United States - Lox_Sample_1.3 | ecosystem: Environmental > Terrestrial > Soil > Wetlands | place: USA: Florida...
ACCCTTCGCGCTCCTCGCGACCATCCTCGAGCGCGATCCCTATCTGGGCCGCGTCCTCACGGGGCGCATCGAGAGCGGCGTCGCCCGCGTCAACATGCCCTTGAAGGCGCTCGGCATCGACGGCCGTATCATCGAGGAGGCGCGCCTCACCAAGCTCCTCGCCTTCCGCGGCCTCGAGCGCCAGCCGGTCGAGGAGGCCGAGGCCGGCGACATTGTCGCGATCGCGGGCCTCGCCGACACCACCGTCGCCGACACCATCTGCGCCCCCGAGGTCGAGAAGCCGCTCAAGGCGACGCCGGTCGATCCGCCGACCCTCGCCATGACTTTCTCGGTGAACGACAGCCCGCTCGCGGGGAAAGAGGGCGGCAAGGTCACCTCCCGCCTCATCGTCGAGCGGCTCCGCCGCGAGGCCGAGGGCAATGTCGCGATCCGCGTGCGCGAGAGCGAGGAGAAGGACGCGGTCGAGGTCGCCGGACGCGGCGAGCTCCAGCTCGGCGTCCTCATCGAGACCATGCGGCGCGAGGGTTTCGAGCTCTCGATCTCGCGCCCCCGCGTCCTCTTCAAGAGCGATCCCGAGACCGGCCAGCGCCTCGAGCCCATCGAGGAAGTGCTCGTCGACGTCGACGAGGAGTATTCCGGCGTCGTCGTCGACAAGATCTCGCGCCGCAAGGGCGAGCTTCGGGACATGCGGCCTTCGGGCGGAGGCAAGGTGCGGCTCGCCTTCCTCGCGCCCACGCGCGGCCTCATCGGCTATCAGGGCGAGTTCCTGACCGACACGCGCGGCACCGGCATCATGAGCCGGCTCTTCCACGGCTATGCGCCCTACAAGGGCCCGGTCGAGGGCCGCCGCACGGGCGTGCTGATCTCGACCGCGGACGGCGCAGCCGTCGCCTATGCGCTCTGGAACCTCGAGGATCGCGGCCCGATGTTCATCACGCCGGGGACGCAGGTCTACGAGGGCATGATCGTGGGCCAGCACACGCGCGACAACGACCTCGAAGTGAATCCCATCAAGGGGAAGCAGCTCACGAACATCCGCACCACCGCCAAGGACGAGGCGGTGCGGCTGACGCCGCCCATTCAGATGACGCTCGAGCAGGCGATCGCCTACATCGCCGACGACGAGCTCGTGGAGGTGACGCCGAAATCGGTGCGGCTCAGGAAGCGTCTGCTCGATCCCAACGCGAGGAAGCGCGCGCAGCGCGCCGCCGAGGCCGAAGCGGGCTGAGCCGCTCGCGCGCATTTTCGAGGGTTATCTCTAAACTCCCCTATAAATTGTCTTCGGGGTATCCGGCTCTCCGTGCGATAGATGCACGGTTGCGGCGGGATTGCGCGCGCAATCCGCCCGCCAGCGTCTTGCGAGCGAGAGATGTCGAGCGCCGAAAAGCGAGCACAGCTGTTATCGGGTCTTCTCGCCCAGCGCGGCGAGGCCGCGCCGGCAAAGCGCGAGGCGGTCGCGCCGCCGCGGCCCTCCGAGGTGATTCGCTTCGACGAGCGGCGCGCCGAAGCCGCCTCCGTCCTCTACAGCAAGGGTGCTGCGACCGCCGAGACCTTCCGGCCCGCGCAGTGGACGTTCGACAAGGAAGCGCAGCCCGCCGCGGCGCCGAGCGCGCCGCGGGCAAGACGCATCAATCTCGTCGCGGTCTTCGGCTGTCTCGCGCTCGCGGTCTCGACGGGGCTCTTCGTCCTCTCGCGGCTCGAGCCCGGCACGCCCGGGGCGGTTTCGACGGTGCCCGCGGCGGCGCCCAGTGTTGCAGCCGTATTGCCGCAGCCGCGCGCCGAGGCGCCGATGCCGGCCTCGCCGCCGCCGGCCGTCGCAGCTCCCGAGCCTCCGGCGACGCCCGCGGCCGCTGCCGCTCCGCCTCCGCAGCCCGCGCCGCCGGCGCCCGTTGAGACCGCGGCCGTCGCGGCTGCGCCCGAGCCGGCGCCGCCCGCGGCGAGTCCGTCGCCCGCGGCGAGTCCGCCGCCGGCCGATCCGCAGGAGATCGCGGGGCTGGTCGCGCGCGCGGACGAGCTTCTGGGCACCGGCGACGTGGTCTCGGCGCGGCTCTTCTATCAGCGCGCGGCGGAGCTCGGCAGCGGACCCGCCGCGACCGCGGTCGGACAGACCTACGACCCGCTCTTCCTGGAAGTCGCGCGCGTTCGCGGCGTGCGCGGCGATGCCCGGGCGGCGGCAGAGTGGTACCGCAAGGCGATCGCGCTCGGCGACCGGCAAGCGGAAATCCGGCTCCGGCGATTGGAGGGAAAGCCGCCGGGCTGAGCGGAACAGGGGTTTTACGGGCAAACGGGCGGCCTCCCGCCCAAGAGCGGAGCAGAACATGACAGCGCGGATTTCCCGGATCTCGCTCGGCGCGGCGATGCTGACGCTGGCGGCGCTTCCGGCCGGAGCGGAAACGGTCGTCGAGCGCGCCAATCGCGGCCTCGTCGAGATCGCCACCGGCAGCACCTTCGGCACCGATGCCCGCATGGTCGAGGACCTCGCGGACCTCCTCGACGACGGCGCCACGCGCCGCATCGTGGCGATGATCGGCAAGGGCTCGCAGCAGAACCTCTTCGATCTCAAGGTGCTCCGCGGCATCGACGTCGCCGTCGTGCAGTGGGACGTGCTCGAGAACGCGCGGGCCGAGAAGCGCCCGCCCGGCATCGAGTACGTGACCTACATCGCGAAGCTCTACAACGAGGAATTCCACCTCCTCGCGCGGCCGGAGGTGAAGACCCTCGCGGACCTCGCGGGGAAGAAGGTCAATCTCGGCGTCCCCGGCGACGGCACCGCCTTCACCGGCGCCAAGATCCTGGCGGCGAACAAGGTGAAGGCGCAGGTCACCTCCTATCCGCTGCCGGTCGCATTCGACAAGCTCAAATCCGGCGAGATCGCGGCGATTGCCTATGTCGCGGCGAAGCCCGCGCCGCTCTTCGCGCTGGTGCGGCCGCAGGACGGGCTCCATCTCGTGCCGATCCCGCTCAAGCCCGAGATGGCCCAGAGCTACGTCCCCGCGCGCTTCACCGCCGAGGACTATCCGGACCTCGTCTCCGGCAGCGCTCCGGTCGACACGGTCGCCGTCGGCGCGGTGCTGGTCGCCGCGAACCTCGCGCCTGAATCCGAGCGCAACCGGAACGTCGCCAATTTCGTCGACGCCTTCTTCACGCAGTTCCCGAAGCTCCTGGAGCCCGGCCATCATCCCAAATGGAACGAGGTCAACCTCGCGACCGAGCTCCCGAATTGGCGGCGCTATGCTCCCGCGGAGGCCTGGATCCGCAGGAACGGCGGCGCTGCCGCCCCTGCGACGGTGACGGACCAGCAGCTCCGCGACATCTTCGCGAAGTTCCTCGACGAGCGCACGCGCGCGAGCGGCGCCACGCTGACGGCGCAGCAGAAAGAGGATCTCTTCGGTCAATTCAAGCGCTGGCAGGAGGGCAAGACGCGATGATGCCGCTGGTACGCTCGACCCTGTTCCTCGCGGGCGCCGCGCTTGCGGCGTCCTGGACGATCGGCGCCCATGCCGTGGAGCCGCAGCCCAAGCCCAAGCGCGGCGGCATCCTCGAGTTCTCCGTGGAGTCCGAGCCCGGGAACTACGACTGCCACGCCAACGTCTCCTTCGCCTTCGTGCATCCGGTGGCGCCGCACTACTCGACGCTGCTCAAGTTCGACGGCGCCAACTATCCCGAGGTGAAGGGCGACCTCGCGGAGTCCTGGACGGTCTCGGCGGACAAGCTCACCTACACCTTCAAGCTCAAGCCCGACGTGTTCTTCCACGACGGGACGCGGCTCACCGCGGAGGACGTGAGGGCGAGCTACGAGCGGATCGTGCGGCCTCCCGCGGGCGTCGTCTCCGCGCGGCAGGTGAACTACTCCGCGATCGGGAGCATCGACACGCCCGATCCGCGGACGGTGGTATTCCACCTGAAATGGCCCGAGGCGGCGATGCTCGCGAACTTCGCCTCGCCCTGGAACTGCATCTACAGTGCGGCGCGGCTCAAGGAGGACGCGAACTTCCCGAAGACGCACGTGATGGGGAGCGGTGCCTTCGTCTTCGTGGAGCACGTGAAGGGGGAGCGCTGGGTGGGCAAGCGTTTCGACAAGTATTTCGAGCCGGGCCGGCCCTATCTCGACGGCTACGAGGCGTATTTCCTGAGCGGCAAGGCGGTGGTGGAGGCGATGATCGCGGGCAAGATCCAGGCCCAGTTCCGCGGCTTCACCCCGGAGGAGCGCGACCAGATCGTCGAGGCCATGGGCGAAAAGGCCGCGGTCTCGGAGACCCCCTGGATCAACAATCTCCTGGTGGTCTTCAACGCGAAGCGCCCGCCCTTCGACGACGCGCGCGTGCGCCGCGCGCTCTCGCTCGCGGTCGACCGCTGGAAGGCGGCCGAGGATCTGCAGAGCGCGAGCTTCCTCAAATTCGTGGGCGGCGTCCTCCGCCCCGGCTACTCCATGGCGACGCCGGAGCGCGAGCTCGCGACGCTCCCGGGCTTCTCGCGCGACATCGAGGCCTCCCGCGCGGAAGCGCGGCGCCTCCTCGCGGAGGCGGGCCAGCAGCACCTCAAGATCAAGTTCACCAACCGCGACATCCCCGCACCCTACGGTCCCGCCGCGGACTATCTCATCGAGTCCTGGAAAGCGATCGGGGTCGAGACCACGCAGGAGAAGCTCAACACCAAGACCTGGCAGAGCGCGCTCGAGAAGGGGAATTTCGAGGTCGCGATCGACTTCGTCGGCGACTACTTCGACGATCCGACGCTGCAGCTCACGAAGCTCGTCTCGACGGACCTCTCGCCGGTAAATTACTCCGGCTCGACCGACCGCTTCCTCGACGCGCTCTATGTGGGCCAGGCCGTCACCACCGACCCGCGCCAGCGCAGCAAGATCGTGCGCGACTTCGAGCGCCACGCCATGACCGAGGCCTATTCCGTGCCCTTCCTCTGGTGGAACCGCATCCTCGTCAACGCCACGTCCGTCAAGGGCTGGCCCACCACGCCGAGCCACTACATCGACCAGGACCTGAGCGAGGTCTGGCTCGACAAGTAGTCCACTCCGTATTCACCACGGAGACGGTGAGGCGATGAGAGTCCGCGTCTCGCGGCGAAGCCGCAGATGTTCCTCGGCTTGCGCGACGGGCATCACCGCGAGGTCATTGCGGCTTCGCCGCGAGGCGCGCTTCCTCACGGCCTCACCGTCTCCGTGGTAAAACCCTGGCGCGCGAGTCGCATATCGGGCTTTGCAGAAAAGGCCCGCTCGGCTAAGGTCGCGGCTCCCTGGAACGGCGGAGCGCTGCATGAACCGAGCGATGCGTCTCTTCTCGATCATCTTTGCCCTGCTGATCGCAACCGCAGGAGGCCCCGTGAGCGCAGCCGATCTCGACAACACAGTCTTCCTCGACGTGCCCGCGGGCCGCGTCGTCATCGAGCTCAGGCCCGACCTCGCGCCCAAGACCGTCGCGCATTTCAAGGAGCTCGTGAAGCGCGGCTTCTACGACGGCCTCAAGTTCCACCGCGTGATCCCCGGCTTCATGGCGCAGACCGGCGATCCCCTCGGCAACGGCACCGGCGGCTCGGGCCAGACGGTCTCTGCAGAGTTCAGCCAGGCGCATTTCCTGCGCGGCACCGTGGGTCTCGCGCGCTCGAACGATCCCGACTCCGGCGACAGCCAGTTCTTCATCTGCTTCCAGCCCGCACCCTTCCTCGACGGCAAGTACACGATCTTCGGTCAGGTGACGAAGGGGATGGAGTTCGTCGACCAGATCAAGATGGGCGATCCCAAGCAGAACGGCGCGGTCGCGAACCCCGACCGCATCGTGAAGATGCAGATGGCCGCCGACGCCAGTAAGGCGAAATAGCGGAGTCACTGCGCGGGCGCGCCATGGCCTCCTGGGGCGCGGCGCTCGCCACATACCGGCAGCCCCGGCTGCTCGCGATCCTCTGCATGGGGTTCTCGAGCGGGCTGCCCCTGCCGCTCACGGGGGCGACGCTCTCCTTCTGGCTTGCCAAGGAGGGCGTCTCCCGCACTTCGATCGGGCTCTTCTCGCTCATCGGGTCGGCTTACGTCTTCAAGTTCGTCTGGTCGCCCCTCATCGACCGACTGCCGATCCCGGTGCTCACCCGCCGCCTCGGCCGGCGTCGGAGCTGGGCGCTCTCGATCCAGGCGCTGCTCGCGCCCGCGATCCTCGTGCTGGGCTTCAGCGATCCCGGCCGCGACCTCTTCGCGACCGCGCTCGCGTCGGTCGTGGTGGCGTTTCTCTCCGCGAGCCAGGACATCGTCATCGACGCCTATCGCATCGAGCTCCTGACGCCGGAGGAGCAGGGAGCGGGCGCGGCCGCGACGCAATGGGGCTATCGCTTCGGCCTTCTCGCCTCGGGCGCGGGCGCGCTCTACGCCGTGGCCTTCGGCGGCTGGGCCTTCTCCTATTCCGTGATGGCGGCGCTGATGGCCGTGGGCTTCGTCACGGTCTGTCTCGCGCCCGAGCCCGGCGCCGATCCCTTGCCGCCGCTCGCGGGCGGGAGCGCGGGCGAGCGGCTCCTCCTTTGGCTGCAGCAAGCCGCGATCTCGCCGCTCGCGGACTTCTTCACGCGGCCCCATTGGCTGCCGATCCTGCTCTTCATCGTGCTTTACAAGTACGGCGACGCGCTCGCGGGCGTGATGGCGACGCCGCTCTACGTCGCCCTCCGGTTCACGGAGACGGAGGTCGCGAGCATCAGCAAGGTCTTCGGCGTCTTCGCGACGCTCGCGGGCGTCGCATTGGGCGGCGTCGTTGTGGCGCGGCTCGGCCTTTACGGCAGCCTCCTCTTCTGCGGCATCGTGCAGAACCTCGCGACCCTCATGTACGCGGCGCTGGCGCTCGCGGGCCACGATCTCGGCATGCTCGCGCTCAGCATCGCGCTCGAGAACGTCACCGGCGGCATGGGCTCGGCGGCTTTCGTGGCCTATCTCTCGCGGCTCTGCCACGCGAGCTTCACCGCGACTCAATACGCGCTCTTCTCCGCGCTCTTCGCGTTCTCGCGCATCGTGCTTTCCGCCCCCGGCGGCTGGCTCGCAGAGCGGATCGACTGGGTTCCCTTCTTCTTCGTCGCAGCCGCGGCGGGTATTCCCGGCCTTCTTCTCCTCCTCTGGCTCATGCGCCGGACGCCGGAGCCCGCGGGATGAGCGCGACTGCGCGCCGGAGTTGACGGGATCGCGGCCCTACCGGAAGATGAATCGGAGGTGCCTCGCATGCGAACCGTCGACCGAGTCGTGCTCCCGCTCATTGCCGCGTCGGTGCTGCTGCTCTGGTCCCTGGGCGCACATGCCCAAATGGGTCAGGGCTTCTGGACCTCGGCGACTCTGACGAAGTCCGACATCGCGCTGATCCGCAAGACCGTGCGCGAGGATCTCCTGGGAAAGCCGAAGGGCACGAGCCTGCCCTGGAAGAACCCCGATAGCGGGAATTCCGGCAAGGTGACCTTGCTCGACAGCTTCCCCTCGAAGGGCCGTACCTGCGAGCGCGTGCGCTACTTCATCGATCCCGGCCCCAATCAGCCCTCGACGGCCCAGCCCACGACCTACGTGATCACGAGCTGCAAGCTTCCGGACGGAAGCTGGAAGCAGGACAACGCGGCTCAGCCGGACAAGGCGAAGTGATCCCCGCGCGGCCCTCAGCTCGCGATTAGCGCCAGGAGCGCGTCGACGAGGCGCGCCGGCCCCTGACGCTCGGGCCAGCGCAGCGCTGCTCTATGGGCGAGACCGGCGAGGCGGTCGAAGTCCTGGAGCGCCTGCCTCGTCGCCTCCGCGATTGCCGCGGGCTCGAAGCGCTCGAAGCTCACCCCGCCGCCTCCGGACTCCCGGAGGAGCCGCTCCATCGGCGTCCCCCCGGGCACCACCAAGGGGATCCCGTTCGCGATCGCCTCGGCGCTGACGGCGGAAAAGCTCGTATAGAACTCGCGCCGGTGCGGGCACAGGATGAGGTCCGACCGCTCCAGGAGCCGCGGCCATTCCGTCGCTCCCGCGGGGCTCTCCTCGAGGATCGCGCGGTCGCTGGCCTTGGCGGCCGCGCGCACCGCCTGCTGCAGCTCCGGCGGGCCGCGGGGGTCGACGTGCTGGATCAGCAGCCGAAACTCCTGGGGCAGGCCCAGCAGCGCCCCAATGATCTCCGGCAGGCGGTCGTAGCCCTTCTCGTATTTTTGATGGCCGAGGATTGCGACCGTCGGCGGCGCGGCGCCCGCGCGGCTCCGCAGCGGCGCCACGGCGCGATAAGGGAGCGGCAGCGTGCGCACGGGACGCTCCAGCAGCATCGCGAAGAGCTCGCTCGGCAGCGGGTCGAAGGTGACGACGTGGAATCGGCCCTCCGCGGCCGGCGGCATGCGCTTGGCGACGAAGCGGAAGAGCGTCGGCCGCGGCTCGCGCCGCGGATCGGGCGCCACGGCGGAAACGCCGCGGTCCCTGCGCTCCAGCTGCAATCCCGAATGGAAGGATTCGATCACGATCGTGGGACGCCGGTCCGGGGGCAGCGCGCGCTGCCATTCCACGAGCGCGGACATCTGCACGGGCTGCGCCGAGACCGCGAGGACCAGGTCGGCGCCGGCCGGGAGAGCGGCGAGGTCCTCGTAGGTCGCCCGCGAGTAGGCGTCAAAGCCGCTGAGCCAGCCGCAGATGGGGTCGCCGTCGGAGGAGGCATAGGTGTCGATGCGGAAATGCGCGGCCGCGCCGAGCTCGGCTCGGAGCGCCGGCTCTATGTCGCGATGAGCGAAGACCGGCGTCTCGATGCCGCGCGCCCTGAGCTCGCCGGCGATGTAGCGGCAGTAATTGGCGTGGTGCCCGACGTCGCTGCGAAGGCCCGGGTCGAGATAGAGGATCCGCATTGGGCTCCCGGGGCCGCGGCGCCGCTCAGCCGAAGCGCATCAGCTCCGTGCGATGGCGGCGGAGCCAGTCCTGCCGGAGCCGCGCGTCCGGCACCAGGCTCTCGACCAGGCGCCAGAAGCGCGGTCCGTGGTTCATGATGGAGAGATGCGCCACCTCGTGCGCGACGAGGTAGTCGATCACGCCCTCGGGCGCGAGGATGAGGCGCCAGGAGAAGGAGAGGCTGCCGCTGCTGGAGCAGCTTCCCCAGCGGCTCGTCATGTCGCGCACGCTGACGCGGGCGACCTTGCGCTCGAGCCGCTCCGCGAGCGCCCGGGCGCGCCGCGTCAGCTCCTGCCGCGCGCGCTCCACCAGGAAATCGCGCACCCGCCGCGCCAGATGGGCGGCCTCGCCGGTGACGCGGATCTCGCTCTCCTCGATCCAGACGGGCCCGTTCCCGGGGACCCGGCGCTTCACGTGGCGGATGCGGTGCTTGATGCCCAAGAATGGCACCTGGACCCCGTCCGCGAAGGGAACGCGCACCGGCAGATCCTTGAGCCGCGCCTCGACCCAGTCCCGGTTGGCGTCCAGGAATTTGAGGCCGGAGACCAGCGGCGTCCGGCGCGGCAGCACCAGCTCGACGGCCTGGCCGCGCCCGTCGATGCGGAGCGCCACCCGCTGCGCCCGGGCGCTCACGCGGAGCCGGATCGGCACCGCCCCTTTGTCGAAGGCGAGCTCGGTCGTGAAGGCTTCGGCGAGGGAGCGTGGCTCGGTCATGGCGCGGTGGTCGTCCCCTGAGGCTCGATTCGTAGCGTGCGGTGCGCGTCGAAGACAAGCGGGTCGGAGCAAAAATCGGACCATCGCATCCCGAAAGCCTGTGGATAAATCACGCGCCCCCGAAGCGCTCCGGTCAGGGGCGGATGTTCTATGAATTAGGGTGCCCGGCCGAGGCGAGGCTGCCGCACTCCCCTGTCATCGTGGTTTCACGCTATGGTCGCTACATCAGGTGCGGCGCGGTCAGGGTTTGGGCGGCGCGCTTCGACCCAGGGAGGGGCTCATGAGGTTCCGGCAGGCATGGCTCGCGGCGGCGCTCTCGCTCGCGATGGGTGGGATTGCCCAGGCCCAGAGCGGCGCGGTGGAGATCCAGTGGTGGCACGCCATGGGCGGCCAGCTCGGCGAGAAGGTCAACGAGATCGCCGGCAACTTCAACAAGTCGCAGGACAAGTACAAGGTGGTGCCGGTCTACAAGGGCACCTATACCGAGACCCTGACCCAGGCGATCGCGGCCTTCCGCGCGGGCCAACAGCCCGACATCGTCCAGGTCTTCGAGGTCGGCACCGCCACGATGATGGCGGCCAAGGGCGCGGTCTATCCGGTCTACCAGCTCATGGCGGATACCGGTGAGAAGTTCGATCCCACGGCCTTCCTGGGCCCGGTTTACGGCTACTACTCGACGCCCGACGGCAAGCTCCTCTCCATGCCCTTCAACAGCTCGACGCCGGTCTTCTACTGGAACAAGGAGGCCTTCAAGAAGGCGGGCCTCGATCCCGAGAAGGGGCCGAAGACCTGGCCGGAGGTGGCGGAGCTCGCGAAGAAGCTCCTCGCCTCGGGCGCCCAATGCGGCTTCACCTCGGGCTGGCAGACCTGGATCCAGCTCGAGAACCTCAGCGCCTGGCACAATCAGCCCTTCGCCACCAAGGAGAACGGCTTCGGCGGGCTCGACACCGAGCTCGTCTTCAACGGCCCCCTCCAGGTACGCCACATCCAGCAGCTCGCGGATTGGCAGAAGGACAAGATCTTCGTTTACGGCGGGCGCGAGGATAAGCCCAATACGAAGTTCACCAGCGGCGAATGCCCCATGCTCTTCGGCTCCTCGGGCGCCGCGGGCGGCTTCGCCAAGGCGAACATCCCCTTCGGCATCACGATGCTGCCCTATTGGCCGGACGTCGCGGGCGCGCCGCAGAACTCCATCATCGGTGGTGCGACGCTCTGGGTCTTCAAGAACAAGCCCAAGGAGCATTACGAGGGCGTCGCAAAGTTCTTCACCTTCCTCTCCTCGCCGGAGG
>Ga0335070_10010416_pt1 | contig 10868 bp, 10 predicted proteins | sample Lox_Sample_13_FD_206722 | JGI IMG/M metagenome (GOLD analysis project Ga0335070, IMG submission 206722) | Soil microbial communities from Loxahatchee National Wildlife Refuge, Florida, United States - Lox_Sample_1.3 | ecosystem: Environmental > Terrestrial > Soil > Wetlands | place: USA...
AGAATTTCACCATCACCGAGCGAACCAAGCTGGAATTCCGCGGCGAGTTCTTCAACGTGCTCAACCACACCAATTTCCTGTTCGCTCGTTCCGGGCCGCAGAACGGAAACAACTCGACCATTCTGGGCACGCCACAGTTTGGGCTGGTGACGGCGGCGCGCGATCCGCGGCAGATTCAGTTCGCCTTGCGGCTCAGCTTCTAGGGATGGTGTGAGCGACGCCCGAGAGATGGTGCGGCGGAGCGCTTAACTATTGCGACTTCGGCAGGCCGATCTTGCTGACCAGTTCGGCATATCTGGGATCGGAGTGCAAAGCATCGAACTGAGGGTTGGTGTTGAGGCCGATGAGCAGGCTGTCGTGCTCGCGATAGGCGGTGTCGAGCCACTCGAAGGTTTTGTTTTTGTCTCCCAAGTCGGCGTAGAGTCGGGCAATTTCGAACGGTGAGGCATAGCCTTTGTGATCGCGCCGGCTTTCGAAAACGGCGATCACTTGCCTGAGGGCTTCGGGCCATCCACCGGAGCGGAATCCTCGTTCCAAGGCGGCCGCATTCTCCAGGGAGTCCGGACTGCCGTTGAATTGGGAGTAGCTCTTCCATTCTTCCACCGCCTGCGCATACATGCGCTTGCCCCAATAAGCGAAAAACAGGCAGTCGTGGGCAATGGCGAAGGTCGGATTATCGCCCGCCAATTGCTGGCACACCGCGATCCCTTGATCGTACTGGCCCGCCGTAATCAGGATGCCTCCCACCACGCGGGTTATGACGGGTGACAGCGGATCCAGATCGTGGGCACGATTGATCTCGACAATGGCTTGCTGATGCCGGCCCAGTGCGCTCAGTTTTTCCGCATACCACTGGTGGGCGGCGGCGTCATTGGGATCGAGTTCGATCGCCTTCTTGAATTCGGTCTCTCCTCCGGCGAAGTCCCAGTCGTACTCGATTTCGTTTGTTCCCAACACGGCGTGGGGATGAGCCAGGGTCGGGTCCAACTGCAGGGCTTTGCGGGCGGCGGCATTGGATTTGGGAAAATCCTCGCTGGGATTTCCAAAAAAGAAATGTCGCACAGAGTAGACGTCGGCCAGCCCCGAGTAAGCCAGGGCGTATTCGGGATCCTTGGTGATCGCCTGATTGAAGTACGCAATGGCGGCCGCAAGATCCGCGGGCGTGCGCTTGTTCCAGGCGTAACGGCCTTTTAGATAGAGAGAGTAGGCCTCAGCGTTCTGGGTGCCTGATCGGGCAACTGATTGGTTGTCACTAATGCTGAGCTGGGAGCGAAGCCTTTCGGCGATATCGCCGGCAATTTGCTGCTGCATCGTAACCAGGTCTGCGCTCCGGCCCGTGTAGTGCTTCCCCCAGATTTCGGTGTTGTCGCGAACATCGGTCAGCTCTGCACTAATGTCGATCTGATCCTGCTTTACCATCACGCGCCCGCTCACGACCGTTGACACTCGCAGGTTGGTGCCGATGGTTTGTAAATCCGTATCTCTTCCTTTGTAGCGAAAGACGGAATCGCGCGAGCGTACGCGAAGCTGGGGCAAGTGCGCGAGGCTTCCGATCAACGACTCCGTGATGCCATCGCTGAGATATTCGGTATTGGCATCACCGCCGATATTGTTAAAGGGAACCACGGCCACGGCGTCCGGCGTGAGATCCAGGCCTTTGGCCTCCGCCTGGAGTGGCTGATGGCTGTCTTGGGCCTTGAGGTGAAATGGCCGGTGCGCCGAAGTGAACGCCCAAATGAGGGCGGCCATGAGGATGAGAGGCACCAGCCAGGCCGCGAGCCGGGAGGGCGGCCACCTCTTTGCGATCGCAATTGGGGCCGGAGCGGGTGAAGCCGATGGAGAGGCTACGGCGCTGACTGTTGCCGAATCCTTACGATCATTACTTTCTCCAGCGGGCGAGTCGGCGTCGAGTTCCTGGGCTTTGCCTTTCAGCCACTCCGTCAATTCATTGGCATAAGCGAAAACGGCACTACGTCCGCCCCCCGGCACCCGATGGACGGGGAGGCCGCGTTCCGTCTCCCAGCGTTTGACGGTGCGCTCCGCGCGTCCGAGGAAGGCGGCAATTTCCTTCCACGAGTCCAGGCGTTTGCCCGGAAACTGCTCCGGATTAGCTGCCATAAAGGGAAATGACCTGAATTAGCCCGATGTGGCCTGACGTGTCCCTTGCGATGGACACGCCAAGGCCGCAATAGTATAGCGCGATTTCGGGGCGGTCCGTCCCCCACCAAAGAGCCTGATGGATAGCACCGGCGTGTGCTCCATCGAATCGAAAAACAACTTGAAATCAGCAGTTTAGGAGACTTCCTGATGTACACAAGAAGAGTTTGGCGTCTGGTTCTGATAGGAATTTGCAGCGCTCTGCTGGCTGCCGTGTCCGGCAATGCAGTTTGGGCCCAAGCACCGGCCGTAACTTACGCCGACATCCACGATTTCAATGGCGGCGCGGGAGATCCGACGAACTTTAATTCGACGCGACCGGCTCAGGGGCGGGATGGAAACCTCTATCTTGAGTCGCGGAGTGGTGGAACGTCGAACCAGGGAACACTCTTCTATGTTTCTCCGGCTGGGACGGTGCATGTCGTCCTGAGCTTCACCGGGACGAACGGGTCGGCGGCTACTGGCGGGGTGACGCTCGGTACGGACGGCAGCCTCTATGGAGACGCGCAGTCGGGGGGGACGTCCAACGACGGAGTGACCTTTAAAGTGACTCCGACCGGGACGTACACGGCGCTGCATAACTTTGCCAATTCCGGCGACGGCTATGGACCAGTGAACGCGCTGGTGCTGGGCACTGACGGCAATTATTACGGTCTGACGAACTCGCAGCCGGAGACTTTCTACAAAGTGACGTCGGCGGGCGTTCTGACAACGCTTCACACGTTCGCGACCGCGGAAGGATATCAGGGCGGGCAGTTGATTCAGGGTAGCGACGGAAGTTTCTACGGGGGGGTGAACCTGGGCGGCGCGAACGGGACCGGAACTCTGTTCAAGCTGACGAGTGCCGGGGTCTTGACAGTGCTGCACAACTTCGCCGCGGATTCGAGCGACGGTACGCAGGCTGCTCCTGGAATGGTTCAAGCTGCGAACGGTTCGTTTTTTGGCACGGCCTCCCTCGGAGGAGCGAACGGAAATGGCGTCGTTTACAAACTGACTTCTTCGGGAACGTTCACCCTGCTGCACAGTCTCGCTTCGGCGACTGACGGCAACGGCCCGCAGGTGCTCGTGGCTGCAACAGATGGGAACATGTACGGAACCACATACTCGGGAGGCACGAACAACTGCGGCACGCTGTTCAAGGTGACGCAGGCTGGAGTATTCAGCGTGCTTTACAACTTCGCTTCGGCGACGGGTTGCAATCCGGGCGGATATCTGGCGGAAAACACAAACGGCCTGCTCTATGGAGTGACGACCAGCGGCGGCGCGCATGGGAACGGCGTCTTCTTCAGTTTGAATCTGGGGCTGGCCCCATTCATCACGCTGCAGAACGCGTCGGGCAAAGTGGGATCGACAGCGGGTATTTTGGGCCAGGGTTTCAATTCGTCGTCGGTGGTGAAGTTCAATGGTGTGGCAGCGACGACGGTAAAGCTCACCGGCACGACCTATCTCACCGCGACGGTTCCGGCCGGGGCGACAAATGGATTTGTCACCGTGACGACAGGATCGACGACCCTGAAGAGCACGCAAAAATATACGGTGCACAATTCCTGGACGAGCGGAGCAGCCATGCCCACCGCTGTGAATTGGCCTGTGGCGGGAGTAATTGGCTCGAAGGCCTATGTAGTGGGCGGCTACACCGGAGGCCCGGCGTCGACAGCGAACCAGATCTACAACCTGAGCACGAACGTTTGGAGCACCGGGGCTGTGCTGCCCGTCGCGATCGCCCAGGCATCGGCCGCCGTCGTGAACAACATTCTATATGTCTTCGGCGGCAGCAATAATGGTGGCAGCACGGTGTTCAATACGGTGTGGGCCTACAACCCGACCACGAACGCCTGGTCGGCAAAGAGCGCCATGCCGACCGCGCGATGCAGTGCGGCAGCGGTTGTCGCGAGCAATGTCATCTACGTAATCGGTGGGTACAGCGGCGGGAATCGCCTGACCACGGTCGAAGCCTACAACCCGGCTACGGATAGCTGGACTGAAAGGGCCACGCTTCTCGATGGGAAGACGGAAATTTCGGCCGGGCTGATTGGGACCACAATCGTTGCCGCCGATGGATTTACCAGTAGTGGAGATACCGGAGACAACGAAGCCTATAACGTCTCCACCAACAGCTGGTCGGCACTGACTGCCGACCCTACGGCACGAAACGGATCTTGCGCTGGAGTCGTCAACAGCCTTCTCTACGCTTCCGATGGCAATGACAACTCCAACAATCCGGTCGGCCTGATGGAGTCGTTCAGCCTGTCGCAGAACAAATGGACCACGCTATTGGCCATGCCTCAACCGGCGACCGATATGGGGTCGGCCGTCTACGGAGGGCAGCTGTATTGCTTCGGCGGGGGGAACAATGCCGTCCCGCCGAACAATACGGTCTACAACTACGTGCAGATTTATCAACCGTAAGGTTGGTAAGGATGGAGTCATTCTTGCCGTGAGTGGCGGCCAGAGTGACTCCATGCAAGTGTGGATGTTGAAGCAGATCCAGGGAGGCAAACTCTCGGATAACGGACTCGCATGAATTTGTGCAGAGACCACAAAGCCGGGCTGGTTGGCCCGGCTTTCACAGCGTGGAACTGGTTCGTTCGGTCTTCGTTTCAGATCGGGCGAATCAGGATATGAAACCCGACTGGCTTACATCACCATCGCGAGGTTTTCGAGTTCGTACTGCAACACCGGCAGCGCGCATCCGGCCATCTCGACGCGGCCTGCTGCGTCGAGTGCTGCCTTGGGCGACACCCCGTACCCCCGCCCCATTAAGAAAACTTGGAGCAATTCCGCGGCTTCGTAGGAATCGATCATGCCCCCCTGGAGCAGGTCGTTCCGCAGCGCCGCCAGTTCGGTCACCGTGAACCGATCTTTGTCGTTGCCCACCGTCTTTTTCATCTCGCTAAAGTTCATCTCGCTCAACATGGCCGTCATCACCTCCGATTCCGACCTTAGCTTCACTTACCCCATTAGACTCATCGGCAGCTATAGAAGTTGCATGCAATTGGCATGCCGTAATCGCCCTATAACTGCAGTACGGATCCAGAGCCCCTCTGGATTCATATAACCCATGGATTCATCGGAAGTTGCACTGGGAAGCTTGACTAGGCCGCTGGGCAGTTTGTGCCTTTTGTACCTGGGGGTAATCTCAAAACTGACACAATGTGTCATTTCCAGCATTGCCTGACCAAAGAACGGCGCTGAAAGACACTATTGCGGATTTCGGACGATGGATTGGGCAGCGACTAGGATTCGACCGTGGCTTCGTCGATCAGCATGATCGGGATGTCGTCTTTCACCGGATAAATGCGCCGGCACTGCTTGCACTTCAAGCTCTCGGGATTCTGCCGATACTCGAGTTCGGTTTTGCAGGCAGGGCAGACCAGGATTTCCAGCAGGTCTTTGGCGATCATGTGGGAATTGTACAGGGGCAGGTTTCAAGCTTTAAAAATTTGCGGGCTTCGCGTGTAGTCGGATCGGCTGTTTTGGCTTTGGACCTTTGAAACCGTGAAACTTTGAAACCGGTTCCAGCAGTGTAAAATTTTGTAGAGCAAACCCATGTCGGCAAGAATCCTGGACGGTACCAAGATCGCGCAAGAGATCCGTAGCGAAATCGCCGCGGAGGTGAAGGCCTTGGCGGCCGCCGGAGTGCGGCCCGGACTGGCCGTCGTGCTGGTCGGACACAATCCAGCGTCGGAAATCTACGTTCGCGGCAAGGTCAAGGCGTGCGAGGAAGTTGGCGTTTTCAGTGAGAAGCTGACGCTGCCTGAGTCAGCGACGACCGCGGAACTGCTGGCGCTGATCGAGGACCTGAACCGCCGCGACGATATCGATGGAATTCTGGTGCAGTTGCCTCTCCCGCGCCAGGTGAATTCCAAGAAAGTCTTGCTGGCCGTCGATCCGGCGAAAGATGTTGATGGATTCCATCCCATGAACGTCGGCTATTTGTCGACCCAGCGGCCGGGGTTGGTGCCGTGCACGCCGGCCGGGGTGATGGAGATTCTCCGCCGCAGTGACATTCCGGTGGCCGGGCGTGATGCCGTGGTCGTCGGACGAAGCGATATTGTCGGTAAACCTGCCGCGATGCTCTTGCTAAATGCCAACGCTACGGTGACGGTCTGCCATTCCAAGACGCACGACTTGGCTGGAGTCTGCCGGCGCGCGGACATTTTAATTGCTGCCATCGGCCGCGCCGGGATGATTACTCGTGACTTCGTCAAACCGGGGGCGGCGGTGATCGACGTCGGCATGAACACCGTGACCGATCCGGCCGAGTTTCAGAGGTTCTTTGCCGGCAACGCCAAGCGCGAAGAAACCTTCCGCAAGAAAGGATCGACTCTGATCGGCGATGTGCATCCGGAAGTTGCAGAAGTGGCCGGAGCGTTGACCCCGGTGCCGGGCGGCGTCGGGCCGCTGACCATTGCCATGTTAATGTTCAATACCGTAAAAGCGGCGAAGATGCGCCGGGGCAGCGGAGTGCCGGAGTTGGCGCGCGTTTGATGGAATGCAGAAGTCAGAAGTGAGAATGCAGAAGTAATCTCCCGCTGCGAAAGTGATTTTATTCTGCATTCTCACTTCTTACTTCTGCATTTCGTGCATTGAAATCATTCATGGGGAATCACATGCTGAGAGTCGGGCTTACGGGGGGGATTGCGGCAGGGAAGTCGGTGGTGGGCGACATGTTTGTCGCCCTCGGCGCACACCTGGTGCAGGCCGACCGCATTGCCCATTCACTGATGCAGCCAGGGGAGGCGGTCTATAACGAAGTGGTCCGACACTTCGGTCGCGAAATCCTGAATAAAGACGGAACTGTGAACCGCAGCAAGCTAGCTGAAGTCGCCTTCGGCCCACCCGACGCCCCGGAAGGCCAGCGCGCTTCGCGTATCCAGGAATTGAATCGCATCGTGCATCCGGTCGTCATTCGCAGCCAGGATGAATGGATGCACGCGGTCAGCCAGCAGGATCCACATGGAGTCGCCATCGTGGAAGCTGCCCTGCTGTTGGAGGCAGGAGCAGCCGATCGTTTCGACAAGCTGGTAGTTGTGACCTGTGCGGCCGAGCAGCGTGCCGAGCGCTTTGCTGCGCGGCAAAAGATTGATTTGGAATCGGCGCGCAAGGAAGTTGCCCGGCGTATGGCCGCACAGATGCCGGATGAAGAGAAGGTAAAAGCCGCCGACTACGTGATCGACAACTCCGGTACGCTCGACAAGACACGCCAGCAGGTGCACGAGGTTTGGGGGCATCTACAGCCCACGGCGGTCGACGCCTAGTCAGCAGTTCGCAAAACGAAATCCCGCAACACTCGGCGATACTTTCAGGAGTTGAAAAACGTATGCGTCCTCAACCTCTCATTGCTGTTACGGACGTGGAAGCTAGCAGCCGGTGGTACCAGCGTCTTCTTGGTTGCCGGAGTGATCATGGAGGACGCGACTATGAGCGATTAGTTTGGCGAGACTACCTCGTGCTGCAACTTCACAGCTTTAAGGTAGAGCATGACCATGGACGAATTGGCAATCCTGACGACCGACCTTACGGGAACGGCGCACTGTTGTGGTTCGAGGTCGAAGATTTCGACGCAGTGGTACAGAGGGCCACGGACATGCGAGTGGATATCGTGATGCCGAAGCACCGAAATCCTCCACCAGGCCAGGAAGGTGGGCCGAACCATTGGGAGTGCTGGATCAAAGATCCTGATGGCTATATCGTCGTGGTTTCAAGTCCCGACGGCTCCGCTGACGGTCAGTGGCGGCCTGGTCAATAGAGTGCGTTGGTTTGGCGACTACGCTTTCGGCAGTTCCCGTGCTCGATTTCCACATTGGGCGGAAGCGGAATCAACTTAGGCAACACGCCACCATCAAAAGCTAACAATCAACAACCGCCCGTGGTGAAATGAAATTCCCATGGCGAAGCGGGTCAGTGTCGATCGCTGGTTGTTTACGGTCACGATGTTGCTGGTATTTGTCGGGCTGGTGATGGTCTTCTCAGCCTCGGCGGTGATGGCGCGTGAGCGCTTCGGTTCTGCCTATGCCTTCCTCTCGAAGCAGTTGATCTGGGCCGTAGCCGGACTGGTCGCCATGACCATCGCCATGCGCGTGGACTACAAGCGCTACAAGAGTCCGGCGCTGGTTTTCTCGTTCATGGGCGTGACCACGCTCCTGCTGATTTCCGTTTTCTTTCTCGATCGCTCGCACAACACGCATCGCTGGATTCACGCCGGAGGTTTTTCCTTCCAGCCATCCGAGTTGGCGAAGCCGGTATTGATTCTGTTCCTCGCGTATTTCCTGGAGAGCCGCGTCAAGTTGATGGATGACGTGCGCAACACGCTGCTTCCGGCCGCTGCGCCCGTGCTGGTGTTTCTCGGATTGATCGTGCTCCAACCGGATCTAGGCACTGCTATTGCATGCGCGGGCATCGCGAGCTGCGTCCTGTATGTGGCCGGTATGCGTATGCGCTATTTCGGATACGCCTTCGGCGCATCGCTTCTGCCGCTGTATTTCCTGATCTTCCACGTGGCCTTCCGCCGCGATCGCATCTTGGCGTTCCTGAATCCTTACGCTGACCGCCAGAAGGCGGGATTCCACGTCATTCAGTCACTGATTGCGGTGGGAACGGGCGGCGTTACGGGCACAGGATTGATGGAAGGCAAGCAGAAATTGTTTTACCTGCCGGAGCCCCACACCGATTTTATTTTCGCCGTGACCGCCGAAGAATTAGGACTGGTAGGAGCGTTGTTCGTGGTCGTACTTTTCGCCATATTCTTGTGGCGCGGCATGCGCGCTTCGTGGCGCACTGAAGATATGTTCGGACGCTACCTGGCGGTGGGCATCACGAGCATGGTGGTTCTGCAGGCGTTCATCAATATGAGCGTGGTGTTGGGGATGATGCCTACGAAGGGTATCCCTCTGCCGCTGGTTTCCTACGGAGGGTCGTCGTTGTTTGTAACCCTCGCATGCATCGGTGTGCTGCTGAATATTACCAAGCAGGCGGAGTGAGATCGGGACACTATTCGCGTCCGATGTGCTGTCCCAGCCAGGCGATGAGCGCTTTCTCGGAGAGATCGCCGGCAGCCAGCGCTTGCACGGTGGAGATGCAGTCAGCGTCGTCCGCCTTGAGAACCCAACCGTTGAGGTCCAGGAACAATTCCATCACCACAAACGCAGTGCGTTTGTTGCCATCAAGAAACGGATGATTTCGCGCGATGCCAAAGGCGTAGGCAGCCGCCAAGGCTGCAACGTCTACATCTTCGCCGTACGCCTCAAGATTGTGAGGCCGCGCCAAAGCCGAAGCGAGCAATCCTTCCTCGCGTATACCGGACATGCCGCCGTGTTCTGCCAGTTGCGCTTCGTGGATGGCCAGCACGACGCTATCGAGTACCCATATCCAGCGTGAGGTCATTTCGCCAGTACGCGCAGTACTTTGCGGCGTTTCTTCATGATGCGCTCGGCGGACTGCATCTGCTTTTCAAAGGCGGGATCGTATGGCGTAATACGGTAGCCGTCAGGCGCGTCGGTCAAAAAGACGACGTCTCCCTTCTCAACCTTGAGCCGCGACGCCGCTTCTTTGGGCAGGACGAAGCCAAGAGAGTTGCCGATCTGAGTGAGCTTAAGGGTGATCATAGGGTTCTCGATGTAATAACAGATGTTATTACATCACCAAAGTGGATGTCAATCATGTGGCGGCCGGGATGGTAATGTCTAAATGACTCAATCACCCGATCACTCAATCGCTCAATGACAAAATGAATTCCATGCGCGCAATCCTGGCGGGCGGTGGCACCGGTGGGCACGTCATTCCAGCTCTGGCCATCGCCAACCAACTCAAGAATACCTATAACGCGGAGGTCCTCTTTATTGGGACGGCACGGGGAATTGAGAACCGCCTGGTTCCGGCCGCAGGGTATCCGTTGCAACTGGTGCGCGTGGGCGCGTTGAAGAATGTCAGCCTCGTCACACGCCTCAAGACTGCGTTTGACCTGCCTCGCGCCCTCTGGGACGCTAGCCGCATGTTGAATGCGTTTGCCCCCGATGTGGTGATCGGAGTGGGTGGATACGCCTCTGGTCCGGCCATGCTGGCAGCCGTGGTAAAGCATATTCCGACGCTGGCCTTCGAGCCCAACGTTGTGCCGGGATTCGCCAATCGCATTGTCGCGCGCATGGTGTCGGGAGCAGCGGTGCACTTCGAGGAGACCGCCGATTATTTCCGCAATGCAAAAGTCACGGGCGTTCCGGTGCGGCATGCCTTTTTTGAAATTCCCCCAAAGCGTGGAGGAGTTCCAACCGTCCTCGTATTCGGAGGCAGCCAGGGAGCGCATGCCATCAACGACGCCATGATTCGCTGCCTGCCGGTGTTGCTGCGCGAGGCGCCGGGCATTCACATCATTCATCAGACCGGCGAGCGTGACTATAATGACGCGCTGGCGGCGTACAAGCCGCTCGGCGATGCCGCGGAGGTTTTCAAATTCATCGACGACATGCCGGGGGCGTTTGCTCGCGCTGATCTGGTCGTATGCCGGTCGGGAGCAAGCACGGTGGCCGAAATTGCAGCAGCAGGGAAGCCGGCAGTGTTTGTGCCCTTCCCGCGCGCGGCCGACGATCATCAGCGTGTCAATGCCGAAGCTCTGGCGAAGCATGGCGCAGCCGTAGTGGTGGAAGAGTCGAAGCTGGAAGGCGTCTGGCTGGCTGAAACGATCGCGGCCCTGTTGCAGGATCCACAACAGTTGA
>Ga0335070_10010417_pt1 | contig 10868 bp, 9 predicted proteins | sample Lox_Sample_13_FD_206722 | JGI IMG/M metagenome (GOLD analysis project Ga0335070, IMG submission 206722) | Soil microbial communities from Loxahatchee National Wildlife Refuge, Florida, United States - Lox_Sample_1.3 | ecosystem: Environmental > Terrestrial > Soil > Wetlands | place: USA: Florida...
CTCGGGTGTAACCGGGTGCTCGGTCACGGCCGGGTTTCCTTGCCCAATATAACCAGACGTCGCGAATATTTTCCGAATCGCATTCATCTGATTCTCCGACAATCCGTGGACCTCTTGCAATTGGGTGAACAGAATTTCATTTTGCTGTTGTAATGGGTGTTTTGAAGCATCATCGAAACCGGCGAGGCACAGGAACGCGAAGAGTCCCAGCAATCCCCAAGCCAATACATATCTTATTTTCATCGCTTGACCTCCTTGTCACTCATTGCGCCGCATTAGGTAAAAGAAATCCCTGTTGTCCGGGTCGACAAGAAAACGCGGAACAGGCTGGCCCGACGCAGACTTCTCCACTTGGCTCATTCCGGTGATCAAGTAGTCCACGACCAACTGCGATCCGGCACGCCGATAAAGTGCGCAATAGGTGTGCTCCAGAGCGTTCATGTCCAGGGGCATACCGTAGCGGAATCGGTATGCCTGGAATACGCGAGTCATCGCCGAAGGCGTTGCATCCGAGAACACGGCGTAGATCAGGAAGCGCTTTCTGCCGTTCGTCTGCAGCGCGATGCCAGAGCGCATGGTGCGCAGTTTGACATCCTCGGAACCGGACCAGTTTCCGGGTCCCCACTGGTTCACCAACTGCCCGGGAACGGTTGAGTGTGATCGGTCATCGAACTCCACAATGGGAACTCCATTTTGCCGTGCATACTTGACCTTGGCCAGGATCTGCTCATCCTGTGCTTCCCATGTTTTCATCTGTATCGAGCCGTCATTCAGAACAAAGATGGTTGCCAGACCCGGTTGAAGCTTGCTGAAAACCACGCCGTCTTCCAGGAACCCATAGTGCGAGCCGTAATTTTTCGAGGCCAGCTCTCCATACTTGAAGGCGCCATGGTAGCGTTTAAATCCACCGATGAAGGTTGCCGCCGTCCTCTGGGCATATTCCGGGCTGATGAGTCCGGCCGAGACTAACGGGGAAATCGTTCCGATGCCATCCGGACCGGGAAGCTTCGCATCCTTGACGCCACGTTGAATGTGCTCGGACCAGTCCACCGCCGGATGGTCCGTACCGAGCGCATAGGCAAGCTCATAACGATCGAGGTCAAAAGCGATCAGGTAGCAAAGTGCCGAGGCCTCGACAGTATCGAGATTGTTCACCGTGGTCTTGTGACTCTGCAGGATTGTGCTGTCGATCAACTGGGGCGCGATGAGACTCACGTAAATTCCGGGACTGCCGCTCGCCGAATACCATGCCCCCGGGCGCAAGCCGGAGTGCGCCGAAGCTTCCAAAGCGATCCCGAGGCCGCTGGGTGTCAGGAGGCGGTCGGCATATTTCGCATCAATGAGGGCAGGGAGTGGAGCAGCGCCTTGCATGTCTCCCGTTACAACGGCCGAGCCGCCGTCATGAATGTCCGCCGTTTCGCGGTGCGTATCCCCCAGAACATGATGAAGAACCGTGATCACTTTCTCTCCGCCCCAAACCCGGTCTCGAAAAACCTCAGCTGCGGCTTCCAAATTAGTCTGGTGTCCCTTGGCCGGGTTTCTTAGGTAGAGGCGAGCATCACACAGGGGTGCGTAGAAGAGTTGCGAGTTCCTCGCTTGTTCCAGGGAAGCATCTCCAAAGAGGTTACAGGAATATCGGGCTTTCCCCTCCAGAATCTGGATCCCCAACGGATAATTCGCGTCCAGAGTCAGCTTTCGAGAGTGCGGTTCGGGATTTTCCAAATGGTAAGAGGATTCGGAACCGCCCTGCCAGGCAACCTTAAGCAGATACCACGCGTTGATGGTTGGATTGAGGTTGACCAGCATAGCCGTGCCGTCGGCGCCCTTGCCCGATCGAATATGGAGCAAATTTGTTTGTCGAAACTGCTGTAGCTCCAGGATGGACTTCGGCTTCGCCGCTGCATATTCCGCCGCTTGGTTTCTGGCCGCGGCGGCTTCCTGGCTCATAGAGTCGAGGCCTTGCCCTGCGAGCACGATGCCGAGGCTCGCAGCCGCCAGGGCAAGTAAGGATCTCCCAAGCTTGCCGCTGATTCCTGTGGAATCCTCATTTCGTGCAATAAGCAATAAGCCTCGCCGCAACAGACAAGTGCACGAAAACTTGCCGAACCAGTGAGGTTGTCGTGAACGCCGCCTTGCCCCTCGGGCGCCTATGCACTTGGTTCGCATGCTAGGCAGCCAGCAACGCCGTCCCACACATTAGTGTGATCAAAATCAGACTCGTTCGATTGTGCAGCGCGAATAAAAGGGGATCATCCATCATCCTCCCGCGATGAGCCATCAGCCACAGATAACCCACCCAATAGAGCAGCAACGGACATAGAAACCACAGGAACTCAGGTCTACTATAAAGAGCCTTGGCTGTGCTGCTTGAGATGTAGAGCGCGAGCACTAAACCCGCCATATACCCGCTGGCTGTTCCCTTGGAAGCCAGCAACTCGGCATCGCTGATTTCATAGCTGCGTGCTTTGGCGTGATCTCCGTCGACGTTCCGCATGACTACGAGTTCGCCATAACGCTTCACAAACGCCAGGCTGACAAACAGGAACACGGCAAATGCCAACAACCACTCCGATGGCCAGATCGCGACTGCCATCGCGCCTGCCATGATCCGTAATGTATAGAGACCGGACAGAACAAGGACGTCCAGGAGGACCACCCTTTTTATGTAGAGAGAATAAGTAAGGGTCAGCGCGGAATAAAGCAGCACAAATCCGACTAGAGATCGCGGACCGAACCCGGCCAGAACACAGCCCAGAACAAGCAGGGCTGGAATCATGACAAGGGCGTAAGAAAGCGGCAATCGTCCTGACGCAAACGGTCGCAGGCGTTTCGTTGGGTGGTGGCGGTCTGCCGCCAAATCCAGGACATCATTGAAGAGATAACCGCTTGACGCACAGCAACAGAATGCGGCGAAAGCGAGGATAGCCTTTTCCATCAGCGCCGGTTCGTAGAAACGGTGGGCCGCAAGGAGAGGCACAAACACCAGAAGGTTTTTCACCCATTGCTGAGGACGCAAGGCTTTCAAATATTCGGCGAGGCTCGGGCGCCTGTCGTCGAATACGCTCTCGACCTCTGCCACTTTTCCGGCCGCTCGCAACAGGCGGGGGCTGTGACTGACCACAATCGCGTTTCTCGCGGAAGACCACACTGCAAGGTCAATGTTGCTGTTGCCGGCATAATCGAAGCCTCTCTCGCCAAATTGCCTTACGAGACGCTCTCGTTTGCGTTCTCCGGTGAGATTGATGTTCCCATCACTGGCCAGCACGGAATCGAAGATCTGCAGATGGTCTGCAATCTGCCGGGCGAGTCGCTCGTCGCTGCCCGTCGCGAGAACAATGGAGCGGCCCTTCCCATGCTCGACCCGGAGTTGTTCGAGAAGGGCTGCTCGATACGGGAGCGATGCGACGTCGAGCCGTACCCGCTTGGCAATTTGATGCTTTAAGTTTGCTCTCCCCTTAAGCAACCAGAGAGGCAGACAAAATGCAGCGGACGGTGCTTGCCGCAACAGGCAGAAGAGCAACTCGAGCAACATATCCGTTTCTAAGAGCGTACCGTCGAGATCCACGACCAGCGGCGGCAACGGAGTGGCGGGCGCCGAAGATATCGTGATCTGTTGTTTAGAAACGGGTTCCACAGCATCGGGGTTGACGAGACTGCTCGGCATCGTCGGAGCCGACGAAAGGTCTGGCGGAATGCTGTTCAGTCCGGTCATCAAGTGCTTTCTGTGTGCACTCAAGGTTCCAATTCGAACCAAGTTCATGAGACGGGAAAGCATTTCGTTTCCGAAGAGTAAATTGCAGCCGCGACCCGAACGACGGGGCTTCCCGGCCTGATCAGAAAGTCGAAACTGCGTGATGTTTTCGCCTTACCGGCGTACAAGTGTCTACCAGCTGACACATGTTCAGCAGTTCAGGCTGGCCGTTCTAAATGGACCACTCGCGGCGGATCGAGGTTTCCTCGATCGCTTTTACGGCGGCACGCATGCCAATCCACGAGGTAGTCACCGCCCCTGCCCTTTTGCGGGCTTTGCCCGAGGCAGGGCAGGGCTCCTTCATGTCGCCGAAGGAGATGCAGTCCGATAAGTCTCTCTGCGAACAGGGATGTCCGTCATGCTGCACCTGCATTTAACGCATCCGCATGGCATACATGCACTGTCCACCCTACCGGCTTGGAATGTTTGTCTTGGTCTGTGTTTGGCATGACGGTTGCTTTGTAGATGCTGAGCGAAGTGTCTGCCAGTACGGGTAGCCGGACGAAGTCTGACACTCACGGCAAGTTTGCGGTCGTGTGTGGTACAGGGCTGCAGCTTGCAGAATGGCAGGCCAGATTCCTCTGCAAAGAGGGATGCCGCGAAAGAATGGAGAGCACCCATGAGATATAAAGGCCAAGTGTCCCGCTTGCTTGCGTCCACTGCGCTGTTCGTGGTGGTTGTCGGGATTTCGACATTTGCGCAGAATGGCGAATTGAAACTTCATGTTACCCCTAAACAGGCCTACGTCTACCTGGACGGCCGTGCGATCAGTGAAGCGAGCAAACACCACTCTTTCCGCCTCAGCGCCGGCGAGCACAAAGTTGAGTTGGTCAACTATGGCTATCAACCGGTCACCCGGACCGTCACCATCACGCCGGGAAAGACAACCGATCTCGAAGTCGCTCTGGAAGCGGCTGGAGGGAAGGTCTCAGGGCCATTCGGTGCCGTGACGATCAAGGGAGCACCGAGGGACGCGGTGCTTCTGAATGGCAAGACGCCCGAATTTGTCGTCGGCCATGGCGACGAACTTAACTTCGACCTGTGGTGGTGGAAGCAGGAACTAGTCGTTCCGCCGGGCACATACGAAATGACCGTACAGCACGGAGACAAGGACGTGTGGTCAGGTTCGGTCACCGCTGCTGCCAATGAGCGCGTGATCGTGAAGATTCCCAAAGGTGTCAGTAAGACGGTTCGATGGAAGCGCGGAGAGAAACTCGCCGCAGTACCGCGTTTCCACGCAGGTGTCGCAAGCGCCACTGTGGCTGTCGCGAAACCAACCGCGGAGCTGTCGGCCACTACCGCACAACTGAACTGCGGAGATACGTCGCAGCTGAAGTGGACTTCCACCGATGCTCCGCAGGTTGAAATCAATCCGGTGGGGCCAGTCGCGGCCTCCGGGGATCAAACGGTCCAGCCCAAACAGACCACCACGTATCAACTCACGGCTGTGGGGCCTGGTGGAACGGCGACTTCCAGCACGACGGTCAACGTAAACAGCGCAATTCGGACAAATCTGGAACTCTCACCGGCCGAGATCCACTACAAGCGGGTGGGGGACAAGGTCATCGACGACGACAGTACAGCACTGAACTGGACAGCCACGAACGCTTCCAACGTGTCGATCGATTCACTGGGTATGGTCGATCCCAGCGGGAGCCGCACTTTAACGGTCACACCCCAAAAGACCGACCCAGGATCAGTGGATGAGACGGTCAGTTACACATTGAAAGCCACCAATGACTGCGGCGGAACAGAAACTCAAACTGTTGCCTTGCACATTGTGGGGACTATTGAACCAGGCGCGCTGGTGATGCGGAGCGTTTACTTTCCGACTGATCGGCCCAGGACACTCAAGTCTGAGGCGGCGCTATTGCCGAGCGAACAGGAAACGCTTAAGAGCATTGCGGACGAGTTCAAGAAATATCTTACCTTCAAGCCGGATGCTCACCTGATGCTCTCGGGGCACGCCGATCGGCGCGGACCGCAAGCCTACAACAAGCCTCTCTCGGAGCGGCGGGCAGAACTGGCCAAACAATTCCTGGTCGAACAAGGAGTGCCCGAAGCCAATATTGACACCCAAGCATTTGGCAAGGAAAACAACCTGACCGACGATCAAGTCAAACAACTGTTGGACGCGGACACGACCCTAAGTGCTGAACAGCGGGAAAAGGTCATCAAGAAACTAGGCAACATTGTCCTGGCCTACAACCGACGCGTGGACCTCACACTGAGCTCTACGGGGCAAGAATCGGCCCAAGTCTATCCGTTCCATAGCCCCGATTTCGCAAGGCTGGTGGATCGCAATGGACCGAAACAAGGAAGCGGTGTGGAACTGGCAGCGGAGAAGGAAAAAATCGGGGACTAGCAGGCAAACCGAAAGCCAAGATGGGGCGGCCAATCCACGCCGCCTTCTTTGACTCTTTCGCTTTCAAGGAGCCAAGGCCGCCCCGGCTAATTGATTGTGAGCAAGGAAAACGAATTGCAGAATTGCAGAGGATAACCTAATGAAGGGCAAGCTGAGTTGCGGGTTGGTCACAGTGTGCTTGTTGGTGTCGATGGCGAAGGCGGATTCTCTGGAGATGAAGAACGGCAGCCTGATCAAGGGAAAGTTCATAAGTGGAACCGAGAGTGAAATCAGATTCCAGGTCGGCTCGTCGGCGCAGACGTACAACATTGCCGACGTCGCTTGGCTCAAGTTTGATTCCGAAACGGCTGCCAGCGACTGGCCGACGCGGCCGGATAGTTCGCTTCCCAACGAACCGGCAGCGGCAGCTGCCACAAAAACAACTGCCTATGTCACCATCCCGGCAGGAACTCATATTTCTGTTCGCACCATCGATCGCATCGATTCTACTAAGAACCATGCAGGAGATCGCTTTCAGGCTTCCCTAGAAGAACCGCTAATGGTGGATGGGAATGTGGTAGTAGCCAAGGGGGCCGACGTTTATGGTCGGCTGGCGGAGTCGAAGAAGTCAGGGACATTCACCGGCAGATCGGAACTCCAACTGGAGCTAACGGGAATTGTGGTGAACGGACAGACAGTGCCGTTGGTGACGGGAGAATATGAGTTGACCGGCAAGTCGCGCGGGGCCAGCACTGCGAAGAGAACGGTCGGTGGAGCGGCGGTGGGCTCAATCATCGGCGCCCTGGCCGGCGGCGGGAAAGGAGCGGCGATCGGCGCCGGCGCCGGCGGTGGGCTCGGCGCAGGGTCGGAAACAATCACCAAGGGAGACCAAGTGAATGTGCCGAGTGAGACCTTGCTCGACTTCACGCTGCAACAGGAAGTATCGATACCGACCCAGGGGCGCTGATAACCAAACATCGTATGCCCAGACAATCAGCCGCACGCAGACAACCCGCGGCCACGCCGGCCAGGGAGGAGATTCTCTCGTGGGGCCGTTATCCAAAAATCGCGCACTGCCGCGTTCACAAGCCGGCATGGAACGACCAGGTCCCGGAAATTCTCAATGCCGCCGTACCTAGCTCCGTGCTCCCCCGCGGCCTTGGACGCAGCTACGGCGATTCTTGCCTCAACGCCGACCGCGGATTGATTGACTGCGGTCGTCTCAACCGCATCCTCAGCTTCGACGAATCCACCGGCGTACTGCGCTGCGAAGGCGGCGTCAGCCTGGCCGATATTATCGACGTGTTCCTTCCTAAGGGATGGTTTCTTCCCGTTACCCCCGGCACCCGCTTCGTTACCGTTGGCGGAGCGATTGCCAACGACGTACACGGCAAAAACCATCATTGTGCTGGAACTTTCGGTGCGCACGTTCGCCAAATCGAGCTGCATCGTTCGAATGACGGTTTGGTCATCTGCAATTCCGAACAAAATTTCGACATGCTGCACGCCACCATCGGCGGTCTCGGTCTGACCGGAGTGATCGCCCGGGCAGACTTCCAACTCAAACGCGTCGCCGGGCCCTGGATTGACGCTGAATTGGTGCCCTTCCACACCCTGCAATCATTTCTAGATCTCAGTCGCGAAAGCGATGGCCGCTTCGAGTACACCGTCGCCTGGCTCGATTGTTTTGCCGGGAAAAACCCGCGTGGCATCTTCTTTCGCGGCAACCATGCCGCTGATCGCGGTAAGAAATTCCGTCCCAGGCGCGGCCCGAAGCTGCCCTTTGCGCTGCCGGAATGGATGCTCAATCGCTACTCGGTAAGAGCCTTCAACACCGCTTACTATGGAATTCACGCATTCAAGAAAGGCGCCGGGGTAATTTCTTACGACACCTTTTTCTACCCGCTTGACTCCATTCGGCAATGGAACCTGCTCTACGGCAAACAAGGCTTCCTGCAATATCAGTGCGTTATTCCGGAGCGTAAGCTCGAAGCCTTCGAGGAGTTGCTTGAGCGCATCGCGCACTCCGGTATGGGCTCTTTCTTAGGCGTGTTGAAGCAATTCGGCTCGGCGGCTCCAGCCGGCATGCTCTCGTTCCCGCGCCCGGGACTCACCATCGCGCTCGACTTCGCCATGCGCGGCGAGCGCACGCTCAAACTGATGCGGTCACTTGATGAAGTCGTCCAGCAAAGCGGCGGAGCGCTCTACCCCGCCAAAGATGCCCGCATGAGTCCAGCACTCTTTGAAGCCTCGTTCCCACGGTGGCGCAGCATTGTTCCGTATATAGACCCGAAGATGTCCTCCTCATTCTGGCGGCGCGTTACGGGAGCGCAATGACCATCGTCACGCTAGCCAACCCTCCAGGTGCTGCTGCGACATCGACCGCAGCCATGAACGCACCGACCATGGAAAAGGTCATCATCCTCGGCGCCACTTCGCGCATCGCGCTCGAAGTCGAGCGGTTGATGGCATGCCGGGCCTGCGAGTTACTGCTTGTAGCTCGCTCCCCACAGCGACTCGCTGAAATCCGAGCGGACTTACTGGTTCGAGGCGCACGAGAAGTCCTAACTTATTCTGCTGACTTAGCCTCCATTGAGCAACATGCCGGCATCTTCGCCTATGCGCGACGCGCTTTCCCGACCTTTGATACGGTGCTCCTCGCTTACGGCTCCATGCACAACCAGAGAGATTCCGAAGCCTCAGTTGACATTCTCCTCGAGGAGTTGCAGGTAGACTTTGTCAGCGCCGCCGCAATCCTCACGCTGTTTGCTTCCGATTTGGAACGGCGGCGCACGGGATGCCTCGCCGCCATCACCTCCGTTGCCGGGGACCGAGGGCGCCGCTCCAACTATGTTTACGGTTCGGCTAAAGGTGGTCTCTCCCTCTTCCTTCAGGGTTTGCGCAGCCGCCTCCATCCCGCTGACGTCCGCGTTATCACCATCAAGCCTGGACCAGTGCAGAGCCCCATGACCGATCGGATCCCCAACGCCGCGCGCTTCGCCGATCCCGAGCAGGTGGGGCACGACATCGTGCGCACCGTCGAACGCCGCTCTCCGGATGTCCTCTACACTCCAGGAGTCTGGCGCTATATCATGACGGCCGTCCAACTGATTCCGGAAACCATCTTTAAGCGCCTATCGTTCTGATGGTGCTAATCGATGTCGAGAAATGCGAGCTTTTCGCACAACAACGGGCCGACCGCCAGCGTCGTAATCCTCGAATCGTGAATGCTCGTGCAGGCCGGGATCGTGTCCGTGCGGAAAATGTGTTTCACCGGAAGAGACCAGAGGTCCCGCCACAATTGCCCAGTGAATAATCCATGTGTGACGAAAATGTAGAGTTCCTCTGCCCCGACGCGCGCGAGTCCTTTGCAAGCAGAGACTAGAGTCCCACCCGTATCGAGAATGTCATCGACGATGACAGCACGGGATCCCACCTTACCGATCGGACCGGAGTGGATGATCCCGTTGTCGGTACGGCGTTTATCGAAGTAAACGATCTCCCCGGATGTCATACCGGCCGCGGACTTCACAGCCTGACAGCGAGGAATGGCGCCTTCATCGGCGGCAACCACGCTTGCGCCGGTGAGTCCAAGGTTTTTTATGCATTCAGCGAACAAGGCTGCCGGAGAAAACGACTCCAGGGCCACGGGAAATATTTCTTTGTCGCGTTCGCTGTGCACATCAACCGTCCATATCGCGTCAAATCCGGAGGCCTTCAAGACAGCACCCACCCACGCTGTGGTGAAACTCTCACCGGGCTTAATAAGATGATCCTCGCGCGCATATGCGAGGTAAGGAAGGATCCCGGTAATGCGCTTGGCGCCTTCTTTCCTGAGGGTATGTGCCAGCAATAGCATCGATGCCATCTGGTGTTCTGGAGGAGCAATGGTACCGAGGATGAAGCACTGTTCACCAGAGACCGGGCTTTGCACCGTGGCGTGCAATTCCTGATTCTGGCGACGTGTGATGCAGAACCGTCCCTGTTGCAGGCATTTCAGGCCGCACGAGGCTTCGCTCATGTGCGCGTATTCCGGAAAGCTAAAGAGCATCTTTGTCACTCACGTTGGTCCAGACCGGTTCGAAGGAAGAGAAACCAAGCTCCCTAACGTAGAGCAACGACTGCCCCACTCTCTTCGGCTGGATACGGATTGAGTATCCAGGCTCAGATTCTTGAGGCGATCTTCAGCAGCAGTCGAGCATGGTGAGGGCTTCCGCGATCCGAATAACAAGTAGAGCCCGGTCGTACTGCCAGCCATTGGACGTTTCCTTTTCTGGACCGGAATCGCGCCACACGAGATGCACCCACCAATCTTCGGCTCCTCATTTTCGCCTTCTGTTACAGCCACTCTAGTCTGCCGCCTCGATACTCAGGATACGTTCGCCGTAGATGTCACAGTGTCAACCCGAGGCGAATGCGCCGATTGTTCGACACGTGATGGTGTATCGTTTCCAACACAAGGGCGCGAAGCGAACGCATCTAGCTGTGCCTCGACCTCGCACAGATCGATCGGCTTGGCAATATACGAGTCAAAGCCGGCTGCAATCGCTCGTTCTCGGTCGCCGAGCACAGCGCTGCACTTCTTGCCGGCGCCGGGGTTCGACGAGCTCGGTTTCGAGCCTACTCCACTCGATACCACCTGCCTTTCGGCTTTCCTTCAATCTCGTCTGCGACGGTGGAAGTTTGTGCTCCGAGATCTCTTTCGTACACATTATTTCCGGAAACGACAAACGTCATCACGCCGGAGGTGCCGTACTCTTCGGGATACGCCAC
>Ga0335070_10010418_pt1 | contig 10868 bp, 10 predicted proteins | sample Lox_Sample_13_FD_206722 | JGI IMG/M metagenome (GOLD analysis project Ga0335070, IMG submission 206722) | Soil microbial communities from Loxahatchee National Wildlife Refuge, Florida, United States - Lox_Sample_1.3 | ecosystem: Environmental > Terrestrial > Soil > Wetlands | place: USA...
CCGCAGGTACGCGATGGCAGCGGGGTCGCGTTCCTCGCCCGCCATCGCGATCGCCGGGTCGCCCGGCAGCAGCTGCTGCAGCCCGAAGATGAGGATCGAGACGAAGAAGAGCGTCGGGACGATCGCCGCGAGGCGCCGGACGAGGTAGTCCAGCATCAGTTCATCTTCAGGTCCTGCACGCGGATCAACCCGTCGGGCACGGGCTTGAGGCCCGCGAGCTTGTTCGTGTACGCGTAGATCCAGTGGCGGTGGTACAGGTAGACGATCGGCCGGTCGCGCGCGACGTGGGCGGCGATCTGGTCGAAGATCTTCTGGCGCTCGGCGCGGTCGATGGTGGCGCGCGACTTGTTGATGAGGTCGTTGGTCTCCGCGTCGCAATATCCCGCGTAGTTGAGCGGCGCCTTGCACCCGAGGTGGCTTTGCAGGTTGCCGTCCGGGTCGGCGCGGCCGCTCCACGCGAGCACGTAGGCCTCGAACTGCCCCTTGTCGGCCAGGTCGAGCGAGGTGGAGAACTCGGTGGACTGGATCTTCACGTCGAAGCCCGCATCCTTCGCCATCGCCTGGACAACCTGGGCGGTGCGCTGCGCGTCCGACGTGGTGGGCGTCATGAGCGTGAACGAGGGGTTCGGCACGCCCGCTTCACGCAGCAGCGCCTTCGCCTTCTCCACGTCGCGCTTCGGGATCGGGACGTTCTTCGCGTACCACGAGTTGGTGGGCGCCACCCACTGGTTGCCCGGCAGCGCCTCCCCGTCCATGGAGACCTGCACGATGGCGTCGCGGTCGAGCGAGAGCTCGAAGGCCTCGCGCACGCGCGCATCGCGCCCCAGCGGATTCTTCTGCGCCATGTCGCTCTTGCCCAGGTTGATGGTGATGCCCTGGTAGCCGATCTCGACGATCTTGGCGACCTTGAAGCGGCTGTCGGACTTCATGCCGGCGATGTCGGAAGGCGCCATGCGCTCGATGAGGTCCAGCTGCCCGGACTTGAGGTTCGCCAGCCGCACCGTCGAGTCGATGATGGGCTGGAAGACGACCTTGTCGAAGTGGATCGCGCCCTTGTTCCAGTAGTTCGCGTAGCGCTCGAAGACGATGCGGTCCTGGGCCACGCGCTCGACGAACTTGAACGGCCCCGAGCAAACGGGATTCGCGCCGAACTTCTCGCCCTCGGCCTTCGCCGCCTTCGGGGAGACCATCATGCCCGCGCGGTCGGTGAGGATGGCGAGCAGCGGCGCGAAGGGCGCGGAGAGGTTCAGGCGCACCGTCATGGGATCGACCACGTCGATGCTGGACACGGGCGAGAGCTCGCCGCGGCGGTTGGAGCCCGCCATGTTCTTGTGCCGCTCGAGGTTGAACTTCACCGCCTCGGCGTCGAGCTTCTCGCCGTCGTGGAACGTGACGCCCGGGCGCACCTTGATGGTGAGCGCCTTGTAGTCGGGGCTCCATTGGTAGGAGGTCGCGAGCTGCGGGACGATGTTCAGCTTCTCGTCCAGGTCGAAGAGCTTGTCGCACAGCGACGAGAAGACGATGCGGCCCACGAACGTGCGCGCGAGCGTGGGATCGAGGACGTCGGGGTCTTCCGCGAGCCCGATGCGCAGGGTCTGCGCGGCGGCGGGCAGGCAGGCGAAGGCCGCGAGGGCCAGGGCGAGTGCGGCGGCATGGGCTCGGGTCATCGGGTTCTCCTCTTCGAAGCGTTTCAGTCTATCAGCGGGCCGCGCGGAATCTCCCGATGCGCGACTCGATCTCGGCGCGATCGACGATGCCGGCCGGATCGGCGCGCGTGGGCAGGCAGGCGACGAACGGCTGGAAGCGTTCGAGGCTCACGCGGTAGAGGCGCTCGAGCTCGGCGAGGGGCTCGGGATGGTCGTCCACGCGCAGCGAGAGCAGGGGATAGTCCTCGGCGCCGTGGACGAGGAGGGCCGCGGCCTGCTTGCCGCGCTTGTCGCCGCCGGCCGCTTCGCCCGCGCGCATCGCCGCGATCAGGCGCTCGGCGAAAGGCAATCGCGCGCTATCCCGGTACGCACGCTCGGTCTCGTCGAGCACCGCGGGGCCGGCGAGCATGTTGCCCGCCATCGAGTAGCCGTCGCCCGCGAGGTGGCCGCACCACGCGATGCAATCGCGCCCGGTGTGGCGCGCGCTGCGGCCCTGGGCGTCGATCACGTGGAGCTGGCGCGATTCGCGCCCCGGGTCCGCAGCGGTGAGGCGCTCGACGATCGCGGCCGGGTCGAGGCCCTCGTCGAGGAGCTCCAGGCCCGCGCGCGCATAGAGCGGGTTCACGAGCGCCTGGGTGGAGAGCGCGCCGCGCCGGCTTCGCACCGCCGGGCACAACGCCCCCACGGCGAAGAACCGGCTGGCGACGGCGACGCCCAGGAGTCCCTGCGCGTCGCGCGCGACGATGGACCAGGTCATGCGGCGCTTCCCGAAAAATCGTACGCTAGGTTAACAGCCAAACGGGGAGGGCTTTCATGGAGGAAAAGTACGAAGGGGGTTGCGCGTGCCGGACGGTCCGCTACCGCCTCACGGCCAAGCCCATGTTCGTGCACTGCTGCCATTGCACGTGGTGCCAGCGCGAGACCGGCACCGCCTTCGCCCTGAACGCGCTGCTGGAGGCCGAGCGCGTCGAGGTCCTGCAGGGCGAGCCGGTGCTCGTGGATACGCCGACCAACAGCGGCAAGGGCCAGGTGATCGCCCGTTGCCCGAAATGCCATATCGCGCTGTGGAGCAACTATGGAGGGCTGGGCGACCTGGTGCGCTTCGTGCGCGTGGGCACGCTCGACGAGGCGTGGCGCTTCCCGCCCGACGTGCACATCTTCACCTCCACCAAGCAGCCGTGGTTCGACATCCCGAGGGGCATGACCGCGGTGCCCGAGTACTACAAGTCGGCCGAGCTCTGGCCGAAGGAGAGCCTCGAGCGGCGCGCGAAGGCGCTCGCGAAGAAAGCCTAGCGGGGAGCGTCCCCGCTTCCCGCGAGGAGTTGCCGGTAGCGCGCCATGTGCCGGATCGCGAGCTTCGGGCGTCCGAGCTCGTCGCACAGCAGCGCGAGGTTGTAGTGCGCGTCGGCGAGCTGCGAATCGGCGGCGAGCGCGAGCTCGTAGTCGCGCACCGCGTCCGCCTTGCGGCCCATGTCCTCGTGCAGGACGCCGAGGTTGAAGTGCACGACCGCGTCGTCACCGCATGCGACGAGCGCCTCGCGGTAGACGCGCTCGGCGTCCGCGTGGCGCCGCGCTTCGTGCAGCAGGCGGCCGAGATCGATGCGCGCTTCGAGGCGCGCCGGATCCTCGCGGATGGCGCGCTCGTACGCCTCGATCGCCGCGTTGCGGTCGCGCAGCTCGAGCGCGAGGCCTTGCGTGTACGCATCGCCCTGCGGGACGGCCTTCGATTCGACCACGCTCATCGAGCCGGCCGACGGATCGCCCTCGAAGGCGAGCAGGTACTGGCCGGAGTCGGCCTGCCAGCGCGCGCCGCCTTCGCGCACCACGACGCGGTTGGCCACCGCGCCGATGGACAGTCCCGACAACGGCATCGACTCGGGCAGGTGCCGGCGCAGCTCCTTCACGGAGCGGGTGATGCGCCGCTGGGGCACCTTCGCTTCGACGAGCGCCTGCGCGGTGCGCAGCACGATGAGGTCGCGGAAGGAGAAGCGCAGCTGGTTGCGCGCGCCGCGCTGCGGCGAGACGAAGCCCGCGGCGACGAACGCGCGGATCGTGGCGCGCGTGAGGCCGAGCAGCTTCTCGACGTCGCGGACGCCGTAGGCGTTCATGCGGGGCGCTGCCGGGTTCCGGGCGCTAAGCCTTCGCCTTCTTGCGCGTGGCGGGAGCGGGCTCCGCGGCTTGCGCGCGCTTGGCGGGCTTGCGGGCGGGCGCTTCGGCGGCCGCGCGCGCCCTGGACGGCGGCGCGGACTTCTTCTCGAGGCTCGCGCGCAGCGCTTCCATGAGGTCGATCACCTGGGCGCCGGTCTCGGGCGCTTCGGCCATCGTGATCTCCTCGCCCTGCTGCACCTTCTTCTCGATGGCCGCCTCGATGCGCGCCTTCACGTCGTCCTTGTACGCCGCGGGATCGAAGCTCTCCGACGATTGCGCGTCGATCAGCTGGTGGGCGAGCTTGAGCTCCGCGGGCTTCACCTCGGTGGCCGGGATCTCGACCTCCTTGATGGAGCGCACCTCGTCGGCGTAGAGCAGCTGCTGCATGACCAGGCCGTTCTCGACGGGCCGGATCATCACGATGTACTGCTTGCCGCGCGCGGCCCAGCGCCCGACCGCGCAGCGGCCCGATTCGATGAGCGCCTTGGAAAGCAGGGCATAGGGCTTGGCGCCCCCCTTGTCGGGGCCCAGGTAGTACGCCTTGTCGAAGTAGACCGGGTCCACCGACTCGATCGGCACGAACTCGGTGATGTCCGCGGTGCCCGTGCCGGCCTCTTCCATGGCCTTCAGCTCCTCGGGAGAGAACATCACGTACTGGTCCTTGGCGAACTCGTAGCCCTTCACCATCTCCTCGCGCGCGACGGGGATCTCTTCCTTCACGCAGAGGTATTGCTGCTTGAGGCGCGAGCCGCACGTCTTGTGCAGGAGGTGGAAGGAGATCGCCTTGCTCGACTCGGTGGCCGAGTAGAGCTTGACCGGGATGGAGACCAGCCCGAAGGAGATGGTGAGCGTCGCGATCGAACGTGCGGCCATGTGGTTCTCCTTGCGATTCAAGGTATTGCAGGAGGAACCTGCTATTGTCCACGAAGTTTCTGCAGGCGTCCAGTTCGTGCCCTTGCTAGCGGCGCAGCGCCTTCACGAGGTCCTGCTTGCGCTCGAGCACGTCGCTCCAGCGATCGCCCGTCCTGGCGAGCCGCTCGGCGGCGTTGGTGAGCCGGAAGTCGAGCGGGTGCGCCGTGGCGAGCTCCTCCCAGGTGAGCGGCATCGACACCGGCGCCCCGGGCTCGCCGCGCGGCGAGTAGGCCACGTTGAGCGTCTTGCCGCGCACGTTCATGTTGTAGTCCATGAAGATCTTGCCCGTGCGCTTGGGCACGCTCCACTCGACGGTGATGTCCTTCGGGCGCTTCAGCATGAGGTGCCGGCTCACCATCTCGCAGATGTGGCGCGTCTCGTCGAAGTCGAGCGTGCGCTTGATGGGCACGAAGATGTGCAGTCCCGTCTTGCCCGAGGTCTTCACCACGGGCTCGAGCTTCATGCCGTTCAGCAGCTCGCGCAGGGCGAAGGCGACTTCCTTGCCTTTCTCGAAGGCCGCGGTGTTGAGCTCGGGCTCCGCGCCCGGCGCTTCCTGGCCCGAGTAGATGTAGGGGTCGATGTCGAACACCACGTAGTCGGGATAGTTGAGCACCGACTTCTCGAGCGACTCGAGCGAGCTCGCGTAGTCGGTGCTCTTCGACTTGGCGTCGGGCCCCACCTTCGCGCGCGAGTGCCACACGTGGAACTCGAGCGTCCCCGACTGCGCGAGCCACAGCAGCGTGGCCACGTTGTTGCAGAGCAGGTACTCGTGCCTCTCGTCCTTGTGCCCCGAGAACACGGTGACGCTCTCCACGAAGTCCGGCCGCTCCTGCTCCCAATGCTTCTGGAAGAAACGCTGCCCGCGAATGCCCTCGGGCATGCGGATCATGGTGAGCGGGCGGTCGCGCAGGTGGGGAATGATGAATGTCGAGACCCGGGCGAAGTAGCGCAGCAGGTCGCGCTTGGTGAGCGCGGGCTGCTGCAGCGCGGGGTTGGCGGGCCAATAGACGCGATCCAGGTGCGTGAGCTTGATGCGCGCCTCGCCCACGGCAAGGGTGAAGGCGGTCCTGGGGCTTTCGAGCTGGGCGAGCACTTCGTCATCCCGGTCTCCACGGGAAGGACGGGCAGGGGGCAAGTCGTCGCGGATCTTCACGAACACCGGCGCCCGCAGCCGCCCATCGTCGGTCCACTCGTGGAAGCTCACCTCCGCGACGAGCTTGGGCTCGACCCACGTCGTGGGCGCATTGAGCTCGGGCTCTTCCGCGAACGGGCAGGTGTCGCGCTTCAGCGGCTCGAGGCGCGCCTTGAGCTGCTTGAGCGTGCGTTCGTCGAAGCCCGATCCGACGTTCGAGGCGTAGACGAGCTTGCGTCCCTTGCGGTAGCCCACGAGGATCGCGCCCAGCGGCGCGCGCGAGCCCTTTCCGCGCGTGTAGCCGCCGACCAGGAAGTCCTCGGTGCGCACGGGCTTCACCTTGAGCCACGCGCCGGAGCGCTGGCCGGACTCGTAGCGGCTCGCCTTGCGCTTGCCCACCACGCCCTCGAAACCGCTCGCGATCGCCGCGTCGTGGAGCGCCACGCCGTCTTCGGAAGCATGCACGAGCTGGATCCGCGCCGAGGGCAGGAGGCACTGCGCGAGGTAGCGCCGGCGGTCGATGTAGGGCGAGGCGCGCAGGTCGATGCCGGAGAAATAGGGCATGTCGAACACAACGTACACCGCAGGCGTGGCGAGGTCGGCCGCCGCGATCTCGCGCTCGGTCCTCATCTGCACGCGGTTCTGCAGCGCGTTGAAGGAGGGCTTGCCCCGGGCGTCGAAGCAGACGATCTCGCCGTCGAGCACCATCGTGCCGGGCGTCTGCTTCGCGAGCTCGGCGGCGAGCTGCGGGAACGACGCGGTGAGGTCCAGGCCGCGGCGCGAGCGCAGCTTCACGCCCGTGCCGTCGATGAACGCCATCACGCGGTAGCCGTCGAGCTTGGGCTCCCACATCCACTCGGGGCTGTTGAAGGCCTTGTCCGCGGCTTCTCCGTGCATGGGCTCGAGCTTCGCGGGCATCGCCGCGGGCGCGCCCGAAGGGATGAGGCGGGCCGCGTCGATGCGGTGGGCCGGCACGACCTTGAGCTCGTCCACCGTCGCGCCTGAAAGCACCGAGCGCGTGTTGGCCGTGACGTCGGACGTGGAGACGAAGCGGTCCTTGTGCTTGATGAGGAGCCACGCCTTGCGGTCCCTGGTGCGCACGAGCGCAAACGAGCCCTTCACCTTCTCCCCGCGCAGCTCGAAGGAGAGCTTGCCCTTCTCGAGGCCCTCGCGGATCTCGCGCTCGGCGTCGCGGCGGTTCTCGAACGGGATCAGCCCGTGCTCGTCGGCCGAGTAGGCGCCGCAGTCCCAGACGATCACCTCGCCCGCGCCGTACTGCCTGGGCGGGATGATCCCCTCGAAGGAGGCGTAGGCGAACGGATGGTCCTCGGTCTGCATGGCGAGGCGCTTTTCGCTAGGATCGAGCGAAGGGCCCTTGGGAACCGCCCACGACTTGAGCACGCCATCGCATTCCAGGCGCAGGTCGAAATGCAGGCGCGTTGCCGCATGCTGCTGGATCACGAAGAGCAGGGGACCGGTGCGGCGCGCGGCGAGCGCCGGAGCGGGCTCGGGCGTCGCGTCGAAGGCGCGCTTCGCCGTGTATTCGCCGAGCGCGGCGCCTTTTGCCGCGGGGGTCTTCGCCATGGCGCGATTCTAGGGGAATGGGGACGATGGCATCGAGGATCCTGGCGGGCGCGAGCGGCTACTCGTTCAAGGAGTGGAAGGGCGACTTCTACCCGAAGGACCTGAAGGCGGAGGACATGCTGCCCTTCTACTCGGCGCGGCTGCCGACGGTCGAGATCAACAACACGTTCTACCGCATGCCGCGCACCTCGATGCTCGAGAACTGGGTGGCCATCACGCCGGCCGCCTTCCGCTTCGCCATCAAGGCCTCGCGGCGCATCACGCACATGTCGCGCATCAAGGCGGAGTCGTCGGCGGAGCCGGTCGGCTTCCTCTACAAGGCGCTCGCTTCGCTGGGAGCGAAGCGCGGGCCGGTGCTCTTCCAGCTGCCGCCCAACCTGAAGAAGGACCTGCCGCGGCTGCAATCGTTCCTGCCCCTGCTGCCGAAGGACCACGGCGCCGCGTTCGAATTCCGCAACGAGACCTGGTTCGGCGACGACGTCTACGCGGCGCTCGAGTCGGCGGGGGCGTCGCTGTGCTTCTCGGAGCGCGAGGACAACGCGCCGCCGCCGCTCGTGGAAACGGCGTCCTGGGGCTACGTGCGGCTGCGCCTCGAGGAATACTCGGAGAAGGACCTCGCCGCCTGGGCCGAACGGCTGCAGGCCACGGGCTGGAAGGAGATCTTCGTGTACTTCATGCACGAGCCCACGGCGCCCGCGTACGCGGCCTCGCTGATGCGCTTCGCGGGCGGCTCATGAAGGTCCTCTTCGAGGATCCACCCGGGGCCCGCGCGCTCTACGTGCTCGCGCATGGGGCGGGCGCGGGGATGAAACATCCGTTCATGGAGTCGGTCGCCACGGGGCTCGCGGCGCGCGGAATCGCGACCCTTCGCTACGAGTTCGCGTACATGGAACAAGGCTCGAAGCGCCCCGATCCGCCGAAGGTGGCGCACGCGCGCGTCCGGGAAGCGGTGGCGCAGGCCGCGCGCCTCGCGCCGAAACTGCCGCTCTTCGCGGGCGGCAAGTCGTTCGGCGGGCGCATGACGTCGCAGGCGCAGGCCGCGGCGCCGCTCGCGGGCGTTCGCGGCCTCGTCTTCCTCGGTTTTCCATTGCATGCGGCGGGCAAGCCTTCCGACGAGCGCGGCGCGCACCTCTTAGATGTGAAGGTGCCGATGCTCTTCCTGCAGGGCACGCGCGACGCGCTCGCCGACCTCGCGTTGCTGGAGCCGCTCGTCAAGAAGCTGGGCAAGCCCGCGAAGCTCGTCACCTTCGAGGACGCAGACCATTCCTTCCACGTGCGCGCCTCGAGCGGGCGCACCGACGCGCAGGTGCGCGACGCGATGCTCGACGCGATGGCGCAGTGGGTCGATGCCGTGCTCGCGGCGAAGGCGTCAAGGTCCTGACACATCGGCCGCGTATCGTGCGGCCCGTGCGCCCGAAGACGAAAGACCCCGTCGACGTCGTGGATATCTCACGCGAGGAGGATGTGCGCGACTGGGCGCAGCTCTTCGACGTCACGCCGCAGGAGTTGCTGCGCGCCGTGAAGGCCGTGGGGACGGACGCCGAGCGCGTGCGCGACTACCTCAGCGAGGAGGAGTAGGGCCCGGGTCGAAACGCCCGGCGATCGCGAGTGCCGCCGCCGCCGAAAGCAGGTGCTTGATCGTATGGCCGCTCACGAACCCGAGCGCCGCGTAGATCGGCTGGTCCGCAGCCTCGCAGGCCTTCGCGGCCGCGTAGAGCACGATGGCGGCGCCGAACGCGATCCTTTCCGCGCGGGGCGAGCCGTGGATCCATTGCCAGAGGGGAACCAGCACGAGCGCGGCCTGGAAGAGGAGATAGGGCCGCAGGTCGCCACCGGCTTGCAGCCGCGTCGCGTTCCACCACTCCACGGATGCGATCGCGGCGACCACCAGCACCGGGAGCAGCGCCGCGGGACTGCGCGCGTGGGTTTGCGCATGCACGGCGGCGAGCAGGCCCGCGCAGGCCAGCGCGATCGGCAGGCGGTCCCACACCAGGCGCGCATCGTCGGGCGCGAGGTGGTAGTACGCCGAGCCCGCCGCGGTGAGCGCGATCGCAATCGCGAACACGAAGAAGCCCCGCCACGCCGTCGAGCGCTGCGCCCGCGGGACCGCGAAGAGGCGCGCGAACGCCCAAAGCGCCGCCGCGAGGAAAGCCGCGTTCGAGAGCACGTCGGAGGCGTTCGCCACGCCCAGCCACGCGCGCCGGTCGGCGAAGTCGTGATAGCCGGGCGGCTGGTGGATGGGCCCGTGCACCAGCATGCCGAGGACCAGCGCCGCCATCCAGGCGACGGGAGCGAAGCGACGCATGGCCGCAGCATACCCGTGCCTTGGAGTAAGCTCCCCGGCAGCGCACTCGCAGGCCATCCGGGTATCTCTAAAGGGGAGGTGTTCCATGGCGTTGGTCGCACGCATGCTGGCGCTCGCCGGCATGACGCTCGTTTCCCTGTCCGCGCACGCGGCCGATCTCTTCAACAACACCAATACCGGCGGCGTCCTGAACGGGGCGACCGGCCGGCCGATGTTCATGACGCCCGTCACCGTCCACGTGACGCAGCTCGTGACCTACCACTGGAACAACGGGATGGGCGCGCGGCCCGGCACGATCTCGCTGCATTCGATGTCGGGCCCCACCTACGGCCCGTTCCCGGTGCAGGCGACCTCCGGCCAGGGCAACGCGCCCAACGTCAACTGGATAGCTGACGTGAACCTGACGCTGCCTATCGGCACCTACGAGCTGATCGACTCGGATCCGGGGACGTGGTCGCAGAACGCGATGACGCGCGGCATCGGCTTCGCGATCATCCGCGGCGAGCAGGTGTCTTCCACCACGCCGCCGCCACCGCCGCCGCCCGTGGTCTCGACGACGCCGGGCAGGCTCCCGCCGCCGGCCGCGCCTCCGCCGGTCGTCCCGCCCCCGGGGAGGACGGTGCCGGTGCCGCCTGCGCCGCCGGTGCCGACGCCGACGGGCCCGGTGACCGAGCTCTTCAACAACACCAACACGGGCGCCGTGCAGAACGGGGCGAAGGGCGAAGTGCTGCTCATCAGCTACACGCCGCTGCACATCACGCAGCTGCAGACGTACCACTGGAACAACGCGAAGGGGGCGGCGCCGGGAACGCTCACGCTCAAGAACGCGAGCGGCTTCCCGACGTACGGGCCGTTCCCCGCGCGCGGCACGCCCGGCACGAACAACGTGCCGAACGTGAACTGGCTCGCCGACGTGAACCTCACGCTTCCGGCCGGCACGTACCAGCTCATCGATTCCGATCCCGCCACGTGGTCGCAGAACAGCCAGTCGCACAACATCGGCTTCGCCATCATCCGCGGCACGCGCGGCGGCCCCGCCGGCGGCACGCCCGCGCCGGGCGGTGGCGGGACGGGTGGCACCGGAGGCGGAGGTGGAGGCAAGACGCCGCCGGCGAGCTTCACGCCCTGCATGAGCAACGCG
>Ga0335070_10010419_pt1 | contig 10867 bp, 8 predicted proteins | sample Lox_Sample_13_FD_206722 | JGI IMG/M metagenome (GOLD analysis project Ga0335070, IMG submission 206722) | Soil microbial communities from Loxahatchee National Wildlife Refuge, Florida, United States - Lox_Sample_1.3 | ecosystem: Environmental > Terrestrial > Soil > Wetlands | place: USA: Florida...
GATGGGCGGCACGATCGTCATCTATCTCTCCGGGCTGCAGGATGTACCGGTCAGTCTGCTGGAGGCTGCCGAGCTGGACGGAGCCAGCTGGTGGCAGCGACTCTGGAACATCACCATCCCGATGGTTTCGCCCATCACCCTCTTCAACCTGATCACCGGCGTGATCTGGATGTTCCAGTACTTCGCTCAAGCTTATGTCTTCCGCGGCAGCCATGCCTTGGGCTTTCCGCTGAATTCGACTCTTTTCTACAGTGTTTATCTCTACCAGAACGGCTTCCTTTGGTTCAAGATGGGATACGCCTCGGCCATGGCCTGGGTCCTGTTTATTATTATCCTGGGATGCACGCTCCTGCTCCTGAAGGTCAGTGAGCGGTTCACATACTATGCAGGGTAAAGCCATGACAGCCAATTCTTCTGCTCAATTCCTCGACCGCCGCACTCCCACCGAAACGGACGAACAACGCCGCAGACGATCGACGACCCGAAAAATCCGCGGTTTTTTCAAATCCCTGTTCAGCCACACAGTGATCAACTTCATCGGCTTATTTTTCCTCCTGCCGTTTCTCTGGATGCTGGCGACAGCATTTAAATCCGACCAGGATGTATTCCACACACCGCCGCGCTGGCTGCCGTACGATAATGTCCGGGTGAACGTCAACGGCCAGCAATTACCCCTTTACAACGTCAAAACACCCGATGGCGAAAAACAACTGGCAGCGGTCAAGATCGTGGAGGGTGTCGGTACGTTTGTGGATCCGGCCAATCCCAATCAGACTGTCCGGTATGAAATCCAGCAGGGCACAACCAAGATTGCCGAGCCGATCATGCACATTTCGTTTCGCTGGCAAAACTTTCCGGATGCCATGCAGCGCGGCAGCCGGCCTGGGGTCGGGGCCAGTTTCTGGGTTTACTTCCGAAATAGTCTGGTGATCGCCTTCTTTTCCATCGTGGGCACCCTGCTCTCGAACACTCCGGTTGCGTATGCCTTCGCCCGCCTCAAATTCCCCGGGCGCGACATTCTCTTTGTGCTCATTTTATCGACCATGATGCTTCCGTTCCAGGTCACGATGATCCCGATTTACTTGTTCTTCAACGATTTCCTGCATTGGGGAAATACCTTCCTGCCGCTCATCATCCCAACCTTCTTTGCCAACGCCTATGATGTATTCCTGCTGCGGCAGTTCTTCCGCACCATCCCCGAGGAAATGTGCGACGCAGCGCGGGTGGACGGCGCCTCCGAATGGCAGATTTTCACCCAGATCGTCCTGCCGCTCTCCGTACCCGTCCTGGCGACGGTGACGGTCTTCACCTTCCTTTGGGCATGGAACGATTTCACTGGACCGCTGCTTTTCCTGACCAGCCCGAACAATTTCACCATGGCACTCGGCCTGCAGGATTTCCAGAGCCAGCGCACCATGGTCTGGAACCAGCTGATGGCCGCCTCAGTGGTCTTCACCATCCCCATTGTCGTCGCCTTCTTCTTTGCCCAGAAGACCTTCATCCAGGGCATTAAACTCACCGGCCTGAAGGAATAGAACTTCCCCCGCAGTCTTGGACGTTCCTAAGGAACATTGGAACGCATTATGCCAAAGACCATTCCCAGGCTTCCCGAAGTCGACCTCCTGCCCTTCACCAGCCTCGAAGAGGCCAGGCCGGTCCTGCTGGTCACCTCCCTGCCCGCCTGGGAGGCCGTGAAGGGGCAACTGCACTTGAATGTCGCAGCCCAGGTTGAAATCGCTGCAGCCACGACCGCCCACTGGGACGAAAAGCTGGCCGGCGTGCGGGCCTCGTCCGCGCAGGTGGTGTACGCCGTCGGCGCCGGCCTGACGGCCGACGCGGCCAAATACCTGGCCTTCAACCTTGGCCTGCCCCTGGTATGCCTGCCCACCGCCCTGTCGGTGGACGCGTTCCTCACCGCCGCCTCCGGCATCCGCAAGGACGGCTGCGTCTTCTACATCGAGACCAAGCCGCCCGAACGCCTCGTCCTCGACCTGGACGTCATCGCCGCCGCGCCCGCTTCGCTGCGCGCCGCGGGCATCACGGACGTCCTGTCCATCGCCACCGGCTGCTGGGACTGGCGGTTCGCCCACGCGCGCGGCCGGAACCCGGCCGGGATGGAACTCGTTCCCTGGGTATACGACAACGCCCAATCCATCCTCGCCGGGGTGCTCGACTGCGCCGCAGCCGCCGGACGCGGCGACCGGGGCGGATTGAAGACGCTCTACGATTGTCTCGCCATGGAAGTCCAGCTGTGCAACCAGGTCGGCCATGCCCGGCCGGAAGAGGGCAGCGAGCATTACTTCGCCTACTGCATCGAGCAGTTCACCGGTCCCGGCCGCTCCCACGGGGAGCTGGTCGGCCCGGGCATCCTGCTGATGGCCGGGAGACAGGGCCTGGCGACCGGTCCGCTGCGGTCGGCGATGGAAGCCTGCGCCATCCCCCTGGACCGCATCCCGCCCGAAGCCGTCCGCCAGACCCTCGACCTGTTGCCTGGATATTGTCGCAAGCATAAACTTCCCTTCGGAATCGCCCATACCCTTCAGGAGGAGCCATGAAAGTAGCCATTGCCGGCGCCGGTTACATCGCCGCCATCCACGCCAAAGCCGTCCAGGCCAACGGCGGCGAAGTGGTGGCGGTGGTGGAGAAATTCCCTGCCAGGGGCAAGCCGTTTGCCGCCCGCTGCAGTGCAAGGCACTATACGACGGTGGCGGAGATGCTCAAAAAGGGGGAGGCGGTGGACGCGCTGATCATCGGCACGCCCAACTTCCTGCACGCTTCCCAGGCGATCGCCGCCCTCAAGGCCGGACTGGACGTGCTGGTCGAAAAACCCATGGCCATGAACGCCGTCGAAGCGGATAAAATGCTGGCTGCCAGCCAGAAATCCGGCACGACCCTGATGGTGGCCCATTGCTGGCGCTTCGATGAAGACGTGCTGTGGCTGAGGCAACAGACGGCCAGGCTGGGTACGATCCTGCGCACCAAGGGCTACGGCGTCCATGTCCAGTGGGGACCGGCAGGCTGGTTCACGCGCAAGGCCACCGCCGGGGGCGGCGCACTGGCCGACATGGGCATCCACGCCCTGGACACGGCCCGTTTCCTGCTCGGCGACCCGCAGCCGATCTCGGTCTATGCCCGCATCGGGACGTATTACCAGGATTTCGACGTGGACGACACCGGACTGTTGATCGTGAACTGGGATGACGGTGCGGTCTCCTACATCGAGTCCGGCTGGTGGCAGCCGCATGCCGACGGTCCGGAGGCGGCCACCCAGCTCTACGGCAGGCGAGGATTCGGGCAGCTCTTTCCCACCCGGATCGAGCTTGGGAAGAAGGTCGTCGACCCCGGCTTCCCCTTCCCGCGCAAGGAGCACTGCCCGCAGAGCATGTACGACGCCCAGATGGCCTATTTCTTCCGCTGCGTCCGCTCACGCCGGACACCCGTCCCGGGCGGAGCCGAGGGATTGATGAACATGAAAATCGTCGACGCAGCCTACCAGAGCGCCCGCACCGGCAAAGTGATTTCCATCCGACCTTGACCGATCGAAACAGAGGAGCTGAAATGGGACAAGCCGTCGCCGAATTCAAGACCTCCTTCAAGACCCGCGTGCTGTACTCGCTGACCAGCCTGGGAGTGGCCACGCCGGTCGAGACCATCTCAGCTTTTGCCCTGTATTACATCGTGGATGTAAAGAACCTGCCGGCTACCTGGTTCGCCTCCTTCTGGTTCTTCTATACGATCTATAATGCCCTGAACAACCCGGCCCTGGGCTACGCCTCCGATCGGACGCGTTCGCGCTGGGGGCGCCGGCGGCCTTACATCCTGTTCGTCGGGCTGCCCTACGTTATTACCTTCACCCTGATCTTCACCTCACCTTTCGACGGGAGATTCAATCCGCTGGCGTTGTTGATCTACTTCGGGGCTTTCATCGTCCTCTGGGAAGGGCTCTACACCGCCCTGGCCACCGGCTACTACGGCCTGCTGCCCGAGATGTTTGGCACATATAAAGAACGGACCGACGTAGCCGCCAAGATGAACATTTTCCAGACCATCGCCCTGGTGCTGGCCTCGGTCCTGCCGCCACTGCTGTGGAACCTGATCGGCTGGGCGGGCATGGCCGTCGTCTTGGCCGTCATCGCGGTCGCTGCCATCTATGTCGGTTACCCGGCCCTCTTCGAGCGCGAGGATTTAAAAACCGACACCAGCTTCCCATTTGGGCAGGCGCTGAAAACCACCTTCGTGAATCGCAGCTACCTGACTGCCACCGGCGCCCAGGCGATGCGCTTCGTCGCCACCGGCACCCTGCAGATGGGCATGCCCTTTTATCTGAAATACAGCCTCAAGGTCAGCGACAGCATGTTCAGCGTCATCTTCGGCATCGCCTTCCTGGTCGCTATGCTCTCACTTTACCCCTGGCGCAACTGGGTGGCCGACAAGCTCGACTCTCGCCGCACCTTGATGCTCGCCAACGCGGTCATGATCCTGGGCATCGTCCCGATCGGCCTAAGCCCGTCGCTGCCCTTCACCATTGCAGCGGCAGTGGTGATCGGCATCGGCCTGGGTGGGCTGGTCCTGATCGGCGACGTGATCATCACCGAGGTGATCGACGAGGACGAGGTCAAGACCGGCCACCAGCGCGCCGGCATGTACTTCGGGATGAGCGGCTTCTGGATCACCCTGAGCGGCCTGCTGGTCTCGAGCGTCTTTGGCTTGATGATGCCCGCCTTCGGCTACGACACACTTCTGGAGGTCCAGCCGGCCTCGGTCGACCTGGGCTTTCGCCTGTTCCTGACCGTCCCGACCACCATCGGCTTCCTGCTCGCCATCACCCTGCTCTGGCTCTACCCTCTTCACGGTCAAAAGCTGAAGGACATCCGGGCTGCCCTGGCTGCCAAGAAAGGCGAGGAAGTGAACTAAAAGTTTATCTGCCGCAGACTCCATCTGCGACATGACGCAGCGCAGCTTGACGCTGCCTGCGCCCAGGAGGCATCCATGTTCATCGGATACGCCCAGAACGTCATCACCCCCTCCCTTGACCGGCCGGTCTTCCTGGCCGGCTTCGACCAGAACCGCCGGGCGACCGCGATCCACGACGACCTGTACGTGCGCGCCCTGGCACTGCGCACCCCCGAACAGACCCTGGTGCTCGTCGCCCTGGACCTGATCGGCTTCTTCCGCTTCGACGTGCAGGAGGTGATCCAGCGCGTTCACAGCCGGTCGACCGGAGAGAAAAAGCCTGAAATCCTGATCGCCTCGCTCCACCCGCACGACGGCCCGGATACGATGGGCCTATGGGGCTCGGATACCCGCACCAGCGGGGTCGACCGGCCCTACCTGGCCGAGGTCAAGGACAAGATCGTCTCCACGATCCTCTCCGCCCTGGACGCCGCCGTCAAGGAATCGCCGGCCATGAAGGCAGCCAGCCTGCACGTCCCCGGGCTGGCCAGGAACGCCCGGGATCCCAAGATCCTGGACGACGAGCTGACCGCCCTGCAGTTCCTGGACGAGGGCGGCAAGCCGCTCGTAAGCCTGTTCGAATTCGCCTGCCACCCGGAGGTGATGTGGGAGCACAACACCCAGGTCAGCGCCGACTACCCCGGCTTCCTGCGCCGGGCGGTGGAGGCGGCCACGGGCGCACCCTGCATTTTCTTCTCGGGCGACCTGGGCGGGATGATGACCCCCGACGTCAAAGAGCATTCCTTTGCGGAGGCCGAGTCCATCGGCCGGGCCTTGGCCAAAGCCGGTCTGGAGGCCTTTGCGAAAACCGGCAGCCTCTTGTCCGGGGAGATCAGCCTGCAGAAAAAGGAGGTCCGGGTCAAACTGACCAACATCCTGTACAAGCTGGCTTTCCGGCGCAAGCTGCTGCCGGATGTGCGCGACCGCCAGGGCATGATCCAGACCGAGGTCAATCTGATCAAGATCGGCCCGGCCTGGTTTGCCACGATTCCGGGAGAGCTGCTGCCCAGGCTGGGGCTGAGGCTCAAGGAGCAGATGCGAGCCGCCGGGGCGGGGACGGCCGGGATCATCTGCCTGGCGAACGACGAGCTGGGCTACATCCTTCCGGCGCAGGATTTCAAGTACCCGCTCAATCCCTTCAAGCCCGGCAAGCACTACGAAGAGACCAATTCCATCGGCAAGAGCATCGGTCCGATCGTCGTGGAGGCGGTCGAAGCCCTGCTATGACCAAGATCACTTTCATCGGCGCCGGTTCCTACTCCTGGGGACCGGCATTCCTGCGGGACATTTTCGTCAGCCCGGCCCTCAAAGGCTCGACCGTCTGCCTGCACGACATCGACGCCGGGCGCCTGGACCTGAACGACCGCCTGGGCCGCAAGATGCTCGCCGATTTCGGGCTGGACTTCCGCCTGGAAAAAACCCTTTCACTCGACGAAGGCCTGACCGGCGCTGATTTCATCCTCCTGACCATCACCACCGGCGGCCTGGAGACCATGCGCCCCGACCTGGAGATCCCCTGGAAATACGGCATCCGCCAGTCGGTCGGGGACACGGTCGGGCCGGGAGGCATCTCACGGGCCCTGCGCAACATCCCGGTGGTGGCCGAAATGGCGCGCCGCGTGGAGGCACTCTGCCCGCAAGCCTGGTTCCTGAACTACACCAACCCGCTGAGCACCCTGACGCGCGCCATCGACATGCAGCGCTCGGTCAGGAATCGCACGGTCGGCCTGTGCCACGAGTGGATCGGCGTGCGCGCCAAGCTGGCCGCCATCTTCGGCGTGAATCCGGAGCAGGTGACCGGTCCAGTGGCGGGCATCAACCACTTCATCTGGGTCACCGACCTGTACGCCGCCGGGCGAAGCGTCTGGGACGAGCTGCCCGGCATCGCCGAAAAGATCCTCTCCGGTGAGATCGATACCGATCCGGACGAGATCACCCCCTTCGTCGACAAGGCCAGGGTGAAGTCGCGCCTGTTCCAGCTCTACGCCGCGCTGCCGGCCGCCGGAGACCGTCACATCGCCGAGTTCCTGCCGTCCATCCTGTGCGCCGAGACCAACTGGGGAGCCGACTTCGGCGTCAAGCTGACCAGCACCGACGACCGGGCAGCCCTGATGGACTTCGAACGGACGTGGATCGAGTCCGTCCTGGCGGGCGAGATGCCGCTGGATGCTTTCATGCAGGAGCTATCCGGCGAGGCCGTTAGCCCGATCCTGACGGCGATCGTCGACGGCGGGCGCTACGTGGGCATCCTGAACCTGCCCAACCAGGGACAGATTTCCAACCTGCCCTCCGGCGCCATCGTGGAAACCTATGGCAGCCTCGACCCGGGCGGCGCCCACGCCTACAGCTTCGGTGAGCTGCCTCCCGGCGTCCAGAACCTGGTCGAGCGCCATACCCGCAACCAGGAGCTGACCGTCCAGGCCGCCCTGCGCGGAGACCGCTCCCTGGCGCTGCAGGCCATGCTCAACGACCCGCTGACCGGGCGCCTCCCGGTCGACCAGACCGGAAGGATGCTGGATGAACTGCTGGAAGCAAACCTAGCATATCTACCGCAATTCGCGTAAGGTCGGACCTGTGTGTCCGACCGGACCCGTGTATTCGACCGGACCCGTGTATTCGACCGGACCCGTGTATTCGACCGGACCCGTGTATTCGACCGGACCCGTGTGTCCGACCGGACCGGAGCCTGCCCCCGCAGGGGGTGTCCGACCGGACCTGCCTTACGCTCTGGCGCATTCTTACTCTGGAGGTATCCATGTCTGAACTTGCCATCCTGGGCGGGCCAAAAACCCGCACCGAACCCTACCCCGCCTGGCCGGTCTGGGACCAGCGCGACCTCGATGCCGTGACCGAGGTGGTCAAGTCCGGGCGCTGGGGCGGCTACCCCTACCCCGGCCCGAAGACGGCCGAACTCGCCAAAAAATTCTCCGAGCTGCAGGGCGGCGGGTTCGCCGTCGCCATGGCCAATGGGACGGTCACCATGGAGGTGGCCCTGCGCGCCGCCGGCATCGGCTGGGGCGACGAGGTGCTCGTCCCGGCCTACACCTTCCAGGCCACCGCCGCCGCACCGATGTCCGCCGGGGCCATCCCGGTCATCGTGGACGTCGACCCGGGAAATTACTGCCTGGACCCGAAAGCGGCTGAAAAGGCGATCACGCCCAAAACCCGGGCGATCATCCCCGTCCACCTGGGAAGTCAGATGGCCGACATGGACGCCGTCCTGGCCCTGGCCGAGAAGCACGACCTGGTCGTGATCGAGGACTGCGCCCACGCCCACGGCGCTAAGTGGAACGGGCGAGGCGCCGGGACGGTCGGCCACTTCGGCTCGTTCTCGCTGCAGTCGTCCAAGATCCTGACCTCCGGCGAGGGCGGCATCCTGCTCTGCCGAAGCGAGGAGCTGGCCCGCAAGGTGATGGCGGTCATCGACTGCGGCCGTGGCCACCAGGGCGAAGGCGGAGGCGAAAGCGGACCCTCCCCGCTCATGGGCGGCAACTTCCGCATGACCGAGCTCCAGTCTGCGCTGGCGCTGGTCGGCCTCCAGCGCTTCCCCGAGCAGGCCAGGGCGCGCGAGCAGATGGCCGCCTACATGGACGAAGCCCTGTCCGAGGTCCCGGGGGTGCGGGTCCTGCGGCGTGACCCGCGTCACACGGTGCGCTCGTTCTACCGCTACATGTTCGCCATCGATCCGAAAACGTTCGGCGTGGAGCACGACGTGCTGTGCGCCGCGTTGGAGGCCGAGGGGGTGGAATGTGAGCCGGGTTACGAGCCCATGCACCGCTACGAGCTGTTCCAGCCGCGCAACTCCAGGCTGGCCGTCCCCAACGCCTTTCCCGAGCGTTTCGACTTCAACAAGATGCACTTCCCGGTTGCCGAGCAGGCCTGCGAGCACGAGGCCGTCTGGCTGGACGAGTCGGTCTTCCGCGCCGGCCGCCAGGGTGTGGACGATGCTGTCGCCGCCCTCAAGAAGATCCAGAAGAACGTCGGGGAACTTGCCAAAGCCGCCGAGGAACTGCGCAGCCAATTCAGGGATTAGGGCCGGGTCCATGATCGGAGGGCCGATGAAAAAGAAAGTGATCCTAAGCATAACCGCTCACGGCGACGACGCCGAGTTCATGGCCGGGGGCACGCTGGCCAAACTGGTCGATGAAGGCCACGACCTCTTTCTGCTGATCGCCACCGACAACGACCGTGGCTCCTATCGCCTGCCGGCGCAGGAGCTGAAAGCCATCGCCCGCCCGGAAGCCGAAGCGGCCGCCAAGGTCCTGAGCGCCAAGGTCGTCTTCCTGTTGGGCTACCGCGACGGCAACTTGTGCGACGTGCCCGCCACGGTGCTGCGCGGGCAGTTGATGTACTACATCCGCAAGCTGCACGCGGACGTGATCTTCAGCTGGGACCCGTTCGCCCCCTTCGAGAACCATCCCGACCACCGGGCACTGGCGCTCGCCGCCTCGGACGCCTCCTCCTTTTCGGCCCTGCCGCTCTTCCATACCGAGCAGTTTGCCGAAGGCCTGCAACCCTACCGAGTTAGCGAGTGGTATTGGTACTCCAAGGCTCACTGGGAGACCAATAAGCGCGTCGACATTTCCGCCACCATCGAGCGCAAGATCCAGGCCCTGTACGCCTACAACTGCCAGATGATCCTGACCATCGACGACCTGCTGGGCGTGGCGCGTGCCCTGGGCGTTGACGAAGCGCGCCTGGCCGGGATCGACGCAACCCGCTTCGAGGCGCTGATCGACTTGGGCGTGCGCGCCAACGACGCCAAGATCGGCGCTGAGTCGGGCTGCGACTACGCCGAAGCCTTCCGCTACCAGACCCTCGAGCTGCCGGAAGTTTTTCAAACCTAAGGAAAGCCCATGACCACGCCCGCCCCCCGGAAACTCACTTTCGGCCGCATCGCCCTTTATTCCATGGCCTCGGCCGGCCTGAACATCCTGGCCATCACCATCGACACCTGGCTGCTGTACTTCTACGCCCCGCCGCCCGACTCGGGCCGCCCGCAGTACCTGCCGCTGGCCCTGATCGGTGTGCTGCTGACGATCGCCAGCCTGTGGGACGCAGCCATCGACCCCTTCATTGGCCACTATTCCGATACCCTGCGCACCCGCTGGGGCCGCCGCCGCCCCTTCCTGGTCCTGGCCTCGCCTTTCGTCCTGCTCGGGGCGATCCTGCTCTGGACCCCGCCGGGCAAGACGATCCTGCTTACCGCCGTCTACTTCATGTTCATCAACCTGATGTACCGCAGCGCCTACAGCCTGGTCGGCATCCCCTATGACGGCACGCTGCCCGAGATGGCACCCGATTCCAAGGCCCGCGTCGGGCTGAGCTACTGGAAGAATGTCTTCGGCATCGCCGGGGTGCTGATCGGCTCGCTGGTCGCTGCACCGCTGTTCCAGAGCATCGGGGCGGTATACATGGGTGCCGTGGTCGGGGTCGTCGGCGTGGTGACCATATCCCTGACCCTGCTGGGCTTGCGCGAGACCGACCGTCCGCTGGGGGAGCCGATGAAGGCCATCGACGGCCTCAGGGCCACCTTCAGCAACCAGCAGTTCCTGATCGTCTTCGTTTCGACCCTGTTCGTGCACGTCTGCTATCAGATGCTGCTGATCAACTTTCCCTACTTCGTCACCCTCGTGCTCGGCAAGAGTGAAGCCGACGTGGGCATCTTCCAGGGTGTCCTGATCCTGATGATGGCCATCACCGGGCCGGTCTGGATGCTGTGGAACAAGCGCCGCAGCCAGCGCTGGCTGTTGAACTTCACCATGCTCGGGCTGGCGGTCGTCGTGGCGCTGGGCTTCCTGGTGGGCGGGACGACTGCCCTGCCGTTGGATGTACAAGCCTTCCTGCTCGTGATCCTGATCGGGGTCATGCTGGGAGGCTACCTGATCGTCATCTACGCCATGATGGGCAACGT
>Ga0335070_10010420_pt1 | contig 10867 bp, 6 predicted proteins | sample Lox_Sample_13_FD_206722 | JGI IMG/M metagenome (GOLD analysis project Ga0335070, IMG submission 206722) | Soil microbial communities from Loxahatchee National Wildlife Refuge, Florida, United States - Lox_Sample_1.3 | ecosystem: Environmental > Terrestrial > Soil > Wetlands | place: USA: Florida...
ATCCGAAGTCCTAAAGATCTTTGGATATGCAGTAAAGGACGGTTGGATCTTACAAAATTCAAAGCTGTAAACCAGCCATTATCAACCATTTGTGCCCTGTTGTCAGCTTAGATCTCCGAAAGTCCTGTTTAGGTGGTACGAGAGACAACAACCGACGAAAAGGCAATAAACAAAACAGAACCGTCCCCTTTATTTTTTTACACCGCTCAGGGCCGAAAGCGGCCAGGTGATGGCGTTCATCGTGTCCGGGGGAGTGACCGGACAGGATACGGTGTGAGAGCGTTGTTTCAATATGACGTCTCTCACCTTCAGACGCGCCTTGTTCCTCGCGCGGCTCTCGATAGCACGTCCACCTGATACACCGCACTTTGACAAGCTCGGCAAGGATTTTGATTTCCGATCCAAACATGGCTTTGCTGTCGTTTCGCGTCGGCAAGCCAAAGAGTAAAAACTAATATGGGAAGTGTCCCTTTGTTCCCTATGTTTCCCTTGCTCAACAGTAGTTGCAGAATGCTCCGACAGTGTATTGGGGCGCAGGTTCGCAGACGTACGGATTAACCGGGTTAGGCCCCCAGAAGGGGAAACACCTTCTCTTTGATAAAATCGATCACCCTGTCCACCTCTTTCCTCATGAGCTCTTTTCTGATCCCCCCTTCGCTGTAATCCTTGTCCCTCAGCCTTCCGCTCTCAAAACCGTCATACCGGTAAGAATCGAGAAAAAGCTGAGGAATCTCATCAGGTATCTCGACCCTGTTCATGATCGCCCAGGCAAGGGTCCATGCCCTTGCAACATTCGCCACATCATACCCTCCGCCGCCAAGAGCTACCCACTTCGGGGAGATATCCCGTATCTTCTTCACAACGTCACAGAATCCCTCTGTCGTGTAATTGAGATGGGCGAGGGGATCGCCGCGGAAGGAGTCGACGCCAAGTTGGGTGACAACGACATCAGGGCTGAATGTTACGATAAGCGGCGGCACTATCTCGGTAAATGCGTAGACAAAGAGTTCGTCATCCGATGAGGGAGGGAGAGGGATGTTTACGCTATATCCCCTTCCTCTATCCCTGCCCATCTCTCTCTCGGACCCCGTGCCGGGGAAGAGCATCCTCCCCGTCTCATGGATCGATACGGTCAATACCCTGTCGGAATCGTAAAAGGCATCCTGGACGCCGTCGCCGTGGTGGGCGTCGATATCGATATAGGCCACTCTCCTTCCCCGCCTGAGGAGCGACATGATCGTGACAACGGGATCATTGATATAGCAGAAACCTGATGCCCTTGATGCCACGGCATGGTGAAGCCCTCCGGATATGTTAAAGGCGATGCCGACCTCTCCGCTGTCTACCATATCGGCCGCCTGAAGGGATGCCCCGGTCACGAGCCTTGACCAGTCATAGAGTCCCCGGAAAATGGGATTATCACCAGGACCGAGACCGAAATGCTCGGCCTGGGGCAAGGCGATTCCGCTGTTTGCAGCCTTGAGCATCTCGATATAGGCCCTCTCATGGAAAAGGAGGACATCTTCATCCGCCGCTATCTCTGCCTCGACGGAACGTGTATCCGGGAGGGATAGGAGTCCGTAAGCCTTTATGAGTTCGTATGTGAGTTTCAGTCTGAAGGTCTTTAGGGGATGGTCCGGACCGTAGTCAAACTGTACGAGATCATCGGAATAGAGAAAGGCCGTCTTCATATGTGTTCAGTATAACAAATACGACAGGCGACAGAGGCCGAAGAACGGGCTTCCGCGAACTATGCCAAGATCAGCCCTAATCTTACCGTCCGGGTTTATGAATTTCCTGGGTCAGAGTTTTGCCTATGGCGATTTCGGTTGGTTATGGCATGGCGATGATTCCGAAGCATCTTTTTTTTTCGTGAATTGCTGTAAAATAGTGAGATACCTTAAACGACGATGCGTCTGTTTTGATAAGGAGGAGACATGAGCAGAAGGATGGTGACTGTTGACGGTTGTACGGCGTGTGCTTATGTGGTGCATGCCACGAATGAGATCATTACGATCTATCCCATAACCCCCTCTTCCCCGATCGCGGAGATCTGCGATGCGAAGTCTGCAGGGGGACAAGTGAACATATGGGGATCGGTGCCGCTGGTGAGTCAGATGCAGTCCGAGGCAGGCGTTGCAGGAGCGGTCCATGGTTCCCTCACCACGGGCGCCTTGACAACAACGATCTCGGCTTCCCAGGGGCTTTTGCTGATCATGCCGAACATGTTTAAGATAGCCGGTGAACTGACGCCTACGGTTTTTCATATAACTGCCCGCTCCCTTGCATGCCAGGGATTGTCTATTTTCGGGGATCATTCGGATGTCATGGCAGTGCGCTCCAGCGGCTTCGCCATGCTCTGTTCGAAGAATGTCCAGGAGGCGATGGACTTCGCGCTCATCGCTCAGGCTGCAACACTCGAATCAAGGGTCCCTTTCCTACACTTTTTTGACGGCTTCAGGACGTCCCATGAAGTCCAGAAGATCGAAGAACTGAGCTTTGATGACATGCGGGCGATGATCGATGAAGACCTCGTCATCGCCCATCGTGAACGGGGGCTCAGCCCGGACCGTCCCATGTTACGGGGGACCGCACAGAACCCCGATGTCTATTTCCAGGGGAGGGAGACGGTAAACAAGTATTACCAGGCCACCCCTGAGATTGTGCAGAAGGTTATGGATAAATTTGCCCGCATCGTCGGAAGACGGTATAGGCTCTATGATTACTTCGGCGACCCCGAGGCCGAAGGTGTCATCATCATCATGGGTTCAGGAGGCGAAACGGTCCTCAGTACGATCAATGCACTGAACGCGAAAGGCGCAAAGTTGGGGCTGGTGCAGGTGAGACTCTTCAGGCCCTTTGACGTAGATGCCTTTATACGTGTCCTTCCGCCCAGCGTGAAATCGATTGCCGTTCTCGACCGTACCAAGGAACCCGGTGCTATCGGCGAACCCCTTTACATCGATGTCAGGACTGCCATCGGCGAGGCCATGGGCCTGGGAACGGCGCCCTTCAAGAGTTATCCGAAGATTGTCGGCGGCCGCTATGGTCTCGGTTCGAAGGACTTCACGCCTGCCATGGTGAAGGCGGTCATCGATAATATGTCAGCGAGAGAGCCAAAGAACCACTTCACCGTCGGCATCAATGATGACGTCGCCGGGACTAGTCTTGTCTTTGACCAATCCTTCAGCGTTGAGAGCGAGGACGTTTACGGCGCAATGTTCTACGGGCTGGGTTCCGACGGGACCGTCGGGGCGAACAAGAATACGATCAAGATTATTGGCGCAGAGACGGACAACTATGCTCAGGGGTACTTTGTTTACGACTCCAAGAAGTCGGGCTCCATCACAACCTCTCATCTCCGCTTCGGAAAGGAGAAGATCCTCAGTCCCTACCTCCTCTCGAAGGCAAACTTTGTCGCCTGCCATAACCCTTCATTCCTCGAGAAGTACGATATGCTCTCCCGCGCAGAGGAAGGAGCAACCTTTTTGCTGACGACACTCCATTCGAAGGATGAGGTGTGGGAGACCTTGCCGCGGGAGGTGCAGGAACAGCTCATAGCGAAAAAGATGAAATTCTATATCATTGACGCCATTGCCCTTGCCGAGGAGATTGGTTTGGGCGCCAGGATCAACATGATCATGCAGACGGCCTTCTTCGTGATCTCCGGCATCATACCGAAGGATGAGGCGATCAAGGCAATAAAGACAGAGATCAAGAAGACCTATATGAAGAAGGGCGAGAAGGTGCTCGAGATGAATTATGCCGCGGTAGACAAGGCGCTCCAGAATATTGTCGAGGTGCCTGTTCCGGATAAGGCCACGAGTACGATACGGATGAAATCGCCAGTGCCTGAAGATGCCCCTGACTTCGTGAAGAATGTGACAGCCTTGATGGTCGCGGGCAAGGGAGATTCCCTCCCTGTTTCGGCCATGCCTGCTGACGGTACATGGCCGACGGGTACGACGCAATATGAAAAGAGGAACATCGGCGTCCATGTACCGGTGTGGGAGCCCGACATCTGCATCCAGTGCGGCCAGTGCTCCTTCGTCTGCCCCCATGGAACGATCAGGATTAAGGCCTATGAGCCTTCGCTCTTGAAAAACGCGCCGGCAAGCTTTAGATCTGCCAATGCCAAGGGCAAGGAACTCGAAGGACTCAAATTTACAGTCCAGGTTGCGCCTGAGGACTGCACAGGGTGCGGCTCCTGCGTCTTTAACTGTCCGGCATTCAAGAAGGATGCTGAGGGAAAGAAGATACCCGACTTCAAGGCGATCAACATGAGACTCCAGGAGCCGTTGAGGAAAGAGGAAGCGGAAAACTATGCGTTTTTCCTCGGCCTGGCCGAAACAGATCCCTCGAAGTACAACGTGGCAACAGTTAAGGGAAGCCAGTTTGTCAAACCCCTTTTCGAGTATAGCGGCGCCTGCGCAGGATGCGGAGAAACACCCTATATTAAACTCCTGAGCCAGATGTTCGGAGACCGCCTCCTTATCGCCAATGCGACGGGTTGTTCATCCATTTACGGCGGCAATCTCCCGACCACGCCTTATGCAAAGAGGGCTGACGGTAGGGGGCCTGCATGGTCAAATTCTCTCTTCGAAGACAACGCCGAGTTTGGTCTCGGGATGAGACTGACGGTGGACCGGTTCAATTTCCAGGCCAGGGAGTTAATGGAGAGACTTCTCAAGACCCCCTCCTATTCAGACGCAAAGGAACTCTTCGAGAGCATTATGAACGCCGACCAGTCGACGCAGAACGCGATCGAGCAACAGAGGACGCGCATCATCGAGATGAAGAAGAGGCTCTCAAGAGATGGCTCTTCTGAGGCAAAGAGTCTCCTCTCCCTTGCTGATTATCTCATCAAGAAATCAGTATGGGCCATCGGTGGTGACGGATGGGCCTATGACATCGGGTACGGAGGACTTGATCAGGTCCTGGCATCGGGTCAGAACATAAACATCATGATCCTCGACACCGAGGTCTACTCAAATACCGGCGGCCAGATGTCAAAATCAACTCCACTTGCAGCCACCGCCCAGTTTGCGGCCGGCGGGAAAAGGACGCCGAAGAAGAATATCGGGCTGATCATGGCCACCTACGGCAGCGTCTATGTGGCCCAGATAGCTTTTGGCGCAAATCCTGCGCAGGCGGTGAAGGCCTTTTCCGAGGCCGAGGCATATAACGGGCCCTCATTGATCATCGCATACTCAACATGCATTGCCCAGGGTATTGACATGGAGAAAGGGATCGATGAGCAGAAGCGGGCCGTTGCCTGCGGCCACTGGCCCCTCTACCGCTACAACCCGGAACTTGAGGCACAGGGCAAGAGCCCCCTCGTCATAGACAGCAAGGAACCGACAATCACCTTCGAAGACTATGCCTATAACGAAAACCGTTACCGTGCCTTACGGGCAAGCAATCCTGAGCTGGCTGCGGCATTGATGAAACAGGCCCAGGCAGACGTAACGAGGAGATGGAAATACCTGAAGCACATGGCGAAGTGGTCACCTGAACAGCAGGCATAACGGAATCGCCGGGCTCTTCTCAGGATTTGGAAGCTCCGCATAGAGAACACAGTCCCTCTGCCCTGTCCTGAAGTCGTCGGGATGGGGCAGATTTCTTTGGCGTCCTTTATGTGTTTTTTCTATCTTTATAGAAGACATTTCTTTATGATAGGCTTAATCTATGGGGACAGAAGACAGTAGAGAAGAACTTTCAAGACTCCGCCAGCGGCGGATAGTCGAATTGCAGAAAGAGGCGGCAGTTCAGAAGAAGATCGAGGAGGCGATAAAGCTTTCCGAGACTCGCTACAGGCGTCTTTTCGAGGCGTCTCAAGAGGGGATCCTCATTGCTGACGCGGCAACAGGAAAGATTCATGATGTTAACCCCTATTTTTTGAAATTGCTCGGCCATTCACTCGATGATTTATTGGGCAAGAAAATGTGGGAGACAGGTTTTGTAAAGGGCATAAGAGAACGCGATGAATTCTTCTCTGCCATACAAAATAATGAATACATGCGCTATGATGATCTCCCTCTCAAAGCAAAGGACGGGCGGACCGTCGATGTGGAATTTGAGAGCAATGTCTATATAGTGAATCAGGAAAAGGTGATCCAGTGCCACATCCGCTCCATCAGCGACCGCAAGGAGGTGGAGAATGCCCTCAAGGAGAGCGAAAAACGTTTTAGCGATATCGCTGAGAATGCCCTGGAGTGGATATGGGAAGTCGATCTAAGCGGCAGGTACACGTTCTCCAGTTGTGCTGTCGAGAAGATATTGGGGTATAAGGAGGACGAAGTCCTCGGAGCCTATTTCTATGATTTCTTTCATCCTGAAGACAGAGAGATATCAAAAAAGGCGGCCTTCGAGGCCTTTTCCAGAGAAGAGCCTTTCCGTGAATTTCTTACTCGGAACATACACAAGTCGGGCAAAACGGTCTGGCTCTTGATGAGCGGTGTTCCCCTCCTGGATGACAAAGGGAACCTCCTCGGATACCGGGGAGCCGACGCTGACGTCACGGAACTGCAGAAGACTGCGCAAGAGCTGAGAGACAATGAGGAAGTCTTTCGTTCAATAACGGAATCTGCCCTGGATGCCATCATCGTGGCCGACGGCAGCGGAAATATCAGATTTTGGAACAGGGCGGCAGAAACGCTCTTCGGGTATTCTTCTGACGAGGCCGTCGGTAAGCCGCTGACCATCATTATCCCGGAGCGGTTCAGACGGGCCCACGAGAAGGGGATGGAACAAGTTGTGTCTGGCGGGAAATCAAAGATTATGGGAAGAAATTATGAGATAACAGCCATGCGAAAGGATGGCAGTGAATTTCCTGTGGAGATCTCCCTTGCGAATTGGGAGAGAAAGGGTGGCATCTTCTTCACCGGGATCATTCGGGACATCACGGTGCGGAAACAACTGGAGGAGAAACTCCGTACTGTTTCGATAACGGATGAGCTTACCGGACTCCTCAATCGTAGGGGCTTCCTTACCCTTGCGCAGAAGCACTTTGAAATCGCCAGACGGAACAGGATGAGTTTCTCTATCCTTTACCTCGATCTGAACGAGATGAAGAAGATCAATGACGAGTTTGGACACCGGGAGGGCGATCAGGCCCTGGTGGACTTATCTGACATACTCAGGAAGACCTTTCGTGCGTCGGACATTATTGCCCGCCTTGGGGGAGACGAGTTCACCGTTCTTATAACTGATACCTCCGGGCCAGGGGTTGAAAGAACGATTACCCGGCACATTGAGGACAGTCTCAGGATTCAGCAGACAGGGAGAAGATACAAGCTGTCAGTCAGCATGGGGATGGTGCATTATAATCCTGAGCAGCCCTGCTCTCTTGAGGAACTTCTCAATCGGGCAGATGAACTCATGTATGAGCATAAGCAGCTCAAGAAGGAGAGCATACCGTCGTCAATGGGGGAGAAGAGGGAAGAAAGGCGGCATGAGCGTTATAAGACAGAGAAGGGTCCTTTAGCAGAACTCGTTGTTTCCGGAAGTGCCGTCATAAAGGATATCAGTCTCGGCGGAATCTCCCTGCGGACCTCGCAAAGGCTGACAAAGAACGCCGTTTACGGAATCAGGATGCATCCTCACAACGATGACGTTTTTTCGACGAAAGGTCTCGTTGTCTGGTCTTCCGTGGGAGGGGAGGCTTCCGAAAGGGATGATGCTGAACCGTACTATGAGGCGGGGTTACGGTTCATCGAAATGGATGAGGGGCTGAAGAGTTGTCTCGAGAGACTTGTTATCGGTCTCCCCGGCTGATGTTGCATACGTCCGACTGTGACCTCACCTGTCCCTAACCCTAAAGAGGATGCTGTCTTTGGAGCAGAAGGGGATGTCTTTTTTTCTTGCGGAGTCTCCTGAAAGGTTCTGATCCGGCTCGAAACGTGGTATCATGACGGTGAGGGCCATGTGACCGTTGAACGAGACATCTATGACGATACCGAAGGAGGTCATGATGAACATCTACGAATATGCGATGCAGATGGAAAAAGACGGCGAGAGTTACTATCGCGAGTTGGCGGAAAAGGTTGATCATAGGGGGCTTAGGAATATATGCATTATGCTTGCCGATGCGGAAGTCGTACATTACGATATCTTCCGGAAGATGCAGGAGAAAGAAAAGGTTCATATCGGCCATTCAAAAATAATGTCGAGGGCCAGGAATATTTTCCTCAAGATGAAAGAGGAAGAGGAAACTGCCACAGGCATTGTCTCTGAGAAGGAGCTTTACAAGAAGGCCCAGGAGATCGAAAAAAAGAGCCGGGACTTTTACCTCGACCAGGCGGGTAAAGCAGCAGATGCGGATCAGAAAGATATATTTTTGAAGATTGCCGATGAAGAGAGAAAACATTATCTTATCCTGGAACGGATAATCGATTTTGTCTCGAGACCGGAAATGTGGCTCGAAAATCCGGAGTGGTACCACCAAGAAGAGTACTGAACCTTGCGGGGCCTGGCAGAGGTCTTGACGCCGAAAACCTCGTCCGGTACTGAAGGTCTCTCCATGTCTCCTGTTATGATAACAGTGGCATGGACCTCTTTGAGTTTCTCGCCACGCGAGGCGCCCCCGTGCGTTTTTCCTTCGCGTGCTGCACCGTTACGCGCCTGCCGTGGAGCATGATATCATTGATCGTGCTGATGACCCTGTCCGCGAGATGGGCCGGCACCTCGACAAAACTGAAGGTATCGAAGAGGGCAATATTCCCTATCTTCTTCGCGGGAATGTTTGCCTCTGCCGAGATCGACCTGACGATATCGGCAACCTTTATCTTGTCTTTCCTGCCAATAGTCACAAAGAGCCTTACGAACCCTGTCTTGGAACCGACTGCAGCGGGTTCTTCTATTTCATCCACCTCCATGTCGCCGAAGGCGATACTGAAGGCAGCTGCGGCAACATCCCTGGAAGAATGGCTGCGGAGCATCTCATCAGCGAGGTGAAGGTACCTGGTATGCCGCTCGTCCGCAATCGCCTCTTTAATGTCGGCAATGACTTCCTCTTCCCTTGCCTTCTTGACGTCTTCCTTCGTTGGCAGCTTGGCCTTCTTTATCTTTGTCTTTGCCGACTGTTCTATGAGCCTCAGTTGCCGGTATTCCCTGGGAGAGACAAAGGTTATGGCTATCCCCGATTTTCCTGCCCTTCCCGTTCTCCCGATCCTGTGGATATAGCCGTCGGGATCCTGGGGAATACTGTAATTGATCACATGGGAAACATCAGGAATGTCGAGTCCACGGGCCGCTACGTCTGTGGCGACAAGGATGTCGATGTCTCCTCTCTTGAATTTCCCCATCGTCTCTTCCCTGTGAGACTGGGTGAAGTCGCCGTGGATAGCTCCTGCATAGTACCCCATCTGCTGCAATTTCCCCGACACGTCATCGACGTCTCTTTTCGTGTGACAAAAAACGAGCGTCAGCGAAGGGGCTTCTACATCGAGGAGTCTCGTCAGGGCCTTTATCTTGTCCTCTTCCCTCACCTCATAGAATACCTGCTTGATCTTAGAGACGACCATGTCGGCCGTGTTGACCCTGACGTTTTCAGGGTCTTTCATGTATTTCATAGCGATCCTGCGGATCTCCTGTGGCATCGTTGCCGAGAAAAGCAGTGTCTGCCGCTTTTCCGGGATGTCCTTCAGGATCTCTTCGATGTCGTCAATAAAGCCCATATTGAGCATCTCGTCGGCTTCGTCGAGAACGAGGACCTTGATCTCCTTGAGGACGAGGGTCTTCCGATGGATATGGTCTATGACGCGGCCTGGTGTTCCGACGACGATATCGACCCCTTTCTTCAGGCTCCAGATCTGTCTTTCAATCGACTGGCCGCCATAGATCGGAACCGAAAGAATCCCTTTGTTCTTGCCGATCTTGTTCAACTCCTGGGCCACCTGGACAGCGAGTTCCCTCGTCGGGACGAGAACAAAGGCCAAGGGGGCCTTGCCTCTCTTGCCCATCTCTATGATGGGGATGCCGAAGGCAGCGGTTTTCCCCGTGCCCGTCTGGGCCTGACCTACGATGTCCCGTCCTTTGAGTATCAGAGGAATGGCGATCTTCTGTATCGGTGTGGGCTCTTCAAATCCCATCGCAAAAAGGGAACTTAAGAGCGCATCCGATATCCCGAACTCATAAAACTTCTTATACTCCATTCTTCTCCCTTGGTAACGAACATTGTTTCGCTGAGAGTGAACTGCCGAAAAGTGACAGAGGTCTTCCATTCAGGCGAGTGAACTGTCTGAACGAGTTACACCCGTCACAGACCAGGACAACGTGCAGGATACACTATGTAGGCTTTGTGGCTGATCTGCCCTGACTCTTCAGTCTGATGCTCTTACGTCTTCTCTTCTGTGCTTCTCGCTGCTTCCTTTTCGTTTTAACAGAGGGCTTCTCGTAGAACCGCCTCTCCTTAAGGTCACGCAGGAGACCGTCCCGCTGTATCTTCCTCTTCAGAAGCTTTATCGCACCTTCGACGTCATTTCCTATTACCTTTATCTCCAAGTGTCTGACTTCCTTCCGCCTTTATCAAAGCTGCCCCTCCGGCCTCCGCCTCCGGTACGGGGCCTGTCGGCCTGCGGTCGGGCCTCATTCACCGTGAGGGCCCTGTCCATAAAGGTCTTGCCGTTGAGGCTTGCAATGGCCTTATCAGCGTCAGCATCCGACGACATCTCCACAAAACCGAATCCCTTCGAACGACCGGTCGCCGCGTCTGTTATGATCTTACATGACTGGACCTCTCCTATCTCGGCGAAGACCCCCTTCAAGGATTCTTCATCTGCCTTGTACGACAGGTTCCCCACAAAAAGTCTCTTGCTCATCTTCTTCCCTCCAGGCCCTTTGAATTTACGTGATGCAAGTCTGCTTC
>Ga0335070_10010421_pt1 | contig 10867 bp, 12 predicted proteins | sample Lox_Sample_13_FD_206722 | JGI IMG/M metagenome (GOLD analysis project Ga0335070, IMG submission 206722) | Soil microbial communities from Loxahatchee National Wildlife Refuge, Florida, United States - Lox_Sample_1.3 | ecosystem: Environmental > Terrestrial > Soil > Wetlands | place: USA...
GTATCCAGGATTTAGCTGAAGGCTGAGAGCTGACAGCTGAAAGCTGTTTTCATGGATTTCAAACTCGTCTCCACCTATAAGCCGCAAGGCGACCAGGCCGCCGCCATCCAGGCGCTCACTCGCGGTGTGTTCGATCGCGAGCAGCATCAGGTATTGCTGGGCGTCACGGGATCGGGCAAGACGTTCACGATGGCCAAGGTGATCGAAGCCATAAGCCGTCCAACGCTGGTGATGGCGCACAACAAGACCCTGGCGGCGCAGCTTTATCACGAGTTCAAAAGCTTCTTTCCCCATAATGCTGTCGAATACTTCGTTTCTTATTACGACTACTACCAGCCGGAAGCTTATGTCCCTGCCGCCGACCTCTATATCGAAAAAGAAGCGACGATCAACGACGAACTCGACAAGCTGCGTCTTTCGGCCACGCGCTCTCTGTTCGAGCGCCGCGACGCGCTGATCGTCGCTTCGGTCAGCTGTATCTACGGCTTGGGTTCGCCAGAAGCGTATTACGGCATGATGCTCTTCGTCGAAAAGGGCCAGAAGGTCAAACGCGAAGACATCACCCGCAAGTTGGTCGATATTCTTTACGAGCGCACCAATGGGGAATTTCGTCGCGGCACCTTCCGCGTGCGCGGCGACGTCATCGAAGTATTCCCTACATACGACGACATGGCCTACCGCATCGAGATGTGGGGGGATCAGATCGAAGCGCTCTCGCAGATCGATCCCCTGTTCGGCACGGTCAAGCAGAAGTACATGCGCCTGCCGATCTATCCGAAGACACACTACGTCATGAAAGATGAAACGCGCGCGGCCGCGGTCGAGTCGATTAAGAAAGAACTCGCCTGGTGGGAAGTGGAACTGGAAAAGCAAGGACGCCTGGTCGAGTCGCAGCGCATCCATCAGCGCACGATGTTCGATCTGGAAATGATCAAGGCCATGGGCTATTGCCATGGCATCGAGAACTATTCGCGGCATTTCACGGGACGTCTGCCGGGCGAGCCTCCACCAACGCTGCTCGATTACTTCCCGCGCGACTTCCTGATGTTCATCGACGAATCGCATCAGACCGTGCCGCAGTTGCGTGGCATGTACGCCGGGGACCGCTCGCGCAAGGAAGTGCTCGTCGAATACGGATTCCGCATGCCTTCGGCGCTCGACAATCGCCCGCTGACGTTCGAAGAATTCGAGCACCGCACGAATCAACTCGTATATGTCTCGGCGACGCCGGGCCCTTATGAGCTGACGAAATCTGCAGGTGTGGTTGTCGAGCAGATCATCCGTCCCACGGGGCTGATTGATCCCGAAGTAGAGATCCGTCCCGTGAAGGGACAGATCGACGACCTGCTGCACGAGATCCGCGAGCGCGTGGAAAAGGGAGAGCGGGTGCTGGTGACGACTCTGACCAAGCGCATGGCCGAAGATTTGGCCGAGTATTACGCCGAGGTTGGCGTGAAGTGCCGCTACATGCACTCGGAAATTGAGACGCTGGAGCGGGTCAAGATCCTGCGTGACCTGCGCAAGGGCGAGTTTGATGTATTGATTGGCATCAATCTCCTGCGTGAGGGGCTGGACCTGCCGGAAGTCTCGCTGGTGGCAATTCTCGATGCCGACAAAGAAGGCTTCCTGCGCTCCAGCGGGTCGCTGATCCAGACCATCGGACGCTGCGCGCGCCATCTGCACGGCCGCGCGATTCTCTATGCTGACCGCATGACCGATTCGATGAAGCGCGCAATAGATGAAACCCAGCGCCGTCGCGCCATCCAAACCGCCTACAACGAAGAGCACGGCATCACGCCAGAGTCGATCGTCCGCCCCCTGGATATGACACTGGCCGCAATCGTGGCCGCTGACTATACCGAGGTTCCGCTTAATGACGCGAACGGAATTCCCGAATTCAAGTCGCAGGAAGAAGTCGACAAGTATATTGCCAAGCTCGAAGAAGACATGCGCGAAGCGGCGAAGCGGTTCGAATTTGAAAAAGCAGCAAAGCTGCGAGACATGATCAAGGAGTTGAGAACGAAGGAGTTTTTATTCGCGTAAGGAACTCGAATGAGGTCTTTGATCACGATCCCGTGCGCTTGTGGCAATCAGATACGACTCGAGATTAGCGGAAGTACGCTGCCGAAAACCGCCAAGTGCGCCGACTGCGGCGCCGAGATCTACTTGATCGAACCCCTCGGCAATGTGGTCACTTTGCTCCCGATGGCCCGGCCAAACAGGAACTGGCGCATAGTGACATTACAATCTCCTGTCTCTTGAGCGCAACCGCCATTGAAGCGGAGATGGCTTACTTGTTTTTCAAGTGGAAGGGGCTTGACTCCGGAAAGTTCCTGGGAAATCAGACGCCACAAGACAGAAAGGAATGGGAAGACGAGTGGGCCAACATGCGGTCAATCGGCAAGCGACTGGAGGAACTATCTCAACTCCTGACGGGCAAGCCCTTCGATGAATTTGCACGGGTAAAAAAGGACGTCCTAAGAACGGCACTAACGAGTTACGACCCCGCTACCTCAATTAAGGCCTTCCTCCAGGAAAACATCTTCGACACACGCAACGATATCGCCCATTACGGCAAGATTGACTTTCAAGAGTCGGATGGCATGCGCTGCATTTCGCTGGCATCTGCGTTGTTGACTCTTCTTCACGCGATGGACGTCACGCGCGTCGAGGCCATAGAAGATGCTCTCAGAAAAGGCTCGTCGAGCACTTTCGCATTGAACTCCGCGTGGCACTCCGAAATCTCACGCGAGTGATTGAGCTTTCGCTCGCCCGGCCACTCGCGCGGCTGGTCTCAACATCTTTCGTTTACACCATCCGCACGGGGCCCGGATACTTAGCCACAATAGAGTCTGCTGTGAGAAGCGTGATCCCTTCCACAGTAGCCTGAGCCACAAGCAGACGGTCGAAAAGGTCCTTGTGGATCGGCGGAAGACTCTCAATCGCGACCACGTGTTCGCTCAGAACCGGCAGTTCGCTGTAGCCGTTATCGAGCAGTCCTCTACGCAGCAGACGCGGATCAGCTTGAAAATCCGCCCGGCCCAGCCCCCGCTTAATCGCCACTTCCCAGATGCTTGCGGCACTGAACAGAAGCTCGTTCGCGCGATTGTTGATGAACTTCAGAGCAGCCGCCGAGAGCCGATCCGGCTGGCCCGCAGCCCAGAGCAGCAGGTGCGTATCCAGCAGCAGCTTCATTTCCCGCCCGAAAACATGCGCTCAATCTCTGACCCGCCCATCCGGTCGAAATCGTCTGGCACAGAGATTTGCCCTGCCATGAAGCCAAGTCGCTTGACTTCGGTTCCCTCGGGCGTTCTCAGGGCCGTAACCTTGACCATAGGCTTGCCAGCCTTTGCAATCACAAAAGGCTCGCCCTTCGAGGCCTTATCAATCAGCTTGGAGAGCTGGGTTTTAGCTTCGTGGATGTTAACGGTTTTCATAGACTAAACTAACTTAGTTTAGTCTACGTCGGACAACCTGCTAAGCGCAACCGTGCTCACCTTCCGTACGCCGCGCTAGCTGCCATCGGCTTGCGATGCATGGTGTAGCCGTCGTAGGTTTCCTGGCGGAAATTCAGATTCGGGGCGCAGAGTTTCTCGGTCTGACTGAGGAACAGATACCCGCCGGGCTCCAGATAAAGGTGCAGGCGCTCGATGAGTGCAGTGCGCTGCGTGCGAGACAGGAAGGGCAAGACATCCATGCAGAAGATGCAGTCGAAGCGTCCGATATAGACCGGCCTGGTCAGATTCATCGTGTTGAATGTAACCAGGCTGCGGATCCTAGGCTTGACGAGCAGGTGCGCGCCATTCGCGGAACCATTGCTCGCCCCATTCGCGGCGTTCCCGTTGGCATTCGTCGCAGTTTGGGGTCCTTCGGCTCCATTCGCACTCCCGTTCGGGCTTCCTATCTTCGAGAAGCAGGCGCGGATCATCGCCGGAGGCAATCCCTGCAGCGCCGACTGCGGATACAGCCCGCGTTCCGCCACCTGAATCGCCGACGGCAGCAGGTCCGTTCCCACAATGTGAATCGACCACTCCTTCATCGGTTGAGTTGAACTCACCGCGTTCGCCTCCGAAATGCCGCCACTTCGCGCCGTGCTTTTCGGCTCTTTGCTTCCGTTCCCGTTGCTCGCGCCGTTACCGTTCGGTATGGCCTCGCAGATTGCCATCGCGATCGAATATGCCTCTTCTCCGGTTGCGCAACCGGCGCTCCATATACGAAGCGTGCAGGCGCCATCCTCGGCTCTGCGCGAATACAGTTGCGGGACGACGTGACGCGCCAGGGCATTCATCGCCCCCGGATGCCGGAAAAATCCTGTCTTCGCATTGAGTACGCCATCAAGAAACTGGGCCGCTTCTGCGGGATCGAGATCACCGGCGCGCAGACGCTCAAGCAATGCCGCGGGCGATTCCAGTTCATGGGATTCCATGTAGTCCGCCACATGCGCACCTAAAGCGCTGTTCGGACAATCCAGCAGAATTCCCGTCTGGCGCTCGACGAGCAGGCGCAGCTCCGAAAGTTCGTGCTCGAGAATGGTGACGCCTGCAATCAGTTTATGCATAAATCCTTTCCTCGAAGCGCGTTATGCACGCGCCCGGGGGAGGAGAGGGGTAAAGTTCTCAGTTTTCAGTTGCCAGTTCTCAGTTACTCGTTCCGGGTTCCACGCTCTGACTATTACCTACTTACTCTTACTTCTTACTTCTTACTTTACTTCTGACTTCTGACATCTCACTCAATCTCCCGCGCTCGCTGCGTACGCCCTGTACGATTCCTGCCCGGCCTGTTGCGCCACAACGTTCATCTCTTTCTCCAATGAGGAAAACCGCTGCATGATCTCGTGAATGCGCAAGGTCATATTGCGGATGGTCTCAATCTGCGCGCGCGTCTGCGCCGACAGACTGCCCGGTTCAAGCAACAGCAAGTCGGAATTTCCCAGCACCGACGTAAGCGCGTTGTTCAGGCTATGGCGCATCTCCAGCATGTAGCGCCCCAGCACCGCATGGCGCTCGAGCGCTGCGCAAGCAGCCTCAGCCGCCCGCGCCCGCGCCTCAGCGCGAGAACGGTGCACCGCCTCGGCGGCTGCCAGAACCAGCGTCTCAAGCCAATGTTCGCTGGGCCGCAGAATGCTCACCCGCGGCCAGCGGTCCCGAACCAGTTGTGCCACTGCTCCATCCTGGCAGACGCAGAAGATGGGCTGTCCCGTCGAGTGCAGCGGCTCCAGCACCACGGAAAGCAGGTCTCGCCGCAACTGCCCAATGATCGCCACGTCGAACACGTCCGCTGCGAACCTTGGCCACAACTCCCCGCTCAACAGCGTGAAGGTCGGAACCGTGCGCTCCATCTGCCAGCGCGCGGTGATCCGCCGCGAGAACTCGGGTTCATCGGAGATGATCAGAACTGTCGGCGTTTCCACCGCGCTTGCCTTTCGGAATCTTGGAACTCACGTTGACGCTATCGCGACTTCTCGATCCGTCACTTTTTCTTTGGCGGCTGCGATGCGGATTCCGGATCCCAGCCGGGCGACCTTGAAACTTCAAACTCCGGCGCTTCCGCCTGCGGGGCAGCGGCGGCCTTCGCCTTACTGCCTGCGGGAGTAACAGCTTTCGCCGGCGCGGCAGCAGGTTTGGCCATCGCTGTTTTTGCTGTTGCCGGACCCGCACCTGCCTTGGCCGCAGCGACAGGGATGGCAGCTTTTGCAACCGGTGGTACTGCAGCTTTTGCCGCTGGCGGAGGTGCAGGCTTCGCCGCTGCCGGCTTGGCTTGAGCAACCAATGGCTTCGCCGCCACTGCCGCCTTCGCGGGAGCAGCCGCTTTGGCGGCCGCATCCGGCTTCGGTTTTCCATCACCCTCCGGGCCTTTGCCGCGTCCCAGCGCGTGCTCCACCGACGCACGCAGATCCACCAGCATGCGCAGCGGCGACCCCGAAGAGTATTCCGCCTGGAACATCACCTTCCACGACTGGCAGATCATGCGCAGCCTGACCACCGGCTCCTGCGCGGAAAACTGCGCTCGCCGGCAATCGATCGTCTCGATTCCCCTGTCCTCTAACTCCGTCAGCCCATCGAGAATCAGGTTCAAGTCCCCCAGCATGAGTCGGAAGAATGCCCGCCGCATCAGGTATCCGAAGCGCGTGAACGCCGCCAAAGCCACCGGCAGATAAAACAGCTCCCCAGCCAGCCCTTTCGCTTTGCGGCCTTGCTCAAGCACTCCGCCATGCAGCAACTCGTCCAGCGACTTGCATTTGCGCGCCGCATCCAGCACGCGGTCGAGCGAGTTCAGCCACACCGGAGGCTTCAACTCAATCGCCCCCAGAACAGGTTCCATCGCATTGGCAACGTAGGCCAGGTCCACGGTGGCGTCGTCGAGGCCCGCGGGAGCAATCTGGCTGAATTGCTGCACCAGCAGGAAGTCGATCTTGTCGCGGATCGCGTCCGTCTTGTTCGGCTTGGCCAGGAAATGCTGCAGCAGCGTGACCAGCCCTTCCTGACTCACCGCCGCGCTGGTCTGCAGAAATTGCCGCAGCTGATGCACCTGGATCGCGCCATCCATGTGCTCGATCCACTGATTCGCGTGCTCCACCGCATCCTTGCCGGGCGTCTCCACGCCGGATTCCAGCTCGGCACAGGGCTTCACCTCAATGGCAAACTCCCGCGCCATCTCGAAGTACACGGGATAGAGCTTGCGTGCGGAACTCCACTGCGTGGCAAGGTCTTGTACAGGTGTGGAAGGAGTCATGATTTCACGATCCAGTTGGGCACGTCGCGATTGAAACGCGCGGCCACGGAGATCTTTCCCGGGTGATACTGCACGGCTACGACTCGCGCTTCCTCTTCGAAGGAACCATCGGAGGTGCGCAACTTGACGACATCGGCAAATTCCAGCGGAGTCTTGCAGGCAAACAGCACTTCGCGCGGCGTCCCGAACTCGATGATGGTGCTCTCGCTGAAGTCGGCCGGCTGCCCTCCCTCAATCAGGCGGGCCAGTCGTACCGGCATGCGCACCGGCGTGGCGTCCGGAAAGAAGCGCGCCAGCCCGGCCACGGTGCTGGCATCCGGCATGTTCCGCGCGATGGCTGTTCCCTGCTGCGCCAAAACGATCTAAGTTCCCTTCAATGAGCGTCCGTTAATTCGAGTCCGCTCTGCTTCGCAGAAATGCGGTCGGGCTCCCCCTCTTCCTGGTTTGGAAGAGCGTTGGGGAGCCGGATCCCGCGGTTCGCGTGAGATTCGAGCACGGTGGGAACCAACCCGGGGAACGGAAGGTCTAGCACCGAGGGGAACGGGTTTTCAGAGGGTTAGGACGGATGTGGCGGATCACTGAGCGGCTTCCTTCAGCTCCTAGTCTCAAGCTGAGATGGCTGTCTCAATTCGCTCGCATCATGCTCAGGAAACACTCACACTCCAATGTTCCAGACTGTGTCAGAAATGGGACCGTTTTGCCGTAAAGCTATCTATTGTTCCGATGACACGTCTACTTGCTCAGATGCTGGCACCGAAATAGCAAACGACATCGTGTATCTCCCATTGAAAAGAGACGCAACAAGCTGATGCTGGCCCTCAGCGCGGCCAGTAGGGGCATTCATCTGCCCCTCCCTGAGGTGAAGCACTCATGCAATCAATGCTCAAGCGAAAAATGACCCGGCGCGATGCCGCGCGAATCGTGGCCTGTGCACCATTGGGATCCTGGATCGCGACACGCTCGGCATACCGTCTTGTACTCCGGTCTGAAGAACCCACACCGGCTCTCGCCCCCGGATCACCCATGTCCGCCGAGAGGCTGGCACTCATTGAACGATTCAAGAAGGACTCCGGAGGCTTGCCGAACGAATTCGAAGCACGAACGCTAAAGAGCGACTGGGTGATGCCCTATCGACTATTCCGGCCCGCAGCCAAGGGCAAGCTGCCGCTGGTTGTCTACCTGCACGGCAGCGGCGGACAGGGCGACGACAATGAGAAACAAATAGGTCTGGGAAACATTTTCGGAACGCGTGTCTGGCTCCTTCCCGAAAACCAGAAGGCCCACCCTTGCTATGTAGTTGTTCCACAATCCAACCGGGGTTGGGTTCGTTACTATCCTGAGAAACTGAAGATCAACCAGTACGAGATCGTTCCCGGGCCCGGGCAAGGCGTGTCTCTAGCATTGAACGTTATCGATGTGCTCCGCCGCGAGTTTCCCATTGATGACACCCGTATTTACGTCACGGGTCAGTCGATGGGAGGCGCTGGAACCTGGAATATGATCGCGAGTCGCCCGGGATTTTTCGCAGCCGCTGTTCCCTGTTGCGGAAGCCGCTCGACGGAAGATGGCACCGGCTCGCTGGATACACCTCTGTGGAACTTTCACGGCGACTCAGACCAGACTGTCCCGGTCTCCCAGTCTCGCGACCGGATCCAGGCGAGGCGAAAAGCCGGCGGACACCCACTATTCACTGAATACGCTGGTGTCGACCACAATGTTTGGGAGTGGGCCTATACCGAACCGGCTCTGGTCTCATGGCTTTTCTCACAGCAACGCGCCTGAGGGATCTCTCTTCACTGCAAAGTGTGAGTGGTTTCCCGCGCAGCCCCCACCCCAATGTTGTACCGCTTCAGCTTGCGGTAAAGCGTCGCGCGGCTGATGCCGAGCATGCGTCCCGCAAGCGCCTTATCGCCGTTCACCTGCTCGAATACTCGCTGGATTGTTGCCCGCTCGATGTCTTCCAGATCTGTGCTGGACAAAGCAACTCGCTCCTCCTCGCCGTTGCCATTACCGCTGGCGAGATCCGGATCAAGCACAGGTGGCTTCTTCGCGTGCACAACCGCCGCAGGCGTGACGCCCGCACCCGACGCGATCGACGGCGGCAGATCGCTCAACTCGATCACCTGCCCATTCCCCAGCGCCACGGCCCGCTCCACACAATTCTCCAACTCGCGCACGTTGCCCGGCCATTCGTAATGCATGAGTGCCTTCATCGCCGCGCTGGAAACGTGCACTTCCTGTCCGGCTGCATAACGCTCCAGAAACCAATGCACCAGCAGCGGAATATCGCTGCGGCGCTCGCGCAACGCCGGCACAAACAAAGTGACCACGTTCAACCGGAAGTAAAGATCTTTGCGGAAAGTGCCGTTCTTGTACGCCGCCTCCAGATCGCGATTGGTCGCTGCAATCACCCGCACATCAACTTTCACTCGCTGATTGCTGCCCACGGGACGCACTTCCTTCTCCTGCAAGGCACGCAGCAGCTTCGCCTGCAACTCGAGCGGCAACTCGCCCACTTCATCGAAGAAGATCGTGCCCCCGTCCGCCGCCTGAAACAATCCCTGCTTCGACTTCAACGCTCCGGTAAACGCGCCTTTCTCGTAGCCGAAGAGTTCGCTCTCGATCAGCGTGGGCACCAGCGATCCGCAATCGACGGCCACAAACGGACGCCCCGCGAAGGCTCCGCGAAAGTGCATCGCACGCGCGACCAGCTCTTTTCCCGTACCGCTCTCGCCATAAATGAGCACCGGCGTGCGCGTATCTTTCAAACGCGCCACCATCCGCAGCACTTCCTGAATGCGCGTGGACGAACCGACAATTCCATGCACGGCCGTCTCGGAATCCGTCCGCTGCCGCAGGAATTCGTTCTCTTCCACCAGGCGGACTTTCTCCGCCATGCGCCGCAAGAAGAGGCGCAATTCTTCCAGTGGCGAAAATGGCTTCGTGATGTAGTCGTACGCCCCCAGTTTCATCGCCTGCACAGCAGTCTCGATTGACCCGTGTCCCGTCATCAAAGCAACTTCCGTGCGCGGCAAAAGCTTCTTCACTTTTTCGAGAAACTCCAGCCCCGACATGTGCGGCATCACCATGTCGGTCAGGATCATGTGCACCGACTGCTCTTCCAGCAGCGCCAGCGCCGACTCGCCGCTTTCCGCTTCCAGGCAGACGAATCCGAGCGCCTCGCCCACGGTCGCGCACAGCTTGCGGATGGTCTGTTCGTCATCCACGATCAGCAGTCGTATGCGGAGATCTTCTTTGCCGTTATTCACTACTCAGCCTTCCCGAAAGTTTTTGATACTACGTCAATGAACTGCTGCACGCGAAACGGCTTTTCGACACAAGGAGCGCCCGTCTCCCGCAACGTTGCCACGGTCTCTTCATTCGCGATATCGCCCGTGATAAAGACCAGGCGGTTGGCCAGATCCGGCCGGTGCTGCTTGATCCATGCATGCACCTGGCCGCCGTCCACGCCGCCCGGAGTGCGCATATCAGACACAATGCCCAGGAACGAGCCGCTCTCCAGGAGCCGAAGCGCATCCACTCCCGATTCGCAACACACTACGGGATATCCGCTTCTCTCCAGAGCGGCCTGTACGTACGCCATCACGGCCGGTTCGTCCTCGATCAGCAGCACCGGCATCGGGTTCGGTTTCAATGCGGGGAGGCTCATGGTTGTGTGACTCCTGCGGCCACGCCAAACGCGGCCTGCGGCGCTGCGGGCAGGCGCACGATGAACGTCGCCCCTTTCCCGCCAATATTGTTGTGGCAGAGAATTTCGCCACCGTGCTCCTTCACGATCCCGTAGCAGATGCTCAGTCCCAGGCCAGTTCCCTTGCCCACCTCTTTTGTGGTGAAGAACGGATCGAAGATCCTGTCGGGATACGTGATGCCGTTCCCGTTATCGGCGAACGACACCTCGACTGCCTCGCCCGTTTTCGTCGACATGATCTCGATGCGCGCCGGACGCCCCACTTCCCGCACCGCGTCATACGCGTTGTTCAGGATATTCAGGAACACCTGCTGCAGCTGATGCGCGTCGCCAATGACATCCGGAAGCCCTTCGTCCAGATGCTCGATCACCTCAACACCATGACTGTTGAAGTCATAGGAGCGCAACTGGATGGTCCGCCGCAAA
>Ga0335070_10010422_pt1 | contig 10866 bp, 11 predicted proteins | sample Lox_Sample_13_FD_206722 | JGI IMG/M metagenome (GOLD analysis project Ga0335070, IMG submission 206722) | Soil microbial communities from Loxahatchee National Wildlife Refuge, Florida, United States - Lox_Sample_1.3 | ecosystem: Environmental > Terrestrial > Soil > Wetlands | place: USA...
CTGGTGGAGTGGTTCCAGACCCACGATCACTTGCTCGATTGAAGTGTCGGCATTTGACAGGGCAACTTGGTTACAGCACTAGCTGATTCGAGAAAAACAAAACAACATGAGAGCAATACTGCTCACAGCGTTTGCAGCTCTTTCAACGTTATTCGGCGGATGGCTCGCTCTTCGCGCCCGCAAGCACATCCACTTGCTGCTCGGCTTCGGTGCCGGAGTCCTGCTGGGAGCGACGTTCTTTGACCTGCTGCCCGAAGCGATTGACGCTGCGGGTCAGGGGGGATGGACGAGCCGCGAAATTCTCGGCCTAACCGTCGTGGGATTCTTAATCTTCTATCTCGGACAGCGTTTTCTCTCGTTGCAACATTGTCCGGATGGCGACTGCGGGCCCGATCGCCACGTCGGCCGCATGAGTGCGCTCGGACTAATCGCACACAGCACGATAGACGGGGCCTCCATTGCTGCCTCCACCATGATTTCCTGGCGGATGGGACTCATCGTTGCGGTCGGCATCATCGTCCATGACATTACCGATGGACTCAACACGATTCTGCTGGTGACACGCGGGGATTCAGCCAGCAAGAAAGACCTGGCATTTCTTGTTGCGGACGCGGCTGCACCCGTACTGGGTGGCACCGTTGTCGTTCTCGCTGGCCTACCTTCCCATCAGCTCGCGCTGATTCTCGGAGTGACATCCGGCTTCTTCCTCTTTACGGCCACCGGGGACTTGTTGCCAGACGCTCATCGTCGTTCGCCTGGATTTGGGGTTTCGGCAGCCGCACTAGGAGGTATCCTCCTCATTGGCATAGCGGTACGACTCGCATCAATTTAGTCTTGACGGTCGCTACCCGTTAGATCAAGTTCAAGCTATTACGGGTGTGGGGGTATGAACTCGCGATTCCATATCAACTACTCATCGTTGATTCCACACCGATCGTCTGATTCTCAACGGCGAAGACCTTGTTGTACAAGTCTTGGCCGTAACTGGTCTGGAGGGGTTCCGCTTCTGTCAGCTTGAAAGTTCGCCTTCCATCCGCTTCTCGTTCGGCCCGCAGGAAAACAGCACTTTTATCCTTCTTGTCGAAGAAACCCCGCGCGAATTCGTACAAGTGGGTTACGTAGAAGACTTTCATTCCCTTTTCCAGTAGAGCGCGAACAATTTGTGTCGCGATTTCGGAACCTTCTCGCTCGTTCGTCGCTGCGAATGATTCGTTGAAGAGCAATATCGAATTGGGGCCAATGTGCTCGGCGATTTCATTCATTCGGGCCAGTTCCTCATCGAATTTCCCGCTCTTCATGGTCGTATCTTCTTCCCGTTTGTAGTGAGTAAACAAGGCAGAGCAGAGCTCAGCCTTGAAGTCGTCGGCGCCAACAAATAATCCGGATTGCATCATCAGCTGGGCAAGGCCGATGCTCCGCAAGAAGGTTGTCTTCCCACCCTGGTTCGCCCCGGTGATAATCACTAGGTTCTTGTGCACCGCATGAAGTTTATTCCCGACCACGCCGCGGTTCATGGTGAGGCAGAGGCTGACATCGTACAACCCGCTGAACTCATGGCAGCGTTGTTCTGCCGGCATCGGGGTAGGAAAAGCAATAGGCATTCCGTGCGATACCAGTTCGTTATGTAGATTGAGGCATCCGACATAGAATGCCAACTCTGTCCCGCAGTGTCTTGAAAAAACTGAGCACATGATCGGAGGATCGAGTCAGCGCAAGCGCAACCCGAGAGATCCCTCGGTTTCTCATATCCGATAAGATCCGCCCACCGGCCTCGTCGCGGGGGTCAAGACGGAATCTGTAGGAAACGGGTCCTTTACCAAGAAGGCGGTCGAGCTAGGTTTGCTCCTTACCGTGAGCCTTGCGCAGCATGTAATGAGTGCCTTCGTTGCTGTTGCCAAGCTTTGCGCTCACGAGAGCGCCGTTGCGGAATTTCAATTCTTTCAAATGGCTCTTAATCGTCCCCATGTATTGCTCGGTCAACTCTTTCTTGAGCATTGCAAAAAGTGCCCTGAAACCCTCGGACTCAAAGTTGTTCTCGTTCTCTTCGGCGAAGCCCCTAAGCTTCCGGAGCACATGCAGGGAACTCTACGACCTAATGACTGCTGTGGCGGAAGAAACGAGCTCTTCGCCTCGACCAGCAAGTATGCAGCGCAGGCCGTCGAACCGGAGACTGCAGGACGGGACTTGAAGGTAACTCACCTGGTGTCGGGCGAGTTCCTGCGGGAAAATGACCGTCTTCAGATCACGCTGGAACTGATTGAGATTTCCTCCAACCGCGCCATCTGGCGTAAAACCATTTCGGCCAATTCCGGCGACCTCATCGGTGTGCACCAGCAATTGCGAGACTTAGTACAGAGCGAGGTCTTCTCACAGTTGCGCGCTCCCGGATCTTTCTCGGGCGCGCCCGTGCCGCGCAATGCCCGCGCCTTTGCCATCTACCTCAAAAGCCTCGCGGTCTCCCGCGACCCGCTGCCGAATAAGTTGGCGATCAAGAGCCTGGAGGAATCGGTCGCGTTAGACCAGGACTATGCTCCGGCTTGGACCGAGCTTGGTTGGCGTTACTACATTGACGGCCACTATGCCGAGGGCGGCGCTCCCGCCATGGCCAAGTCGGAGCAGGCAACGCGGCGCGCCATCGCTCTGGATCCCCAGGGAACTACCAACCTAGTCACCATAAAGTCCGAACAAGGCGATCTCAAGGCTGCTTACGAGGAGGCGCGCAGACTCCTAGAGCGGCGACCCGACACCTCCGTCGCACATTATGAGATGAGTTACGTGCTGCGCTACGCCGGCTTGCTGGACGAAGCCGGCCAGGAGTGCGACCGGGCACTCCACATCGATCCCGGCTATTACCTCTTTCGCTCGTGTGCAGTCGTTTTTTATCTCAAAGGAGATTACTTTCGCGCGGCGGAGTACATTCGCGCGGATGAAGGCTCCGCCTTCGCCACCAAGTTGAAACTCAACCTCGCTTTGCGGCAGCAACATTACTCGGACGCTTCTACGATTGCCAGCCAGGCCGCGAAAGCCGGATTCCCGTGGGCCGATCTTGTGAGCGCGCGCCTCGCCGGTCGGCCCGATACCGAACTCGCCGCCCTTGCCGGCAAACTCGAGGACTCGTCCAAGGCCGCGCGCGATCCGGAGGATACGTACGAGGTAGCTACGGCACTCAGTTTCGCCGGGCAATCCGCCGCCGCCGCCCGCTTGTTGCGAATCTCTGTCGAGCACCACTACTGCTCCTACCCGGCCATGATCAACGATCCATTGCTCGAGTCAGTTCGTCCGAGGCCAGAGTTTAAGGAGTTGCAGCAAGCCGGAGCCAGATGCCAGCAAGACTTTCTCACTTATCGCTAGCTGGACGAACCGGATGTCACTTATTTCTCTAATCATGATGTGTCGGGCGCGTATCTTTCGCCGCGCCCAGCGCTCATACTCTACGGAAGATGCTCCAGCAGCCGCTTCCAGCGCAACCATTGGCAAGGGAGGCGGGCGTGCAAAATATGCGATTATATCGTATATTTAACACATGTGGATTCCACGTACCGTCGAATCGCGTTTGGAGCGCTCCGCAAAGACGCGGCCTGTGGTCGTTCTAACCGGAGCCAGGCAGACTGGCAAGACCTCTACCTTTTTGCGGCTGTTCCCGAAACACAGTTTTGTCTCGCTCGACCTTCCCAATGAGGCTGAACAGGCGGAAAAGGAGCCGGGCGCTTTTCTCCAACGTCATCCACCCCCCGTCCTCATCGATGAGGTTCAGTATGCGCCCGGCCTATTTCGACACCTCAAGGTGGCCGTGGATGCCCACCGCACGCGAAACGGACAATTCCTGCTTACGGGGTCGCAGAAGTTCGCCCTGATGAAAAGCGTGTCCGAATCTTTGGCGGGCCGGGCCGACATCGTGGAACTTGAAACGCTTTCCTTCGCCGAGATTCAATCGGCACTGCCGCAAACCACGATCGAAACCGCCATCGTACGCGGCGGCTTCCCAGAGCTGTATGCCAATCCCGATATTGATTCGACAGTCTTTTACAACTCATATCTTGCTACTTATCTCGAACGCGACGTGCGCTCCCTCACGAATGTGGGTAGCTTGCGAGACTTCGAAAGATTTCTGCGCGCGTGTGCCCTCCGTTCTGCGAACCTATTGAATAAGGCGGACCTGGCGCGCGACGTCGGCATTGCCCCTTCCACGGCGAATCATTGGCTCTCGATGCTGGAAGCGTCGGGGCAGATCGTATTGCTGGAGCCTTGGTTCTCGAATCGAACCAAATCCATCGTAAAGAGCCCGAAGCTCTACCTTGCCGACACAGGATTGCTTTGCGCCTTGCTAAATATTCGATCCGAGGAAGCTCTTCGGCAATCACCGGCGGTTGGTGCAATATGGGAAACATTTGTTTTTGCCCAACTTCGCGCCCGCGAGCGCCGCGAAGCGGATACGGGTAGCCTCTTCTTCTGGCGTGATCGAACCCGGGAAGTCGATTTTGTGACGGATGAGGGCGGACGATTGGAACTGTTTGAAGCCAAGTGGACAGAATTGCCAGATGCCACCGATACCGTAAATCTCAATTTCGTGCGCGACGTAGTTGGCAAATCGCGGATAACCGCAGGTGCGATCATCTGCCGCACACCAAACGGATTTCCACTTTCCAACGGATTTCGGGCGCTACCTGTGGCTGAACTCAAATGAATCTCGCGTGCTCTTTTCTTCGTGCCCGATGTAAGACGGGCCTTCCGTCCATGATCTCGTCACCGACTCATCTCTGAAGTGGCGCTGGCGCCGGGTGGTCAAATCTTGTTGCAAAGGAAGAACAGACGAGAAAAAAGAGGGGACGTGCTCGGCATCCCCAATGCGAGGCGTATCGCGCCGGTTGAAGCGTCATTTTTGGCCGGACTCTGCCGTGCGAAAGCACACCGAGATTATGGTCCATTAACAGTCCACGAATTGTTTCCGAGCCTTACTAAAACGTTTCTGCAACGCCATCCGTGCCGCGTGTTTTCAGTTAGTTACGGTTGAAGATTTCGCTGTCACGGCATAGGCCGCGGGTTCGAGTCCCGTCGTCCCCGCCATTCCTTTCAATCGGTTACCTCCTTTTCGCAAAAAAGCGTGGAACACAAGATAGGTACACATTAAGCCGTACCTCTCGCGACCACCCACCTCGTCGGCGCCTTCGCCCCGTCGGCAACACCGTCTCCACGACGCGCGCCTGCGCCTCCCGCTTCTTGCTTGCTCACGGCATGGGTGTAGAAGCCGAAGTGATTCCGAGGATTCGCGTGCCGCAACAGCGACTGCACCTCTTGATGCCTTCGCCATTGGGCTGCTAAGGGAGTCGAAAACGTGTGCAGAAACACATGCAAACTGACCTGCTTCTGAATGCCGGCGCGTTTAGCGGCGGGAACGATGCAGTTCCTCATCAGCGCCTCCGGCCAAAGTGGCTGCCGGCCTTCCTTGCGTCTGGCACCAGCACGTCAGCTCGGTCAAAGCCGAGGAAAGACACGTCGTTTGGATCAGAAATGAAGTCCCCCGCTGCAAATTAGCACTTCACCTGTGACATAGTCGGATAGTGGAGAACAAAAGAACAGCACTGCGCCCGCGGCTTCCTCGGGGGTCCCAATACGTCCGAGCGGACATGCAGCGGCGATGGAATCGAGCATCTTCTGCTGGACCCCAATTGGGATGTCCTTGCCTTTCACGTTAATTGTTCCTTCTGGCTTTAGAGTCTGCGTCATGCGCGTCTGGATGAGGCCGAAACCAACGGCATTCACGTTGATGTTGTAACGGCCCCACTCCTTCGCCAGCGTTTTTGTGAGTCCAATGATTCCAGCTTTGCCTGCCGAATAGCCCGCCTGGCCAGGATTGCCATCGGTTCCGGAGATGGAGGTGATATTCACGACCTTGCGCATCACGCGCTGATTGTTCGCGGTCTCCCTTTTGGCGGTTTCGCGAAGATAATCGGAAGCGGCGCGGAGCAAACGGAAGGGCGCCATCACGTGGATGCTTAACATCGCGAGGAATTGCTCGTCCGTCGTCTTCTGAATAACGCCGTCCCAGCTAAAGCCCGCGCAGTTGACGATGATGTCAATCGAATGAAAGGCTTCGAGTGCTGCTTTCACGACTTGCGCCGGGAATTCGGGTTCCATCAAGTCGCCATGGGAGAGCGCAACCCGTTCGGTGACGCTCAGTGAAGCCTGCATCTCGCGCAAAGCAACACTATCCAAATCGCAGGCGAGCACATTTGCGCCTACCGACACGAGGCGCTGTACGATAGCTCGGCCGATGCCTTGTCCACCTCCCGTTACGATGGCCGTCTTGCCGCCAAGCGTGAAAGGGGATCCTATCGATGCGGATTTCTTTCCTGTCATAGTGGTGATTACTCTTTAGGACATGGAGATTCGGAGCGTGGTCACGACCACGCTTCAACGCCCCCGGGATATATAGACACAATGTCAAAAAAATTCAAAATACCTCTTCCAAAAAGGAATGCTACTGATGCACAATTCCCCGCACAGGTTCCATTCGGACATAACAGTGTTCGATTCGGACAGGGGATGGCAGCATGGAATTGCCGCTTTGGAATGAGAAGCGATACGCGCCCTACAAGCTGATAGCTCTCGTTGAGGTTCTCAATGAGCAGGGAATTCCTCCGAACGCCAGCCTGGCGGGTACGGGCTTATCCGCAGAGAGTCTTGCAAGCCCTGAGACCCTCACCTCCGTGCGGCAATACATCACGGTGGTGCGCAACGCACTCCAGCTATCGAAGACTCCAGAGACCCCTTTTCGTACCGGCAGCCAGATCCCGTTGTCCGCCTATGGAATGTACGGCTTCGCCCTGGTATGCAGCCCAACGATTCGCGAGTTCTTTCAAGTGGCTGTTCGGTACCACCGTCTGGCCACGCCGCTGCTTTCCTTGTCCTGGCGAGAGGAGGGCGATTACGTGTCATGGGTTCTGCCCATGAATGCAGCGGTAACGCATCCCGACTCGTTGATGCGTTTTCTGATCGAGCAGCAATTGACTCAACTTTGCACTCACTCGCGAGCGGTTGTTGATCATTGCTTGCCAATCCGCGCTTCGCTTCCGTATTCGGCTCCGGCTCATACGCACCTCTATAGGAAGTACCTGGGCTGCCCGGTGCGGTTTGGTCAGCCGATCGCTGAACTCACCTATCCCAGATCGATTCTTTCCGCGAAGCCGCACATGGCGCATCGACTCACTTCTAAGATCCTGCAGGAGACCTGCGATCGTATCCTTGGCGAGGTAAAGACATCGACTGGCGTTGCCGGTGAGGTCTATCAAATCATCGCTTCTACGCCGGGCCATTCACCAACCATGGAAAGCATCGCCAATCAACTTGCGACAACCGAGAGAACGCTGAATCGAAAGCTGCGAGCCGAGGGGACATCTTTTACCCAGATTCTCGATGATGTTCGATGCAATCTGGCGAAGGAATATCTGCGCTCGACGAAGCTGACGACCGACGAAATCTCGGAGTTGGTGGGGTTCAGCGAGGCTGCCAACTTTCGCCACGCGTTTCGCAGATGGACAGGCAGCACACCGGCGCGTTATCGGGACTAAGTACATCCTGAAATGTGAATTCCGAGTTAGACTGCTAACCTTCAAGTTTTCGCAGACTAGCTATGCCAACATTCAAAACCCTTATCGGTGGCCTGTCTTTCACCGAGTGTCCGCGCTGGCACGATGGCAGGCTTTACTTCTCGGACTTCTACACGCAACGAGTTCTTGCCGTCACTCTGGATGGCACGACCGAAACAATTGCTCGAGTGCCGGGTCAGCCCTCAGGAATCGGGTTCCTGCCCGACGGGCGAATGCTGATTGTCTCTATGCGCGATCGCAAGATCATGCTTCGCGCGACTTTTGGTGCGCTTGTGGAGTACGCCGATCTGTCGAAGCTTGCCCCGGGACACTTGAACGATATGCTCGTCGATCATGAGGGGTACGCATGGGTAGGCAACTTCGGCTTTGATTTGATGGGCGGTGCTAAGTTCAGTGCGACAAACCTGATCTGTGTCGATCCGAATGGTCGCGCAAACGTGGCAGCCGAGGAACTTGGTTTCCCCAACGGGATGGTGCTGACTTCGGATGGCAAGACGTTGGTTGTTGCGGAAACAATGATGAACCGACTCACCGCCTTTGATCTCTCTGGCGGTGTGCTTAGCAACCGGAGAACATGGGCGGCTTTTGGTAACCCTCCAACCTTGACTGATGTGGCTCAGCTCCTGGATAAAGTCGATGTGGCGCCCGATGGGATCTGTCTCGACGCGGAAGGAGCCATTTGGGTGGCCGACGCAATAAACGGCCGGTGCATCCGGGTAGCGGAAGGCGGTGAGATCATTGAGGAACTGAAAACCGATGGTCTTGGCGCATTCGCCTGCATGCTCGGCGGAGCCGACGGACGAACGCTTTTTGTTTGTGTGGCGCCCACCTTCCAAGAGGCTGAGGCATCGACAAACCACCGCGCGGAGATTTGGATGACTACGGTTGATGTTCCCCGGGCCGGACTGCCCTAGTGCAAAGCGAAAACTCCTTCTGTTACTAGTGCGGTGTCGAAAACAGACATCAAGTTGTCCGCTCGGAACCTGTCGCGTTCTGCATTTGCTCCTCCATTATCTGTCGGGCACTAGCGAAAGAGTGCCCGACCATGGCACAGAAAAATCGCAAGATTATTATTAGCTGCGCGATTACCGGCTCGGTTCATACCCCGACGATGTCCGAGTATCTCCCAGTCACTCCTCCGCAGATCGTGGATAGTGCTCTTGGGGCGGCGGAGGCCGGGGCCGCGATTCTCCATCTCCACGCCAGAGACCCTAGAGATGGCAGGCCTTCGGCCGACCCCGCGCACTTCGAATTGCTTTGCCCGGTTTTAGCCGAACGCACGAACGCCATCATCAACATCACGACCGGCGGCAGCACTCGCATGACGATCGAGGAGCGCCTCGGCTATGTGGCGAAGGTCAAACCGGAAATGTGCTCGCTGAACCTGGGGTCGATGAATTTTGCGTTTCATCCGGTGGCGGAGCGGATCACTGACTGGCGTTATGGCTGGGAGAAAGCCTACATCGAAGGCAGCAAGAACGTCGTCTTCAAGAATACGTTTGCCGATATCGAATACATACTGACGAACCTTGGAGAGGCAGGCACGCGCTTTGAGCTGGAGTGCTATGACGTCGGCCACCTCTACAACCTCGCCTACTTCGTCGATCGCAAGATTATCAAGGGACCGATGTTTATCCAGGCAATTTTCGGAATTCTGGGCGGGCTCGGTGCGGATCCGGAAAACCTCTTCCTGATGCGGTCGACTGCGGATCGATTGTTTGGCCGGGAAAACTATCAACTATCGATATTGGGCGCGGGGCGTCACCAGATGTCCCTTCTCACGATGGGGGCGATCATGGGCGCCAACGTGCGCGTCGGCCTGGAAGACAGCCTCTATCTTGGCCCTGGGCACAAGGCGAAGAGCAACGCGGAACAGGTGTCAAAGATTCGGCGGATTTTAGAAGAACTATCTTTCGAAATTGCTACACCATCCGAGGCGAGGGTGATGTTGCAACTGAAAGGCGCGGAAAACGTTCACTTCTCTTCTGGCCAGCTCGCCGGGACGAGGTCCAGCGGAGACTAGGATGAGCATGACCTTCAAAGACCGGCTCTATCCTCCCTCGGGACTTCGTGTGCTGGTGACGGCTGGGGCTTCCGGCATCGGTGCCGCGATTGCAACTGCGTTTGCGGAAGCCTGCGCCAAAGTTCACATTTGCGACATCGACGAGGCTGCCCTGGCGGCTTTCCAGAAAGCCCTCCCTTGCTGCCAGGCGAGCAAAGCCGATGTCGCTGACGAAGGACAGGTCGCATCGCTCTTCGCAACGCAGCGTCAGAAATTTGGCGGCCTTGATGTTCTGGTCAATTGTGCCGGCATCGCCGGGCCGACTGCCGGCGTAGAAGGCATTACCGAAGAAGAGTGGAATCGCGCCATTAATGTAAACCTCAACGGCCAGTACCGCTGTTTGCATCATGCCGTGCCGCTCCTGCGAGAGTCCAAAACCGGCAACATCATTTGCATTTCCTCCATTGCCGGCCGGATGGGCGTGCAATGGCGAACTCCCTACGTCGCAACCAAGTGGGCAATCGTGGGAATCGTCAAATCGCTTGCGATTGAACTCGGTCCCCATGACATCCGTGTAAATGCAGTACTACCGGGCATTGTCGAGGGGCCGAGGATGGATGGCGTGATTCGAGCTCGCGCCAAAGTGGAGGGTGTGGATGAAGCGGAGATGCGAGCGGAATACCTCAAGAAAATTTCGCTGCGCCGCATGGTCACTGGAGACGACATCGCTTTGATGTGTCTGTTTCTTTGCTCGCCGGCAGGGCGAAACATTACGGGGCAGGCCATCAGCGTCGATGGAAATGTCGAGGCTTCGTAGCGCCGTTCCGTAATTGTGTGGGGATTTGTTTCAGAGTTGAAAGCAAAATCCGCTTGCGGAGGTAATTCCTAATATGAGGAAGCCGATGCGTTACTCGCAACAAGTGCGGCCGGATCGCATACAAAACATTTCGCGCCATGGTTGGGTATTCGTGGCGTTCGTCACATGCCTGCTTCTTGCCGCTTGCAGTCTGCTCTGCGCGCAGACGAGTGGAACGGGCGCCATCAGCGGTGCGATCTCAGATCCCACTTCGGCAGTGTTGGTAGGCGCCCAGGTGAAGGTTACCGACATAGCTACGGGTTTTATGCGAACTTCGGAATCGAACGACCATGGGCTGTATCTCATCTCTCTGCTTCCGCCAGGGCGCTACAGGCTCGAAGTCACGAAAGAAGGATTTAAGGCCGCCACGTCGCCGGACGTGCAGGTCATTGTCGCCGAGA
>Ga0335070_10010423_pt1 | contig 10865 bp, 9 predicted proteins | sample Lox_Sample_13_FD_206722 | JGI IMG/M metagenome (GOLD analysis project Ga0335070, IMG submission 206722) | Soil microbial communities from Loxahatchee National Wildlife Refuge, Florida, United States - Lox_Sample_1.3 | ecosystem: Environmental > Terrestrial > Soil > Wetlands | place: USA: Florida...
TCTCGCCCGCGATCGACGGCTCGCCTCATCGAATGAAACGCACCTACCAACCCTCGAAGGTTCGCCGCGCCCGTACGCACGGCTTTCTTGTCCGTATGAAGACGCGAGGCGGCCGGGCCGTGCTCAATGCCAGGCGCGCCAAGGGGCGCAAGCGCCTGTCGTCCGTCTAAGTCGGCAAGCGCTGCCGCGCCGCCGCGCCGATGTTCGGCCGCCTGCAGCGACCGACCGATTTCGAGGCCGTGCTCGCGACACCCGCAAAGGCGCGAAGCGCTCACTTCGCGGCGTACTACCTGCCATGGCTGCAAGCCGATCCTGCGGCCGAGGAGATCTTGCTTGAGGCCGAAGAGTTATCCACAGAAGACTCAAGTAATTTCCCACAGCTTGTGGATGAAGACAGAAGAAAGGAGTCCGAACTGTGGTGTCTGGGTCTGATCGTGCCAAAGCGGCTCGCACGAAAAGCGACCACTCGCAACCTCCTGCGCCGCCAGATGCGCTGCGCTTTCGAGCGCCATCTTGGCTACCTGCCGCAAGGCAAATGGGTGCTGCGGTTGAGGACGCCGATGGACGCTCGACGATTCAGATCGGCAGCGCCGATTGCGCTGCGCAGCGCGGCACGGGTGGAGCTCGAGGCCCTGTTGAGGCGGGCGGCGTCGTGACAGGCGCCACTGATGGGTGCGAGCCCAAGACAGCGACCAAGCGGGCCCTGGCGGCCCTGCGCCCATGGCCGCGCCGCGTACTGATAGGGCTCGTGAAGACGTACCGGGCGACACTGAAGCCCTGGCTCGGCAATGCGTGCCGTTTCGAACCCACGTGTTCTGCCTACGCGCTGGAGGCGCTGGAACAACATGGTGCATTGGCGGGGACCGTTCTCGCCGCGGGGCGGCTGCTGCGCTGCCATCCTTGGTGCGAGGGCGGGCTCGATCCAGTGCCGCAGCAGCCGCCGCGGTTGTTTACCCGACTACTGACCAAGACACCACGCCCATGACCGATATCCGCCGGACGCTGTTGTGGGTCGTCTTCGTGATGTCGCTCGTCCTGCTTTGGGACGCCTGGAACAAGCATACCGGCGCACCGTCGATGTTCGGCGGTACGCCGGCGCGCCCGCCCGCGAGCGCGTCGGCACCGCGTGTGCTGGGCGCGGATGGCGCTGGGGCTGTGCCGTCCGCGGTGCCCTCGGCCACGACGAGCGTGCCCGCACCCAGCGCCACGTCAACAGCCGTGGTTGCGTCGAGCCCCGCCACGACGGCAACAGGCGCTGAGTTGGTCACCCTGACGACCGACCTGGTCAGGGCAACGATCGACAGCCGCGGTGGCGAGCTGATGCACCTCGAGCTGCTGCAGCAGCATGACCAGTTCGACCGCAGTCGCAATGTGGTGTTGTTCGATCGCAGCGCCAGCCGCATCTACCTCGCCCGCACCGGGCTCGCGACGATCGACGGAGTGGCCTATCCCAACCACGAGACGCCGTATCGCGTGCTACCTGGCCCGCGGGAGCTGCAACCGGGCGGCGACACGGTCGAACTGAAACTCGAGTCGCCGGTGATCAACGGCGTGCAGGTTCGCAAGACCTACACCTTCAAGCGAGGCGACTACCGCATCGCGGTCAAGCACGAGGTGATCAGCAGCGCCGACAAGCCGTTGTCCCCTCAGCTGTACTTGCAGCTGGTGCGCGACGGCAACCCGCCGCCGGGAGAGTCGAGCTTCTACTTCACGTTCACGGGTCCGGCGATGTACACCGACGCCAAGAAGTTCGAGAAGATCGACTTCAAGGACATCGAGAAGGGTAAAACGGACCATGATCGCAGCGCCAACGATGGCTGGATTGCGATGGTCCAGCACTACTTCGCCTCGGCCTGGTTGATCGGCGACGGCCCGCGCGACTACGTGACCGCCAAGCTGGGCGACAACCTGTACTCGCTCGCGATGATCGTGAAGCTCGGCACGCTGTCCCCCGGGGCCACGCTGACCCAGCAAGCGACGCTCTACGCCGGCCCGCAGGAGGAGAAGAAGCTCGAAGCGATGGCGCCCGGCCTCGAATTGGTCAAAGACTATGGCCACTTCGCGATTCTGGCCAAGCCACTGTTCTGGCTGCTCGATCAGCTGCACCGGGTTTTCGGCAACTGGGGTTGGTCGATCGTGGCGCTGGTGGTGCTGTTGAAGATCGCGTTCTACTGGCTGAACGCCAGCGCCTACCGGTCGATGGCCAAGATGAAGGCCATCAACCCGAAGGTGATGGAGATGCGCGAGCGGCTGAAGGACAAGCCCCAGCAGATGCAGCAGGAGATGATGCGCATCTACCGCGAAGAGAAGGTCAATCCGCTCGGTGGCTGCTTGCCGATCCTGGTTCAGATCCCGTTCTTCATCGCGTTGTACTGGGTGTTGCTGTCGAGCGTCGAGATGCGCAATGCGCCGTGGATCGGCTGGATCCACGACCTGTCCACAAAGGACCCGTACTACATCCTGCCGCTGCTGATGACCGGCTCGACGTTGTTCCAGACTTGGCTCAACCCCACTCCGCCGGATCCGGTGCAGGCCAAGATGATGTGGATCATGCCGTTGGTGTTCTCGGTGATGTTCTTCGTCTTCCCAGCCGGGCTCGTGCTGTATTGGCTGACGAACAACCTGCTGTCGATCGCGCAGCAGTGGTTTATCAACAAGCGGCTCGGCGTCGTGCAAAGCCTGATCAAGAAGTAGCGTCGTCGCCACGGCGCGGGCTGCTCGTGGCGAGCTCGTGGCGTTTGCCCGTGATGCCTGCACGCCCACATGCCGATGCCCCATTCGGGGGGTTTGACGTGTGCAACGTGCGGTTCATCATTGCATGCAAGAGATCGGCGCCGATGGCGTCGAGCAAGCGCAGAACAGTACCGGTCCATGCGGGGCCGACCCGGCGAAACCCGGCTCTGGAGCGCGCCTCGATCGCTTCTGCAAAAGCGTTCGACGCTCCTCCCCGCGCCAATGTGAGAACGCGCCCGTCAAGTGACGGGCGCGTTCTTCTTTGCGGCCGCCGGGCGCGCCGAGTGCAGCGACGGCGCGGTCCACAATCGCAACGATGCTGTCTCGACTCGATGATCCGATCGTTGCGATCGCCACCGCCCCAGGCCGGGGTGCCGTGGGAATCGTGCGTGTATCCGGCCGAGGCCTGCAGCCGCTGATTCTTGCGTTGTGCGGCCGTTCGCTCGCGCCGCGCCATGCGACGCTGCTGCCGTTTCTCGACGACGACGGGCGGCCGATCGACGAAGGCCTGGCGCTGTACTTCCCGGCACCGCATTCCTACACCGGCGAAGACGTGCTCGAGTTGCACGCCCACGGAGGAGCGGTCGTGTTGCAGTTGCTCGTCGCGCGCTGCCTGCAGGTGGCCGGTGAGTTGCCGGAGGGTGGCCGCCCGCATCGGTTACGACCGGCGACCCCAGGCGAATTCACGACACGGGCGTTCCTGAACGGCAAGCTCGACCTCGCCCAAGCGGAAGCGGTGGCCGACTTGATCGATGCCAGCACCGAAGCGGCGGCACGGTCAGCCGCGCGCTCATTGGCGGGCGAATTTTCGCGCCAGGTGAACGCGCTGGCCGATGCGTTGGTGGAGTTGCGCGCGCTGGTCGAAGCGACGCTCGACTTCCCAGACGAGGAGATCGACTTCCTCGAGCGCGCCGACGCGCTGGGGCGGTTGGCGCGGATCGAGGGTGGCGTGCATTCGGTGCTTGCCGCCGCGCAGCGCGGCGCGCTGCTGCGCGAAGGCATTCACGTCGTGCTGGCGGGTCAGCCCAACGTCGGCAAGAGTTCGCTGCTCAACGCGCTGGCCGGCGCCGAGTTGGCGATCGTGACGCCGATCCCGGGGACGACGCGTGACAAGGTTGCGCAGACGATCCAGATCCACGGTGTCCCGGTGCACGTGGTGGATACCGCCGGGCTGCGCCCGCCCGATGACGCAGCAGATGAAGTCGAACGCATCGGCATCGAACGAAGCTGGGCGGAGATCGGCCGGGCGGATGCTGTGCTGGTGCTGCATGACTTGACCCGCCTGCAGACACCCGAATATCGACGGGCGCAGGGAGCGATCGATGCGCAGTTGCGCATGCTGACGCGCGTGCAGCGCCTGCAGGTGTTCAACAAGTGCGACCTCGCCCCGGGCGCGGCGCTCGGCGAGGGAGCGATCGCCCTGTCGGCGCTCACGGGCGAGGGCTTGGAAACCCTGCGGCAGGCGTTGCTCGAACTCGCCGGCTGGCGCTCGGCCCCGGAAGGCGGATTCATCGCGCGCACGCGGCACGTGCATGCCCTGCGCCGGGCAGCGACGCATCTCGAACAGGCGCGCGCCCATGCGCGACAAGGCGACACCGCGCTGGAGCTGTTCGCGGAGGAGCTGCGGCTGGCGCATGAGGGCCTGTCCGAGATCACGGGCGCGTTCACGCCCGACGACTTGTTGGGCGAAATCTTCGGCCGCTTCTGCATCGGCAAGTGACGCGCCGCGCAGCGGCTGCGCGCTCTACTTTCCGACCTTTCCGACGCGCAGCAGTTTCTCCTCAGCCAACGCGAGCGCGGCAGGCAGTCCCGACAGCACCAGCGTGTCGCCAGCGGCGAGCACGTGCTGGTCGTCCGGCGCCAGCACGCGCCCCGAGGCCAGCCGGATCGAAGCCACCTGCACGCCGGTGGCGTGCAGGGCTTGGCTCGACAAGGGCCTGCCTAGGCAGGAGGCGGCCATCGGCAGCGTCACGCTGGCCAGGCGCGCCTGCTGCAGCTCGGCGGCGGTGTCGTCGTCAGCGCCATGGAAGAAGCCGCGCAGGAGGCCATAGCGCGCATCGCGGGCATCGCGGGTGATGCGGATCACCCGCTGCATCGGAACGCCCACCAGCGCCAGGGCCTGGGCCGCCAGCATCAGCGAGCCTTCCAGTGCTTCGGGCACCACCTCGGTGGCACCGGCCCCGCGCAAGACCTCGAGATCGCTGTCGTCGATCGTGCGCACGATGACCGGAACGCGGGGCGCGTGCTCGTGCACGAGGCTCAGGATCTTCAGCGCCGACGCGGTGTTGGGGTAGCTGACCACGACTGCGCTTGCGCGCACGAGGCCGGCGGCCATCAGGCTGCGCAGGCGTGCGGCGTCGCCGAACACCACGCTCTGGCCCGCTGCGGCCGCTTGCCGCACGCGGTCGGGGTCGAGGTCGAGCGCCATGTACGCGATGCCCTCGCGCTCCAGCAGGCGCGCCAGGTTCTGGCCACTGCGTCCGTAGCCGCAAATGATCACATGCGCCTCGGTGCGCATCGCCTTCTTGGCAATCGCTGTCAGCTGCACCGACTGCAGCATCCAGTCGCTGGCCGACAGGCGCATCACGATGCGGCTGCTCCAGAGCACCAGCAAAGGCGTGAAGAGCATCGACAACACCATGGCCGCCCACACCGGGTTCATCCAGCTGCCCACCAGGAGCTGGTTGCCCACACCGAGTGCCAGCAGCACGAAGCCGAATTCACCAGCCTGCGCCAGGTACAGGCCGGTGCGGATCGCAACGCCCGGGGCGGCGCCGAAGGCGCGCGCCAGCAGTGCCACCAGCACCGCCTTGGCCAGCACCGGCAAGGTGGTGAGCAGCAGCACCAGCGGCCACTGGTCGATCACCGGGCGCCAGTCGAGGCGCATCCCGATGGTGATGAAGAACAGCCCGAGCAGCACGTCGTGGAACGGCCGAATGTCGGTCTCGACCTGGTGCTTGTACTCGGTCTCGGCTACGAGCATGCCCGCGATGAACGCGCCGAGCGCCAACGACAGGCCGGCGGCTTCGGTGAGCCAGGCCAGGCCGAGTGTCACCAGCAGCAGGTTGAGGACGAACAGCTCTTCGCTCTTGAGGCGCGCGACCTGCGTCAGCCACCAGCGCATGACGCGTTGGCCGCCCACCAGCAACAGCGACAGCAGCACGGCTGCCTTGGCCAGCGCGATGGCCAGTGCGCTGGCCAGGCTGGCGGCGCCGGAGCCGAGCGCCGGGATCAGCACCAGCAGCGGCACCACGGCCAGATCCTGGAACAACAGGACGCCCAGCACCCGGCGACCGTGCTCGGTGTCGAGCTCGAGTCGGTCGGCCATCAACTTGACGACGATGGCGGTCGACGACATGGCCATCGCGGCGCCCAACGCGATGGCTCCTTGCCAGTTTAGATCCCAGGCCCGGCCCAGCGCGGCAAAGGCGAAGGCAAGGAGCGCGTTGCCGATCACGGCGCCAAGGATCGTGAGACCCACTTGGGACAGCCCGAGCCCGAACACCAACGAACGCATGCTGCGCAGCTTCGGCAAGTTGAATTCCAGGCCGATCACGAACATCAGGAAGACAACGCCGAACTCGGCCAGCGCGCGAGCGGCTGCCGGATCGCCGGCCAATGCCAGCGCATTGGGGCCGATCAACACGCCCACCGCCAGATAACCGAGCATGGGCGGCAACTTCAGCGAGCGGCAGACGACCACGCCGGCCACCGCGGCGACGAGGTACAGCAGGACGACTTCGAGCGTGGTGGCCATCGAACGGCGCTGCCCAGAGGGGTGCGGCCTAGAATGCCCGATCCTAAGCGAGCAGTCTCGGCACGTGACCCGCACCCCAGGCTTCGACACGCAGCGTGTGCTCGCGCTGGCAACGCAGACCTTCGAGATCGAGGCGCGCGCGCTGAGCGCGCTGGCCACCCGACAGGGCGACGGCTTCGTTCGCGCGGTGCGCGCCATGCTCGAGTGCAAGGGCCGCGTGATCGTGATGGGCATGGGAAAGAGCGGCCATGTCGGGCGCAAGATCGCGGCCACGCTGGCCTCCACCGGGACGCCGGCGTTCTTCGTGCACCCGGCCGAGGCCGGCCACGGCGACCTCGGCATGGTGCGGCCCGGCGATGTCCTGCTGGCCATCTCCAACAGCGGCGAGAGCGAGGAACTGGCGGTGCTGCTGCCGGCGCTGAAGCGCTTGAGCCTGACCATCGTCGCGATGACGGGCAGCGCCGAGTCCACGCTGGCGCGCCATGCCGATATCGTGCTGTCGAGCCAGGTCGACCAGGAAGCGTGCCCGCTGAATCTGGCGCCGACCGCCAGCACGACCGCCCAGATGGCGCTCGGCGATGCGCTGGCGGTGGCGCTGCTCGATGCGCGAGGCTTTCGCGAGGAGGATTTCGCGCGCTCGCACCCGGGCGGCTCGTTGGGGCGCAAGTTGCTGATGCACGTCGCCGACCTGATGCGAAAAGGTGCCGACGTGCCGCGCGTCGGGCCGCAGGCGTCCTTCAGCGACGTGCTGCGGGAGATGACCGGCAAGGGGCTTGGATTCACCGCCGTGGTCGACGACGGCGAGCAAGTCCTCGGCATCTTCACCGACGGCGATCTGCGCCGCTTGATCGAGCGTGGCGAAGACTTGCGGCGCTTGACCGCGCAGCAGGTGATGCGCGCGAATCCCAAGCGCATCCGGGCCGACGCATTGGCCGTCGATGCGGCGGACCTGATGGAGCAGCATCGCATCACCAGCGTCCTGGTGGTCGACGACCGGGCACGCCTGGTCGGTGCCTTGAACTCCAACGACCTGATGCGCGCGAAGGTCATCTGATGGCGCCGGCGCTCGGTTTTGCGCCCGAACTGCTGCTCAAGGCGCAAGGCGTGCGCGCCGCGCTGTTCGACGTCGATGGTGTGCTCACCGACGGGCGCGTGTACATCGGCGAAGACGGCGAAGTCTTCAAGGCCTTCCATACCCTTGACGGGCACGGGCTGAAGCTGCTGTCGGCCGGCGGCATCACGCCGCTCGTGGTCAGCGGGCGTGACTCGCCGGCGCTGCGACGACGGCTGAGGGATCTCGGCGTCGGCCACGCCGCCTTCGGCGCCGCCGACAAGCTGCAGGCGGCCGAGCCACTGCTGCGGCAACTGCAGCTCGGCTGGCAAGACGTTGCGGCGATTGGCGACGACTGGCCCGACCTGCCGTTGCTGGAGCGCGCGCGCTTTGCGTGCACGGTGCCGGGGGCGCATGTCGAGGTGCGCGCGCTGGCGCATCACGTCACGTCAGCGCCGGGCGGCCACGGGGCCGCACGCGAGTTCTGCGACCTGCTGCTGTGCGCCGCCGGCCGCTACGCCGAGCTGCTGCACAGCCAGCGGAGCACCCTCGATCGCTGAGGGCTTGGGCGATGACGCACGCGGCTGTACCGCCAGAGCTGCACCTGCCCGACCTACCGGAGGTCGAGGTCTCGCTCGGGGCACCGCCGCCGTCGCGTCCGCCCGCGCGTGGCGTGCGCATGCGCGTGCGCGAGCTGATGGGTGCCTACTTGCCGTTGCTGCTGATGGCACTGCTCGCGCTGGGTACCTGGTGGCTGGTGAAGAACACCCCGCGCCCGACCGGGGGTAGCGAAGCCACGCCGGTGCGGCACGATCCGGACTACGAGATGCGGGACTTCGCCATCACCCGGTTCGGCCCCGACGGCCGACCGGCGGTGCGGATCGAGGGCGCCCGGCTCTGGCACTACCCGGACACCGACCGCATCGAGATCGAGGCGGCGCGGCTGCAGGCCAACGCGCCGGACGGGCGCGTGACGCGCGCGCACGCCGCCCGGGCGCTGACCAACGGCGACGGCAGCGAGTGGCAGCTGAGCGGCGGGGCACGCGTGGTTGCGCAGATGCCTTCGGGGCCGCCGTTGGAGGTCGACGGCGAGTTCTTGCAGGTGTTCGTCACCACCGAGCGCATGCGCTCGCACCTGCCGGTGGTGGTTCGCCAGGGCAACGACGAGATTCGTGCCGGCGGCATCGAGGCCGACAATCTGGCGCAACAGCTTCAACTGGCGCCGCCGGTTCGGGCCGTCCTTTCGCCGCGCTCGGCGCAACGGGGCGACGGCTCGCGCGCGACGCCATGAGCGCGACGGAATCGCCGCTGGTGTTGATCACCGGCGCGTCGAGCGGCATCGGACAGGCACTGGCGCGGCGCTTTCACGCCGCCGGCTGGCGGCTGGCACTGGTGGCGCGGCGTGTCGACGAGTTGCGGCGGTTCGTCGCCGAGCAGTCGTACAGCGAACAAGAGGCGCGGGCGTACGCGGCCGACGTCACCGACCGGACGTCGATCACTGCTGCGGGACGGGCGTGCATCGAGCAGCAGGGCCTGCCCGACGCAGTCATCGCCAACGCCGGAATCAGTGTAGGGATGGACAGCGCGTTCTACGAAGACCTTGCCGTGCTGCGCGACACATTGATGACCAATCTGTTCGGGGTCGCGGCCACCTTCCAGCCGTTCATCCAGCCGATGCGCGAGCGGCGCCATGGCACGCTGGTGGGCATCGCGAGCGTGGCCGGCATCCGCGGGTTGCCCGGGCACGGGGCGTCATGCGCCAGCAAGGCAGGGCTCATCGCGTACTGCGAGAGTCTGCGCGGCGAATGCCGTCCCTTTGGCGTGCGTGTGGTGACGCTGGTGCCTGGCTATGTCGACACGCCGCTGACGCGCGGCAACCCTTATCGGATGCCGTTCCTGATGCCGGTCGATGCATTTGCGGACGCGGCGTTCAAGGCCATCCGCGCAGGGACGAGCTATCGTGTCATTCCCTGGCCGATGGCGGTGCTGGCCAAGGCGCTGCGTATGCTTCCCAACAGAGCGTTCGATCGTCTGATCGCCCGCCGCGGACGCAAGCCGCGCCGCATCTCGGCTGCCGGGCGATGAGCCAAAGAACAATCGGGCGCCTGCAGGCGCCCGAGGTCTCGCGTGGCACTCGAGCAGGTCGATCAATATCCCTGGCCGCCCCCGCCGCGCGGGCCACGACCGGTACCGTACGGGCTGCGACCGCCGCCGCCACCGCCACTGCCGCCGTAACCGCCACCGCCGCCACCGCCGCCGTACGAGCCACGGCCGCCGCCCCCACCGCCACCACCGCCATACGGGCCACGGCCGCCGCCGAATCCGCCCGGGCGCTCCTCGCGCGGGCGTGCTTCGTTGACGACGATCGCACGACCTTCGAGCGGCTGGCCGTTCATCGCGTGGATGGCCGCTTGCGCCTCCGCCGCGCTGGACATCTCGACGAAGCCGAAGCCCTTGGAGCGCCCCGTTTCGCGGTCCATCATCACCTTGGCCGACGTGACGGTGCCGAATTGCGCGAACGCAGCCTGCAACGCCTCATCGCGCACGGAGTACGCGAGGTTGCCGACATACAGCTTGTTTCCCATTGGGGGAAGCTCCTTCTCAGTACGAACAATCCAAGTGGAGCTTCAACCCAGCGTGAACCGATCAAGCAAAGGCGCCGCCTCCAGACAAGGGCCGTGGGTACACCAGTACCCGGCTGGATTATCAACACAACGCGCCAAAGGCGCCAATCATTGCGCGTTCGGGCAAACCCGAAAGCGGAGAACGGGTTGTTTTGCGTGCAATAGCGCGCTCCAGGTGTGGCGCCAACGCCGCACCCGACCCCAATGTCCGACGCCCAGCTCGAAGCACCGCAGTTTGACTATGTCGTCGTGGGAGCGGGCACCTGCGGCTGCCTGCTGGCAAACCGGCTGAGCGCAGACCCAAGGCACCGCGTGCTGCTGATCGAGGCCGGCGGCGTCGACAGCTACCTGTGGATCCACATTCCGGTGGGCTACCTGTATTGCATCGGCAACCCGCGCACGGACTGGCTGTTCCGCACCGAGCCCGACCCGGGGCTCAATGGCAGGAGCTTGCGCTACCCGCGAGGCAAGGTCCTGGGGGGCTGCTCCAGCATCAACGGCATGATCTACATGCGCGGCCAGAGCCGCGACTACGATGGCTGGGCGGCGGCACTGGGCGACGAAGCGTGGTCCTGGCGCGAGTGCCTGCCGTTCTTCAAGTTTCACGAGGATCACTGGCGAGGCTCTGACGAGTGGCACGGCGGATCCGGGCTCGCCCGCTCGGGCGGGGGCGGCGAATGGCGGGTCGAGCGGCAGCGCC
>Ga0335070_10010424_pt1 | contig 10865 bp, 7 predicted proteins | sample Lox_Sample_13_FD_206722 | JGI IMG/M metagenome (GOLD analysis project Ga0335070, IMG submission 206722) | Soil microbial communities from Loxahatchee National Wildlife Refuge, Florida, United States - Lox_Sample_1.3 | ecosystem: Environmental > Terrestrial > Soil > Wetlands | place: USA: Florida...
ATGAGGGCGTCCCATTCGCTACGGGTGCGCTCGCGGCCGCCGGGCATGAGCAACATTTCCAGGTCGAGCCACTTGCTCATCTCGACGCCGGAAGCTTGCCCCACCACGCAGTCGACGAGAATCAGCTTGCCGTCGTGGCGGCCGACGAGAGCCTGGCGGACGTTGGCGAGGATTTTCAGTGAGCGCTCGTCGTCCCAATCGTGGATGATGTGCTGCACGTAGTACGCGTCGGCGCCGGCGGGGATACTCTCAAAGAAATCGCCAGTGACCATCTGGCAGCGGTCTTCCATTTTGAGCGAGCAGATGTGACAGTTCGCCTCCTGGATCACGTTCGGCAGGTCGAACAGGATGCCTTTCATCTGCGGGTAGGCGGTTAGGATCTCGCACAGGATCGCGCCGTGTCCGCCGGCGACGTCCATCAGAGTCCCGATTCCTGAGAAATCGTAAGCTCCGAGCACGGCTGGGGCGATCAGCCGGCTGAAGTTGGTCATCGCCATGTTGAAGTCGTAGGCGACATCGGGATCGCCGAAGATCGCGTCGAAGCAAACTTTGCCCGTGGCGCGCTCGACGGCAGGCTGGCCGGTGCGGATGGAGTGGGCCATGTGGGACCAGACGTTGAAATGAAAGTTGTTGCTGATCCAGAGGACAAACTCGCGTAACGAGCCGGGCACGCCGGTGCGCATCAGTTCCGACATTGGCGTGAGGGCAAACACTCTGCCGGGCATCTCGGCAAAGGCTCCGGAAGTCGACAGCGAACGCATGACGCGGTAGAGAGCGTCGGCGTTGCTGCCTGTCTTTTCCGCAAGCTCCGAAACAGGCATTGGCCCATCGGCCAGCAGGTCGGGAATGTTCATGCGCACGATCGGTTGCAGCGCCGCGGTGAAAAAGAATCCGGTGGCCAGTTGTATGAAGCGGTCGGCATCCTCGGCGGTCGGACGTGAGACAGGGACGATGTACGCGCTTGCCATGTGTACTCCTCAGATTTAGCTGACAGTGTTCCCGCGGACTGGTTCTTCGTTTTCTAGCGACGAGCGGGACACCCCACTACGGTGAGCGAAAGCATACCACAATCTGTAGCAACTGGCCCTGCTCGTCCTCCCAGCACATGGAAAGTCGTCCGAATTCGTGGCAGACCCTGCCCTTTTGGCGTTTGCCCACCGCCTCTCCACCGGAGACCATAGAGGCGGGGGTTCGGGGGATGCTGCGCACGCTACGCGCTCTGTTAGTTCTTTTTGGGATTGCCGCCCTAGTCGTGTGCCTCGGCTGCGGGAGCATGACTGCAAACTCCGGCGGCGGTGGGGGTGGCGGAGGAGGCGGGGGTGGCGGAGGCGGAGGAAATGCCGCGTGCAGCCAAATAGGTACTGGAGTGGGCGCCAGCTTGAACGGCTTCCTGCCATTCCCGGCGAACAACGCCTGGAATCAGGACATCTCAAGTGCCCCGGTCGATCCCAATTCGGCAGCCATCATTGACTTCATTGGCGCGAGCACGTCCGTCCATCCCGATTTCGGCGCCGGCCTCTACAACGGCAGCACGATGGGGATTCCGTATGTCGCGGTCGACGCCACAGAGGCCCTCGTGACCATCAACTTCACCGCCTATGGAGACGAAAGTGATCCCGGACCGATGCCGATTCCGGCAAACGCTCCGATTGAAGGCGATCCGAACCCGAGCGGCGACCGGCACGTGCTGGTGCTGGATAACAGCCAGTGCTGGCTGTACGAACTGTATAACGCGGCGCCGGGGGCAGGCGGCGCGTGGAACGCCGACTCGGCCGCGACATGGGACTTGCTGGCCAACGAGCAGCGTCCCTACACGTGGACTTCGGCGGACGCCGCCGGCCTGCCGATCTTCCCCGGCCTCGTGCGCTATGACGAAGTTGCCGCGGGCACGATCAGGCACGCCATCCGTTTCACGCTCCAGCACAGCCGAGCCGCTTTCGTGCCGCCCGCCTCGCACTGGGCGGCCAACTCGAGCGATCCCAATGCCGCGCCTATGGGCATGCGCATGCGTCTTAAGGCCAGCTTCGACATCTCTGGGTTTTCGGCGAAGAACCAGGTGATCCTGCAAGCGCTGCAGAAATACGGCATGATCATGGCTGACAACGGCAGTTCCATGTATCTGAGCGGCTCCCCCGACGATCGCTGGGACAACGACGACCTGCACAATCTGTCGAGCGTGAAAGCGTCGGACTTTGAGGTGGTCGAGATGAACCCGGTCTACACGCAAGGTAACGTGCCGACCGGTAATCCCCCGTCGATTGCCAGTTTCACGGCCACGCCAACCTCGGTGGCGGCCGGCCAATCGGTCACGCTGAACTGGAGCGTCAGCAGCGCATCGTACCTGATCATCTCGCCGGATGTGGGTGCGGTGCGCGGCACGAACATTTCGATTAAGCCCTCGCAGACGACCACCTACACGCTTTACGCGACCGGGCCCTACGGGCGTTCGCAAGCAACGGCGTTGGTGACGGTGCACTAGCAGCGATCTCACAAACGGTCTGGGAGGGCACGGCTTTCCGTGCCCTACGGCGCCAAAAGAAGATGCGGGCTTTAGCCCTTGAGCGGGCGTTACTTCTCCTCGAAAAGCATTTGCGACACTAGTAGAGCGATGGAGCAACGGGCGCCCCGCTCGTGCAGTAGCCCAGCACTTCCCGAACACGATCGTTACTCCAGTAACTTCTCGCGCGTGACCGCCCTCGGATACTGTTGAAGATGGAAGTGCTGTCTTCCTCCCCGCGTGTCCGTCGTACGGACTGTCCTGAGCGAGTGTTTGTGCACGATAACGGGAATCCAGAACCGGCTTACCGGGAACTCCTGCACCGTCCCATCCGCGATCTGGGGCTGAAGCTGGAGGGCTCGCCGGTCGAGCGCTTCGTTGAGCAGCTCTACCGGGAGCTGGCGGCGAAGGGCCTGACCCGGTTTCGCCCGGCCTGCTATCTCACGGACGAATGGGGATGCCCATCGGGCGAGCCGGTGATCGGCATTCCGTTCTATCTGGCGCACTCGGCGCTGGCGCAACTGGAAGAAGAGACGCATGACCTGGAAGGTGCGCGTGAAATCATGATGTATTTGCGGCACGAAGCCGGACACGCCTTCACCTACGCCTACCGCCTGCACAATACACCGGAGTGGAAACAGCTCTTTGGGCCGTTCCGCCGCCCTTACCGCGACAACTACCGGCCAGCTCCGTTTTCGCGCGATTACGTCCGGCATTTGCCGGGATGGTATGCGCAGAAACATCCGGACGAAGATTTTGCCGAGACGTTTGCCGTCTGGCTCACGCCGCGGGCCAACTGGCGCCAGCGCTATCGCGGCTGGAAGGCGTTGGAGAAACTGCGCTATCTGGACCGGCTGGCACGCAAGCTGGGCCGCATCGAGCCCCTACGGCGCCGCGGACGAACCGACATTACTGTGGACGACATGGAGACGACGCTGGCCGAGTTCTACCATCAAGCGGCGCGCGAGGACGTTGCGGTCGCTGATCTCGCGCCGGATATGGACCTGCGCGACATTTTTCGCGTCTCCAAACGGCGCAAGCAGGCGCAACCGGCGCGGGATTTCCTCCACCAGCACCGCAAAGCAGTGGTTGACAAAGTGGCGCAGTGGACGGGCGCGCAACGGCCGCTGATCAAAGCTTTGGTCGAGACGATGGAGAAGCGCGTGGAAGAACTGGACCTGCGGGCCGACCGGGCGTGTCCGGCCGAGCATCTGGCGGAAATCACCGCCTACACAACAGCATTGGTGATGACGTACGTGACGAAAGGAAAATTCATTCAGCCATGAAGGGACTGGCTTCGGCCTTCGGGCGTCAGGCTTCGGCAGTCATTGCTGGAACGAACTGTAGTCGCCCGAGGCCTGAGGCCTGACGCCTGGGACCTGAATTTATGATTGGCGGCAAACTGAAAATCGCGTTGCTCTACGACGTGTGGAACGAAGATCCCGTCGCGGCGGCGAAAGAAGAGCCGGCCCCAGCGGCCAAGGCACGCAAGAAGACAAAACAGCCACGGAAAGAAAAGACCGACCGGGAGGAGATCTTCGAGGCTCTGCAGAAGCTTGGGCATGAGCCTTTCTACTTTGAGCTGGATGGGCGTACGCCGTCGCTGCACTCGCTGGCGCGCTGCGATGCCGACCTGATCTTCAATCTGACGGAATCGTTCGGCGGCGACGACACCAAAGAGATGAACGTGGTCGCCTATATGGACCTGCTCGGCCTGCGCTATACGGGCGCCGGTCCGCATGCGCTGTTCCTAGCCCAAGATAAGGCCATCGCCAAGAAGCTGTTCGCGTTCCAGGGCATTAAGACGCCGTACTTCGCGGCTTCGTATCGCGGGCGCATCGAGCATGCGCACGACATCTCCTTCCCGCTGATCGTCAAGCCGGCCTGGGAGGACGGTTCGATCGGGATTGACGCAGAATCGGTCGTGAAGAACGTGAAGGAGATGATGGAGCGCGTGCAGTACATCCAGGACGAGTTCGACTCGCCTGCCCTGATCGAAGAATACATTGAGGGTCGCGAAATCTATGCGGCGATTCTGGGTAGTTACGAGCGTGCGCAGGTGCTGCCGCTGGTGGAAATGGACCTGTCGCGGCTTCCGGAAGGCACACCCAAGATCGCCAGTTACGACGTGAAATTCGAGAAGAACACCGAAGCCTACAAGTTGACGAAATCGCAGATCGCCGAGGATCTCGATCAAGAGACGGTGCAGCGCCTCTCCGATACCGCGCTGGCAGCGTACCGGACCCTCAAGCTGCGCGACTACGGCCGGGTTGACATGCGGTTGGCCCCAAACGGCGACGTGTACGTGATTGAGGCTAATCCCAACCCGTGGCTGGCCAGCCGGCAGGAATTCGCCATGGCGGCAAAGGCAAGCGGGTTTTCCTACGCGGAGATGATTGGCCGGATCGTCGATCTGGCAATGAGCCGCCATCTCAACAACGGCCTGATGGCCGTGGCGGCGGCGATGCACTGACAGTAGCGCCAGCGCCTCGTCCTCGCCCCAGCGCATCTTTCACGCGGTCGCAGCACCCTCCCTCCGGGACTTCAAGAACGGACTTCCGTAACGCTATTCGCGCGGCCCTTCCACCTCCCGCGCCCTCCATGATTTAAGCTTTTGGAGTGACTGTGCCGGGGTATTGTTGCAAACGCGCCCGGCTCAGATGCTCGACCGCATGACTGAACTCTATCCGCTATTGATGTCCCCGGCTTTCGACCCGCGTCCGTGGGGGACACTCGATCTCTCTCCGATCTATCCCAACCAAAAGTTCAGCGACAAGATCGGCGAATCCTGGCTCACTGGGGACGATTGCCTGGTTGCGAATGGCCCGCTCGCGAAGCGCTCTTTGGCTGCGCTGAGCAGAGAATTCGGCCCCGAGCTCGTCGGCACGGCGGCTCGCGACCCACGACGCTTTCCGTTGCTGCTGAAATTTCTGTTTCCGGAAGAAAAACTCTCGGTGCAGGTGCACCCCGACGACGCGACCGCCCAAGGCTTCGGGGAGCCCTGGGGCAAGACCGAGTGCTGGTACGTGGCGCATGCGCGTCCAGGGGCGCAGATCGCCCTGGGCCTGAAGCCGGGCGTTACTGCCGCGCAATTCGAGCAGGCGATTCACGAGAAACGCGCGGAAGAGTTGCTGAACTGGATCGATGTCTATCAGGGCGAGATGATCTATGTCGCGGGTGGAACCGTGCACACGCTGGGCCCGGGATCGATCATCGTGGAGACGCAGCAGCAATCCGACACGACGTATCGCTTGTACGACTACGGACGGCCGCGCGAACTGCACCTCAAGCCCGGAATCGCCTCCGTCAAAGAGAAGGTTGCGTCGGGCAAGCTGATCCGGCCGGTGCCGGTCGCGATCGACGGCGGCAAGAACCGGCGGTCTTCCCTGATCGCGGCGCCGTACTTTGCTGTGGATTTGTTCGAGTTGAAGGCACCGCATGAGTTTTCGACGCGTGATGAGTCCGGGAAGACCTCGGTGCAGATCCTGGTCGCGGTGGATGGTCTGGGAGTGGTGGAATCCGCCGGACAGGCCTCGGTGACGCTCGCCAAGGGAGACGCGGTGGTAATCCCCGGCGCGCTCGAGCACTTCCGGGTGCGGCCGCAGTGGGCGCTGGAATTCCTGAAGGCCAGCGTGCCGGGGGAAACCCTGCCGGAGCCAGCTACGCGGCTGTGAAGGAAGACTTGAACCTCAAAACCATCTACCACGGAGGACACAGAGGAACACGGAGGAGGGTATCTCTTCGTGTCAACGCACCCGTCCCGAAAGTCAGGCCTTTACCCCCGTGTCCCTCCGTGCCCTCCCTGGTAAGGATTTTCTTGTAGGCTTGCACAAGTGTTAGGCTTTCTACGATCGTGAAGCCGAATCCGCATTTCTATCCTGTGATCCTCGCCGGCGGCCGGGGCACGCGCTTCTGGCCGCTGAGCCGCAAGCGACGGGCCAAGCAACTGCTGGCGCTCGACGGCAAGCGGTCGATGATCCAGCAAACGGTCGCTCGCCTGTCGCCCCTAGCCCCGGCGCGCCGGTTCTGGATCATCACCAACGAAGACCTGCGCCCGGCCGTGCTTCGCCAGTTGCCAAGACTGGATGCTAAGCAGATCGTCGCTGAGCCGATCGGCCGCAACACCGCGCCGGCGATCGGACTCGCGGCGTTCCTGTTGCTGCGGAGTGATCCCAATGCTGTGCTGGGACTTTTTCCCTCCGACCATGTGATTGCCGATCCCGAGCAGTACCGCGCGATTCTCAGCAAGGCCGTCAAAATCGCTGCCGCCGGAGCAAGCATTGTGGTGCTCGGTATCCCCCCGACTCGCCCCGAAACCGGCTACGGCTACATCGAGGCGGGGGCACAGGACGCGAATGGAGCGCTCCGAGTCCGTCGCTTCACCGAGAAGCCTGACACAGCTAAGGCAGCCCAGTTTCTGGCCGCGGGCAACTACTTCTGGAACAGCGGCATGTTTCTCTGGCGAGCCGACACGTTGGCCAACGCGTTGCGCGAGCATCTGCCGAAAACTGCGCTGATCCTCGAAAAGATTGTTGCCGCCCCGGGCACACGCAAATTCGCCGAGACGTTTCGCCGGCTGTATCCGAAATGCGAAAACATCAGTATCGACTATGCTGTGCTCGAGCCGCGCTCAGCGAAAGGAGAAGGCCGGTCGGGCATCTTTTGCCTGCCGTCGGATTTCGGATGGAACGATCTGGGCTCCTGGACCGCGCTGCACGAGCACCACGCTGCGAAATGCAAACCCACGGACGGAAACCTCATCTCTGCTGCAGGCAATTTCGTGATGAATGCCCAGAACAACTACATCCACGCTCCAGGGAAGTATGTGGCTGCGGTCGGCGTCACGAATCTTGTGGTTGTGGAGACCGATGACGCCTTGCTCATCACAACTCTCGAACGGTCGCAGGACGTGGGCAAGGTGGTGAAGCATCTGGATGAGAAGAAACTGGAGAAGCTGGTGTGAAAATCGTCGTTGGTCGTTCGTCGGTAGTCGTTCGATGTGCCCGACTGGGTTTGCAGTAGTCGCGTGAGCCGAATTGTTACTGTCCGTGACGAAAAGGATCACGGCCATCCCGATTTCCGCGAACGACCTACGAGTAGCGACCAACGACAATGACCGACATCAAATTCGGCACCGACGGCTGGCGCGGCCTGATCGCCGACGACTTCACCTTCGATAACGTGCGGCGCGTGGCGGGCGCCATCGCCGCCTACGTGCTCAAAAATGAACCCGCGCAGCGGGGCGTGATCGTCGGCTACGACACGCGCTTCGCTTCCGATCGGGCCGCCCGGATCGCCGCCCAGATCCTGGCCGCAGCCGGCATCCCCGTGCAGCTGGCGAATGACTGCGTTCCTACTCCCGCGATTTCCTATTGCGTCAAGAAGCTCGGCAAAGCGGGCGGCGTTGTGATCACCTCCAGCCACAATCCCTGGAACTGGAACGGGGTTAAGTTCAAAGCGAAATTTGGCGGCTCGGCCACTCCGGCCATCATGAAGGTGATTGAAGACGAACTGCGCGCCGGAGCCATGCCCAGCGGCCGTCCTGCGGAGATCGAAGACACGGATCTGAAACCTGCCTATATCGAGGCGATCTGCCAGTTCGCCGACCTGGATATGATTCGCCGCGCGAGGTTCAAAGTGGCGGTTGACTCGATGTATGGCTCCGGGCGCGGCGTTCTCACCCAGATTTTCGATCAAAATGACATTCCGCACGTGGCCATCCGGCAGGAAATGAACCCGCTGTTTCCCGGCATCAATCCCGAGCCGATTTTGCCGCACGTCGCCATGCTGCAGGAGACGGTAGTCAAGGAGAAATGCCAGGCCGGCCTAGCCACGGACGGCGATGCAGACCGCATCGGAGCGGTCACCGAAGACGGCAGCTTCGTCGATTCGCACAAGTGTTTCGCGATCCTGCTGAACTGGCTGCTGGAGCGCAAGAAGTGGCCCGGCGACGTGGTGCGCGCCTTCAACACTACCCGCATGGTGGACCGTATCGCCGTCAAGCACGGCCGCAAGTTGTACGAGTGCCCCATCGGTTTCAAGTACATCGCCGACATCATGATGGAGCACGAGATCCTGATTGGCGGAGAAGAGTCCGGCGGCATCGGTTACGGCCGCTATCTGCCGGAGCGCGACGGAATTCTCAATTCCCTGCTGCTCGCCAACGTCATGGCGGAAGAAAAGAAGCCATTGGGCCAGCTTGTCGCCGACCTGCAGCGGGAATTCGGTGCGCACTATTACGACCGGCGCGATCTCCACATTCCTGACGAGATCAAGAATGGCGCCGTCCGCCGCGCCGCCGACGGGAAAACCACGAAGCTGGACCCCTATCGGATTCTGCGCAAGGCGAACCTGGACGGCGTGAAGTTCTTCCTCGATGCGCCCACCAACGGTAAGGGCGCGGACGCCTGGGTGCTGTTCCGGGCCTCAGGTACGGAGCCGTTGCTCAGAGTCTATGCCGAGGCTGCTTCGCCGGAACTGGTGGAGGAGATTCTGAAGGCCTCGGAAGATTTTGTGCGCAGGAGCTGAGGGGCTTCCGATCAAGCAGGAAGAGACGCAGCAAGCTGCGTCTCTGCAGAAGGATGTCCGGCTTGCGAGCGGCACGGGGCGGGGCCGGTTCGGGTTGCCCTCAGTGAACATGATCGGATGTCTGCCAGTCCATGCTGACGAGCGCCTACCGACTTTTGACTGCTGGTTATAGTACTTTTGCGTCTCGCCAGATGCTGGGACAGGATAGGATAATGACGGCCTCTGGGATGATCACCGCCACAGAACACAACCCGACTCCCGTCGATTCCCCTGAAGCGCGCGACTACAACCGCATCAAGCGGTGGATGGGCGTTGCCGACTTCGGGCTGGGCTTTGCGTTTCTGATCGTGCTGTTGGTGACCGGGTGGAGCGGCTGGCTGCGCGATCTGGCCCTGCGCGGCGCCCCGGACAACTACACGTATGCTGTCTTCCTCTACGTGCTCATGCTGATTGTGATCAGCAAACTGCTGGGCACGCCGCTTGACTACTATGGCTTTCGCCTGGAACACCACTACCATCTCTCCAACCAAAAAATGCGTTCCTGGCTGTGGGACCAATTCAAGAGCCTGCTGGTCGGCCTGGTCCTGGCCACGGTTTTGGTGGAGCTACTCTACTTGCTGATTCGGCACGTCCCGCAGAACTGGTGGTTGGTCGCCTGGATTCTCTTTCTCGGACTTTTCGTGCTGCTGGCGCAACTGGCGCCGGTCGTGCTTTTTCCCATCTTCTATAAGTTTGAGCCGCTGGAGAACGAGGAACTGCGGCGTCGCCTGGTCCAACTCAGCGAGCGCGCGGGCACGCGCGTGCGCGGCGTTTACAAGTGGCATCTCTCGGCGAAAAGTAAGAAGGCGAATGCCGCTCTGACCGGGCTGGGCGCGACGCGCCGCATCATCCTTGCCGACACACTGCTCGACCATTACAGCGACGACGAGATCGAGGCCGTGCTGGCGCACGAACTCGGCCACCACGTCCATAAACACATCCTCAAAAGCATTCTGGTGCAGGCAGGAATCAGTCTGTTCGGTTTCTGGCTCGCCAACGAGGTTCTGCGCTACGCCGTGGAACAGCGCCACCTGTTCGAAACCCTGTCGGACTTCGCCAATCTGCCGCTGCTGGTGCTGGTGTCGGCCGGGCTCTCGTTCCTGCTGATGCCGGCCCTCAACGCCTATTCACGTTTCAACGAGCGCCAGGCTGACCGCTACTGTTTCAAGTCCATCGGCAGCGTTGAACCGTTTGTTTCTGCGATGAACAAGCTGGCCGACCAGAACCTGGCGGAACGCTCGCCGTCGCGCTGGGTAGAGTGGTTCTTTCATTCCCATCCCGCTATCACGAAGCGCGTCAGAGCCGCAGAGATGTGGGCCAAGGCACACTAAGAATCCAATCAGCGGTGCGAATAACTCACGTCGGAAATCTGCTGGTTCAGTTACAGCCACGCTATCGCTGGCCCGGAGAGCAGCTCATTTCTTCATTGCACACTCGGGCTGCTCGGTGTATAGTAAAAACCCTTTTAGAGGGCTATGACGTGAGGTCGGCCTATGCGCCTGACTTCCCTCAGCGGAAACCGCACGAAGTGCTTTTTGCGGCATCATCCCACTGCTTACGCGGCCGCGCGATCCTTCAAGAAGGAGCTGGACTTCTTATCTCATTCTGCAGGATTGCTGTTCCCATCCCTCGTTCAACCCGATCCCACCGAGGTCTACCTGACAATAACCTCGAGATGCAATCTGCGCTGCCTGGGATGCCGCTACGGACGTGATTTCATGCCCGATTCCCAACTCTCCTGGGAGATCGTGAAGGGCGTTCTTGACGACTGCAGAGCGCTGGGCATCCAGAACATCCGGTT
>Ga0335070_10010425_pt1 | contig 10864 bp, 9 predicted proteins | sample Lox_Sample_13_FD_206722 | JGI IMG/M metagenome (GOLD analysis project Ga0335070, IMG submission 206722) | Soil microbial communities from Loxahatchee National Wildlife Refuge, Florida, United States - Lox_Sample_1.3 | ecosystem: Environmental > Terrestrial > Soil > Wetlands | place: USA: Florida...
CCGTAGAACAAAAGAGGTTAGATAAAGGGGACAAAAAGGCTGGAGGCCACCACAACAAGGCTCTTAACAGATTGGATAAGAAAATGCTTGACATGTTCCTCAGAAGAGGAAGAAGTCGACACACTGCGTGTATCTAAAAATGCTGTATAGAAAAGCGAGCTTTGGAATTGAGTGTTATTGGCTGAAAGACAGTGTGGATATCCTGACAGCTAACTTGACACAAGACTGCGCGAGTGAGAACGCGTTGCTTAAGGCAAGACTCTTTTTACCGGTCGATCTCCCCTTGTCTTACTTCTCACCCTTGACCTTTTTGTCATTGGTTTCTTTGCTAAAGCTTTCCTTTTTGTTATGCCTGACTCCGACATCCGGTTTCAGCCCCTTTCGGTGGTCTCCTATTTTCCATCCTTGTGTTCTCGCCCATCACGTATCGTGATTACGGAACTGGGACTCGATCCGGCTCTTTCATTGCGGGTGTCAGGACCTGCAGCGCGATACAATCGCTGCTTCCCGTGATCTTCGCCGCGTGGACCTTATTCATAGGGATAACAATGATAGACCCTGGTTTCATTTCGAACGTCTTTCCATCCATCACCAGCACTCCAGTCCCTTCAATCACATAGAGCGTCTCCGTGTGGGTTTTGTGCAGATGGGGCTTCACATCGACACCGGGCGCAAACCGTGCGAGGTTTACTGTTTCAGTGTCATCTTCGGCGATCTTGATCCCCTGGACTTTCTCCCCGGGAGGCATCGGGTTGGCCTTGAGGAGGTCGGTGTAGTTGACCAGTGCCTGACTCGCAGTCTCGGCTGCACAGCCAAAAGGAACAAACGCACAGAGCAGAAATGCTAAGGTCGTGCATACTGATATGGTTCTTTTTGATCTCACAGTTCCACCTCCACATCTGAGATTTGCTGCAAAGCAAAAAGTGGATATCTCGAATCTATCACGGCTTGATCGCGACCGTCAACCGAAATGCAATGGTTGGCGTCCTTTAGGCAATAGCGGATGTGATGGATGAGAGGTATCGGTTTCTGAGCCAAAGAAATACGTAAGCCGCCGGATGTTAACTTCACCTGCGAAGCAGTAGAATCAGATCGTGGCGCAAGGTAAGGATTTACTTGTAAATGCTCCTGAAATGCATTAATATTAAAGAGCGCATTTACGTGCATCGTTCCTTCAACGTCCGCGTTGGATTCCAGGGATACCGAACAAAGAAGTTCGCCAGAAAGAAATAAACAAACATTGCCAGGTCATAAATTTTGTGAAGAGGAGGAAATCATGGAGCTTACGGAAGTTTTTGGTTCTAACGTTTTCAACGATAAGGTGATGAAGGAACGGCTGCCCAAGGAGATTTACAAGGCCATAAAGGAGACGATTGAAAAAGGCACGCCATTACGCCCCGATGTTGCCGACGTGGTGGCAAACGCCATGAAGGATTGGGCCATTGAGAAAGGAGCGACCCACTATACCCACTGGTTTCAGCCCTTGACCGGGATGACCGCCGAAAAGCACGATTCCTTCATATCTCCGACCCCGGACGGCAGTGTGATTCTGGAGTTTTCCGGCAAGCAGCTGATCCAGGGCGAGCCCGATGCATCTTCCTTTCCGAGCGGCGGCCTGCGCGCGACCTTTGAAGCAAGAGGGTATACCGCGTGGGATTGCACTTCGCCTGCATTCCTGAAGACAGACGAAAGCGGGAACGTCACGCTTACGATTCCTACCGCATTTTACTCCTATAACGGCGAAGCGCTCGATAAAAAGACACCGCTGCTGCGCTCCATGGCGGCCGCGTCAAAACAGGCGCTCCGCGTACTGAGGGCTCTGGGCAATACCACTTCCATGAAAGTAACGTCCACCGTCGGGCCGGAACAGGAATATTTCCTGGTCGATAAGAAACTCTATCTGGAACGGATCGATCTGATGCTGACCGGGCGGACGATTTTCGGCGCACCTGCGCCAAAGGGCCAGGAACTCGAAGACCAGTATTTCGGGGCGATTAAAGACAGAGTCTCTGATTACATGCGGGACCTTAATACCGAACTGTGGAAGATGGGCATCACCTCCAAAACCCAGCACAACGAGGTGGCGCCGGCACAATACGAAATGGCCCCCATCTTTGCGACCACCAATGTTGCAACCGACCACAACCAGCTTGTCATGGAGACCATGCAGAAGGTCGCCCTCCGTCATGATCTGGTCTGTCTGCTTCATGAGAAGCCGTATGCCGGCATCAATGGTTCCGGCAAGCACAACAACTGGTCCCTCTCAACAGATGACGGCACCAATTTACTGGAACCGGGCAATACACCCGGTGAAAATGTGCAGTTTCTCCTGTTCGTGAGCGCGCTCATCAAGGCCGTGGACACGCATGCGGATATCCTGCGTGCCACCTGCGCGCACGCCGGAAACGATCACCGTCTCGGTGCCAACGAGGCGCCACCCGCCATTATTTCGATCTTCATGGGCGAGGATTTGACGGAGATTCTGGAAAAGATTTCAAAAGGCGAAAAAATGTCCTCAAAGGGCAAACAGTTCGTCAAAGTCGGCGTGGACACACTGCCCGCGATCCCCAAGGATAACACCGACCGCAACAGGACCTCTCCATTCGCGTTCACCGGTAACAAGTTCGAGTTCAGGACCGTCGGGTCGGCGCAGTCCATTGCAGGGCCGAATGTGGCATTGAATACCATTGCAGCCGAAGCCTTTGACGAAATTGCCAGCCGGCTGGAAAAGGCCAGGAACAAGAACGCTGAAGCGGCATCGATCATCAAGGAGACTTACAAGAAGCACAGCCGCGTGATTTTTAACGGCAACAACTATGCGGAAGAGTGGATGGAAGAGGCGAAAAAGCGGGGCCTTCCCAACGTAGCCAACTCCGTTGATGCGCTAAAGGCATTTGTTACGGAGAAAGCCCTTAGGCTTTTTGAGAAATATGGAGTCCTATCACGTAAAGAATTGCATTCGCGGTACGATATCTATGTCGAGCACTACTCGAAGCAGATCAATATCGAGGCGCTGGCAGCGATCGACATGGTGAAGAAGCTGTTTATACCTGCAGCCCTTGAATACGCAACCTTCCTGGCTGACTCTGCCGAAAGTTTCAAGTCTGTGTCGGTCCTTGCTTCGGTTCAGGAAGATCTCCTGGAAAAGATCGGGTCGCTGCTCGAGTCTTCCTATAAGACCCTGGGTCGGCTTGAAAGAGCGGTCGCGAAGGCGCAGCAAACAGCGAACACGGTGAAGAAGGCTGAAAGCTATCGGGACAATGTTGTCACGGCAATGCAATCCTTGCGCGCAGATATCGACGCTCTGGAAATGCTCGTTCCCAAAGATATGTGGCCTGTACCCAATTATGCGGATTTGCTTTTTAAACTGTAACCGAGCGAAGCTCGGGATGGAATGAGCGCTCGATACCAAGTTACATTCAAAAATAGAGCGAGGCGCTCAAGCCGTGGCGAACAGAGGCGTACTGTAGTACGTCGGAGTGAGATAGGGCGCAGGCAACGAAGCTATATGAATGAAGGCAACTTGGTATGGGTTATCTCTGGACGCGTCCTGAAGCGTCACCTGCCATGAGGGTTCTTACCTCTTCCACAGTCACGTGGTTATGGTCGCCCTCGATGGAGTGTTTGAGACAGGACGCTGCGACCGCGAATTCCAGGGCATCCTTATCGCTGTACCCGTTGAGAAAACTGTAAATCAGGCCGGCGGCGAAGGCATCGCCGCCACCCACCCGGTCCACGATATGGATGGGATAGTTACGCGAAAAATGGTAAAGCCCATCTTTGTAAAGCATGGCTTTCCAGTTATTGTCAGACGCGGAAATACTTTCCCTGAGAGTGATCGCCACTATCTTAAACCCAAACCGGTCGCCGAGCTGTCGAGCCACCGCCTTGTAGCCTTCATGGCTTAGCGCACCGGCGGTGATATCGCTTGCTGCTGCCCTGATGCCAAAGACCTTTTCCGCATCCTCCTCGTTCGCGATGCAGACGTCCACATGGGGCATGAAGGTGGCCATTACGTTTCCCGCCTTCTCGCTCGACCAGAGATTCTTGCGGAAGTTCAGATCGCAGCTGACCGTGAGGCCTGCCGTTTTGGCTGCTCTGCAGGCATCAAGCACGGCTTCAGCCACATTGTCTCCCAGGGCTGGCGTGATACCGGTGAAATGAAACCATCCGGCTCCATCGAAGATGGCCTGCCAGTCGAAATCTGTTTTCTGTGCCTGAGAAATGGCCGAGGACTTCCGGTCGTATACTACCTTTGATGGCCGCTGAGAAGCGCCCTTCTCCAGAAAGTAGATCCCCAGCCGCTCGCCGCCCTTCTGCATGAACCGGGTATCAACCCCGTAGCGACGCATTTCATTCACGGCAGCCTGGCCTATGGGGTTCGAAGGGACTTTGGTCACGAAGCATGTATCGAGCCCGTAATTGGCCAGCGAGACAGCGACATTGGCCTCGCCGCCACCGTACACTACATCGAAGGAGGCGGCCTGCTGAAAGCGGAGATAACCTGGCGGGCTAAGCCGGAGCATGATCTCACCGAAGCAGACGATCTTTTTGGCCATCCCCTTATTCCTCCCTTTCAGCGCGTACGGGCCTGCCGAATTCTGCTGATGAACTGTTTCGCGAGGTCGGTAATCGACGCGTAATCGCCCTTTTTTGCCCCGGCTGTCAGGTTCCCGCCCACGCCTACTGCAACACAGCCCGCCTCGATCCATTCGCCGACGTTGTCGAGGCTCACTCCTCCGGTCGGCATGAGCGAAGCCTGTGGCAACGGTCCTCTGACCGCCTTTACGAAGCCGGGACCCAGCGTCTCGCCGGGAAAGACCTTGATGATATCAGCCCCCGCTTCCATGGCCTCGACGATCTCCCTGGTGCTGCCGGCCCCTGGCATGCAGGGAACCTGATAGCGATTGCACAGTTTCACGGTATCACTATTAAGGCATGGGCTGACCACGTATTGCGCTCCGGCAAGGATGGCTATGCGTGCGGTCTCGGGATCGAGGACCGTACCCGCACCGATGATAATTTCACCGGAATGGTAGGTTTCGGCCAGTTCGTTTATGAATCCGGCCGCTCCGGGAACGGTGAAGGTTATCTCTATTGCCGCCACTCCACCATGAATGCAGGCATAGGTGATCTTTTTTGCTTGCTCAGCCGATTCAGCCCTGATAACCGCAACGAGCCCGGTTTCAACAATTTTCTGCAACACGGCATATTTCGGTAACAAGGTTCGTAGCCTCCTTTACAGTAAATGTGGTGCTACCCGACCGACCGTTCTCGTTTATTTTCCCACAAGGTAAACTTCCGATCAAGCACAGGTTGAGCCTTTCACGGGCGCGTCCCGAGACGCTTCACTTCTTAGATGAGCCGAGCGGTTTCGCGCGCCACATCAGGTGAAGTATGTTGCCCTCGGGGTCTCGGAAAAAAATCAGTTTACTCTCTTCCGATTTCCGCAAATCAAAAAACTGATCGACTCCGCGCTCACGCAAGTAATTCAGAGCCGCATCAAAATCGGAGACCGTTAACGCAAGGTGTCTGAACCCGGCGTGCGCTTGACTGTAATCGATCCTTTCACCGGAGAACGCAGGCAAGATCTCTATCACCGTGCCGTCCGAAGCCTTTAAAAGATACGTCGGTGGTGTCTTGCCGTTGTCGTGCACCACCTGGAGACTGAACATCCTGATATACCAATCCGCCAGACCCTTGCTGTCATGCGCAGCTATTGCTGTGTGCTCGAAGCCTGAGAACATATTCATTTCCCCCACTACTCTTCCTCATACATCGCCAGTCGGGCGCCCTTCCAGGCAGGCTGGGCATTGGTTGCGTAAAGCGCGAGCACTCCCCTCGTCTCGCGCGGCGCAGGCTTGCGCCATGCCTTGAGCCGCTCTTTCAGGTCATTGATGAGAAGTGACAGTTCTCGCTTGGGCATGCTGATGTGGATCATATCCCCGTCTCTTATGACCGCAAGCGGTCCGCCAACCGCGGCCTCCGGGGAAATCTGACAGACGCCCAGGCCGCGCGCGAAACCGGAAAAACGGCCGTCCGTCACCACTGCCACCTTTCCTTCCAAGCCCCGCCCCACCACCGATGCCAGCACCGCGTACGTATCAGGCATGCCGGGCGCGCCTTTAGGGCCGGCGTGGCGGACGACCACTACGTCGCCTTCCACGACCTTCCCGCTGTTGATGCCCGCAATTGCGTCTTCCTGGCAATCAAAGCATTTTGCCGGTCCGGTATGCTCCGGAATGGTGTTGTTGAGTCGGCGGGCCACAGCACCGAGAGGCGCGAGATTCCCTCTCATGATAGCAATGCCGCCTGTAGTCGCCACGGGATTGGTTCGGGGCCGGATAACCTGCAACGGATCGACGACTACTTCCTTCTTGGCTTCTCCGATCAGCTCTCCTATCGTCATTCCCGTTACGGTGGGCGCTTTAAGATGCAGTTCCTTCTCCAGCGCCTCCAAAATCTTCATTACCCCTCCGGCGCGATGCAGGTCAGGCAGATAATAGTGACCGGTAGGTGTCACATCCACAAGGCAAGGTGTGCTGTTGCTGAATTCGTTGATAAGGTCGAGGTCAATCTTGTCACCGAGTCCCAGTTCATGGGCAATCGCCAGAATGTGGAGCACTGCATTGGTTGAGCCGCCGATTGTCATCTGCGTGCGAATCATATTTTCCAGCGCTTCCCTCGTCATGATTTTTTTGGCCGTCATCCTTTTTCTAACGAGCTCCATCACCTTGTTGCCTGCCAGTTTTGCGAGGCGCAACTGCTCGCCTGACATGGCATAGCAAGTGCCGGAACCGGGCATCGCCATACCGACCGCTTCCACCAAGCACTGCATGGTGTTCGCAGTGCCCAGGATCGGACAGGCACCGGGTCCCGGGCAGACTTCATCCTCCAGACAGAGGACCTCCTCTGCTGAAACCTTTCCCATCTGAAAAGCGCCCCACACCTTTTCATCCAGATCGGCAAGCGACACAGGCCTGCCCTCATGCCTCCCCACCGCCATCACGCCGCCCGGCACCACGATGAACGGCATGTCAAGACGGGCAGCGGCCATGAGCGCCCCTGGTATGGTCTTGTCGCATGTTACAATTACGACGACCGCATCGAAGATCTGGGTCTCCACGATGGTTTCTATATCGAAGGCAAGCAGGTCTCTCGCGGGAAGGTCATAGCGCATGGAGGCAAGGCCGAGCGAAGGGGTCGCGCATTGGGAAATCGAGGTAAATTCTATCGGTGTTCCGCCAGCCTGCCAGACACCGGCTTTCACGGCGTCAGCAACCGCTCTCAGGTGGAAATGGCCTGGACAGACCTCACTCGGCGTGTTCACAACAGCCACGAGAGGTTTTTTCATATCGTCGTCGGTGTACCCCATGCCCTTATAGGCCGCACGGCGATGGGTCCCTTCTACGCCGTGAAAATATTTTGCAGTTCTCAGCTTATTCATCTACTTCTCCCTTTGTTATGGTTTGAGCACGACCTTCACCGGATTCTCATCAGGATTTAGTGCAGTCTTCAGCGCCTTATCTACATCAGCAAGCGCAAATACGTGCGAGATAAGAGCGCCCAAGTCGATGACGCTAGTGAGTCCGAGCGCGGTGTCGAAATCCCAGCAATAGCCCTGGGATCCCTGCACCGTAATCTCCTGGGAGACAAACATGGTCGCCGGGATCTGAATGACAGGTTGTTCAAAGATGCCCACGATGGTGGCGATACCGCCTTTGCAGAGGCATCGCATCGACTGTTCAAAGGTCTGTTCACTGCCAACGCATTCAAAAGATTTGCCGATGCCACGGCCGCCGGTACGTTGGCGTACCGCATCGACTATCGACTCTTTGCGCGAATTGAGCGTCCTGGTTGCGCCCATCAGCGATGCCTTCGCGAGGCGTGCATCTGCTACGTCACTGACTATAACCTCTTGCGCCCCCGCAGCTTTGCAGACCGCGGTCACAAGCAAGCCGATGGGGCCGGCACCGATGATCGCGACCTTATCGCCTAAACCGATCCTGGCTCTTCTCACTGCATGAACAGCGACCGCCAGTGGCTCGATCAACGCCCCCGCCTCGTAAGACAGGTGTAGAGGCAGCTTGTAAACGTAGCGCTGGTCAGCCACAAAAAAATCGGCCAGAGCTCCCTGGCCCTGCCGGTAATGAAAACTCAGGTTATCGCAATAGCCGTATTCTCCACGGCTGCAAGGAGGGCACAGACCGCAGGCGACCACCGGTTCAACCGTTACCCGGTCACCGACAGCTACCGAGGTCACCTTTGAGCCGATGCCGATGACCTCACCCGACAGTTCATGGCCGAGGGCCATGGGCAAGGGCGCTGAAGGGTGCTTTCCTTTGTAAATATGAAGGTCGCCACCGCAGATGCTGCAGGCCCTGATACTGATGAGAACCTGCGTCTCTCCGGGCCCCGGCACGTCGCGCTCCACCAGCTCGGCCTTTCCGGCCGTGCTGACCATTGCCATCCTAGTTTTCACTATCCCCGTCCTCGTGGAGCAGGTATTGATCCTTCGAGCCGAAAAGCCGGTATTGCCCGGCTATTTGTCGCAGTTCATCAGCGATCACGAAAATCTGAGCCGGACACCCAGGCACATAGTGCTTTTTTCTTCTGTGTTGTTTGAGACACCGGCCTACGATCAGATCATTCTCATCCGTCACCGTACCATCTTGACCGACGACGATGTTAATCGGTGGCAGCTTATCAAGAAGACCCGCTGTCTTGATACGTCCCAGCGCGATCCGAACGCCATCCAGGCACCCGGGGCACGCACCGCCGTCGATGAGGGTGATGCCTGGAATATCGGGAAAAGGGCCTGACGCCGGCCGGAAATCTGTCCTCACTTCATCGAGCGGCACGCCAGTGAGCGCGATATCCGCCTCGTTCCACACGCCTATCCCCTGCTCCTTCGCGTAGTTGAAGCATTTGAATTTCCAGGGGTCGAGCCCCATGACCCGCGTTGCGATAAGGTCTGTCGCCACCGGATCAATTCCTGCCAGAACCACGCCAAGGTTCTTCGGCGTCCCCTGCATCGGTCCGTCGCCCTCCATGGCAACGGTGGCATCGACCACGCACAGGTGCGGCTTCACGATCGAATTGAGGTCAGTCACAAACTTGTTAACTCCGAGAAAATGTGAACGCCTCTTTTCGTTTTCGGGCAGGACGCCTTTCATATTTTTCAGGCAGAGGCTCACACCTGTCGCGACGTGGGTTTTCATGGTCGGCACATTAATCAGGAAATCGGCATCAAGAACCCTTTTGGCCACCTTGATCTCTTTGGCTACCATGCCATTCTTCACGGGAGTGGAGACAAATTCTTCATCATAGAGATCGATAATCGTAGCTCCCGTGCGCATGGCAACTTCTTCAAGGCCGTTTGTGCGGAACGCCTTCTTGTTATCCAGGCCGCAGGCCGTTGCCTCAGCGATGAAAATTTCACCCGGCGCAGCCTGCTTCGCGTATTGGATGATACCTTCCACCGCGTAGGGGTTAGTCACGATCCCTTGTTGCCACAGCTCCGTATCACCGGTCAGGTTTGGCTTGATCACCACCTTTGAGCCGGGTCTTATCATCTGCGCCGCAGGTACGAGCGCATTGAGGGCTTCGATGACATCCCTGATCACCGCTTCCCTGTTCATTGCGTCACTCACCCGCGCGATGTGGACTCTCGCCTTTACCAATTGCTTCTCCTTTTATTGACTGCTAGCCTGAGGGTCGCGCACTTCCAGCCTCATTCCTTGCGCGTCCTGCCCTATCACTATGTAGTTGCACCATCTCGTGTCGTCACGTGCAATCGGCTCATTATCCTCGTAACGAGCAAACCGCAAATGAGGTCCGCGGCTCTCGTCGCGGAGCGCCGCGGCAGCCAGCACTACCTCCGCTACCGTGAGCATACCTTTTGTCTCCAACAAATAGGAAAAGCCGCGGCTGTCAGCAGAGGCTCTCATCTGCTTCAACTCTCTGATACGGGCAAGCCCGCGCAGTAAACCCTCGCCAGTCCGAATGATGCTTGCTCTCTGCTCCATGACCTGTCTGATCTCACGGCGCAGCGCTGAAGCGCTGATCTCGGCCGATGCCATTTCGGAGAGATTGTCGCTGAACTGCTGCATCTCTTCCTTGAGTAAAGCCTCATTCGGGGCTTGCGCAGAAGAGAAGGCCCGTGCCGCCCCCGCACCTGCGATCTTTCCGAAAACCTGGCAGTCGAGTAGCGCGTTGCCTCCCGGTCTGTTCGCCCCGTGCTGACCTCCGGCTACTTCTCCCGCGGCCCACAGCCCGGCAATTGTGGTGCGTGCCTGTTCATTGATTTTGACGCCGCCCTGGAAGTGCTGAGCACACTCAGCCACCTCGATCAGATCGCCTCTGGCAAGGTCAATGGAGTGTTCCTTGAACCACTGGATCGAATCGGGATTGATCTCTATCAGACGAAAGAGCGGCGACTCACGCCGCTTTTCATCGCCTATCTCCGTTCTGATTTCCCTTCTGTACCGTTCCTGCAACTCCGGCGCGAGCAGGTCAAATGAGAAGCCCTCCGGATTCCGGCTGTAATCGAGATACACCTTGCTGCCGTTCTGCCGCTCTTTATACAGGGCGATATCGATAATGTGCGTCTTATGTTCATAACTCACCGGCCAGCTCGCGCCCTTCCTGAAGACAGTATTAAACTGTTCCGCAGGCGGCTGGCCTGTAAAACAGCTGGACAGGATCTCATTGCCCGCATCGTTGATGAGCCTTGGAACCGCCCGCATCATGCTGCCGGAGCAGTTGAACTTTGTCTTCGTTGAAGCAATGCCGATCTGAATGAATTCCATGTTCACGAGCGCAGCCCCTGCCTCGTAAGCCATGGCATAGCCATCTCCTGCCA
>Ga0335070_10010428_pt1 | contig 10862 bp, 8 predicted proteins | sample Lox_Sample_13_FD_206722 | JGI IMG/M metagenome (GOLD analysis project Ga0335070, IMG submission 206722) | Soil microbial communities from Loxahatchee National Wildlife Refuge, Florida, United States - Lox_Sample_1.3 | ecosystem: Environmental > Terrestrial > Soil > Wetlands | place: USA: Florida...
TCGTCCTGCCCATCGTCATCGTCGATGCGCAGGCATCGCAGGTTTTCAGCAGCGCCAGGGCCGGGCTCAGTCAACCGCCCAACCGGGCCAAGATCGCTGCGGTGCCCATCGTCAACGGCGACGTCGCCGGCGCACTGCGAACCCTCGACACGGCTCTCAAGCCGGGCGGGCCGCTGGTCCTGCGCCAGGAAACCTTCAGCGACCTGGGCTTCATGTTCAACGGAGGAACACACGCCGGTGTGGGCAGAATCAGCATGGGCGCGAACGCGACGCTCTACGCCGACAAGCGTCTCCAGGTGGCCTGCGCGCCCGAATTCTTCTTTCCCAGCCCGAGCGAAGACAACTTCGCCGGTTCGCAGAGCGCCGCGATCCTGCCGCGGCTGGTTGCGGCGTTCGCCGCTGCAGGTGCGCTGAAGCTGCATGCGGATGCGGGATACAGTTACGACTTCGACCACGACGAGCTGCGCGGTTTTACGTGGGACGCCGGGACATCGATTCCGGGCGAGAAGGTGACCTTTGATCTCGGCTTCGGCGGAACGAAATACAATCAAGGCATCCAGTGGACGCCGCCGGTCGCGCACAATGCACCCATCCAGGTCTTCCCTGCCTCTACGGCGACGGCGCTCGGCGATACGCGGTTGGGCGACAACTTTGTCGATTTCATTGCGGGTGTTAAGGTGCGCATTACGGAGCGCCTGGTGGCGAGCGGCGCGGTGAGCGTGCCGGTGACGGACGAGGGCTTTCAGCCCGCCGCGGTGGGCACACTTGCCCTCGAGTTCTATTTGTAGCGGAAGGGGAGCCGAAGATGGAAACGCGCAATGGTTGGACCATCGAGAGTTCGTCAGTTCTCTCGATACTCATGCTGCTGGCGGTGTGTTGCCTCCCTGCCATTGCCCTCGGCCTCGACACACCGACACCCACTGCGACGCCGACGCCGCGGCCGTGCGTCGGCGACTGCAACAACGACGGGCACGTGACCATCGACGAACTCGTTGCCATGGTCAACATGGCGCTGACTGGTGTCGGCCAGTCGGCATGTGCCTGGGCAGACCGAAGCGCGGACGGTACGATAGATGTCCCCGAGATCATCGACGCCGTCGATGCAGCTTTGTACGGATGCGCGTCGGCACCGCTGCTGACACCGGCTCTCACTCCCTCACCGACGGGCACCCCTCCGGTGTGCGGCAACGGCAACGTTGAGCCACCCGAAACGTGCGATGATGCCAACACCGTGAACAGTGACGGCTGTGAGCATTGTGTCACGCAGCCGGGGTACACGTGCGTGGGCGAACCAAGCCATTGCTACATTATTGTGACGTGCGGGGGACCGAATCCTACCTGTTCAGGGCCACCGAGCGCGCGCGCGAAAACAACCCCGACTCCGCCGCGCGGGAGACGGCGGTAAGGCTGACCTCGAACACCCGTGCGTCTCGAACGTGTGCCGCAGGTACTACCAACCGGCAGAAGCTGCGGCAAGAAAGACCCCCGGTCCCTTGGCCTCGCCGGGCTTCAACCCTGCAAGCGAAGCACTTCGGGACGCAGACCGCATCGATCGATCATCGCGTTGAGTTCGGCCTCGTCGAGCCCTCGCCCGAGGCCCGCGGCCGCGGTCATCGCCGCCTCGAGGGCGTTCGTTCCGAAGGAACGTCCCCCAAAGCGAGGAGTCGTCGTGATCAGGCATTTCGCGCCGCGTTCTCGGAACAACTGCACGTCGGCTTCGGTTGTTGTGTTTGTCACAATCGTGATCCCATCAAGACGCTCCGGGAGCTCCGAGCGGATGTAGTGAAAGTCGCCGGCGACGAGATCTATTCCATGCCAGAGCCGGGGGAAACGTGGCTTGCTGGTCTCTTGCTCCTTGCCGATCGGGTAGATGAAAGAAGCCGGCAGAAGCCCAACGATTGGCATCACGACTCGGGCAGTGCGGGTCAAGGTCCGCAGCCGTCGGACCGGGATCGGTAAGCCAAGCCCGAAGTAGAAATCGGCAAAGAGCACCTCGTCGCATACCTCGGACACCGCTTCCGCGAGACCGTATCGATCGACGCCGGCCGCAACCAGGGCCCGGCGGAACCTTGGTGAGCCCCCCAGGTCCTTTTCGGCCAATCGAAAGGTGCGGCGCTCCAGGGTTTGTTTCAGGACTCCGCCGTCTACGACCGGTGTCTTGGTAACGCCGCGAATCAGTTTCACGCCGGGACGCAGAGGGTATCGGCGGTGCTGCACGCGTACGTAGAGTTCAAACCCACCCAGCCCGAGCGCGTCGACCTTTCCGTCGAGCTCGACGAACAGGCGGTGCGCGCGGGTGAGGTCTCCATCGGTGCCGAAGCGTGACAGTTCGACCACTGCCCCGTCGAACTCCACGCGCGCCGTCTTGTCGCGCTTCGAGGTTCCCAAGCTGACGCTGACCGCTCGCTTCAAGCGCCCTCCTCAGCCCGGCAAGCCTCGAGGGCTTCGAACAACCGTTCGAAGTGTTCGGGTGTGTGGTTGGCAGTGGCGCAGAGCCGGAGTCTCGCCGCTCCGCGTTGCACCGCGGGAAAAGAAACCGCCGAAGTTGCCACGCTGCGGTCCAGCATCCGACGGGACCACGAGTAGGCGCGCCATTCATCTCCCAGCAGCAACGGGACAACCGGACTCATGCTCTTGCCGATGGCGAAGTTGCGCGCGGTCAGGCCATCCCGGAGAAGTGCCGCGTTGGCGTGGAGACGTTCGATGTGTTGCGGCTCGGATTGCAGAACCTCGAGCGCGGCGCGGACGGCCGCCGTGCTCGACGGTGCCAAAGCCGCGCTAAAGATATAGGGCGGGGCCGCATGTTGGAGGTAGCGAACGAGCTTTGCCGAGCCGGCGATGAACCCTCCGGTGGCCGGGATGCCCTTCGATAGCGCCCCCGTGAGAATGTCGATGTCCCGCGGCGAGACGCCTTGCGCCTCCCAGCTGCCGCGGCCGGTCGGTCCGACCGCACCGAGGGCGTGGGACTCGTCCAGCAGGAGAAACGCTTCGAATTCGTTCTTGAGTGCGATCAGATCTTTCAAGGGCGGCTGATCTCCATCCATCGAGAAGACACCGTCCACGATCACCAGGATGCGGCTGACACCGCCGGCACGGGCGGCCGCAAGCTTGCTCCGCAGGGAATCGATGTCGTTATGTTGAAACTTCTCCATCCTGGCGCCCGACAACTTCACCGCCGCCTGCAGGCTTTGGTGGGCAAACTGGTCCAAGATGCAGAGACTCTGGGGTTCGAACAGGGGCCCGACCGCTGCGCAGTTGGCGGTGTAGCCGGACGAGAAAGTGATCGCCGCCTCTTGCCCGACGAATTGCGCCAGCTCTTCTTCCAAGGCGAAGTGCAAATCCAGCGAGCCGGTGAGCATGCGAACGCCGCCCGTCGACGTGCCGTAACGATCGATGGCATCCTTGGATGCCGCGATCACTCGGGGATGCGTTGCCAGCCCCAGATAGCTGTACGATGAAAAGACGAGCACTTCCCGACCATCAAAGGTCGACCATGGCGTGGTGGCTCGGCCAAAGGGGATTTGGAACGTGTAGACTCCCGCCCGGTCCCCGGCTTCCAGCAACTCGAACCACATCCGTGCCTGCTCGATGTCCAGGAGGTTGCTTGTCGTTGGCTTGGCGGTGGCTGCTTCGGTCGCAGACATGAGTTCTCCTTCTGTTGTCGAGAGTGCGCTGCTTGGTGGGGCCGGCATTTGGATCCTCCTAATCAGTCATGTCCGAAGGGAGGGAAAAGCAGCGAAAGCGCGGATGACTGGCGGCCGCGAGCACGTCCCGATCACCGGAGCTGTCACCGTAGGCATAGAGCGTCGTTGCACTTCCGAGATGAGGCCTGAGCCGCCGAAGTTTCTCCGGCCCATAACAGTTGGGGCCCTGCAGGCGACCCGTGTAACGATCTCCTGCGACCTCGAGCTCCGTCGCCAGCACCTGGTTCGCTTCGACGCCCAAGGTTCGCACGACCGGGCGGACGAACACCGCCGGTGAGGCGCTCAAGACAAAGACCCTGTGCCCCAGTTCCTGATGCGCGCGCACACACGCCACAGCGGATCCGCGCAGAAAGTGGGTCACCAACCGGGCGTGCTTCCGGGCGCGACGCTCTACCCGATCCGTACGCGCGCCCTTCAACCATGCCCTCACAACGGCGCTCTTGAAGGCAGAGTTGTCGATGCGCCCGAGAAGCAAGCGTGAACCCCACCAAACCGTTGCAGCCCAGCCACTCGCCCAGCGTGCGAGCGGGGCGCTACGCGCGAGGAAGCCGATGAGCGTGTCAACGACGGTGAGTGTCCCGTCGAAGTCGAAGGCCGCGACCACGTCACGGTTGCGAAGCTGTTGATCCACTCGCTTGCCGAAGCTGCCCGACATGCCGGCGCTACCTGCTCTCCAAGGGCCGCAACACGCAGAGCACCATGAGTTTAGATTTACTCACAACCCGCGCTCGAGGGTGCGCTGCGTGAACATCTCGTCCGCGAGGGCGGTGTTGTACTTGACCTCGGTGAACTCGACGAGCGTATGGCTGCCGTTCTCTTCGTTCTTCATCTCCCAGCGAAACGCCGTCGGAATGCGCCCCACGTCGCGGACGTCGCTGAGCGTCAGGACCTTCTCCAGCTTGTTGCTCTTGTCGTACATCTCAAACTTGAGCAGCACGAGGTCATCGGCGCTGAGCCAGGTGACGATCTTGCCGTAGTCGATGTCTTTGCCGGCCGGGGTGAATTCGATGACGTGGCAGGATTTTCCCGCGAGGTCCTCGTCACGCAGCAGTTTGGTGGCGGCATCGGCTTCGCTCCAATCCGTTATCTCGCTGATGACCGCGAGATCGTCGTAGCTGAAGTCGGTGCCCACGAAGCTTTCGTGCTTTGCCGCGGCGCTGATCTGGCGGACGCGCTTGAGTGCCGGCATGAACAGCCATTGCTCGTCCTTGGCGTGCGGGTCGGTCCATTGTAAGACGCTCACGCCGCGCACCTCGCTCGGGGCTTCGAAGAACACCAACGACCGATTGCGCTCCTCGGGATACTTCTTGAAATGCATGATCAGCTGCCGTTGGCGTGCGCCGCCCAGCCGGTCGACGATCTGCAACGACAGATGCTGTGTCCGGTCGTTCCACGTGCGCGTCGTCTGGTTCAGTTGCCGTATCTGATCGAGGAGCTCGCGAGCCGTGGTCGCGCCTGCGGATGAAGTGGCGACGCAGGTGAGCCCAATCAGAACGATCCATTGCTTGGACATGACTTTTCCTCCTCCCATTGCCGGAAAGATCAGCGCGCCGTAGCCCGCTTCAAGTCGAATTGCTCGGCTGGCCATGCGGGTTCTTGGTGCACCGCGAACAGCCGTGGTCGAAAGGTCATGATCAGCGCGGGGACGATTGTGAGGGTGGCCATGGCGCTGACCGCAGCCATCACCGCGGTGAGCACGCCGAGTTGAGCCCACGCCGAAAATCCGGAGAACGGCAGCACCATGTACCCCAACGAGACCGCCGAGGAGACGAAGAAGATCGCCTTCCCGGACGTGAGCAGGCTCGTGTGCAGGGCCTCTTCGAGGGTGTCGGCACGCGTCAATTCCTCACGCACGCGAAAGAGGAGGTAGATCGCGAAATCGGCACCGATGCTGACTGCCATGGACGTGATCGCCGCCGTCGATAGGCTGAGCGCGGTGCCCGACAAGCCCATCATCCCCAGATTGACGATCACGGCCACCGCCAGCGGCGTGAGCACGATGAGGCCGGCGACGATCGAGCGGAACACCCCGGCCGACAACAAGAAGATGATGATGGTGACCTGGATCATGTTGAGGATCTTTTCGCGGACGATGGACTCGTTCTGTGCGCTGGTGTTGCCGAGCGACCCACCCGCGATCTCGACCGTGACCGGCAAGTCGCTAAAGCGCTGGTCGGCGTAGGCGTCCAGGTCGGCGAAGAGCGCGCGTGTGAGCTTGGCGCGGTCCGTCTTGGCGTAGGCGCGGATCAGGGTCCGGCGATAACCCGCATCGACGATCGAGATGAAATCGTCGGGACCAGACATCGAATACAACAACAGGTATTGCGCGATGAGGTCCTTGTTCGGCGGCACGGCGTAGAAGTCGGGCGCGTCGGCATTGGCGGCGCTGTGCATGCGCTTGACGTAGTCCGCAATCGATACTGCCGCGCCAATCTCGGGCCGCCGCGTGAGAACCCCTTCCAAGTCGCTGATCGCCTGGAGCACGCCGGGCTCTTCAATGTCCCCATCGTGCCGGCCCTCCACCAGAATGCTGAGTGTCGACGTGCCGGCGAGGTGCTGGTTGAACTGGGCGTCGGCCCGCCGCAACTGTGAGCTTTCCGGGAACCAATTCATGAAGCTGTTGTCGACGTAGAGGAGCAATGCGCCTGCAAAGAATCCGGCGACCACGACGAGGGTGCCGGCCAAGACGGCCTTCGGCTGACGCACCACCAACTGCGCAATCCACTCCAACGCCGCCTTCAGGATGCGCCCCTCCTTTTCGCGAGCCACCTCGTTCCCCGCAGGGCTCGGGAGCATGGCACGGCACGCCGGCGTGAACGTCATCTCGACGGTCAACGCGCTGAGGATGCCGAAGGTGAGCAACAACCCCAGCACCCGCACACTGGCGACGCCGAAGGTGGCGAGCGACCCGAAACCGGCCGCGGCAATCAATCCGGCGGTGATCATGATCGGTCCCACCGCCGTGACCGAGCGCACCACCGCCTCCGCACTGTCACCCACGCGAGCGAACTCCTCGTAGTAGCGCTTCAGAATCTGCACTGCGTGCCCGGCGGCCACCGCCAGGATGACCACCGGCGTCACCGCACTCCAGGTATCCATCGGTTGGCGCAGAGCCCCCATGATGCCGAGTGCCCAGACGACGCTGATCAGCGCCGTAGCGAGCGGCAAGAACATCGCTTGCAGGGTGCGAAAGGCCTCGTAGTGGATGAGGGCGATGACAACGACCGCGATCGGGAACAGGATGGCCATGGTCGCGGTATAGTCGTCACCGGCCGCGCCAATGACCGGCCCCCCACCCAGAATGATGTCGGTGTCGGCATCCCGCTCCGGCGCAGCGGCACGTTGCATTTGCGCGACCATTTCCTTGTAGGGGATGTCGTGGAAATCGGCGACGATGGCCGCCGCACTACCGTCCGCGGCGACCAGGGTGCCGCGGTACAGTTTTTCTCCCAACACGGTCTCCCTGAGCTTCTTCATGGCACTGTCGTCGTGCGGCATCTCTTTCAGCAGCGGCTGCACTTCCATCCCATCCGCCGACCCGTGAATCGACTTGACACGCTCGGAGGCAATGCTGAGGACACTGTCGCGGATGACGTCCGGCTGCTGCTCGACGGCGTGGGTGATGCGCGCGATCTTCTGCAGCACCCGCGGCTGGAAGATGTCGCCGTGCTTGGGCAGCACCCCGATTACGACGGTGATGTCTCCGCCGAAGAGGGCCATGATGCGATTGTGCAGCTGCACGTGCGGATGCGCTTGCGGCAACAGATTGCTGTCGCGTAACTCGATGCGCAGGTGGCGCAGTTGCGTCCCCAGCACCACGGTTACTGCCAGCACCGTGAGGACGACCGCGAGTCGGCGGCGTACGATGAACTCCACGTAGCGTTGCATCCCCTCCCTCCTATCGACGCGATGATGCGCAGGACCCGCTGATGGTCATATGCTGTACTCGACCCGAACGAACCCTTCACCATTGCGCCGGTACTGGCCGACGAGCGAGTTGGCGCTGCCGGAGATGAACAGGTACCCGACCTGTGTGGCCACGTGATCCGTCAGGGCGTAGCGCAACGTCGGGCGCAGCAGCGTGTAGCCGCTCTCGATGCCCTGCACGGCGACGAGCTGCGCTTGCAGCCGTTCCGACAAGAAGCTCTTGCGCAGATTGGCGAGCAGGCGCGTGTCGACGTTCCTGATCAGCAGGTCGACGTCGTTGTGCAGGACATCGGTTTGATTGACCTGCAGCAGCAGCATGTACCCGTCGTAGACGTAATCAGCCCCGAGGCCCCATTCCATGGCCGAGCGGACTGCGTAGCTCGGCGGGAGCGCCACTGGCGCCTGTCCGGCACCCCGCGCCAACGCCGCCAACGCATAGACGACCTCCGCGGCGATCGGTCGCGGATCCGTGACGAGCCCGCGCAGGTCGCGAGGAAGGGGGCGGCCGCTGACAAATGCCGCCTCGCCACGCACGGTAAACGACCCAAGGGCATAGGCGAAGTCGCTTCCCCAGGAGTCGATATGGTGAAACTTCGGCGACAGTACGGTGTCGGCGGACAGATCCTTGACGTGCAGCGGATTGCCCGGGTCGGGATCGGGCTGCCCGAAGACGGTCGCCGTCAGGTTGAACGCCGGTTGCACGTCGAAGCCGTGGAAGTAGTACAACGCCAGGTCGATGTCGCGCACCAACGCCGAGTAGCGCAGCCCGATTTCACTGTTCGACATGCGCCACGCCGGCAGCAAGCCGTTGTTGACCTGGTAGTTGAGGGGCACGTTGAAGGCTGGGTTGGGAGAGCCGTCTGGCAGCGTGATGATACCGGCGGGCACCGGGAAATTGGTGATCGGGATGGCCGCGGGCGGAAACCACCGCTCCGTATTGCACAGTGACGTGTTCCCCTGCACCGTGCACTCGGCGAGGGGAAAGCGATACGGCAGGTAGCGCGGTACCCAGACGGCGGTGAGACGACTCTCCGCCGGAACCGCCGGGGCATCAGGCAGATAGTAGGACGCCTGCAGCGCCGGGACGCCCAGCTTGAGTTCATCTTCGTCGTCCAGGAACGGGTCGAAGTACGTGGCCGGATTGATCAGATCGTTTGGCTGCGTGCGGTCGAGTTTTCCCCACGCCACCTTTTGTTTGCCGATGCGGAGGTCGACCGACGGCAGCAACACGTCGAAGTAGGCCTCCTGGAAGTCTACCGACGGCGACATATCTTGGAAGACAGCATCCCACGCGTAGACCCCCGCACGGTCAGCTTTCATGGTCGGCCCGCCGTTCGCACCGAGCGTGGTGGAATCAAACCGCAGCCAATCGGCGAAGGACACGGCGGTGTGCACGCGCAGTTGTTCCAGCGTGCGCTCGTGCTGGGTGGAGCGATTCTCTTCGATGACTTCGCGGACACTCAACGTCCCTTCGAGAACGACGCGTCGCCCGGCAACGGTCGTTTCGGCTGGCCATGCGGCTCCGACGGCACAGAGCTGAGCTGCGATGGCAACCGCAACTACGACGCTGCCGATCTCCGGTCCCGGTCGCGCAAGTGCTGTGAAGATCGACGGCACGGTTGTGAATTCCGCCATGCCTTACTCTTCCCAAAACATCGGCCGCTGTGGATCCGGGGTGTAGCTGCAGAAGTACCCGCGCCGTAACGTGACCATCAGATGGCCTGCCAACACCGGATGCGCGGCGCGGATCTTTTCCAACGCGCTCTTGAGGCCCTTGGTAACCGTGAGCCGGGCGCGCTCGACCTCCGGACCGACGCGTTCCCTGGCAGCAGCGCTGCGTCGCAGACGTTGGACGAGATCGATTTCACGGGCCAAGAGCTGGGCCCGCATGTTGTCGCGAGCCAACCGTGCGCGCTCGAGCTCTTCGCGCAGATCACGCAGGCGACTGCGGCAGACAGCTGCCTGCGATGCGGTCGTGGGGGTGCGCTGCGTGGCCGCCACGGTCGGCGGTGTGCCCACGAGTGCCTGCACGGCTATTTTCTTTCCCGGCTGACGAAGCAGTTGGGCCAAGTATTGCAAGCCACGGGTGTCTCGCAGGCGACACACTGTCCCACCGTAGGCAATCGTCCAGTACTCGCCCTCTTTGCGGAAGACGCTGCCTGCCACCTCGGCGAGCGCGTCGGATGAGACCACTTGCTGATTCACTACCGACTGATGTGTGAAAAATCCGGGGACAGTTGTGAAAAGGGGGAAAACTGTCGGGGCTTCAACGGCAGAACGCCGTCATTCCTGCCAGCAGATGGGATGGCGTGGGTCAGGGGTGTAGCTGCAGAAGTATCCAGTCCGGACTGTTGCGCTGAGATGACGGCCGAGGCTTGGGTCGGCCGCGGAGATCTTGTCGATGGCGCTCTTGATGCCTTTGGTGACGGTCATCCGCGCCCGTTCGGCGTGCGAGTTGGCGCGCCGGCCGCGTGCCGCACTCGCTAGCTGACTCGTGAGCGCGGCAATTTCATCGCGCACTATTGGCGTGCGGCCGAGGTCATTGATTGCCTCCGCCTCCGCCAACTCCTCGCGCAGCTCGGCGAGTCGCTGTTGGTATTGCTGCGTGGCGTGCCGGTCGAGCAGCGGACCGGCGTCGCCGAGGTGGGCGACAATCCGTTCGTTGTGCCGGCCTTCGCGGTGGTGGCGGGTGCTGTCGGCGTGGTTACGGGCTGCGCCGATCAGCTCAGTCGCATGGAACTCGCGCCCCGGATGCCACAGGAGCTGGCCGAGATACCGCAGGCCCTTGCTGTCCTTCAACCGGCAGGTCGTGCTGTCGAACGACACCGTCCAATAGTCGCCGTCGCGCCGAAACTGGCATCCCCCCACTGGTGCAGGATCGACCACGCGCGGCGGTGTGTCCGTGGCGACGGCAGCCTGCAGGGCGAGACTCTTCTCCACAAGCGCCCGCATCCCGAGAGCGCGGGCCGTGGCGACGGCGGAGTCGAGGAGTGCCAGGGCCCGCGCACGATCCGTCGGCGCGTCCCGCGCGATCAGCATGCGCGCGTAGTCATGCTGCGTGCGTGCGATCAGCGGTGGCGACCGCAGCTCGGCGTGCATTGCCAGGGCGTCATCGAAGTGTTGCTCGGCTTCGGGCCATCGGCGCAGCGTCGTTGCCAGGAGCCCCAGGTAGCGCGAGCCGGAACCGAAGCAGACGTTGGCCATACCCGCCAGGATATTCCGCCGGGCAAA
>Ga0335070_10010430_pt1 | contig 10862 bp, 6 predicted proteins | sample Lox_Sample_13_FD_206722 | JGI IMG/M metagenome (GOLD analysis project Ga0335070, IMG submission 206722) | Soil microbial communities from Loxahatchee National Wildlife Refuge, Florida, United States - Lox_Sample_1.3 | ecosystem: Environmental > Terrestrial > Soil > Wetlands | place: USA: Florida...
CGGCACCCGTTCCACCTCGCCAAGGCGCTCGGCACCGCGGCGGTGATGACGAACTATCGGGTCTCCCTCGGCATGGGCCTCGGCTGGATGCGCGACGAGTTCGCGCTCCTCGGCGAGGACTTCGACAGCCGCGCCGCGCGCGCCGAGGAGATGATCGAGGTGATGCGCAAGCTCTGGAGCGGCGCGATGGTCGAGCACCGCGGGCGCTTCTACGACTTCGGCCCGCTCAACATGCGGCCTCCCGTCGAGGGGCGGATCCCGATCATCGTGGGCGGCACCACCGAAGCGGCCTATCGCCGCGTCGGCCGCGTTGCCGACGGCTGGATCCCTCACGCGCTGACGCTCGCCGAGGCGCAGGCCGCGCTGGCGCGCATCCACCACTGGCGCCGCGAGCACGGCCGCGCGGACGCTCCGCTCACGGCGGTCGTGCCGCTGAAGGACGTCTTCACGCTCGACGGCTATCGCCGCGCCGAGGACGCGGGGATCACCCACGTGCTGACGGCGCCGTGGCTCTTCTACGGCGGCTCGCACCGGGTGCTGGCCGACAAGAAGAACGGCCTGCGCCGCTTCGCGGACGACGTGATCGCGAAGCTGCGCTGACGCGCGTCAGCGATCCCGCTGCGGCCCCTGCGGCTGCGAGTGCCTCTGCTGCTGAGGCTGGTGCTGCGATTGCGGCGGACCGCCGCGCGACCCGTGCTGCTGCATGGGCTGGGCGCCGCGCTGCGGCGCCGCATCCGGCATGCGCTGCGCCGGAGGCTCCGCGCCGCGCGACATCGCGCCGTGTCGCTCGCGATAGACGCGGTTCGCGGGCTCGCCCGGCAGCTCGCGCGCGCCGCCCGGAGCGCCCATCTGCGGCTCGGCGCCGCGTCGGCCTCGACCTTCGCCGCGACCCGGCGGCTGCATCTGCGGTTCGTGCGGGACCGGCGGCGGAGCGGGGGCCCCGGCGCGCGGCGCGGCCTGCTCGTGTTCGGGAGCCGTCCGCGGAGGCGCCGGCGCCTCGTGCGCGCTTCCGCGGCCGGGCTCGGGCGCCTGGGGCATCCCGCCGGCGGGCATCTCCGCGCGGCTGGCCTCGCGCCGGAAGCGCGGCGGGGGCGGCGGCATCTGGCGCTCCGCCGCGCCGTCGCGGCCGAAGGGTGGGCGCTTCGACGCCTCGATGTGTCGGCTCGCGCCTTCGCCCGGCGACCCCACCACGCGCGCGGGCGGCGTCGCCTCGGGCGCCACGGCGACCTCGGGCTTCTTGCCCTTTGCGCGCGGCGCCTCGAGCTCGGGGGCGCGATCGAGCCGCGGCTCGCGGGTCGCAATGACCCGCCGCTGCCAGACGTCGTTCGGCGGGCGCCTGGCGGGGCCGTGGGCGGCGACGAGGCTCGAGCGGTCCGGCTTCGCGTCCAGATCGCCGCGCAGGGGCTTCCAGCCGTCCGGCTTCCCGCGCGTGAAGTGCGCCTCCTCGTGATCGCCGCGCCCGAAGTGCTTGCGGTCGACCGCGACGATGGCGTCGTGCACGTGGGCGTTCTGGTAGACGTTGATCTCGTGGACGTTCACGACCGTGTTGTGTTGCACGATGACGTTGTTCACGTAGCGCGGGCCGCCCCAGCCCGCCCAATGGGCGTGCTCGCGGAAGTGCGGCGGGCCCCACCACGGCACGAGCGGCTCGCCCCAGCCGAGCGCCACCCAGCCGACGCGGGGCGTCCCGAAGGTGACGCCGATCGAGAGGCCGCCGCCGCCGTAGAAGGCGACGAGCGCCGGCGCGTAGTAGGCGTGGCTCACCAGCGGACCGGGGCACCAGCCCCAGAATCCGGAGACGTTGACCCAGCGGCCGTAGTGGTACGGCGCCCAGCCCCAGGGCGCGGTGTCCACCCAGGTCCACGCGTAGAAGGGATCGTACATCCAGGTTCCGGCGCTGTACGGCGCCCAGCCGGCGGGGACGCCGCGCGGCACCCACATCGCGCCGTACGTGGGAACCACGCGCCAGTCGCCGTACTGGTCGAGGTCGTCGACACCGTAGACGCCGGACGGGACGTAGCGGGCGCTGACCGCGTCGAGCTGCTCGTCCGTGCGTTGGTAGTTCCAGCGGTCCCACGCGTCGAGCTCGGGCGCCGCGTACGTCTCGACCTGCGGCGTCTCGCCTCCGCGCACCACGACCTGCTCGCTGGAAGCGATCAGCACGGGCTCGCCGGAGCTCGGCGTCAGCGAGGCGCGTCCGCCGCGCCGGGTCGTGAAGGTGGTGGTGTCGGCCTCGACCTCGACGAGGTAGTAGCCGCTGCGCTCGATCTGGAAGGCCGCGTTCGGCGTGTCCACCTCGATCGTCTGACCCGCGGTGACGCTGCGCAGATCCAGCGAGACGTGGCCGTCCGTCACGCGGATCTGGAGGAAATCGGGCTCGAGGCTGGTGAAGCCGAGCTGGGTGCTCTCGGCGGCGCGCACGAAGGCGCGAGAGCCGATCTGGACCTCGAGGTTCGCGCCCTCGGCGCTGTAGAGCTGGTCGCCTGCGGCGAGCGGTGTGTTGACGCGCGCCGGCGCCCAGTCCTGCGCGCCGGGCCGCCAGAAGGACACGTCGCCATCCATGAAGGACAGGCGCGGCGGCGTCCGCTCGAAGCCGGCGGCGTCTTCGTCGACCGCCCGCACGGCGGTTCCGGACATGAGCAGGACGGCGCACAGCGCCGCCCGAAGGAGCGCAGAGCGCTTCAGCACGGACATCTCCTCTTCGACCCCCCGACGGCCATTTTGGACGCCTCATCGGCCGAAGTGATGCAGGAGTACACCCCGTGGGGGGCGGGTGCTCAGTGCCGGTCCATCCACGAGGTCATCCCTGCCATCAGGGCCACCCCCAGGATGAAGGGCGCCGTGTAGATCCAGTTGCCGCGGTGCCGGGGAGCGTGGAGCTCGGGGATCAGGTCGGATGCCGCGATGTAGACGAACATGCCCGCCGTGGCGGTCAGGAACCAGGCCAGGTGCCCCTCGACGCTCTCGCGAAAGCCGAAGCACAGCAGGGCGCCGACGAGAGCCGTCAGGCCGGAGAGGAAGTTCATGAACAGCGCCTGGCGCGGCGTGAGTCGCCCGCGGACCAGGATCCCGTAGTCGGCGATCTCCTGCGGGATCTCGTGGGCGATCACCGCGAAGGTAGTGGTCACGCCGAGCGCCGGGCTCGCCAGGAAGCTCGCCGCGATCACCACGCCGTCGACGAAGTTGTGGACCGCATCGCCGATCAGGATCATGTAGCGCGACGCGACGGCGCGGCTCTCCTCGTGCACGTGGAAGCCGTGCAGGAAGCGCTCGAGGAAGAAGAAGCCGATCATCGCCGCGAGCGCCGCGCTGAAGATGTTGCCGCCGCCGCCGGCGCGCGCGACGGCTTCGGGCAGGAGCTCGAGGAAGACCGTCGCCAGCAGCACGCCCGCCGCGAAGCTGAGCAGCAGCATCTCGCGGCGCTCGTCCCAGCGCCCGGAGAAGGCGATCACGATGCCCGCGAACGAGACGAGGCTCACGGCGAACGTCGCGAGCAGGGCCTGGACGAGAGGGGACATGATCGACTCGCGCGGGGGGGCCGGGGAGAGTGCAGGCACTCGCGGCGCCGAGTCAACCTCGTGAGGCAGCTCCTCGATGCGCTGGGCTTCGGCAACTTCGTGGTGGCCGGCGCCGCGGCCGCGCTCGCAGCCGCGGCCAGCCGGGCCATGGCGCTGCGGCCGGACCCGCGCATCGCGGTCCTCGCCGCGGCGGGGACGCTCACGATCTACGGGCTGGACCGCCTGCGCGACGCGGAGCGCGACCGCCGGACCTCGCCGCTGCGCACGGCCTTCGTCGAGCGACACCGACGTGCGTTCGCGGCGCTCACCGCGGCGGCCGCGGCCGTCGCGGTCGGCGCGGGATGGCTCGCCGGTCCGCGCACGATCGCCGTGGCGGCGGGCGTCGCGGCGCTCGGGCTCGCGCACCGGCGCATCAAGCACATCCTGGTCGCGAAGCCGATCTACCTCGTGCTCGCGTGGACCGCCGTGGCCGTCGCGCTGCCCTGGGCCCGCGACGGTGCGGCCCGCGAGGTGGCCCGGGTGACCGGGGTGATCGCGCTCTCGGTGTGGGCCAACGTGATCCTCTCGAACCTGAAGGACGCCGAAGGCGCGGCCGCGTACTACGGCGCGCGCCGGGCGCGGCGCGTGGCGCTGGCCGCCTGTGCAGCGGCGCTGGCGCTCGCGCTCGCCGGGCCGGGCGAGGTCCGGCGGTTCGCCGGGCTGCCCGTGCTGATGGCGCTCGCGGTGCTGGGCTTCCGGCCGAGCGAGCGCTACGCCGCCTGGGTCGTCGACGGGGCGCTGCTGCTCGGCGCGGGAATCGCGCTGGTCCTGCCCCAGGCATAGAATGGCCGGACACCCGGTCGTGGAGACGCCATGCCCTACGCCCACCGCCGCATGCACGACGCCGACGCCCACGTCATGGAGACCGCCGACATGCTGCGCGAGTGCGCGGATCCCGCGGTGCGTGCGCGCCTCCCGCGGAGCTTCGTCGCGGCGCTGAAGCCCGGTGAGACGGACCGCCTGATGGCGTCCTTTCGCGCGAAGCACGCCGACCCCGCCTACCGAGCGCAGGACGCCGAGCAGATCCTGCTGCGCAAGAACTGGGCGGCCACCGGCTCCTTCCTGAAGGAGGACCGCCCGCTCGCGCTCGACCTGCTCGGATTCGAGAGCCAGCTCGTCTTCAACACGTTCGTGAACCAGGCGCTGCTGAAGGCCGAGCGCGGCAACGACGTCGACTTTGCCTACGGCTTCGCGCGCGCCCACAACCGCGCGATGCTCGAGTTCTGCGCGATCGACCGGAGGCTGCTCGCGACCTCCTACGTGCCGCTGCGCGACTTCGCGCGCGCTCGGGCGATGGCGGGCGAGGCGATCGCGGCGGGCGCCAAGGCTCTGCTCGTGCCGTCGGGCTGCCCGCGCGGTCATGCGCCGAGCCACCCGGGCCTGTTCCCCGTCTGGGCGCAGGCCGTCGAGGCGGGCATCCCGGTGGTGTTCCACGTCGGCGGAGGGATCCGCGCGGCGGACGACCGGCTGCTCGATCCCGACTACTTCGCGAACGGGGGACCTCCCGTCCCCGACTTCCACGGTGGCGACGAGAACTTCCGCTCGGTCGACTACATGGCCATCCCCACGGCGCCCATGCAGACGCTCGCGACGCTGATCTTCGACGGCGTGCTCGACCGCTTCCCGAACCTGCGCCTCGGCGTGATCGAGCAGGGCGCGTCGTGGATGCCCTCGTGGATGCGTTTCATGGAGTCCGCCTTCGAGGCCTTCCGCAAGGGAGAGGAGCGGCTCCAGAAGCTGGCGCTGCGGCCCAGCGAGTACGTGCGCCGCCAGGTGCGCGCCACGCCGTATCCCGCCGAGGACGTGGGCTGGATCGTCGCGCAGGCGGGCGACGAGGTCTGCCTGTTCTCGTCCGACTACCCGCACGTCGAGGGAGGCCGCAATCCGATCAAGCGCTTCGAAGAGAGCATGCAATCGCTCTCCGAGGCGCAGAAGCAGCGCTTCTACTTCGACAACTTCGTCGACCTGATGGGGCGCGCCCTCGCTGCCTGAAGAGCGAGGTCCGGCTTCAGGCCTTCACGATCACCGACGAGCCGTGGCCGAAGAGGCCCTGGTTCGCGGTGACACCCGCGCGTGCACCCTGCACCTGGCGCGCCCCGGCCTGGCCGCGGATCTGCCAGGTCAGCTCGCAGACCTGCGCGATCGCCTGAGCCGGGATCGCTTCGCCGAAGCAGGCGAGGCCGCCGGACGGATTCACCGGGATGCGGCCGCCGACCGCGGTGTCGCCGCTGCGCAGCAGCCGCTCGGCCTCGCCGGGCTTGCACAGGCCGATGTTCTCGTACCAGTCGAGCTCGAGGGCCGTCGACAGGTCGTAGACCTCGGCGAGGTGCATGTCCTCGGGGCCGAGGCCGGCCTCCTCGTAGGCCTGCCGGGCGATCGAGTCCTTGAAGCCGACGTCGGGCACGCGCGACGCGACCGCCGAGTCGGTCGAGAAGTTCGGCATCTCGATGACCGTCTGCGGGAAGCGCGGCGTGACCGTCGAGACCGCTGCGATCTTCACCGGCTTCGCCGTGCGCCTGCGCGCGAACTCGAGGCTCGAGAGCACGAGCGCGGCGCCGCCGTCACTGGTCGCGCAGATGTCGAGCAGGCGCAGGGGATCCGAGACCACCGGCGACTTCATCACCTCTTCGAGGGTCACGGCCTTGCGATAGCGCGCGTTCGGATTCGAGAGCCCGTGGCGGCTGTTCTTCACCTTGATCTGCGCGAAGTCCTCGCGAGTCGCGCCGAAGGCCTCCATGCGCCGGCGCGCGTAGAGGCCGAAGTAGATCGGGTTCGTCGCGCCGAGCAGGCGGAAGCGCAGCCAGTCCGGGTCGGCGCCGCGCTCGCCCTTCTGCGGCGCGAAGAAACCCTTCGGCGTGGTGTCGGCGCCGACCACGAGCGCCACGTCGCACAGTCCCGCGAGGATCTGCGCGCGCGCCACGCCGATCGCCTGCGCGCCCGAGGCGCAGGCGCCGTAGGTGCTCGTCACCTGCGCGCCGGACCAGCCGAGCGCCTGCGCGAAGGTCGCGGCCGCGACGTAGCCCGGGTAGCCGTTGCGGATCGTGTCGGCGCCGGCGACGAACTGGACCTCTTTCCACTCGAGGCCCGCGTCCGCGAGCGCCGCGCGCGCCGCCGCCACGCCGTACTCGACGAAGTTGCGCCCCCACTTGCCCCAGGGATGCATGCCGACGCCGAGGATCGCGACTTCCTTCGCCATGTTATGCGGGCCTCCACTTCCAGACGAGATATTCGGCGTCGGCATCCTCGTAGAGCTTCCCGAGCGCGAGCTCCATCTCCATGCCGGCCTCGAGCTGCTCGACCGATGCGCCTTCGACCTGGCCGAGCACCACCATTTTCTCTGCCTCGAGCTCGACGGCAGCCACGGCGTACGGCACGAACGGGTCCGGCGAGACGTACGGCTCGGGCGGCTGGTAGCAGTTGTTGGTGAACGACCAGAGGCGGCCGCGCGGCGAGAGCTCCGTCTCCGCGAGCTCCGTGCCGGCGCAGCCCGGGTTGCGGCAGAAGGTCGTCTCCTTCGGGAAGTAGACCGTGCCGCACCTCGCGCAGCGCGTGCCGAGCAGGCGCGGGCGCGCGGGGTCCATCGTGAACCAGCCCTCGATGGCGGGCTTGCGGGGCTTGGGGGGCATGGGGCCTCCGGGAACGGAAGAACACACGTTAGCAGGCGGGTCGCCCGACGAACGCCTCGATCGGCGCCGCTCGTCCCGCGTTCGTCAATCCAGGTCGGCCGGGAGGCCGAGAACGCAGCTCCACGCTGGCCGTGGCGGTGGACCCTGCGCGGCGCCGCAAACATCGATTCGCGTGGTACGGCGCTCGCAGTCGCGCCGCGTGTGCGAGCCTACGCGCGCCGACGGCACGGTCACTGAGACGACGGGCGAGCAGGTGCGATCGCTCCCGGGGCAGTCTCGGCGACAGCATCCAGGCCTGGCAGGACGCTGAAGCGATCGCGGGTCGCATTGCACGTCAGGTAGTGCGGCAGCATTGTCGCTCTCCCCGCCGGAGACCTCCACGATGCGGCGCTTGAGGTGCGATCGCGAAGAGCTTGCCGAAGACGCGCCCGAGGGCGATGTGCTCGTCGGGCGTCAGAGCGCGACGAACGCGAACGCGCTCAGCGTTCTCGGGCTCGGCGCGCCCGAGCTCCAAGGGCCGCCAGCAGGCCCGCCAGCAGTGCGACCGCGGGAGCCGGCAGCAGCGGGACCGCGGGCGGAGGCGTCGAGTCAGCCTCGAGCGGGTTGCTGCCCGCGGCGAGCTCGACGGCGTCGGTGAAGCCGTCGCCGTCCGTGTCGGCGAGAACAGGGCTCGTGCCGATCTGGGTGGTCTCGTCGCTGTCGCTGAGCCCGTCTCCATCGGTATCGAGAACCAGGCTCGTCGGGTAGCCGGGCAGCGCCGGCCCGAAGGAGCGCGCCGGCCGCTCCGACGCGCGCGAGAGTCCGAGGGCGAGATGGTGCCCTTCCAGACCGCCGTCGAACGCCACCCCCGTATCGGCCTCGTCGAAGTGCCACACGGCAGCGAGCCCGGGCGTCGAGGGCGACACCCGCGTGCTCATGTTCGCGGCGATCTGTGCGTCGCTGCGCACCACGCGCCACACGCGCACCTCATCGATCACGCCGTGGAACCACTGGTCGCTGGAGCTGGCATCGTTGAGCTGGCGGCCGCCGATGCGCAGGTCGTCCTGGGACGCGTGCACGGGGTAGTCGCCGATCGGACCGCTGGCGGCGGCGGAGTAGATCTCCACGCCGTTCACGTAGGCCTTCACGAGACCGGCGCCCGCGTCGTACGTCAGGGCCACGTGCGACCACGTGTGCAGGGGCAGCATGGCGCCCGTCGAGACGGTGCTCCAGCCGGGCGTCGTGTTCGCGAGCGAGAAGCCGAGCGTACCGTCTGCGAGGCGCGTCATCGCGTACTCGCCCTCCTTGTTGACGATCACGCCGCCGAGTGCCGCGCCGACGCCGCGCGGGAACACCCACGCCTCGAGCGTCAGGGTGTCGTCCATCTCGAGCGCCGCGAGCGAGCCGGGCTCCGTGATCCCCAGCTCGTCGTCCACGCCGTCGAAGTAGAGGCCGCCGCCGTGGCGGGTCTCGGCGCGAAGCCCCGCGCGCCGGAGCGGCGCGCTGCTCGCGCCGAGCGAGTCGATCGCGATGTGCGCGCCTGGCGCTCGCGTCGAGGAGCGCCGGCCCCGATCCCTCGTCGAAGCTCCACCAGGCCACGAGGCCGGGCTCGCCGCCGGAAAGGCCGTCGTCGAGGCCCGCGACGACCTCGGCCTGGGACAGCGCGCGGCTCCACACGCGCACCTCGTCGATGCGTCCGTCGAACGCGTCGCTGCTCGGCGTGTGCTGGCGGCTCCCGATCCAGAACTGGTTCTCGCTCGCATCGACATCGCCGATCGCACCGGAGGCCGTCTGCGAGTGCACGAGCACGCCGTTGGCGTAGGTGAGCGCCTGCAATGCGGCGGGGTCGTAGACGAACGCGATGTGCGTCCACTGGTGGATCGGCGGAGTGAAGCCCGTCGACTGGAAGGCCCAGCCCGGAGAGGCGTTGTCGATCGCCCAGGAGAGGACGCCCCCGGAGAGCCCGAGCTCGTACTCGCCCTCCTTGTTGAGGAACATCTCGCTCTGGCCGGCGCGCTCGGGGCGCAGCCACAGCTCCAGGCTGAACGCCCCGGTCATGGTCAGCGCCGCGAGCTTGGCCGGGTCGGTCACGCCGACCCGGTCGTCCACCCCGTCGAAATCGAGCGAGCCCGGCGGGGTCGGGGGCGCGGGCACCGCCGGCAGCTTCGACGGATCCGCCAGCAACGCCTCCCGGAACAGACACGCCGCGTTGTGCGGGCAGTCCTGCGAGCCTCGGTCGTCGAAGTCGAGCTGGTCGCCGGGGTAGAAGTCGAACTCGTCGATCCCGAGCGAGCTCTGGATGGGCACGCTGGTGTCGCCGATCACCGTCGAGTGATCGACGCCGCCGAAGATGAAGGAGCAGGCCTCGCTGTCGCCCTCGAGCGTGGTGAGCGTATGGATCTGGTCGGGCTCGGGCGGACAGGTGGGCGGCGTCGGATCGTCCGCGCACACGGGGTTCGGCTCGAGGCCGTCGCCCGCCACCGCCGTCCACTCGATCTGCGGGAAGTCGCCGTTGTCGATGCGCAGTGAGCTCCCCGCCAGCCAGTTGTCCCAACCGCGCAGCCAGCGCCCCACGGCGCAGTCGAAGTTGCCCTCCGCGAAACCCGCGCAGAGCCACGGCGCGTAGAGCTGCGGATCCTGCTCCTTGGCATAGTAGGGGTGCGCCAGCGAGATCACGCGCGTGATCTTCTTGCCCTCGAAGCGCAGCTCGTCGTAGTAGCGGTGCAACATTTCGCGGGCCACGAAGCCGCCCTGGCTGTGGGGCACCAGGGTGATCTCGCCGACCGTCGGGACCTGCTCGATCGCCTGGGCGAGCGCCGCGGCCACCGCCGGCACGCTGAGCGAAGTCGCCTCGATGGAGACGAGCGGGCGCGCGCGGTCGAACTCGCAGTCGCCCGCGGCGACGCAGGCATCCGGACCGGCGCCCGTCTCGTCCTGCGCGACCGGCAGCACGCGCACCGTGCGGATGGTGGGCGGGTTCGGCGGCGCATAGGGGCCGCCGTGCGCGTACTCGACGCAGTAGTTCAAGTGGTTGCGCGCGTAGAGCGTGCCCTCGTCGAGCACATCGCTGCGCCCGCCGCCGCAATCCGCACCGCGGCCGTGGATCACGAAGACCGTGCCGCGCAGGTGCGAGGGCGCCTCGGCGGCCGGCCATGCCTCGCGGCTCGCGCCCGCGAAGGACTCCGGCAGGCCGTCCGTGCAGATGCCCGCCGCATTCAGGATCGCGACCGAGCTCGGCAGCGGAATACTGATGGTGATCGTCGGCCCGAAGGGCGGGATGAAGAACGACTCGTTCACGTCGGGGGGGTCGGGGGGCAGATAGCTCGGGCAGTTCGAGATCGAGCCGTGCAGAGAGGACGTGCTGGCGTTCTCGAGACCTCCGCTGCAACGAGGCGTGGTGGTGCAGCCGAGCCCGCCATCGCTGCCGCACGCGTAGCAGACGCTGCTGACGGTGTCGTCTGAAATCGGCGCGGGACAATCCACCGTCGCCGGCAGCGACGAGGTCTGGGCGTTGGTGATCGATGCGAAGCCGGCGTCGCAGGGGTCGGCACCGGTGCACCCCACCTGCCCTTCCTTCCCGCAGTCGACGGAGGCGACGCCGCAGAAGGTGCGCGTGCGCGCCGGCGCCGCATCCGCGGCGAGGAGCACGGCGAGTGCCAGGGCTGCCGCGCGCAGCCGGCGCCGGCTCGAGCGACACGAA
>Ga0335070_10010431_pt1 | contig 10862 bp, 9 predicted proteins | sample Lox_Sample_13_FD_206722 | JGI IMG/M metagenome (GOLD analysis project Ga0335070, IMG submission 206722) | Soil microbial communities from Loxahatchee National Wildlife Refuge, Florida, United States - Lox_Sample_1.3 | ecosystem: Environmental > Terrestrial > Soil > Wetlands | place: USA: Florida...
AGGCGGACGCCGCGTGGCCGTACTCGCCCAGCGCCTGCCGCTGAAGTCCCACAAGTATGTGACGTGGATCAACGCTGGGCGCCGTCCGGAGCAGTACGGACACGACCTCTACGCGAACCTGCGCACGCTCGACAAGGCAGGATGCCAGCAGATCCTGGTGCAGGATGTGCCCGAAGGCGAGAAGTGGGACGCGATCCGCGATCGCCTCGTGCGCGCCGCCTCCAGTGTCAGCGAGAGCGACGACACCGGCGCCATGGCTGTTCTGCCCTAGTTCATCGGCGGAATCCGCTTCGCAAATTCCGCGGACATCGGGCTCGTCCGCCCTGAAAAAAGTGGTTGTTGCAGGCTACGTCTGCGGCGGTTTTTGCCGGCTACTCCCGCTGCACTACGTATTCACTCCGCTGAAACGGTTCGGCCTTGCGCCCAGGTGCGCAGGGCGGCGACCTTCTCGGCCATCACCACGGACAGCGGGCGCGTCGACTGCATCTCACGGGCGATCGAAGCAGCGGTGACCGGCTGGCCGCTGGCGTGCGCGCTGTAGAGCGCCGCCACGATGGCCTGTTCGAGTTCAGCGCCGGAGAAGCCGTCACTGCGACGCGCCAGCGCCAGGGCTTCCTGCGGTGTGAGCGCGATCGAGCGCTTGCGGGCATGGATGGCCAGAATGGCGGCGCGCGCGGTCTCATCCGGCAGATCCACGAAGAAGATCTCGTCCAGGCGGCCCTTGCGGATCAGCTCCGGCGGCAACGAGGTGACATCGTTGGCCGTTGCCATGACGAATATCCGCGCGCGCTGTTCGGCCAGCCAGGTCAGGAACGTGCCCAGTACGCGCCGCGAGGTGCCGCTGTCACCCTCGCCGTCGGCAAGGGCTTTCTCGATTTCGTCGATCCACAACACGCACGGTGCCAGCGCTTCGGCCGCCTGCAGCGACTCGCGCAGGTTCTTCTCGGACTCGCCGTGCCACTTGCTGTACAGCGCGCCGAAATCCAGCCGCACGAGCGGCACGCCGAAGACTCCCGCGGCGCCGCGCGCCGCCAGGCTCTTGCCGCAGCCCTGCACGCCCAGCAGCAGCACCCCCTTGGGCGGGTCGAGCTCCGGCGCGCTGCCGTCGAAGGCGGGTTTGCGGTTCACCAGCCACTGCCGCAGGTTGTGCATCCCGCCGACGTCGGAGAACTTCGCGGTGTCGGGCTCGTAGGTCAGCGTGCCGCCGCGGTTCAGGAGTTGGTATTTGGCGGCCAGCACCGTCTGCAGGTCCGACAGGGTGAGCGCGCCGTCGTCGAAGATCGCCTGCCGCACGAGCCGTTCGCAGTCCTGGGCCGTCAGTCCATGCAGGTTGTCCACGAGCTTGGCGAGCGCCTCCGGCTCGATCCGGGCGGTGCGGCCCGGATTGGCAGCGGCCCATTCGGCGGCCACGCGAGTGACGATCATCTGTCTCTCGTTGACCGAAGGCAGCGCGAGTTGCATGCGCGCCGCGAAGCTCTCCAGCTCCTGCGGCAGGGTGACCTCGTAGCTCATCAGCACGAGGGTGCGCTCGACCTGGCCGTACCCCTGCGCGATGTCCTTGAGCAGCCGCACGTTCACCGGGTCGCTCAGGTAGGGATGGAAGTCCATCAGCACGTAGATCCCGGCCATGGGGGTGGCCTTCAGGTGCTTCAGGAGCTGCACGGGGTCGGCGAGCATCCGCTGCGGGCCGCCCATGTCGAAATCCATCCGCTGCAGTCCCTCCGTCACGGTCCACTGGAATACACCCCAGCCGCGGCCGTGACGGACCTTGAGGCTGGCGTCGCGCACCAGTGTGAGAACGCGCGCTTCCTCGCGCGACTCAATGATGATGAGGGCGAGCCGCGAGGTCAGCAGCATTTCCAGCTCGCGCCGCGGATCCTGCGGGACCGGTGGGGTACTCATGCCGGCCAGAATGTAGCAGAACCGGACACAGTCCCTTGTCACGCCGTCACGTTTTTCTAACAATGAACCCCATGTCCAGCCGCAATCGCCGTCCACGCTTCATTGATCCCTTCCAGCCGGCGCACATCCGCCGTCTCGTCCGGGAGTTCGGCTCGCCGCTGCTCATACTCGATTCCGAGCGTGTGCGGGTGCAGTTCCGCAAGCTCCGCAAGGCGCTGCCGGGTGTGGATCTGCACTACGCGCTCAAACCGATGCCGCACCCCGCCGTGGTGCAGACGGTGCTGCAGGAGGGCGGTTTCCTGGATCTCGCCACCACTGGCGAAGTCCATCTCGCGCAGCGGCTGGGCGCCGATCCGCAGCGCTGCATCCATACGCACCCGATCAAACGCGATCAGGACATCCGCAATGCGCTGGCATTCGGCGTCACCACCTTCGTGGCCGACAATACTGACGAGGTGCGCAAGTTCGCACCCTACGCCGACCGGGCTGGACTGCTGCTGCGGGTTTCCTTCCGCAGTCCCGGTGCCGTGTGCGACCTGTCCCGCAAGTTCGGTTGTGATCCGGAAGATCTGCTCGGACTCGCGCGCCAGGCCGCGGAGCTGGGCGTCGAGGTGCGCGGCCTGTCCTTCCATGTCGGTTCGCAGGCGGCGGATTCGGCCAAGCATGTCGAGGCACTGCAGGCTTGCGCGCGTCTGATGGCCGCGGCACGGCGCGAACGGCTCGGCCGGTTCGACACGCTCGATATCGGCGGTGGCTTTCCGATCGACTACGCGCAGCCGGTGCAGGACATCAGCCGGTTCTGCGCGCCGCTGCGGTCGGCGCTGGCGCGGCTGCCCAGGCGGGTCCGGGTGATCGCCGAACCTGGACGCTACATCGTCGGGCCCTCGGCCATCGGCGTTGCCTCTGTCATGGGGCGCGCCAAGCGTGAAGGCCACTGGTGGTACTACCTGGATGACGGAATTTACGGGTCCTACAGCGGGCAGCTGTACGACCATGCGCGCTATCCGGTGGAGCCGTTGCGCGCCGCGGAGGAGCGACTGCCCTCGGTGCTCGCGGGCCCCACCTGTGACAGCATCGACGTCATCGCAGAGAATCTGATGCTGCCGGAACTGAAGATGGGCGACCTGATCGTCGGTCGCGCGATGGGCGCCTATACCTGGGCCACCGCTTCCGAGTTCAATTTCTTTCCGAAGGCGACCGTCGTCACGGTCAACACGCATCCGGGCGATGCCGGCAGTGTGAGCTTCGCACCATGAGCCGCAAGACGGAAGGTCCCAACGAACCTGACACCGCCATCCATCGGCAGGTGGCCGCCGCGCGCGAGGGGCGGGAACCGCGTGTCATCGCGCGGTTGTACTCAGGGTGGGCGATCTTCGGGGAGCGGCAGGTCCTGCGCGGCTACGCGCTCATGCTGCCGGACCCGGTGGTCCCGTCACTCAACGCCCTGGGCTCGCAGGAGCGCACTCTGTTCCTGCAGGACACGTCGCGCCTCGGGGATGCGTTGCTCAAGCTGACCGGGGCGACCCGCATCAACTATGCAATCCTCGGCAACCAGGAACCCGCGCTGCACGCGCATGTGTTTCCGCGCTACGTGGACGAGCCGGAAAAGCTGCGGACCCAGCATCCGTGGGCCTACGACTGGGAACGCGCGCCGCTGTTCGATCGCGCCGCGATGCGCGAACTGGCCGAGGGGCTGCTGCAGGAACTGAAGCGCATGGGCGTGACCAAGTCCATGCGCTTCGCCCCGGGGGCGAACGCCCGCTAGGGCAGCGCTGCGCCGAAGCAGCGCAGCGCTGAACCCGCCTCGGCAGCGGTCGCGCCGCCAGCGGTCACACCGCGGCCGATACCGCCCTCAGTGCGGCGAGGGCGTCTTCGCGTCCGGCATCGCCGGCATGGGCTGCGGCGTCGGCGGTGCCTCGGTCTTGATCAGCTCCACTTCGAACTTCAGCAGCGAGCCGGGTGGAATGCCCGGCTGCGCGCGCATGTCGTAAGCCAGCTGCGGCGGCACGAACAGTTCCCACTTCGCACCCGGCTTCATGAGGACCAGCGCCTCCTGCCAGCCGGGAATCACGCCGTTCACCGGGAACGTCGCCGGCTGGCCGCGCTTGTACGAGCTGTCGAACTCCGACCCATCCAGGAGCGAGCCACGGTAGTTCACGGTCACCTGGTCGGTGGGCTTTGGCGAGGCGCCACTGCCCGCCGAGATCACGCGGTATTCCAGGCCCGAAGCCGTGGTGACGACGCCCGGCTTCTTGCCGTTCTCCGCGAGGAAGGACGCGGCCGCGGCGTGGTTCACCTTGCCGAGGTTGTCCTGCACGGTATGCAGCAACGCATCGATGTTCTGGCGATCCTGCGCGGAGGCGGTCACTTTGCCCGACAGGGCATCGCGCAGACCCTGCACCAGGCGGTCGGTCGCGAGCGAGTCGCCTGTCAGACCCGCGCCGTGCATCTGCGAGCCAAACATCACACCGATGCTGTAACTGCCCTTGGCCTTTTCGCTGGCGGCGGCGCTCTGCGCACCGTCTCCCGCGGCCTTGCCCGCACCAGCGGGCTTCCTGGCAGCGGGCGTTGTGGTCGCAGCTGCGGGCGTCGCCGGTGCGGCCGCCGCCGCAGCAGCCTTCGCTGCGGGGGCCGCGGGCGTGGCCGGCGCCTGACTGGTCGCTTGCGCCAGGGCTTGCGCGCAGATCAGCAGCGCGGCGGTGGTGAGGCAGGCGGACCCGAACACGGGCCGCGGGCAAACCCTCGAGGGGGGCACTCCATTCATCGAGACACCTCAGGATGTGTGAGTTCGGCGGCGACCGGGGCCGTCGCGGCGGGCGACAGTGTCGCCGATCGGAGCTGATCCTGCTGCTGTTTTTGGCTTCGCATGGCCTGTAACACGGACGGACGTCCCGGCAGGAGCGAGCTTTGTCGCGCCATGGCGACGTCCGCGGCCTGCGGGTTAGAGTAGCGCGTGATTGCGATCAGACAGTTGTCCCGCAGCTTCCGGGAGGGCGAGCGCGTCCATCGCGTGCTGGAAGGGGCGGATGCAACGTTCGCCTCGGCCGAGGTCGTGGCCGTCATCGGACGCAGCGGTTCCGGCAAGTCCACGCTCCTGAACCTGATCAGTGGTATCGACCGGCCCGATTCGGGCTCGGTGTGGATCGACGGCCAGCAGATCAGCAGCCTGCCCGAGCCACAGCGCACGATCTGGCGGCGGCAGCGAATCGGTTTCGTCTACCAGTTCTTCAATCTGCTGCCCACCCTGGATGTGACCGAGAACGTGCGCCTGGTTCTCGAGCTCAACGGAGTCCGGGGGCGCGAGGCCCGCGAGCGCAGCGCCGATATCCTGGCGGCCGTCGGCCTGGGCGAGCGGCTGCATGCTGCCGTGGACAGTCTCTCCGGTGGTGAGCAACAGCGTGTCGCCATTGCTCGCGCGCTCGTCAATAAACCCAGCGTGCTGCTGGCGGATGAGCCAACTGGCAACCTCGACGACGAGACGGCGCGCCAGATACTTCCCGTGCTGCTGTCGCTGGCCCGTACAAACGGCGCGACGCTGCTCATCGTGACTCACGATGAGGCACTGGCCCGGGCTGCGGATCGGGTCCTGGAGCTCAAGGACGGGCGGCTGCAGGACCGGACCCTCTGATGTCCATTCTCTGGGCGGCAAGTCTCAGACATCTGTTGCGACATCCGGCGCAGCTGGCGCTGGCACTTGTGGGTCTGTCGGTTGGCGTGGCCACCATCGTTGCGGTGGACATTGCGACGGCCAGTTCCCGGCATGCCCTGCAGCTGTCCATGGAGGCGGTCAACGGTGCCGCGACCCATGAAATCGTTGCCGGACCCGGTGGCATCGACGAGCGCGTGTATGTGAGTTTGCGCGCGACCGAGGCAACACGCGGTATCGAACTCGCTCCGGTTGTCGAAGGTTACGTCAGCGTCGCAGACCGCACCCTGCAGCTCATCGGATTCGATCCGCTGGCCAGTCCGCAACTCGGTGCAGGTCGTGATACTCAGGGTTCCACGACTGGTACCACGAATACTCCCGCAGGTGTTGCGCCACGCGAGTGGTTCAACGGCAGTGGCGCTGTGGTGATGGCTGCAAACACCGCGCGCGAACTCGGGCTCGCGCGCGGCTCGCGGTTCACGCTTGACGTGGACGGCCGACCGCTGTCGGCACTCCTGATCGGGACGCTGCGCGAGCGGGCCGGCTACGACTCATTGCTGCTCACCGACATAGCCCAGGCGCAGGAGTGGATGGAATGCGTGGGACGCCTGTCGCGGATAGACGTGCGGGTGCCCGAGGGCACGGCGGGCGAGATTGCGGCACGGCGACTGGCGCAGGCGCTTCCTCCAGGATTGCGGCTCGAGCCGTCCGCGGGGCGTACGCGCCAGAACCTGGACATGACCGCGGCCTTCACCACCAACCTGAAGGCCATGAGTCTGCTGGCGCTGCTGGTCAGTACGCTGCTGATCTACGGTGCGATGAGCTTCGCCGTGGTCCAGAGACGCCGAATCATCGGGATCCTGCGCGCCCTGGGAGCCACGCGCGCCGAGGTCCTGCGCATCGTGTTGACGGAGGCCGCCCTCCTGGGCCTGCTCGGCGCGCTCGCGGGGCTGTTACTCGGAGTGGTGATCGGCCGGGGTCTGGTGCATCTCGTATCGCAGACCATCAACGATCTGTATTACGTCGTCGCCGTCAATGACACGGTGTTGCCGCTTGGATCACTCCTCAAGGCCATGCTGGCAGGTCTCGGTACCGCGCTCGTCGGAGCGCTGTTGCCGGCATTGGAAGTGGCGGGAAGCGTCCCTCAGCTGGGATTGCGACGCTCGGTGCTGGAAGCTCGCGCCGTCAGGCTCGCGAGGCGATTGGCGTTCACGGGCGCGGCTCTGGCGGTGGCCTCGGGAGTTGTCGCGTTCGCTTCAGGCCGTAATCTGACAGCGGGATTCGTTGCGTTGCTTTTGCTGTTGCTGAGCGCAGCGACGGTTACGCCAGCCGCGCTGCGTGCGGCTGCAGTCGCCGCGGCCCGCTGGAGCGCCTCAGGAAGTGCCACGGCTCGACTGGCCTGCAGCGACATTGCAGCGTCACTCAGCCGAACCGGGGTGGCCGTCGCCGCGTTGGGAATGGCGCTGGCGGCCATGATCGGTGTCTCGATCATGGTGGCGAGCTTCCGCGAATCATTGCGGGCCTGGCTGGAGCGCAGTCTGCGGGCGGACATCTATGTCACCGCGCCAGGAGTGGGTACGGGACGACCCGAACGCCGCATCGATCCCAAACTGCTGAATGAGATGCTGACGCTGCCCGGTGTTGCGGATTACGGCCTGAGCCGCCGCGTTACGCTCGATGGCCCGCAGGGCCCGATATCCCTCGATGCCGTGCAATACGCGCATGACGGCCATGCCAATGTGCCGCTGACCACCGCAGGGCCGGATCTTTGGACTCGGTTCGAGCAGGGTGGCGTGATCGTATCGGAGCCATTGGCATGGCGTTTGCGCCTGCAGCCGGGAAGCGAGTTGAACCTGGCGCTGCCCGAGGGCGCCCACAGCTTCACGGTGGTCGGTGTCTACCGCGAGTACGGCAACGAGCGCGGCAACGTCGTATTGAGTTTGCCGATCTATCGGCAGCTGTGGCGCGATGATGCGGTCACCTCGGCGGGGCTTTACCTCGCTCCGGGAGTGTCCGCTGCGCAGACCGAGGCGCAACTGCGCCGGCTCTCCCAGAGGCGGCAGGCCCTGTACATCCGCTCCAACGCCGCGCTGCGCGCGCTCTCCATGAGCATTTTCGAGCGGACTTTCGTGATCACGCGGGTGCTTTACTGGCTCGCAGCTGGCGTGGCGGCGATCGGACTCGTGAGCGCTCTGCTTGCCTGGGAGCTCGAACGTTCGCGCGAGCTGGCGGTGTTGCGCTCAGTAGGTCTCACACCTCGCGCCGCCGCGCTGCTGATCGAGACGCAGACCGTCTTCATGGGCCTGGTGGCGCTGCTGGCGGCCATCCCGTGCGGACTGTTGACCGCGCTGCTGCTGATCGAAGTCATCAATCGCCGCGCCTTCGGTTGGCGGATCGATCTGCACCTGTCCGGTGCGCAATTCGGCAATGCGCTGCTGCTGGCGCTCGCGGCTGCTTTGGCGGCCGGTGTGTATCCGGCGTGGCGCGTTGCGCGCGCATCCATTGCCAGCGAGATGCGCGAGGAGTGATGCGACCGCTCGTGATGTCGCTGTTGGTTGCCGCCGCGCTGTCGCTGTGCCACGCGACGAAGGCGGCGCCTGTCTCGGACCTCGATGTGCTGCGACAGGGCGCCGGCGACGAGTCCTTCGCACAGGCCGACTCGCCACGCGCGTTCCACTTTCCCGCCGATCACGGACCGCACCCGGATTTCCGGCACGAGTGGTGGTACGTCACGGGCAATCTGGACGGCGAAGGCCATCGCTATGGCTTCGAGCTGACTTTCTTCCGCCTGGCGCTCGCGCCGGGTGCCGGCAGCGGTACTGCGCCCGCCGCGCCCGCCACCGCGCCTGCTACGACCGCACCGGTCCGCGCGCCCGCCACGACTGCACCGGTCGCCACGAATGCACCGGTCGCTGCGCTCTCGCGCTGGCGCGCCCGGCAGATCTACGCGGCGCACTTCGCGGTGACGGATGTGACGCGCGGGCAGTTCCGCTACGCACAGAAGTTCTCGCGCGAAGCGTTGGGTCTGGCCGGAGCTGCGGCGGATCCGCTGCGAGTCTGGATCGATGACTGGCAGATCGCGGCCCGCGACGCATCCCGCTGGGAGTTGCATGCCGCTGGCGCGGATTACGAGTTGACCCTGACCTTACGCGTGATGCAGCAGCCGGTACTGAACGGAGAACAGGGTCTGAGCCGCAAGGCCGCCGAGACCGGCGCTGCGAGTTACTACTACTCGATGCCGCGGCTCGAGGTCAGCGGGACGCTGTTGCACGCGGGGCATTCCACGCCCGTCAGCGGGCTTGCGTGGCTCGACAGGGAGTGGGGCAGCGGCTCGCTCGGGCGCGGGCAGCGAGGCTGGGACTGGTTTGCCTTGCAGCTGGATGACGGCAGCGCGCTGATGTTCTATTCCCTGCGCGGGGCCGACGGGATACCGGATCCGCACAGCGCGGGCACCTGGGTCGAGCCGTCGGGACAGTCACGGGCTCTGGGCAGCCAGGACGTGCGAGTGGAAGTGCTCGACCGGTGGACCAGTCCGCGTGGCGGCCGGTATCCGGCGCGGTGGCGGCTCGTGGTGCCCTCCCTCGGGCTCGACCTGGAAGCGCGCCCGGTCCTTCCGGATCAGGAGCTCGGCACGCGGCCACGCTACTGGGAGGGCGCTGTGGACTTGCGGGGCCGACGCGCCTCCCGGGCGGTCTCGGGCCGCGGCTACGTGGAACTGGTGGGCTACGGCGAGTAGATTGGGCCGCAAAGCGGCCGGACCGTGGCAGCGACCCGCGCCGGCAAAGGGGGGGAAGGTGAATCTGAATCCGGTCGTCCAGCGGGCCCGTGCGCTGCTGCTGAGTCCGCGCGCCGAGTGGCCCGTGATTGCGGCGGAGCCGGCGACGGTCGCCGATCTGTACCGCAACTACATCCTGATCGTCGCTGCCATCCCGCCCGTGTGCGGCTTCATCAAGTCCTGTCTGCTCGGCTACGGCTGGCAGGGGTTCCAGGTGTTCCGGCTGGGGATCGCCGCGGGCATCAGCCAGGCCGTGGTGGGTTATGCGGTGGCTCTCGCTGTGGTGTATGTCGTCGCCCTCATCATCGATGCGCTGGCTCCGACTTTCGCTGCACAGCAGAGTCGCGTGCAGGCGCTCAAGGTCGCGGCCTATTCCTACACGGCCAGCTGGGTCGCCGGCATCGGACTGCTGCTGCCGCTCGGACTGAGCGTGGTGATCGTGCTGGCCGGCGCCGGATACAGCATCTATCTGCTCTACCTGGGACTCCCGGCTACGATGAGGGTGACCGCGGATCGCGCCGGCGGCTACACAGCGGTCACCGTGGTCATCGCGATCATCCTGGGCTGGCTGACCGCGCTGATCGTCAGGGGAGTCATTCCCGGTCCGTCGCTCGTGGGTGCATACGGCTGACGCGCGGCGGTGACCGGTACGCCGCGACGACCGAGGCGCGGTGATCCCCGAGGCGCGGCGATGCCCGAGGCGCGGCGGGGAACGCTGAACCGCGTGGCGCCGGGTGGCGCGGACAGGCACCTTGTCGGATGATGTCGCCGCCACATCACGGGAGATCGTTCATGCGACGCTCATTGCTCACCACGCTGGCCGTGCTGATCGCGGCACCGGTGCTGGCAGCCCTGCCCGATGGCGCCAAGGCGCCCACGTTCACGACCCAGGCTTCGCTCGCCGGCAAGGCGTTCAAGTTCTCACTTGCCGATGCCCTGAAGAAGGGTCCGGTGGTGCTGTATTTCTACCCGGCGGCGTTCACACCGGGATGTACGGTCGAGGCGCATGAGTTCGCCGAGGCCACCGAGAAGTTCACCGCGCTCGGCGCCACCGTGATCGGGGTATCGCACGATCCCATCGAGAAACTCAACAAGTTTTCGGTGAGCGAGTGCCGTAACAAGTTCGCGGTAGCCTCCGACGCCGACGGCAGTGTCATGAAGGAATACGACGCGGTGCTGCCGGTGAAGCCGGAGTACGCGAACCGAACTTCGTACGTGATCGCACCCACCGGCGTCGTCATCTACTCCTACACGGATCTGAATCCCGACAAGCATGTCGAGAACACGATGGCCGCCGTGAAGAAGTGGCAGGACGAGCACAAGAAGTCCTGACGACCACCTGGCTCAGCCGCGCGCACCGTGCGCGCGGCGGCCGACTCGCAGCACCGACTCGCAGTAGCGACTCGCAGCAACTGACTCGCGGCGGCTGGCGGGCAGGACCTGCGACGCACGCGGGTTCTGCCAGCGCGATTCACGCAAAGTCGGCGAGTATGGCGGGCACGTGCCGGCGCAGCAGCAGGTTCTGTGCTTCCCACTGCT
>Ga0335070_10010432_pt1 | contig 10862 bp, 8 predicted proteins | sample Lox_Sample_13_FD_206722 | JGI IMG/M metagenome (GOLD analysis project Ga0335070, IMG submission 206722) | Soil microbial communities from Loxahatchee National Wildlife Refuge, Florida, United States - Lox_Sample_1.3 | ecosystem: Environmental > Terrestrial > Soil > Wetlands | place: USA: Florida...
GGCGACGGGATTTGTGCGCGGCATGACATTCGAGCAGTTCGAGAGCGACGACCGCACGCTCTTTGCGGTAGTGCGAGCGTAGACCTGCTCACACGACCCGGCGCCTTTGAGCTGGAGGCCGCACAAATGGTCGCCGAGGCTTGCAGCTCACGACGGCAAACTCGCCACGGTCTTGCCGGTCCTGCAAGTCGCGGAAGATCGCGGCGAGGTCGTAGTTGAAACGTGCGGCATACTGCTGCCGAATGCGCCGCACCTCTTCGACAATTGAGTCCTTCGCCATCGGCTCAGTCCTCCATGAGCCCCTCGGGGGCGCACAGGACAGGTGGTTCAGCCTACGCTACGGCAGACAGTTTCGATCTCGTCCTCATCGTAGCGTTCGCTATGTGTGCGCAGTTCTACGTCAGGAGGTAAACTATACCGTGAACAGTTGCAATCGCGGTGTGCGTCGCATCCACAACCGCTTGCGGCACTGCACCTGCTCTCACGAGCGCCTCGGCCAATCGCATTGCCTCCGGTGTGGCGTCAAGGACCTGGAGTACCTTCAGGGCTGCCAGCCGCTTCTGCGCCCGGCGACGATCACCGCCCGCTGCGTCTTGGACAACCGGCGGAGACACGTAAAGATCGAACTGCGAGCGTCGCGTACGCCACCATCGCCGGGTCAGTTCCTGGTGCGCGCGCTGAACGAGGGCGCGGCTCGACCGCGCCATGAGGCAGCTCACAATCGTTGTTTCGATGTACACGCTCGACGCCATTGTGCCACAGTACGGCAGGCCGAGAGTGGAGTCGAACGCCCGGGTAGCGACGTTGGTTGCAGTAGCTGTCCCGCTGCGCACCTTGCGCAACCAACGTCCCTGCGGTCACCCCCCCGAGGCGGGCCCGGGGGGGCTGGACGACAATCTGAAGGCCGTCTACCCGCTGCGCGTGATCAAAGCATCGTAGCTCGTGCGGGTTACGCGCCATTGCCATCCATCACGTCGAGCACGACCTGGATTGTCTGTTGGGAACCGTTGCCCAGCGCGGCCGTCACGCTGGCGGTGCAGCGGCTGGGCGAGTTGCGCGACTTGCTCTGGAAGGCGGCATGACTGACCGTCAACGGCAGTAACACTATCGCCCGCCTGCGCGCCAGTGTGACAGCACCCGGGGCTGGTTGGCCCACCGTTCCCGACGGACACGTGCCGTCCTGCGCGGTGATCGTGACGGTCCGCGTTGGATCGGGGCTCGTGGTAGTGACCGTCAGCCGCACGGTCTTTGTGGCGGTGGTGACGCCGCGCGCGATTCGGGCGCGTTGCGGCTTCACGCTTTGCAACGAGAAGCTGACGCCTCGCGAGGTCTGTTCCTGGGAGAAGTCGAACACGTTGAGCTCGAGCGACGCGCTGTTGTTCTGTGGAGCCGGATCGTACACGTCCGCCGGCGTGACGGCGGCGGTGAAGCGGAGGGTGCAGCGCTGTGGCGTTGCCGCGGTGGCGTTGGTGAACGCCGCTCGCTGCACGTGGATGAACACTCGGGCGCTGTTCGTGACAAACCTGATTGGACCAGCGCTCGCGTCGACCGTTCCCGCCGGACAATCACCGTCCGAGGCCGTCAACTGCACGACGTGGTTGCGTGGAACCTGCCCGCCGGCGGCGTCGAGCCTGATCGGAACGTACCGCGTGAGTTCATCGTGCCCCACGCCCAGCTTCACGGTGAGCGGATTGAGAAGCGAGAGCACGGTGTCATACTCCAAGGCGAAGTGGCAGTCCGGGCTGCACTGTGTATCCCCGGTGGGGCTGCCACTGTCGCACTGCTCGCCACCTTCGACGCGGCCATTGCCGCATTGCTCGACGAGGCAGTTGGTGTCACAGCCATCACCATTGGCCGCATTGCCGTCGTCGCATTCCTCGCTGGGATCCTTCACGCCATCGCCGCAGCGCGTGCGCTGGCAGGTGTTGCTGCAGCCATCGTCGTCGACTGCGTTTCCGTCATCGCAGATTTCGACGCCGGTGCGTACGACGCCGTCGCCGCAGACGTTGAGCGTGCAATCGTTCTTGCAAGCATCGTCGTTGTGCTGGTTGCCGTCGTCGCATTGCTCGCCGGCACTGGTGATGCCGTTGCCGCACTTCGTGACCGTACAGTTCGAGTCACAACCATCGCCGTCGGTGAGGTTCCCGTCGTCGCAGTCCTCGCCTGTCTCGACCCTACCGTCACCGCAGCTTCCATCCGCAAGCCGCGCCAGTGTCCAGACGAAGCCTCCGTGATCTGGAAGCGTTCCGACGCCGCCCACGACAAACTTGTTGTCCGGCTGGACCGCAAGTGCGTGCACCATGTCATAGTCACGGCTGGTATCGATCATGGCGATACCGTCGTGGCCAAATTGCCGGTCGAGGATGCCCCCTGCCGTGAACCGCGCGATCCCAAAGTCGGTTGACGAGCCGTCCCAATCCCCAAGCCACCCGTATCCGGCCACAAGCAGTGCGCCGTCAGCACGCTGCGCGAGCGCCTGGGGAATGAGGTGCCCGGAGGTTTCCGCAATACCTGCGCTTCCGAACGAAGAGTCCAGCGAGCCGTCAGGATTGAAACGCATGAGCGCGCAAATGGCTTCGCCCCCCGACACGAACCCGGCGCCCACAATCTTGCCGTCAGAACGGAGCACAAGGGACGCGAGCCCGCCGCCGAGTGGACCCGGCGATGCGTCGACGATACCGCGCTTCCCGAACTGCAAGTCAAGTCGGCCGTCAGACTGATACCGCAGGATCTCCCATTGGCAGCCGCCGTCGACGCACGAGGTCGCTCCCACGACGATCTTTCCGTCAGGTTGAAGCGCAGCGGCGGACGCACCGTCGTCCACATCGATCCCATGTGAGATCTGCGTCGTGACGACACCACCAGTACCGAAACCCTGGTCGAGGCTTCCGTCCGCATTGTATCGCAGCAGCGTGATTTTATTCGTCGACCGAGAGGAGTTGCTCGACGTCGCGAAGGATGAATATCCGGTTGCGACCAGCTTTCCGTCCGGCTGCAGCACGAGGGCATTCAAGTAGTCGCTCTCGGCGCTCACCGCTGTTGTCGTGATACCGCCGCTACCAAACGTGGGATCCAGGCTGCCGTCGTTGTTGAACCGCGCCAGAGCCACGTCCCAGTAATAGGGTGGCGCAGGGGACATTCCCCCGACGACGAGTTTGCCGTCGGGTTGGAGGACAACCCCCATTCCAGTGCCCATTCGGGACGTTGTCATCACGCCGCCGTTCGCAAACGTCGCGTCCAACGTTCCATTTGTGTTGTATCGAGCCAGCGTGAGGCCAGAGTCCGACGACCCGGCGGCAACCAGCTTCCCATCTGGTTGCAGTGTGAGCGCATCGATCTCACCTGCGCCCAATCCGCCTTGGATGATGATGCCGGCATTGCCGAAGGTCGGATCCAGATCACCCGCGCCGGCCCAAGCGCGCAAGGCGGCCGCCAGCAAGATCGAAATGACCAACGCCGAACGAACGTGTCGTTTCATCAGTGGCCTCCCCGCGGTGTCTCAGGCGCGTGCACCCGGAGGTGGATAGTCGGCATAAAGCACCACGTTGCCGTAAGACCCAGATATCAGACGTTGCCCCTTCCCCCGGCGGTGCCTCGCTATTCCCAGACGCCACCCTATACGGGGCGGACAAAGCGCCAGTCAAGCATTTTCTGCGGCAGGTAGTCGGACCAACTGACCGCGGGCGCCGGTGCGGAACGCACCCGGGCCGTGCCGGTCACTCAGTGATCCAGTCGGCGGCGGGCTCGATCCCTGGCAGCCACCCGACGACCCGTGCGGGCATCGGGGTTGGGGATGCAGTCGGCAGGCCGAGATGAGTCAGAATCTTGTCGATCACCCTGGAGTCGGTGATCGTCGCAATCAACCGCAGGCGGCCACCACACTCCGGGCAGGCGAGAACGTCGATGGCGAAGGTCCGCTCCAAGAGGGCGGCCCACGCAGCACGGTGTGCTCGGGCCGGCGGCGCACGTAGGTGGAGCGTGCGCGCCCCAGCCCGTCCCCACAGGGCGACGATGCTGAGTGCAAGGACACATTGGCGGGCGTGGACGCAGCCCCTGTGCCATCAGCCCTTCACCTTCCGCGGGCCGTGGAGTCTGGCTTCTGCCCGGCAACCTGCAGCGTGGCATACGGGAGCCGCATGCTCTCAATGAGTACGACGGTGACGCTTTTTGGCATCCGAGCCGATGCTGACGGTCATCGGGATCGCGGTTGGAGCCGTTGGCGCCCGACCCGGCTGCTAGTACCGGCGGCTGCGCGAGTGGGGTGCCAGCTCGGCCACTGCGCTTCCCCACGGCAAGCCGCTGGGCAGCACGCTCGACGCGGCCAATATCCAGGCAACACTGTCGCTTGGTGGCCTCGACCGGCGCGACGAGTTGCCGGTGTGCTGTGCAACGCGTGCAACGCCGCGCAGTATTGACGCCCGCACGATAGTCCGGCACACTCCGCACTGCATCATCGAGCGCCGCTACACCGAATGAGGCCGCGGACGCTGGAGCGAAAGCTCCGGCCCGTGGCCTTTCGTATTTTGGGCCCCTGGTCGGACAGGAGGGGAGGCGGCCAGGGTGCCCGGTTTCGATCAGCTCGTCAGCGCATCGCAGCGGCCCGACGTGCCGCGCGATGAACGCATCGATCTCAACGCCGAGGTCCTCAACCAGTTCATCAAGGGCCTTGAGTTCCCCGACCGGGAGGAAGTCGATTCCTACCTCCCGATCTTGTCGAAGGCCTCGACCCTCGAACCCTTCTTCGAGCAGTACGTCGTCGGCAATCGCCGGACGCCCACCCACACGGCGATCCTGTATCTCAACGAGTACGGCGTCGTCGCCCACCTGTCGGGGCTGGACCGGTCCGCCGTCCCGCGCGGCATTCTCAACGTCTTCGGGGAGTACGATAAGCCGCAGCTGCACACCTTCACGCGCAACCTGATGGCGATGGTGAGCGGCGCCGGCAACCGGTTCAACTTCCCCGTCATGGTCTCGAAGTCGAAGGAGGGCGGTGCGCTGTGGACGAAGATTGACGACTTCAACGAGATGCTCTTTGCGCGGATGCTCACGGCGATGGTGTCGATCGCCTGCAGCTTCTACGGGGCACACCCCGAGGAGCTCAACTTCGATTCGTTCTCGACCCGGACGTCGACGCGCGGCGCAAAGCGGACACCGAGGAGAAGCTGAGCCACGCGCACCGGGCCGCGTCGAAGCGCTCAGGTTCCCGTGTAGTCGGTCAGGGCGACGAGCAGGGTATCGATCTGTTCACGCGTGTGGATGGTCCACGCACGCTCCCGCAGTTCTCCTACGCCGCGCTGCACCAGGTCGTGGACCGTGGTCTCGACGGCCTGCGGGCTGCCGCCGAATCCCTTGGCAAGCTCATCAATGTCGACCGTGAGTGGCAGGCCGCTGCCCGTCTGCCACAGACGCCGCAGACAGTGCGCCGCGACACGAACGCGTCCCAAACGCGCCGCCAGCTCTTCGAGCGGGACGTTGGTGCTTCTCAGCCGCTGGCCCTGGATGTTGAACATGCGGAACACGATGTCGAGATCGTCCTGCACCAGCATCGTGAACACGTCACGCCCGATGGCGAGCAGCCGCGAGTCATCAACCGCGGTCGCCGTGGCGCTGCGCGGCTCGCCGGTGAGCAGGGAGAGCTCGCCGAAGAACTCGCCCGGTCCGAGCACGTTGACTTCCGTCTCGTTCCCACCTTTGCCGATGGTGAGCCGGATGCGGCCTTGCGAGACCACGAACATCTCGTCGCCGGGATCGCCCTGGCGGAAGAGCACCGCGCCCTTGGCGATCCGCAGCTCCTCTCCCTGTGCCGCCGTTGCCATACCGTCACTCCTGCGTCTACGCCAGCGTCTTGCGGAAGCGCGCCAAGCTGAGAATCGTGAAGCCGACCATGAACCCGGCGAGCGCCGCGAAGGCGCGCCACTCGTCGGCCATCGTCGTACCCTTCAGAGTGAAGCCGCGAATGGCCTCGACGAAGTACGTCATCGGCAAGCTCCAGGCGACGGGTTGCAACCAGCCGGGAATCGCCTCGATCGGAAAGACGAAGCCGGACATCAACAGCGAGGGGATGATGACAAACACGATCAAGAAGCCGTGCTGCACTTGTGTCTGCGCGATCGTCGAGAGGAACGCACCGACCATCAGCAGCGCCAGGATGAACAGTGCTGCCAGCGCGGCCACGGGCGCCACCGACATGAAGGGCAGGTTGAAGACGAGCTTGGCAAGGATCGAGACCACCACGAAGTCGAACGCTCCAATCAGGCCATAGGGGATCATCTTGCCGGTAATCAGCGAGAAGCGCGTGATCGGGGTGACCAGGAGCTGCTCCATCGTGCCTTGCTCCCGCTCGCGCACCAGGTTGGCGGTGAGTTGCAACACGACCACCATGATGACGATGCCGATGGTGCCGGGCAGAAAGAAGTCGGAGTCGCGCAGGTTCGGGTTGTAGAGGATCTCCTGCTCGATCTTGATCGGCGGTTTGCGAAACGGCGGCGCCGGGTGGTCGGGATCGTCCATGATCAACTGCTCGGCCGACTCTTCGTCGGTCAGCACGCTGGCGCCGTACATCCCCGCCTGCGCCAGCGTCGGCATGCTGCCATCGACGTAGAGACGGAAGGTGGTCTGTTGATTGTTCCCGAGCCGCTCCGCAAAGCCTTTGGGAATGTGCAAGCCCATGCGGGCGGCGCCCGATTGCAGGTAGCCTTTGACCTCCGACTCCGACTTCACGTCGATGACGATGAGCTTACCCTTGCGCTGCAGCCGGTCCTTCACCTGCTCGCTGAAGAAGTTGTGGTCATCGTCCCACACCGCAATGGTCAAGTTGTCGACTTTGAGCCGCAGAGCGTAGCCGAAGAGGATCAGCAGCAGCACCGGCAGGCCGAGCACGAAGCCGATCAGCTGCGGATCGCGCCGGATGTGGAGGAACTCCTTGCGGACCATCGCCTTGAAAGACCCCATCGCTTGTCTCCTCGGTTACCACCGCCAATATGGCGCCGGACCTTATCAGAAACGGGGCGCGCGATGCCAGGAGATTGAAAGAGGTCCGGGGTCGGGCGGTAGCTGTGCCCGGCGTCGCTGTGATAGCTTCTGCGCATGCGGACCATCGGCGTGGTGATCAAGCGCGACCGGTTGCAGGCAGCGGAGTTCGCCCGTGATCTGGTCGCTTGGATCGTCCGCCAGGGAGTGACGGCGCTGGTCGAGGCCGAGAACGCGGCGCAGATCGGCGGTGTCGGCGCCACCAAGGACGTGATGATCGCCCGCGCCGACTTGATCGTCGTGCTCGGAGGGGACGGCACCTTGCTCAGCGTCGCTCGCTTGATGCGCGAGCGGGCGGTGCCGATTCTGGGCGTCAACCTCGGCGGCCTCGGCTTCCTTACTGCCGTCACCACCGACGAGTTGATGCCCATGATGGAGCAGATCCTGGCGGGCAGCTTTAGCGTGGATCAGCGCATGACGCTGGCAGTGGCACTCCGGCGGGATGGCGACGTCATGGTGACCGGCCAGGTGCTGAACGACGTCGTGATCACCAAGGGCGCGCTCGGCCGCATCATCGATTTGCACACCGCCGTCAACGGCCAGGACGTGTGTGTCTACAAGGCGGACGGATTGATCGTGACCACCCCGACGGGCTCCACGGCCTACTCGCTGTCCGCGGGCGGCCCGATCGTGTACCCCTCCGTCGGCGTGATGGTCTTGTCGCCCATTTGCCCGCACACGCTCACCAATCGGCCGATGGTGTTGCCGGATTCGGCCGTCGTCGCGGTCACCGTGCGCTCGCCGGATGAAGACGTCGTCTTGTCCCTTGATGGGCAGGACGGCACCAAGCTGCATAGTCACGATGTCGTGGAGATCCGCAAGGGAAGGAGCACCGTGCCGTTGGTGCAATCCGCGACACGCACGTACTTCGACGTGCTGCGCAGCAAGCTGCGGTGGGGAGAGCGGTAAAGATGGCTCGTAGCCGATGGCTCTTGGTTCGTGTTCCGAGAGGACGCGGCAGGATGGGCGAGCCGCCACATGCCACGAGCAACGTGCCATGTTGAGCGAATTGCGTATCTCCAACGTTGCGATCATCGATGAACTGCAGTTGACGTTCGCGCCCGGTATGAACGTCCTTACCGGCGAGACCGGCGCCGGCAAGAGCATCATCATGCGCGCCATCGGCGTGCTCTGTGGCGACCGCGCCGCCACCGACCTGATCCGCGGTGATGCCGAGGAGGCAGAGATCGAGGGGCTGTTCGATCTCGCCGACACCGGGACCGAGGTCCTTTCGGACAACGGCCTGCCGGTGAGTGACGAGCTGGTCATGCGACGCGTGATCGCGCGCTCGGGGAAAGGACGCGCCTACGTCAACGGCCGGCTGGCGACTGCGGCGGTGCTCGCCCAGCTCGGGAACCGGCTGCTTCACGTTTACGGCCAGCACGAACATGCGCTGCTGCTGAAGCCGGAGAGCCACCTGGAGCTGCTCGATCTATTCGCCAGGCTCGACGCACCGCGCGCGCAGATGGCCGACGCATACGCTGCGTTCCGCGAAGCCGCCGACCGGCTGGCGGCGCTGACCGCGGGCGGAGAGGCGGCACGGCAGCGCCTCGAGCTCCTCCGCTTTCAGGTGAAAGAGCTGCGCGATGCGCAACTGGTGTGCGGCGAGGAAACGCAGCTGCAGCGCGAGCGCGACGTGCAGCGCCACGCTGAAAAGCTCACGCTGATCTGCCGGCAGAGCGAGGAGGCGTTGTACTCCGGCGACGAGGCGATGGCTGGGGGCCTGGCGCGCATCGCGGCGCAGCTCCAGGACGCCGGCCGCATCGCCCCCGCCTTCGGCGAGCAAGCAGAGATACTGCGTCAAGCCGCGGCGCAGGTCGAAGAGGTCGGCGTGCAACTGCAGCGTGCTGCCGAACGCATCCGCCACGATCCGCAGCGGCTGGAACAGATCGAGGAACGTCTGGCGTTGCTCGGCCGCTTGAAGCGCAAGTACAACTGCGAAGCTGATACGCTGCTCGATCGGCTGGTCGAGATGGAAGACGAGCTGACACGCATCGAGGAGGCCGGCTCGGACATTGCCGGTGCGCGGGTGGAAACCCTGGCGCGCGCCGGGCGCGCCTGGGACGTTGCCAAAGAGCTGTCGCGGGCGCGGCAAACCGCTGCCGCCAAGTTGGAGAAACGCATGGCCGACGAGCTGCGCACGCTGGGGATGAAGGCCGCGGTCTTGCGCGTGATGTTCATTGTCGCGGCCTCCGACGGTCCGCAACCGGGCGCCCACCACCTCGATCCGACCGACGCCGTCACTGCAGGGTTGACCACCGCCGGCGCGGACGTTGTGCAGTTCTACCTTTCTGCGAATCCCGGCGAAGAACCGAAGCCGTTGGCACGCATCGCCTCGGGCGGCGAGCTGTCGCGCGTCATGCTCGCACTCAAAGCGCTGACCGCCGGTGCCGGCGACGTTGCCACCCTCATTTTCGATGAAGTCGATGCCGGCATCGGCGGTGCCGTCGCCGAAGCGGTGGGCAAGCGCCTCCAGGTCCTCGGGCGTGAGCGCCAGGTGCTCTGCATCACGCATCTGCCGCAGATCGCAGCGCAAGCCGACCACCACTTCGCCGTCGAGAAGCGCGTCACCAAAGGGCGCACGACCACCACGGCGCGCGCCCTGAATGCCGACGACCGCGTGCGCGAGCTGGCCCGCATGCTCGGCGACAACGCCGGCGCCGAGTCGGAACGGTACGCACGGCGCCTGATCGAGGGCGGCCGATCAGCGTCGCGGTGAGCGGGTGGATGCGCCGCCGGCCGCGCCACACCGGCGGCGGTGAACATCCCGATCCCGCCGGTCTTCAGTGGATCCCTGCTGGGGTCACCGTAGCGTCGATGCGCACGGGCAATTGGACCCGCACGCGCGTGCCGGCTCCCGGCTCCGACTCCAGCGCCAGCCGGCCCCCGATCTGCGATGCGCGCTCGCGCATGCCGGCCAAGCCCAGCGAGGCTGTCGCGACGTTCAGGGTACCCGGCTCAAAGCCTGTTCCGTCGTCGCGTACCTCCAGGAGCAAGCTGCCGTTCTCCAGCCAACCCCGCACGCTCACCTGGTCGACGCGCGCGTGCCGAGCGACGTTGGTCAGGGCTTCCTGCACGACGCGATATGCCACAGTCTCGATCTCGGGGTCGAAGCGTCGCTCCAATCCCTGATGGTCAAAGTCGACTTGGACGTTGGTTTGCGCCGTGTAACGGCCAAAGAGCCAGAGCAGCGCTGGCACGAGGCCGAGATCATCCAGCATTGATGGGCGTAGATTGAGTGACAAGTTGCGGATCTGCGCGACGAGCTCGCTGACGAGCTGCTTGACTTGTTCCAGCCGTGCGCTGGCCATCGGGGCGGACAGCCCATCGATGGTATCGAGCAGGAACCCCATACCAGTGACTGTCTGGCCGATCTCGTCGTGGAGTTCGTGGGCCAAGCGCCGGCGCTCGGTCTCTTGTACTTCCAGGAGCCGTTGCGTGAGCGCCTCGAGGCGCTCGTGGGCAGCAGTTACTTGCTCGAACAAACGCCCCTTCTCCACGGCGATGGCCACCGCATTGGTGACTTGCGTGAGCAGCGCCATCTCTCCGGCATGGCAGCCATCCACCTCCCGCCAAAACAAATTCAGGAACCCGACTACCTTGCTGCCGGCGCTCAGGGGTAGACTCACGACGGAGCGAAATCCCAAGTTGTAAACTATCTGCACCAGTGGGAACCGCAACTCGGTCGCCAGATCACCAACCACGTGGGGACGCCCCGCCAACACGTCCGGGACGGCTGGGAACTCGGCTGCGGCGAGACAGACGCGCTCGCTCACACCGAGGGCCCAGGGAGCATCGGCGGCAGTGAAGGTGAGCCACTCACGGCGCTCGTC
>Ga0335070_10010433_pt1 | contig 10861 bp, 10 predicted proteins | sample Lox_Sample_13_FD_206722 | JGI IMG/M metagenome (GOLD analysis project Ga0335070, IMG submission 206722) | Soil microbial communities from Loxahatchee National Wildlife Refuge, Florida, United States - Lox_Sample_1.3 | ecosystem: Environmental > Terrestrial > Soil > Wetlands | place: USA...
TCTCACTCCTCAAACATCGGCACTTGGCGCTGATCTTCTGCGGCACGGCGTCCCCGTCTTGCGGCACCGATTACTGCCAGCACTGTGAGCGATTCCAGCGCAGTGCGCGGGACGAAGATTCTTTGCGTGTTCGAGCGCTGGTCTGGTGGATTGACTAGATATCCCTCGGGCATGGTCTGCAGCAGGTCGGCGGGCATCAGGCCTTCGAGCACTTCGCTGTCTTTAAACCGGAGTCGTACCCACAAGCCCTCAGAGCGGGGACGCGAAGTAAATGTCTTGCGGGTAAGCGATTCGGCCTCCCCGAACTCGCGAACGAAATACACTCCCTTGATCTCGCGCAGGTCGATGGAAATCACCGTGCCGGAGGTGTTGAGAACTTCCACCTTGCCCTCGTTCACAAACTGCGTCGGCGAGACGTATCCCGAGACGGAGTCGCGGTCCATCTTGCGGACGATGACTTTCTTGTGCGTTGAAGGCATGGAAAGACAAGGGTAGGGAATAGGGGTTAGGGGCTGGCAGCAAAACGGAACTTTGGGAGGAACTGGCGCCCAGACCCTAATCCCTAGTCCCTGCCCTCCGATTCTCGCACTTTTTGTCCATAAACATGCAGAATCCCTCTAAGCAGTAGCCAAAATATAAACGTTGTGTTATTTTCATGTGCTTGCCAGAAAGATTCCATTCTGTATAAGTACTTGGTACTAGGCCACTTGCGTCTGGGTGGCCGGGGCTCGGTTAGGTCACGCGGCCAAGCCTGTGGAAATCCTGTGGAAAGCTCGGCAAATCGAGGCCTCCCCCGGCGCGATTCCGGCATCGAATTGCGTTTGGCCAAAGGGCCTGACAGCCGCTTGAAAGCGAATGGCTGATTACATTTACACGATGGAACTCCGGCTGACCCCGGATCAGTTGAAGGGTGTCGGCCTCGTACAAGACGTAGCCCGCGCGGCGGGCATGAATTTATACCTGACGGGCGGGGCCATCCGCGACATCATCAGCGGATTTACCATCCGCGACCTCGACTTCACGGTCCAGGGCAATCCTCTAAAACTGGTAAAGGATTTCGAGAAGGCGGGCGCCCGGATCACCGCCGTCGAAGAGGATATCCGCACGATTTTTCTCGCGCTGCCGGGGAACGCGCGCGCGGAAGTCAGCATGGCGCGTACCGAGAAGTACGAGAAGACCGGCAAGCCCCCGATCGTCATGCCCTCGACGATCCACGAGGACCTGCGCCGCCGCGATTTCACCGTCAACGCCATGGCGCTCTCGCTGAACGAAGGCTCACGCGGGCTGCTGCTCGATCCCTTCAATGGCGTTGCCGACATCGAAACGAAGCTGATTCGCATTCTGCATAACTACTCTTTTCTGGAAGATCCTTCGCGCCTGATCCGCGCCACTCGTTTTGCCGCGCGCTTCCACTGGCCTCTGGAAGAACGGACGCAGGCCCGCTACGACGCGGCCAAGGAAGGCAAGTACATCGATTACATTCTGCGCTCGTCGATCGGTCACGAGATCGGCGCGTTGGCGCATGAAGACGACCCACTGAACGTCGTGAAGATGCTCGAGAAGGAGGGCTGGCTCGAGGTTTTGCACGAGAAATGGACCTCGGCCAAGGTCGATGTCAACGGCATCACTGCGCTGATGAAGACGCGCCAGCAGATGGTGGATCTGGGCTATACGCCCGACGCCGGCCCCGCAGTGATGTATTTCCTGACGGCGCACTTCTCGGATAAGGACATCAGCGACATTCAGAAGCTGATCCCACGCCAGGATCTGGTCGAGGCTTGGCGCGATATTGAAGATCACGCCAAGGAATTGGCCAAGCGGTTGATGGGCAAGGAAGCGGCGACGCCGTCGCGCACCTGGCAACTGCTTTCGTCCGCGCGGCCGGAGATGGTGCTGTTTCTGGCCGTGACCGCAAAGCAGCAGTCCGTCGAGCAGAAGATCAAGAACTATCTGACCAAGTGGCGCCAGGTGCAGCAGAAGGTTCCGCTGCCCGAAATGACGGAACTGCTGATCACCCAGCAGTTGCCGGAGTATCCCAAGATCGCGCATGACGTGTTCATGCTGCTGCTCGACGGGAGACTCCGCTCACGCACCGAGATCTTGAAGTACCTGAAGCCGCTGGCGCCGCCACCGCCGCCACCACCGCCTGCGCCACGTCGCGGACGGGCAGCGAAAGCCGCCGCACAGCAAACGGCCCAAGCCGCCGCGCCTCCGTCGACCGTGAAAGGAAAGAAAGGCAAGGCCGCGCCTGCCCCGCCGCCCCCGGTTCCCGCGAAGCCGGAGCCGAAGGCACCGGAGAAGGCGAAGCCAGGGAAGCCAGCAGCCTCTCCATCCAAACCTCCGGCGAAGCCCGCTGCAAAGCCCGCGAAGAAGAAGACCATGAAGGCGGCAGCGAAAAAAGCGAAGAAGAAAAAGAAGTAAGCCATGCCTCTCAGCTACGTGGGGACAGCCGCCTCGGCTGTCGGGCGGAGCGAAGCTCCGCTGTGAGAGTAAATAGAGCACCCGTAGCGCGTCATAGGCGCTGAGTTTCGGTTTTATCGAGAGACTTTTCTGAAGCTGCCGGAAGCAAAATGAATGAGGCGCCGAGTGCCGCCAGGCGCATGTTGCAGATCGGCCTGACTTACGTCTGGATGATCGGCACCGGTTTTCTTGGCGCTGGCCGCATCGATTGGCTCCGCGGATGGATCTGCGCTGCTCTGTGGGTGGTTTCGCTGACCGCTGTTGGGCTTCTCACCTGGCACTGTAATCCCCAGCTAGCGAAGGAGCGCGCGAAGTGGAGACGTAAGGACACCAAGCGCTTCGACAAAATGTTCCTGGCCGCTTACATGCCCTTTGCGTTCACGCAGCCGGCGATCGCCGGCATGGACGCGATCCGCTTCCATTGGTCTTCGCTTCCGTTTGGCTACGTCTGTGTTGGGGCCGTGATTTTCCTGCTCGCCATGGCGTTGATCGCCTGGGTTCTTTGTACGAATCCCTACGCGGAAACGACTGTACGAATTCAACACGACCGCGGTCACAAGGTAGTGACCACCGGCCCTTACCGTTTCGTTCGCCACCCGATGTATATCGGGACAATTCTGATGTATCTGTCCACACCTCTCATTTGGGGATCACTCGGGGCATTGGCTGCGGGCGGTGTGATCACAATCCTATTCATCGTGCGCACGGCGTTAGAAGATCAGACTCTCCGGCGCGAACTTGCCGGTTACGAAGAGTACGCGTCCAAAACCAGCTATCGGCTGCTGCCGGGAGTGTGGTGACGCCAGACCGTTTTTTTTCGAAACGAGGAGTCCTATGGACAACTTGAGAGTCTGCCGCTGGAGCGGGGCATGTGCGCTCGCTTCCATCGCCGTGTTCCTCATAGAATTTCCTTTCTATCTGGTGCGCGGCGCTTTTCCCGGCGTTACCGACGCGGAAAAGCTCGCGGATTTCGCCGCCGGTAATGCCACCAACATCATGGTGTGTGTCTTCCTCGATCTCATCATCCTCGCTCTGTTGATGGTCTTTGTGGCGGGCATGCGTGATCTGATACGACGCGGCGACCCGCGACACGAATGGTTGACAACCCTGTTCTTCGGTTTCAGTGTCGTGTACGTCACGATCACGCTGGTTGCGGACTCGCTTCAAGCCGCCACGGTAATCGACGCGCTGACCATGCCCGCCAACGCCACGATCATTCGGACGATGATGGAGAGCATGTACCTGATGTACGGCGCAGTCGCTCTCTTCCTGATGGCCCTGATGATGGCGATTGCGGGCTACGCGGGAGTGGCGAGTCGGGCGCTGCCTGCGTGGACAGGATGGCTCGCCTATGGCTGCGCAGCCGCCTGCCTTGGCTTTGTGCCCACGATGTTTGTCGGCCACCCTGATCCAAACGCGTTCTACAACCCTGCGGGCTGGGGCGCGGTGGCAATCGCTGCCGGGGTGCCGCTGGCGGTATGGATGGTCGCCATCGGCATTGTCATGCTGCGGATGCGCAAACCCGTCCCCACAGGGGCTTTCCAGCCAGCCTGGGAGATCTAGATGTCGCCAGTGGAACAACAGTCGGAGAGGGAAGTGCCGAGAACGTTGCTGCCGCTTGCCAACCCTCCGACATTCGCCTTGGCAGCTTCCTGGGCAGTAATTCTGCTGATGTCGGTCGCCTTCGTCGCGGGTGCGATCAGCCCGGGGATCCTCTATCCCGGCAACGACCAGTCCTCACGCCCGACCGATCTGGTCCAGTTCGTAGGCGCTCCTCTGCTTCTGGCTTCGGTGGTCATGACGCGACGCGGAAGTCTCGTCTGGCTGCTTCTGTGGCCAGGCATCCTCGTTTACCTCCTCTATCACGATTTGGCGTACCTACTCATGATGCGGTTGAACCCGATGCTCGTCCTGCATCTCGTCCTGGCGGCATTGAATCTGTTCGCGACAGTCGGGCTCGTCTCCGCGATAAACAAAGGTGCAGTTCAGAGCATGCTGGCTGGCGCCGTGTACGAGAAGCTCGGAGGAGCCGTGCTGGCGTCTTTCGGTACTCTGATTTGCATCTCAGCTCTCGCAGGAATCCTCGGTCATCTCTTCAAACAGACAGCTATTTCACCTTCAGAACTCGCCCTTCATGTAACGGACTTTCTTATGAGCCCCACGTGGATCATCGGAGGAGTATTACTTTGGGCGCGCAAGCCTCTGGGATACGCTGTGGGGCCGGGATTGCTGTTCCAGGCGTCCATGTTATTCGTCGGACTGATTTTGCTCTTCGTGCTTCAGACGGTGATCTCCGGAGTGGCATTCCGCATCGTGGACACGGTGGCGGTGTGCGCGTTGGGAACCATCTGCTTCGTGCCCTGCTGCCTGTTCGTGCGTGGCGTGCTTCAAAGAACGGGCAAGTCGGGAGGAGCATTGTGAAATCTGGCACGATAAATCGGCCGCTCCTGATCTTCTCGATCCTGGTAGCGCTCACGATATTCCCGCTGGCTGGTCTTCTCTGGTCGCGCGCCGAGCAGGCATTCGCAACATCCATATTTCTGGTTGGCCTATCACTTGGTCCATGTCTGACGCTGTATGCTTTGGTCCAACGGAAGCACAAACAACGCGTACGCCGCTGGGTCTTGCTCACAGGTGGACTCAGCATTATGGTTTTCGCTGCGCTCGGCAGGGTGAATCTGGACCTAGAAGGCTTCTTCATGCTGCTGTTCCTGGGAACTGCGGGAGCGGCAATCGGACATACGCTGGTCACGGTGATTCTCGGCCCTCTTTTCTTTGGAAGGTTTCTGTGTGGGTGGGGGTGCTGGCGCGCCATGATTCTGGAATTGCTGCCGATCAGACACAGCGCCGGGCGTCGCAGGGGAGAATGGGACCTGCTGCCGTTTCTTGGTCTGGCCCTGAGCATCGGCGCTGCTGCCGCGTTAGTCTTCATTCTCGGCCATCATCCCGGCGGCACGCCCGGCGCCATGCATGCCGGCAGCCTACGAGCCATCGTTATCGGGTTTGCGATTTACTACGCGGCTTCAATCGGGCTCGCGTTTGCATTGCGGGATCAGCGTGCGTTCTGCAAGTATCTGTGCCCCAGCGGCCTCATTCTCGGGATCACGAGCCGGTTATCCATTCTGAAGATGACGTCCGATGGCCAGCTCTGCAATGCGTGCGGCGCTTGTTCGAAAGTCTGTCCCATGGATATTGATGTCGCGCACTTTGCCGCGCTTGGGCAGCGCGTCCGATCAGGCCAATGCATTTTGTGCCAGCGTTGTGCTCACGCGTGTCCCACTCTTGCGCTGCGGCTGGCCGTTTCGTTTGATGTTGCCGGAACAACGCTGTTCGTTCTGCATCGAAACGGCTCAGGGCGAGACTCCTGCTAAGCTCTGACAGGAGCTTGATGCCCGATACAACGATTCCGTGTTCCTGGGGCGATCTGCCAGCCTACGCGGCCACCCCTCAAGGCCCCGGCCCCTGGCCCGGCGTTGTTGTTATCCACGACGCGGGCGGCATGAAGCCCGACCTGCGCAATCAGGCCGAATGGCTGGCGAGCGAAGGCTTTCTTGCAGCCGCGCCGAACCTGTTCCACTGGGGCGGCAAGATCCGCTGCCTGCGTCAGATCGTCCGCGACTGCATGGCGCGACAGGGAAGATCGTTCGACGAAATCGAAGCGGTCCGCTCCTGGCTCGCTAAGCAGGAGCACTGCAACGGCAAGATCGGGGTGATCGGTTTCTGCATGGGCGGAGGCTTCGCCCTCCTGCTCGCTCCGGGCCGTGGATTCTCGGCTTCGAGCATTAACTACGGTGGGCATCTTCCGAAAGATGTGGAGGAGTTCCTCGCCGCTTCGTGTCCGATTGTTGCCAGCTATGGCGCCAAAGACATGTGGAACCGCGGCGTTGCCGCACAGCTGGAGCAAGTCCTGACTCATCTCGGCGTAGCGCACGACGTGAAGGAATATCTCGACGCCGGCCATTCGTTTCTGAACAATCATCAAGACTCCATCTTCAGGCTGCTGAAGATCATCCGCATCAGCTACCACGAACCGTCGGCGCGCGACGCACGACGCCGGATCGTGGCCTTTTTCAATCAGCACCTGAGAACGCAATGACAAATTCGGACAATCGAGGTGAAACTGCCGGCCGCGAATGGAAGTTTCTTTACCGGGTTGGCGGGATCGCAGCCTTCCTTGCGGCAATCCTCTTTCGAAGGAACCTGGCGGAAGAATTCTTGCTCTTCCGAGGCCTGGGTATCATCCGCTTCGGGCCTACAACATTTCCGGATCACCCGGCGGACTGGTTCGCGCTTCTTCACACTCATCCGCTGCTCGGTCTCACACTTTTGAATCTGTTCGACGCCGTTAACTACGCTCTGGTCGGACTGATATTTCTCGGCCTCCACGCCGCCCTTCGCCGGGTAAACCAGAGCCTGATGACACTGGCGATGGCGCTCACACTGGTGTCGATCGCCGCATATTTTGCTTCAAACCAGGCATTCGCGATGCTCTCCCTCAGCAGTCAGTACGCGTCAACCACGTCGGACGCCCAGCGATCAGCTTTGCTGGCCGCAGGCCAGGCGCTGCTCGCAATCCACAACACCGGCGCCAACTACGGTCCTGGCCTGTACATCAGCTTTCTCTTCATCAGCATTGCCGGTCTCATCATCGCGACCGTCATGTTGCGGAGCGATGCCTTTGGCAAACTCACAGCGTGGATGGGAATTCTCGCCAACATCCTTGGGTTGGGATACTACGTCACATTGACCCTGGCTCCTGCCCTGAGCGCGATCCCGCTGTCCGCAGCCGCTCCATTCCTGCTTGTCTGGTATCTCCTGATAGGCGAACGACTCCTCGGATTGGCTTCGGTTCACTGAATCAGGCGCGTCGCAAATTCTTCAGACCCGACTGTGCGATTCTTCAAAGGCCACAGCACACCTACATGTCGATTTCTGCATGTTATTGATGCAGGAGGACTTATTGGCGGTCGCTCATGTGATCGGGGTCACGGCGAAAGTCCGGCAAGAAGTGTGAAATACACGTAGAACGAATTCTGTTCTCCCTGACCATCTAAGTCATCTCATAGTCGTTCTGATTTCGAAAGCGAGGATTCTTGAGCGCCAGCCAGAGAACTCTTTCCATATCGGAGATTTGTGCACAGATCAGACAACGCGGTTACGCGCCAGCGCAAGTGGTTCGAATTTACGGTGAAGAGTTCGAGATATTGTCCGACCCCTTCCCCAACGAAGTAGGGGTCGCGATTCATGTGCGTTCCCGGCGCACATCGCAGGTCCGGGCACTGCAACTCCCCGCCACGCTGGTTCCTCGCGCAGACGCCACAACGCGTAGAGCGGCATAAGCCGGATCACGGATTGCCGCCTTTCTCAGGGAGCGCTCGTTGATAGTGATTACAATCACGGGCGCGAGTGACGCAGGCCATCGTCTTTTCACGACCCTCCGCCCAGACTTGAATTAGCAAACCCGTCGGCCCAGGTGACGGAATCTCGGGAAAACCGGGGGTGCTTTATGACTATAACCGTGCTCACGATCATCACTGCCGTTCTCGTGCTGGCGGTTGCGCTGTTTATGTTTCGCGCCGTCCCCGGAGTGCGCGCCTACTTCAAATTTCGCGGAACGCGTCTGGTGACTTGCCCGGAGACGCACGAGCCCGAGGCGGTCAATGTGGCAGCGGGAGAGGCCGCGATGGGGGCGTTCATCAACGAACCGACACTTCGGCTGAACCAATGCTCCCGCTGGCCGGAGAGTCAGAACTGCGGCCAGGACTGCCTGCAGCAGATCGAGGCCGATCCCGAGCAATGTCTCGTCTGGAATATCGTCGCGAAATGGTACGAAGGCAAGAAGTGCGTCTTCTGTCACAAGCCGTTCGGAATGCTCCAGCATCTCGACCACGCGCCAGCGTTGTTAGGCCCGGATTTCCGCACGACCGAGTGGAACGGGATTCGTCCCGAGCAATTGCCTTCGGTACTCTCCACACATCAGCCAGTCTGCTGGAATTGTCATGTGGCCGAGACGTTCCGCCGTCTTCATCCAGGACTGGTCACCGATCGCCAATTCGAACCGAAACGCACGATGTGAACATAACGTTCATCGCAGAGACGTCGCGGGCAACGTCTCTACGACAAGGGCCCGGTCCGCCCGATTCCACTTCGTGTCCTTCGTGGTCTTGAATCTGGTTTATCCCTGATCTTTGAGCTTCAGCTTCGACTTGTTCTCTTCCATGAACTGCTTGATGTCGTTGGCAGCGCCGAGCAAGCGGTTCCATTGCTCGTAGTAGAGTGTGACGGGAAAGCGGCCCAGGCCATAGACGCTGACGCCGCCCTTTTCTCCAACCTTGAAGATCAGGTCTCCGCTGCGCTTTTTAGTTTCGACTTCTTTTTCAAGTTGAGCCAGTTTGGCCTTCAGTTCCTCGTAAGTCGGTTCAGCCATGTCGCCTCTCTTCTTTTGAGATATGAGTGCCGGTAGTTTCCATTGGTCGCCACGATCGCGCCCCTGCCTATGTTACTTGTCGCAAGTTGCAGGGTTGCGGATAACCGTTATAAGCTCTAACCAGTCTAATCTCCAAGTGGGGAATGTCATGCGTCTCTGGGTACGATTGTTGGCGTGCGTCTGCCTGCTCCTGATGATGTGGACAGTAGCAGCGGAGACCAGCCATCATCACCCGAATCGAACCGAATCTTCTTCCTGCTCAATTTGCGTGGTGGCGCATAGCGCCAGCCCAGTGGTCAGTACGGCGCAGGCCGCCCCAATCTTCGCAGCCGTCGGCCTGTTCCGCGAAAAGAATGTCGTCGTCAAGGCCCGGCTTGATTTCTCCCATCTTGGTATTCGTGGTCCTCCTGCCGCGTTATAAGGGCTCCGATAGCTGGACCGGCTCCATCAGGCCGGCGATTTCCCTATTCATCTCAGGAGGGCTCATGCCTACTTTTTACCGAATATGCGTCGCTGTGCTCGCATTTGCGCTATGCATTGCCAGCGGCGTTGCGAGTGCTCAATCGGTTGGCAACTTTGGTTCCATCGATGGTACCGTGGTCGACTCCACCGGCGCCGTCGTCCCCAATGCAACAATCCAAATCCGCAACCCCGTGAGCGGTTTCGATCGCTCCACCACCAGCGATAAAGCCGGGAAATTCCAGTTCACGAATATTCCCTTCAACAACTACCATCTGACCGCCACCGCAGAGGGATTTGCTGCCTACGTTCAGGATGTCGAACCCCGTTCTTCGGTGCCGGTCACAGTTTCGATCAAGCTGAAGGTTTCTGCCGGAACCACGGCCATAACCGTGGAAGCCGAAGCCGGAGACTTGATCGAGAACGATCCTGCGTTTCATACCGACATCGACCGTGGATTGTTCGACAAGCTCCCGCTCGAGAGCCAATCGTCGTCAGTTAGTTCCCTGGTTACGCTGTCGTCGCCAGGAATCGCCGCGGATTCGAATGGCCTGTTTCACGGCCTGGGAGATCACGCGGAGAACTCGTTTTCGGTCGACGGCCAGCCGATCACCGACCAGCAGAGCAAGGTGTTTTCGAATCAAATACCACTCGATTCGATCCAGTCGATGGAGGTCATTGCAGGCGCGCCGCCAGCGGAATACGGTGAAAAGGCCAGCGTGGTGATCAACGTGACGACGCGTTCGGGACAGGGCGTCACCACGCCTCACGGCGCGGTCACCGCTTCCTATGGGTCATTCGGCACCTCGAATGCGGGATTCGACCTCGCATACGGAGGCCAGAAGTGGGGGAATTTCATCTCTGCAAACGGGCTGAACAGCGGCCGCTTCCTCGATCCGCCTGAGTTCACGGTGATGCATGCCAAGGGAAACGAAGAGAACCTGTTTGACCGCATCGATTACCAATTCTCTAACGCCGATTCCCTTCACCTGAACCTGGGCTACACGCGTTCCTGGTTCCAGACGCCGAATTCGTTCGACGCCCAGAACGCGACGGCATGGTCGGGTCTGGTGGTCGATAACGGCGGACTCGATCCATTCGGGAACGTGGTTGGCCCGGCAGACCAGCGCTCGAAAATTCAAACCTTCAACATCGCGCCTTCGTGGACACGCCTGGCCAACGCGAATACGGTGTTCACGCTTGGCGGTTTCGTGCGCCGCGACCAGTTCAACTATTACCCGAGTGGCAATCCGTTTGCCGATCTCGCGCCAGACCTTCAGCAAGAAAGCCTGCGTCAGGACCGGACGCTGACCAACGCCGGTCTTCGCGCGGACGCCTCGTACGTGAAAGGCATCCACAACGTGAAGGCTGGCATAACTTACCAGCAGACGTTTCTTGACGAAAACAACCGCTTCGGCATCGTTGACCCGACGTTCCTCGCCAACCTTGCCGACGCCGATGGCAATCCACTGAACTGTCTCGACGGAAACGGTGACCCGATTCCCGGCACAACGT
>Ga0335070_10010434_pt1 | contig 10860 bp, 9 predicted proteins | sample Lox_Sample_13_FD_206722 | JGI IMG/M metagenome (GOLD analysis project Ga0335070, IMG submission 206722) | Soil microbial communities from Loxahatchee National Wildlife Refuge, Florida, United States - Lox_Sample_1.3 | ecosystem: Environmental > Terrestrial > Soil > Wetlands | place: USA: Florida...
ACTCTAAGTGCCTCTAAACTTTTACACCCAATTTTTTTAAGAAATCATACATTCTCTTAAAAAATTTGGAATAATTTTAGATTTGCTAAAATAAAAATAGATTCGGACCTTGATTGTTTCATCCGGTATTTAATGTGATCCCCTGAAAAACAAAACTGTAGTTTTGTATTTGTAATCTTGCGTTCATGCAGCATGGTCAAATTTATTGACTTCAGAAAGTGGTTGTTGACACTGATTGTAAGATTAAGTCCTGTTCAACATGTAAACCAGCCCAAATATGGGGGTATTTTTCGGGGTATATCAGAGAAATGCCTATAAATAACATTAAACATAATAAATATTTAGCAAATCAGTTGGATTCCCGCCGCCCCATTAAAAATCAATGTGTTATTTTATACGATTAGCTAAAATTCTTTAGCGTTTCTTTAGCACCTATAGATATTTCTTCCTCAGCACGCTTAACTTTTTGTCAAGTGCCTTTATTTCTTTAATTGTACCGGTCTTAAAAAGCCCATGTATCATTCCCGCACTCTTCACTAGTATTCCAGCTACTGAATCGATATATACCACAAGACTCTGAATCGGTACATCCCTGTAATATGTCACGCTAAAATCATCACCATCAATCTCGTAATGACGCCCAATTAGAGCACTAATATTGCTATGTGCATCCCTGCTTAGAAAATTATAAAGCGAACGATACTCATCTTCCATATCAGCCCTTTTAAAACGCTCCTCTACTTTCAAAGGATAATAACCCCTCTTCTTCAACGACACCAACTTTTTCTTGTATTCCGTTATCAAGGAATCTAATTTATCATGCTTACTAATTTCACTGAGGAACGGGTTTGGGTTTTCTTTTGCCTCTCTATATATTTTCAACCATTCTTTTACAAAACTTGCTTCCATATAATAACCATATTCTGCATTCTCACATAGATTTTTCAGCTCAACAAACGCCTCAAGCATCGACCTAAATAGCGAAGGAATCCCTATTGCTATCTTCTCATCAATTAACAAAGTTATACTACCACTTAATTCAATGATCGAACCATTGAGACCTATTAGATGAAGCTGCCGCGGATTCTTCTTATCGAACCTGATCTCTTTTGATAATTCTAGACACTTATCATGTAGGCTCTTAAGAAATTCAAATAATTCTGACGCTCCGCGAACAATGCCTTTCTGTTTTCTACTCACTAAAATACTCCAAGCAGCCATTTCATTGTTAAAATCAGTCCTCAAATCTTAACATCTCAGCATTTTCGGAATCATTAATACTCTATCTAACTCTTTTGGGATCTTTTGTCTTTCTATAAATATTTCTTAGGTCATCCGCTCCCATATTAAAATATCTTTCAAATGCCTTGTTCTACTATAAACCGTAGCCCTTATTGTGTCCTCAGGCGAACAATTATTATTAATACAATGGAACAACGAGTTCTTCTTTATTAGCCTTATTGCGAATGATGATGTATGATAGTTTTATACTTTTAAGGACATAATTACCAGGCAGTAAATCACCCTCATGATATATCTTACCATCTATAATGGCCAATCTTCTATTTGCCTTTTCGTCATAAGAATAACCACTATAAGTAAAATTTGATTGCGGAGTAGGGGGAACATCAGGTTTGGGTGATGTTATCGGTGCTTCAACTTTAGGAGCCTCTGCCGCTGATTCCTCCCTATTATTGAAGTTTGGTGCTTGTGAAGTTGTGAGCGTAATGCCGGCGACTACGATAATAATTAGTATAACTATGATATACGCCGCATATGATTCCAATATGTATTTTAACTTTATTTGCCAGTCAGTACCACTTTGTTTCGCATCTTCTTTCTGTATTAACTCGTCTGCCCTGCGTTGGGCTTCTTCCTCTTTCGGTTTACTGCTAGTTTTTCTTTGCTGTCCGCTGATAATAAATATTATATCGACTAATTCCGGCACATATTCTTTCGCTATTCTGAAGCCTCCTGTAAAGACACATAATGTGGGAATCACGGCAATAGTGAAAGCTGTACCTATATCACCAAAGTCATACATGTATCTCACACAGGCGGCAACCATGTATGCTAAAGGCAGTCCAAAAAACACAATTCTGCCAAATAATCCGCGGTTTGAATAAAAATATCTGATAATGAGAAAAAATTGACAAATAGAGCCGATTATAAGGCTGATTATAAAAGAAGTAACAGTGATCTTGGTTGCATGATTAATAAAATTGGTACTTAATACATCATTTGATATTTGATAACTATAAGAGAAGTGGACGGCATATGCTTGACCGACCGGTGTGGATATGAATAAAAACCACAAATATTTAAAACAATATAGAAGAAGTATATAGATGACCGTCGTAAAAACAATTAATAATGCCGTCTTCGTAAATGAATCAAAAATCTTCCGTAAATACTTGAGAATCTCTGTCTTTTTAAGTTTCATTTGCAGAATGGACATGATAAAATTTGACAAAATCTACCAAAAATTTTCGGTTAGTCAATGCTGGATAATATAATAAAAAATAATGGGAAAATACTAGCATCGTTGATGATCTCTTTAGATAAAAAAGCTTGTTGTGTGAATGGATGATTATTCAATAAATATGAGAAACCTGCGAAAAAAAAAGGCAGGGCAATCATCAACCCTGCCTTCCCATCTCCTTTTTACCTGTTCTCATCTTTGATCGTGTGGTAATATGAGTCGCTCTCCAAAAGAACTCAATCTATTTGAGCACAACATCACACCAAGCTATGCCGATCATATTATCTTCTACATAATGTAAATCATATTCTAGGTAACTGGTATCGTTAGTTTCTCCCTCTAGTCCTTTACGTTCTCTTACGGTTTTGGCACGTGTCTTTGCTTTGACGTTTCTTTGGACGCCTTTTACCTCTTTACGATCATTAGCTGTACGTCCTAACCAGCTTATTAGTTCCGGGGTTTCGATTTGACCTACTCCACCTTGATGTGCTTGCATTTTATTTCTCATGTTGTTTCCTCCTTTCTTAAATAAAAAAAAGTTATTTCTTCTAGTCTTTATTTTTTACGTTGGTTTTATATTATCCTGCGCCCAGTGAATTAGTTCCGATAAGGAGGTTCCTATGGGGAAGAATTCAACTACACCCATCTCCTTTACTTTGAGAACTTTATCATCGTCTAAATAGCCCCCCGCGGTTACCCCTATATGTGATGAATCCTCCTTCTTCAGAAGCTCCACAACACTGGCGAGGTCTCCAATATTGGCCCCCGGCAATATCGTTATCCCGATGTGGTCGACGCATTCCTGGATTGCTGAAGCGACGATGGCGGACGGTCTCTGAATATCAGTATATATTACTTCGTGCCCAGCATCCCGGAAGGCCAGGGTGAAAGTTGCCATAGCCGCCTCATATCCCTCGCCAAGTTTAGTCACCAAAATCCTTGCAATTCTTTTTTCTTTTCTTATTGATTCCTCTTTTTTCATTGCATTCGACAGTGTGAGCAGATGGTCCCTGATGAGTTCCTGAACGTCTGGCAGATCGAAATCGCAGTCTGCATTTTGTGAATCACTTTCTTTGAATCGTTGAAGCGTCTCTTCTATCGTGCCTTTATTCCAGAGAGTCGGATTTTGCAAAATCATGTTTGCCGTCTCACGATCTCTAACTTGGTCCATAATAATTCCCTCCCTTCGTGATTAGGAATGTTTTACTTGATAAGACTTTGTTCCCAAGTAGAATGAATCCAAGGGAATATCTTTTTTCTTTTCCTGCTTCACGTCAAATTGCGGTTTAGCTGCATAGTTGTACAAAACCCTATTGCAACATACTCCCACAAATCCAGTGCCGAAACTTATGATATCGACTTCTTTTTTACAGAGATAGCAAACTATGGCCATGACCAGCACCTCCTCATCGCTGCTGCAGATTAGCGCCCGTTTGCAGCAACTAATAATTTAAATCCCTGACACCAATACATTACTGAAATCATGTGAGTTATCTTTGTTTTTTGTTTCTTTTCGCACCGATTTATCCCTCTTAATCGCATCTGACAATGTGAGAAGATAGTCCTTGATGAGTTCCTGAACATCATGCGGATTGAAATCGAAGTCCACATATGAATTGCTTTTTTTGAACAGCTGCAGTGTCTTTTTTATCATGCCTTCGTTCCAGAGAGTCGGATTCCGCAAAATCATATTGACTGTCTCATAATTTTTTGACTGGTACATAATCGTTCCCTCCTTTTCTAATTTCTTAAAAAGTTCTAGGTAACATCCATATTCTACCGTACCCATTCAGGAAGGGTAAAATCGGACAAACTACGCACGTCGTTTTTTATTTTTTCCCCGTGGCCCTCCTTTTCCATCACATCAAAAAGTGTATGAAGAAAATTTTTCACGAGTTCCTGGACATTTCGCCGATAGAAAGCTCTGTCTTCGTGTGTATCAATATCTTTGAATCGCCGGAGTGTTTCATCTATCATGCTGTTATTCCAGAGATTCGAATTCCGCAAAATTACGTTTACTGTTTCATAATCTTTGGTTTGATACATGGTCATTCCCTCCTTTTTTGTTTAGGTCTCTAAAATATGTTGACTAAAATGATGTTATCTCCCTTGAATTTATCCTCGCCTCATCGCGGATTAAAATATTTTCTTTTTTGAGGTGGATACATGCGGCGCCAATACTCATTCAGCTCCTTCCTTATTTGTTTGTGTTTTGACCGGAGTACCATCAAATTGAAGATACTCCAATTGACCTGTCTAAAATTTTTGATTCTTTTTTAAACCGAAAGAAGTTACTAGAAGGTTACAAGATGGGAATTTCGTGATTGGCTAATAAGTTGATTATACTTACAAAATAAAATCATATGCCTGGAAAAAATGAAATTTTATCTTCCGGCATGAGAGGTTATGATGAAAACTGGATTCAATTTAATAGGTAGGAGTAAGAGACGTGAGGTTTGAACAGGTGGTATTTGAATTACCCGGTTTCCATGATCTTCCTGTAAATAGAAGTCGTCAGTGCTTCCGGTTCGGCATCCAGTCCTTCCAAGAGCGCCCTCCGACAATCTTCATAGACCTTTATCGCTTCCGTCCGCATGCGCCGGTTTGAGTAAAGTGTCATAAGCCTCTGGTATACCTGCTCTGAAAGGGGATCGATTTGAATAATCTTCTTGTAACAGTCGAGGGCAACCTTTGACGTGCCCCGTTTTTCCTGGATGTCGGCCATCTTGTATAAAAGATTAATATATAACTTTCGCAGCTCCTCTCTTTTTATATCAATCCAGGATGTGTAAAGCTCTTCTGAAAGGAAATCACCTTTATATAGGTCTATTGCGTTGTTGTAGAGGAAAAGAGCCGACTCGATATTTCCCTCTCTTTCATTCTTTTCACCTCTGCGGTAAAGGGAAAGGAAATCATCGATGTCGGTTTTGCATAACTCCTCATCCAGGTATATAAGATTGGCCTTGAGATGAACGTATGAAGATCCGAAGGCCTTGTCCATTTCAGGCTCTAAAGCTTTCCTCAAGCGGTACAGGGTTATCTTGAAATTCCTCTCTCCGGATTGAGGTGCAACCTCCGGCCAGAGAGTCTCTATGAGCTGATCTTTGGGCACCCGGCGCGACCCATGTGTAACGATGGCCTTCAAGAGAAGCTTGGGCAGGTAACCATCCCATTCCTTCTCTTCCATGACAGTCAATCCTCGATTAATGCGAAAACCACCCAGAGTCTCGACATTAATCTGGCAAAGACCGGAGCGATATATCGCTTGTCTTACTTCCCAATCTTTTTTTAAACTCTTGGGAGCTTTGCAATCCCCTGGCACAGTAATATCCTGAAGATCAAAATCAGATGGTAATTTGAAATGTCCCACCTTTTTTTGTTTCTCAGTTCCTTCTTTCTGTTTGAGCTGAGGCAACAGAGATTGAAGGTGTGAGTAGGCCTGAGACAGTTGACGGTTTTTTCTATTCAGCTCAGCTGACATTTTTGTTTCTGAGGCATACAGCCGCTGGCTGAGTACCCTTGCCATCGCGTAGCCGATAGCAGGGTATTGATGAAGCAGCGCGTCCAAATCGGCCCGGGTCATTTCTAACAACTTTACCGATGAACCCGTGCGAACACTCGCGGTACGCGACCTGTCAGGATCGAGGAGGCACATCTCACCTACATAATCACCGGGACCACAAATGTTCAATAATTGCTCTTCGGGAGTTCCAAGGGCTTTGATGATTTCCAATTGGCCTTCCAGGATAATGTAGAAACGATCACCGTGGTCCCCCTCACGAAAAAGGATTGTATTGGGGGAAAATTCGAGCTGTCGCAGGGTTGCTATCAGACGTTTGATTTCACGCTGTGGAAGAGATGTCAATAAAGGGTTTCGTGAGATTAGCTTTCCGTACATGATATATTAAGAATAAAAAGTAAGTTAAAAGGTTTGTTTAAATTGATCTCACATTTCTGATAAAGATTAAAATTCAATCTACATTACATATACATTTTAATAAATCACATTTAAAAGGTCTATTTATTTTAATATAAACATGCGTATATCAATCATTTTTATTGTGATCTTATAGTAATTCATTAATCATAATGCTTCTTAATATCCCAAGAAATTACTTGACAATTTTGTAAAAAATCTTTAAATATTTAATAGTTGAAGATATATATCATAACTTTGTTAACCACATAAACCAACCACCTGGATAGCTCTGACCGCAGAGATATTTTTTCTTTTCCGAAGCTCAAACGGCATCACTTTTAACAAAGAACATTGAAGATGAAGTGTCCGAAATGTCAGTTTAGCAATAGGGAAGGAGCCAAATTCTGCAAAGAGTGTGGCCATGAAATAGAGATTGTCTGTCCTCAGTGCGGAGTAATAAACCTGCCCAGCGGTAAATTTTGTGACAACTGCGGTAAAGGATTAAAAGAAATTTCTCCGACAGAAAAGCCCATCCTACTGGCAAAAAGCGAACGCAAAAATGTCACAGTCCTCTTCTCAGATATATCCGGCTATACAGCTATGACGGAGAAGCTCGACCCTGAGGAAACCAAGGAGATCATGGGAAAGATCTTTGGAGAAATCTCCAGTGTAATTTCAAAATATGAAGGTTTTATCGAGAAGTATGTCGGGGATGCAGTTATGGCTATCTTTGGAGTTCCCAAATCTCATGAAGACGATCCTGTCAGGGCAATCAAGGTTGCGAGAGAAATTCACGAGATAGTTTCATCCATCAGTCCGCAATATGAAAAGCGAATTGGAAAGTCTCTGATTATGCATACAGGCATTTGCACAGGAATTGTAGTGACTGGTGATGTAAACAAAGAGAAAGGAACTCATGGAATATTAGGCGATACCATAAATTTAGCTTTCAGATTATTGGAATTAGCAAAACCTGGTGCGATAGTGGTTAGTCCTTATACCTTTCGCCAGGCAGAGGGATATTTTTCTTTTGAACCTCTTGAATCAGTTACATTGAGAGGAAAGGCTGGGCCTATAAAGGCCTACAGGGTTATATCTCCAAAAAAAGAACCTATCAAGACTCATCGCCTTTCCGGGATGAGGGCAGAGCTTATCGGCCGTAGCGTTGAGATGGCCCAGTTGAGGGAAGCTATTGAAAACCTCAGACAGGGTAAGGGGTCTATTTTCTTCATAGTCGGAGATGCGGGAACAGGTAAAAGCAGGCTCATTGAGGAATTCAAAGCCAGTCTTGATCTCAACACCATCCAGTGGCGTGAGGGTCATGCCTATGCTTATTCGCAGAATATCCCCTACTTTCCATTGATTAATCTTCTGAATAGGGCTTATCAGATTCAGGAGGGTGACACGCCAGAAGAGGTAAGACAGAAGGTTGAATCAGGGACGAGGTCTCTGAGCGGTGATTGTGAAGATTTGATCCCTTATGTGGGAAGTCTATATTCTCTCAGCTATCCCAACATTGAAGGAGTAAGCCCCGCGTTCTGGAAAGCACGGCTTCATGAGGCCATTCAAACGATCTTTGCATCTCTTACTCAAAGAGGCCCTACCATCGTATGCCTAGAAGATCTACATTGGGCTGATCTTTCCTCTATTGAACTTCTGTGCAATATACTTTCCAAATTCCAATATCCTGCTCTTTTCCTCTGTACATACCGTTCACCCTTCAGCCTCTTAACCAGCCAGCAAACAAGTGGTATGGGGAAGGTATATCAGGAGGTCAGACTTTACGATCTTTCTCCTTCAGAATCACAGAATATGGTAGAGTCTCTACTCAAGGCAAAAGACCTCCCGCCTGAGCTAAGGAAGTTCATTCAAGCCAGGGTGGAAGGGAACCCCTTCTATTTGGAAGAGACCATAAATACCCTCATTGAATCAGAAACACTTATAAAAGAAGATGGTTTGTGGAAGCTGACCAGAAGTCTTTTCGAGGCTAATATTCCTTCGACAATTCAAGGCATCATCTCTGCCCGTCTTGACCGTTTGGAAAGGGAAACGAAAAAAATTCTTCAGGAAGCCTCTGTTATCGGGCGAGCATTCCTCTATGAGATTCTCAACCGGATCACAGAGATGAAAGAAAATATAGAGAGAAGTCTCACTAGTCTAGAGAGACTCGACCTGATAATGGTCAGGTCATTACAGCCAGCCTTGGAGTATATATTCAAGCATGCATTGACGCAAGAAGTTGTCTATAACGGCATTCTTAAGAAAGATCGTCAAAATATCCATGAACGCATTGGTCTGGTGATAGAGGAATTCCTCTCTGACCGAATTCCGGAGTTCTACGAAACCTTGGCGTTTCATTTCAAGCAAGGCCATTCCACCCTTAAGGCTGTTGATTACCTGATTAAAGCGGGAGAGAAAAGCCTTGGCAGATATGCCCTGGATGAAGCACACCAGTATTACAAAAGCGCATTTGATATTATTGAATCGAAAGCGGGTAGAACGAAGGAAGAAACAACCCTCCTAGTGGATATCCTCCTCCAATGGGCTGTCATCTTATACCGCCGCTGCCATTTCATGGAGCTTATAGATCTGCTCAAAGCCAACGAAAGTATCGTTATATCACTGGACGACAAGCGAAGGATCGGTATGTTTTACGCCCGACTTGGGGGAGCGATGAATTGGAGCAATAATCTCGTTGAAGCCCATGCCTATCTGAACAAAGCGCTCGAAATAGGCGAGCAGGCCGGGAACGAAAAAGTTCTAGAGTATGCCTATATATTTCTCCCATGGTGCTGCGCGGACCTCGGAATGCTGGACAATGCCATCGAATTCGGCAGGAAAGCTCAGGAGCTTGATTTGTATAAAACCGATCCCGATTACTTCCGGCATGTATCATTTTACATCGGTTATGCACACTATTTCCGGGGAGACGTTAAGGAGTCTAGGGAAATTGGCAATAGAATAATTGAATTCGCCAATAAATATTCGCGCTTGGAATGTCTTTCAGACGGGTATCTGTGCCTGACCTTCGCTGACCTTGTTGCCGGAGATTTTACATCGGCAATTGAAAATGTGAAAAAATCCTACCGGTTCGCTTTAGACCCCTTGATTAGAATAACATCTACAACACTCCTTGGAATGACCTATGTCTCAGCTGGCAACTATCAGGAAGCTCAAAACACCCTTGAGGAACTTACGAAGGTGACAGACGTATGCCACTCAACAACTCACGGAACGGTGGCGAAATTATATACAGGAATAGTTATGGTCATCAACGGGAGCTTCAAAGAGGGGATGAGCATGATAGAAGATGTCACAACAGAATATCAAAATTCCAGGCTGATGTACCGCTATGCCGTATGCAACCATATACTGGGGCAGATCTATGCCCAGCTTGCACGGGGTGAAGGCAAGAAAGGCTTTTCCCTCATTGCAAAAAATATCGGCTTTTTAATTAAAACTGTGCCATTTGCATACAGGAAGGCGGAAACACATTTTTGTAAAGCTATCGAAACGGCGGAAGAGATAGGCGCCAAAGGTGTTTTGGGGCAGGCTTATTTTGATTTGGGGCTATTATACGAGTCTAAGGGCAAAAACCGTGAAAGCACTAATTGCCTCTCCAGAGCGATCGGCATTTTTGAAGAATGCGGGGCTGACATCTTCTTGAGCAAAGCCAGGGAGGCTTTTTCGAATCTTCAGTAAGAGACCAGCGACCTTCATGTGCTGCCCATGGTTATGGGCATGTGGAGCTCTTTCATCGACTTGAGGAACTCAGAATATCTGCACTTGCATGTAACACAGGGTTGGCCATAACACGCACTTTCCAAAGGATTCCTAGGCTTATTTGTCTTTTAATGTGTTCTTACTTTTTCCCGGTAGCGCCTAAGCAAGAGTTCTTCCTGCAAGTGCTCATTGCCATTGCATTCAATGTAGAATTCCCTCTCCACCTCCTGCGCCATCTCGATATATTTTGAAGCAGTAATCTCTTTCAGCACCATCCTTTGGGCCAGATGATTCCCAAATCTCTGGAGCACCGATCTGAGATTCCCGCGTTTTCTGAAAATCCTGACAATATCTGTTAAAGAGGTAGGGAATAGATTAAATTCCATGACCTTCTTTTGTAAGGTTGATGGCTTCATGTGTTTCGGGTAGAAGGTGACAAATTCACCATTACAATAATCGGCAACTTCACGCCCGAAGCGATTGAATTCATCCCAGAGAAAGTAGCGGTGTGCCGGCATGAATTGATCTACAGATTCTGGCATTTGACTCAGTGGCGAAATTCTCCATTTTTCGATTCCAGTCTCGCTGATAAAGTCATGGATTCTCTGAAATGTGTCCAAATCATCAGTATCGTACCCTACAATGAAGAGACCCGTTACCGTAAATCCGTGTTCGTGAAATATATCCATAGACTTTCTTATAGTATCATAAGATATTTTCTTTTTGAAATCACTTC
>Ga0335070_10010435_pt1 | contig 10860 bp, 13 predicted proteins | sample Lox_Sample_13_FD_206722 | JGI IMG/M metagenome (GOLD analysis project Ga0335070, IMG submission 206722) | Soil microbial communities from Loxahatchee National Wildlife Refuge, Florida, United States - Lox_Sample_1.3 | ecosystem: Environmental > Terrestrial > Soil > Wetlands | place: USA...
GAGCTACAGCCCGGGCATGATCGACGTGGTCGCGCGCTTCGTGGCCAACCGCGGGGGGATCACCGAGGACGAGGCGGCCCGCTGGGCCGAGGACGTGCGCGGCCAGGCCGCGCGCGGGGAGTATTTCTTCAGCCTCTCACGCTATCTCTTCCTGGCCGAGCGCGGGCGCTCCGCCCCGGGGCCCGCGTAAGACAGAGCCGCCGATGCGACTCGAGGTCGAGGTGGTGCAGGAGGAGGGTGGGCTCTTCCGGGCCACCGCGGTGCCCTACCCCGACGTGAGCGTCACCGGCCGCACCGAGAAGGAAGCTCTCGGCCTGCTCCTGGAAGCCGTCGGCAAGTACCTGAAGAGCAACCCCGAGCGCGCCTGACCGCGCCTACCAGGGCGCCTCGCGGCCCTCGCGCGTGAAGAATCTCCCGTTGTGCCGCGCGGTGAGCCCATCGATCACCCCGATCATCCCGGCCACCGACTGAGCCGGCGTCACCGGCGCCTCCGGGCCTCCCATGTCGGTGCTCACCCATCCCGGGTCGAGCAGCACGGTCGTGATTCGATGGCGCTTGGCCTCCGCGGCGAGCGAGCGCATCAGCATGTTGAGCGCCGCCTTGCTCGCCGCGTAGTAGTACGGAAAGCCCGTGTTCTCGGAGACCGAGCCGTACTCCGAGGAGATGCTGACGATGCGGGGGCTACGTCCGGCCGCGAGCAGGTCCAGGAACTGCTGGGCGACCATCAGCGGCCCGAGCGCGTTGGCTCGCAGCAGCAGGAGCGCGTCGTCGAAGCGCAGGTGCCCCAGCCGCTCGGAAGGATCGTCGCGGCCGCGCGCGGAGTACATGCCGGCATTGTTGATGAGCAGGTCGAGCCCTTCGGTCTCCCGGGAGACGACGCGATGCGATGCGCGGATCGACTCGGCGTCGCTCACATCCAGCGGCACCACGGAGAGGCGGTCGCGGTGGGCCGCCCCCAGCGCGCGAAGGGCCCGTGCCGATTCGGGGCGGCGGCAGGTCGCGAAGACCCGCTCGCCACGCTCGAGGTAGCGGCGGGTGAATTCGAGGCCGAGACCGCGGCTGGCGCCGGTGATCAGGATACGCAGCGCGGAGCGGGCGGGGCCACGGTCGCCCGGCGCCATGCGCCGGCGGCTCACGGCCGGCCGCGCGTGGAGGGCTGCGACGGGCCTTGCGTGGGCATCGACTCGGCGGTGGGCGCGGCCTTGAGCACCCGCGCCGGGGCCGCCTGCGTGGGCATGGCCTCGTCGGAGGGGCCCGCCGCAGGCGCCGGGGGCGCGGTGGTCGCCGGCGGTCGGGCCACACGCGGCGTCGCCTCGCCGAGCGCCTTGGGCCGCGGCGCGGCCGGCGTCGAGGCGGGCGCGGGCGGCACCGTCGCGGGAACAGGACGGGGCAGGCTCGCGCCGGACGGCACGTCGATCGGCGGTGTGGTCACCACGGGCGAGGGCGGGATCGGAGCCGCCGGACTGGATGGGGCCGGCGCCGGCGTCGACGACCAGAAGGGCTCCGGGCGTCGGATCTCGGACAGCCCGTTCTGGTACACGTACACGCCTCCGACGGCGATCACCACGAGCACCGCGGACGCCACCAGCGCGGCGACCGCGGCCCGGCGCCGCTTGACGCGGGAGTGCTCGGCCGTCTTCGTCCGGAGCCGGTCCAGCTCCTGCCGGCACTCCTCACAGCCGGCGACATGCGTCTCCATGAGCGCCCACTCCGTGAGCGGGATCTCGCCGGTGATCAGGAGCGGGAAGGCCCGGCGGACGTCCTGGCACTTCATCTTCATCTGCCTTCCATCTTCCACATCCCTCGGTGCTCTGTAAAGCCCCGCGTGGCCGGTGATAGCATGTGGTCGATGCTGCCATCAGGCGACGGCAATCCGTTCCTGCGCGAGACGGTGGGCGGCATGCTCGCCACCATGGCCGCGCGCGCTCACGACCGCGAGGCCATCGTCGCGACCGATCGTCGCTTCACCTACAGCCAGTTCTACCAGGCGGCGCAGCGCGTGGCCCGCGGGCTGCTCGCGCTCGGCGTCAAGAAGAACGACAAGATCGCGCTCTGGCTCCCCACGCGCCCCGAGTGGCTCTTCGCGCAGGCCGGCTGCGCGCTTGTCGGCGCGGTGGTGGTCGCGCTGAACACGCGCTACAAGGCTCACGAGCTGCGCTACATCCTGCGCCAGTCGGACTCGACCACCCTGATCTGCGCGGATCACTCGGGACCGGTGGACTTCCTGGAGACGCTCGGCGAGGTGCTGCCGACGCTGCGGGACGCCCTCCCGGGCGAGCTCGCGATTGACGAGTTCCCGATGCTCCGGCGGGTGATCGTGGACGCCGACGACCCGTACGCGGGGTGCGTGCGCCTGCGCGATCTCCTGGAGGACGGCGACGCCCCGGAGTGGGCGGCTCCCCTGCGCGCCGCCGTCGCGACGGTCGAGCCCGAGGATCCGTTCACGATCCTGTACACGTCCGGCACCACGTCCTTCCCCAAGGGCGCGGTCATCAGCCACCTCAACTGCCTGCCCCACGGCTGGTGGTGCGGCGAGGTGATGCGCCTCGGCGTCGACGATCGGGTGCTGCACTCCCTGCCGCTGTCCGGCACGTGGGGCGGGCTCTGCATTCCTCTCGCCGCCTTCACCCACGGCAGCGCGCTGGTCCTGATGGAGACCTTCGAGCCGGCGCTGGCCCTCCGCCTGATGGAGACCGAGCGCATCACGGTGTGGAACGGCGTCGACACGATGGCGATCCCGATACTCGCGCATCCGGACCTGGCCCGGCGCGATCGCTCGCGCCTCCGCACCGGCGGCTTCGCGGCCACCGGCGGCGGGGTGGAGGGGCTCTTCGAGGCGGTGGTCGAGCGGCTGGGCATGCGCCAGGCCTTCCAGCCCTACGGCATGACCGAGGTCAACGCGATGGCGATGGTGCACGATCTCGACGAGCCCGCCGAGAGCCGCGCGCTGGCCGGCGTGTGGCCCGCCGACGGCGTCGAGGTGCGTGTGGTCGATCCGGAGACCGGGCAAGATCAGCCGGTGGGTCGCGAGGGCGAGCTGTGGCTGCGCGGACGGCTGGTCACGTCGGGCTACTACGAGAAGCCGGAGGAGACCGCCCGGGCCTTCACCGCCGACGGCTGGTTCAAGACCGGCGATCTGGCGGTGCGCGACGCCGTCGGACGGGTGATCTTCATCGGCCGCCTACGCGAGGTGTTGCGCATCAGCCACTTCATGGTGGCCCCGGGCGAGATCGAGGCGTACCTGCAGACCCACCCGAAGGTGCTGCAGGCCTTCGTGATCGGGGTGCCCGACGCGCGCACCAACGAGGCGGCGGCGGCCTACGTGATCCCGCGCCCCGGCGTGACCGATCTCACCGCGGACGAGGTGATCGCGCACTGCCGGGGGCGCATCGCGTCCTTCAAGGTGCCGCGGCACGTCCGCATCGTGGCCGACGTGCCGCGCACGCCGGGCCCGCACGGCGACAAGGTGCAGAAGGCGCGGCTACGCGAGATGTTCCTGGGCGAGGGCTGAGCGGGCCGCCGCGATCTCCTGAGGCACCGCGCCCGCGCCGGGGAAGTCACGCTTGGCCTTCCGGTACCAGTACTGCGCGTTGTCGAGATCGCCTTCCAGCGTGTGCACGATGCCGTGCAGCCACGAGCCCAGTGGGGACTTCTGCTCCTGGACGATCTCGTGGGCCCGCTGCCATTCGCCCGCGGCCAGGAAGTCGAGCGCCCGGGCGAGGGCGTCGCTGGCGACCTTGTCTCGCGTGCTCATCTTATTTCGTGAACGTGAGCCATCTCAGTCTGGCGGCCGGCCCTCTTCGCGCAAGCGCATGTTCTGAATCTCTTCGCGCAAGCGCATGTTCTGAATCTCTTCGCGCAAGCGCATGTTCTGAATCTCTTCGCGCAAGCGCATGTTCTGAATCTCTTCGCGCAAGCGCATGTTCTGAATCTCTTCGCGCAAGCGCTCCTAGGGTGAAGTCTACCGCAGTCGTGTTGCCTCCGCTCACCACGATGGCGACGCGCTCGCCTGGGCCCGGTACGTAGGCGCCGCTCAGCAGCGCGGCGACGGCGGCCACGCCGCCCGGCTCGGCCACCACGCGTAGCGCTTCCCAGAGGGCCTCCTGAGCGCGCCGGATGGCCGCGTCGCTCACCAGTACCACGCGGGCGACGTGGGCCTGGGCGATCGGGAGCATCAGCGCGCCGACACGGCGGGGGGCGAGAGAATCGGCCGCGATGCCACCCGCAGGGGCGTCCACCGGCCGGCCCGCTTCGAGGGCCTTCGTGAGCGTGGGCGCGGTCTCGGGCTCGACGCCGATGACCCGCGGCGAGCCCGCGCACCACGCCGCGACGCCCCCGATGAGCCCGCCACCGCCCACCGAGACCATCACGGTGTCCAGTCCCGCCGCCTGCCGCGTCAGCTCGAGCGCCAGCGTGCCCTGCCCCCGCAGCGTCTCTTCCTGATCGAACGCGTGCACCGGCAGCGCGCCCGACTGCGCCATCCACGCCTCGCTCGCCGCGAGCGCGTCGGCGTAGCGATCACCGCCCACGACCAGGTCGGCACCGTAGGCGCGGATGCGGGCGATCTTGGCGGGCGATGAGACGATGGGCACGAAGATGCGCGCCTTCACGCCGAGCCGCATCGCGGCGTAGGCGACCGCGGCCCCGTGATTGCCGCCGGAAGCCGCCACCACGCCGGCCGCAGGGATCGAGCGCGTCAGCAGATTGGCGAAGGCGCCCCGCGTCTTGAAGGAACCGGCGTGCTGCAACAGCTCGAGCTTGAGCGTGAGTGGAGCGGCGGGAAGGCCGAGATCCGCGCCGGTCAGATTCACTACCGGCGTCACGCGGATGTACGGCTGGATCAGGCTATAGGTCTGCTCGATGTCGGCGCGGTCTATCCGTGTGGCCACCGCCTGTCATGGTATCAGCCCCCGCTCTGGCCTGGGCACCGACAACCGGGCGCGGCGCACGGGCCGGAGCCGTCGGCGTGGCAGTGCATGCTCATCAGGTGCCCGCACGGACACAGGCCGCGAACCGGCTGCGACCGTGGACCTTCACCGCTTTGGGCACCGCTTTGGGCACCGCTTTGGGCACCGCTTTGGGCACCGCTGCGGGCACCGCGCCGCTCATCCGACGACAGGCCGCGTGAATCGAGGACCGAGGAGATCAGCTGGCGGGAGCCGATGTAGACGTTCATGGCCAGTAGATAGCGCAAACCCAGTGCCAGGCGAAGTGCGCAGACCCCACGCGCACTTGGCCGATACCACCCGCTGGCCGCCTACCCTCCTGCGGCAGCCCGACTGCCGCGCTTCGGTACCGCCCCCGGCAGGAGTTGCACGCCCCCCGGAGCGCCGATCACCGCACGAGGTTGCCGGGGGCCTCGCCGCGCGCCACGCGCTGAATGTTGTCGGCGATCACCGCGGCCCGCGCCTCCATCATGCCCTCGGTCCAGCCCGACACGTGCGGGGTCATCAGCACGTTCGGCAGCGTGTGGAACGGACGATGGCCCGGGTGGATCGGGGCGCCGCCGGACGGGTAGCGATACCAGACGTCGAGCGCGGCCGCGGCGATCGCGCGACGGCTGAGCGCGTCGTAGAGCGCGTCCTCGTCCACGACCTCGGCGCGCGCCACGTTGATCAGCGCCGCGGTGGACTTCATGAGGCGCAGACGCCCGGCGTCGATCAGCCCGCGGGTGTCGGGCGTGAGGGCGAGCGTGATCGCGACGTAGTCGCTGCGTCCCAGCACCTCGTCGAGGGCCTCGGGGCCTCGCAGGAAAGCCAGCCCGTGGGGATCCGGCCTGGATAGGTCGCGACGGATCGCGACGACGTCCATGTCGAAGGCCCGCGCGCGCTTCGCGACCGCCTGCCCGATACGACCGTAGCCCAGGATGCCGAGCGTCTTACCCGCCAGCTCCGACCAGAGGGGCACCGGGGCCCCCGACCAGACGCTGTCCCACTGACCACGCCGCAGATTGGCGTCCAGCCGTCCGAAGTCGCGCGCGAGGGCCAGCATCGCGCCGATCACGTACTCCGCGATGCCGACGTCGTGGCCGTAGGCGTTCGCGAGCGCGGTGCCGGGCCCGAGCGCGCCCCGGTCGATGCGATCGAGCCCCGCGCCCGGCACCTGCACGAGCCGGAGCCGCGGGGCGGCCGCGGCCATCTCGCGCGTGAAGCCCATGCCGACCAGCACGTCCACGTCGGAGAGCCGGCCGAGGATCTCGCGCTCGTCGCCCAGGATGACCTCGCATGGGATGCACAGCCGCGCGCGCACCCGATCGGCCAGGTGTTCGGCGAAGACGCCCGCGAAGGCGACCCGAAGCGGGGGCGCGCCCGCCGAGGCTCCCGTCACACGAGCACCATCTGCGTCTGGGTCGTCAGGGAGAGCAGCCGTCCGGACTCGTCGGTCACCCGGGTCTGCCAGACCTGGGTGCGCTTGCCCTTGTGCAGCGGCGTGGCCTCGGCGCGCACGACACCGGTGCGGCCGGCCGCGAAAAAGTTGGTTTTCGACTCGAGCGTGGTCGTGCCCGCTCACGGCGGCAGGTTGAGGATGGTGGCCGCCGCGCCCACCGTGTCGGCCAGCGCCATCAGCGTGCCGCCGTGCAGTGCGCCGCCGACGGTGCGTAGCTCGTCGCGGATGGTCAGCTCGGCCACCACCCGGTCCGGCGTCGCCTCCACGATGCGCAAGCCGAGCAGCGTGCTCAGCGTGCCCTTCATCCGGTCGTTGAACAGCTCAGGGTCGATTGCCATACGCTCTCCTCTCGGGGGGTATCCTGGCTCACCGGCCGCGGCAGTTCAATTACCTCGAAGGTAATGGCGAAGCCTCGCCGGCCGGTGTAACGTGCCGCCATGAAAACCGCCACCGCGTCGACGAAGAAGGCCAAGGCCAGCCCGGTGGGTCTGCTGATCAAGCACTGGCGAGAGCGCCGGCGCCTGAGCCAGCTGAGCCTGGCCGTGGACGCCGAGATCTCCACCCGCCACCTCAGCTTCATCGAGACGGGCCGTGCCCAGCCGAGCCGCGACATGGTGCTGCTGCTTGCCCGCGCCCTGGAGGTGCCCCCGCGAGGGCGCAACGACCTGCTCACCGCGGCCGGCTACGCGCCCGTCTACCGGGAAACCCCGCTCGACTCGCCGGAGATGGCCGACGTCCGCCGGGCGCTCGATTTCATCCTGCGCCAGCAGGAGCCCTTCCCCGGCCTCGTGATCGACGGCCACTGGAACCTGCTGATGACCAACCAGGGTGCCTCGCGCTTGATGGGCCTCTTCCTCAACCAGGAGGACGTGGCGGCGGTGGGCGGCCGCCCGAACGCGATGCGACTCTTCTACCACCCCCGCGGCATGCGCCCCTACATCGTGAACTGGGAAGCCACCGCGGCGGCGCTCATCCAGTGGCTGCACCTGGACCTGGCCCGGGGCATCGGTGATGCCGAGACGCGCCGCCTGCTGGACGAGCTGCTCTCCTACCCGGACGTGCCCCAGAAATGGCGGACGCTCGATCTCGACGTCACCCCGGCCCCGTTCCTCGCGGTCGAGATGCGCAAGGGTGACCTCGACGTCAAGTTCTTCTCCACCCTGACCAGCCTTGGCGTACCCTACGACATCACGCTGCACGAGCTGCGGGTGGAATGCTTCTTTCCTGCGGACGCGACGAGCGAGCGGCGGCTGCGCGAGCTGGCCAGGCAGGAGTAGCCCGGGAGCGAGGTGCTGACATGACCGAGACGAAGCGGCCCACGCAGTTCGGCAGGATCCACGCTCCCGACGAGGGCTGGCTCGCGAAGAATCCGCCCGAGCCGATTCTCGATCCCGATCTGCCCATCATCGACACCCACCACCACCTGTGGGACCGCGACGGGCACCGGTACTTACTGCCGGAGTTCCTCGCCGACGCGGCGACCGGCCACAAGCTGGTCGCCAGCGTCTTCCTGGAGTGCCACTCGATGTATCGCGCGAGCGGCCCCGCGGAGATGCGGCCGGTGGGCGAGACCGAGTTCGTGACCGGCCAGGCCGCGATGAGCGCCAGCGGCATGTACGGCGAGACGCGCGTGGCTGCCGGCATCGTGGGCTTCGCGGATCTCAACCTAGGCGACCGGGTGGAGCCGGTGCTGGAGGCGCACCTGCGCGCAGGGGGCGGGCGCTTCCGCGGCGTGCGCCACTCCGCGGCGTGGGACGCCGACGACACCATCGGCAATAGCGCGGTCGCCGACGGGCCGCACGTCTACCGGCGGCCGGACTTCCGCGCCGGTCTCGCCCGGCTCACCCGGCTGGGCCTCTCGCTCGACGCCTGGGTCTTCCACCCGCAGCTCACCGACGTGGTGCATCTGGCGCGGGCACACCCGGACGCCAACATCATCCTGGGCCACGTGGGCGGCGTGCTCGGCTACGGCCCCTACGCCGGCAAGCAGAAGGACGTCTTCGCGGCGTGGAAGGCGCAGATGACCGAGCTCGCTAAGTGCGGCAACGTGAGCGTCAAGCTCGGAGGCATGATGATGCGCCTGGCCGCCTACGACTACCGGACCCAGCCGAAGCCGCCCACCTCCACCGAGCTGGCCGCCCTCTGGCGCCCGTACTTCGAGACCTGCATCGAGCTGTTCGGCCCGAACCGCTGCCTGTTCGAGAGCAACTTCCCGGTCGACAAGATGGGCATCGGCTGGGCCGCGCTGTGGAACGCGTTCAAGCGGATCGTCTCCGGCGCGTCCGTCCCGGAGAAACAGGCCATGTTCAGCGGCACCGCGCGACGGGTCTATCGCCTGGAGTGATGGACCGGTATCGCGAGGCCAACCGCGATCTCTGGAACGCCTGGACGCGGATCAACCTGCGGTCCGAGCTCTACGACGTCGAGGCGTTCGCGGCGGGACGCGGGGGAGATCTGGATCCGATCGCCCGGACCGGCCCGGGCGACGTGCGGGGCAAGTCGCTGCTCCACCTGCAGTGCCACTTCGGGATGGATACCATCCGCTGGGCGAAGCACGGCGCCGCGGTGACCGGCGTGGACTTCTCGGAAGAGGCCATCGTGGCCGCGCGGGCGCTCGCGGCGCGGATGGGCGTGCCCGCCACGTTCGTCCACAGCGACGTCTACGATCTGCCCGCGAAGCTCGACGGCCGCTTCGACGTCGTCTTCACCTCGCACGGAGTCCTCAGCTGGCTGCCCGACCTCGAGCGCTGGGCCCAGGTGATCGCGCACTTCCTGGCCCCCGGGGGCCTCTTCTACATCGTGGACGCCCACCCGATCTTGCAGATCTACAACGACCGACTCTCCGAGCCCGACCTGCGGCTGCTCTATCCGTACTTCCACGGGCCCGAGCCGATCCGAGAGGAGCATCCCGGCTGCTACAGCACCCCGGACTCCGCGATCACGAGCGTCGAGCACGTCTGGCTGCACCCGCTGTCGGCCATCATCGGCTCGCTCGTCCGCGCCGGCCTGCGCATCGAGTCCTTCGAGGAGTACCCGTTCCTCGGCTGGAAGTTCTTCCCGTGGATGGAACGGGGCGCCGACGGCTGGTGGCGCCTGCCCGCCGACGGGCGGCTCCCCACCGGGGCGGGCAGCCTGCCGCTCATGTTCTCGCTGAAGGCGACGCGCGACCCCGACCGGGGCTAGCGGCATTGACCGCCTCCGGCGCGGTTGCTATCGTGCGGCCCACTCGCATGGACTTCGGGCTCTCCAGCGCCGAGCAGGCCTTCGCGGACGAGGTGCGCGCCTTCCTTCGTGCGCATCCCCCGGAGACCTTTCCACCCGACGGCACCGACGCCGGCTACGGCTCCGGCGCCCACTCGCGCACCTTCACCCGCGCGCTCGGCGAGCGCGGCTGGCTCAGCATGACGTGGCCGCGGGCGCACGGCGGCCAGGATCGGCCCTTGAGCCACCTATTCGTGCTGCTGGACGAGCTGGCGGCCGCCGGCGCGCCGTTCGGCCCGCTCGCGGGCTGCCTCCAGGTATCGGAATCGATCATCCGGAACGGATCGGAGACCCTCCAGCGCGAGATCCTGCCGCTGGTGGCACGCGGACTCGCCACGTTCTGGCAGGGCTACAGCGAGCCCGGCGCCGGATCGGATCTGCTCGCGCTGCAGACGCGCGCGCGCCTCGACGGCGATCACTGGATCCTGGACGGCCGCAAGATCTGGTCGAGTCACGCCGGCATCGCGACGCACGGCACCGTGCTGGCGCGCACCGATCCCACGTCCACCCGCAACCGCGGCCTGAGCATGCTGATGGTCGACAACCGGTCGCCCGGGCTGGAGGTGCGACCGATCCGCAGCCTCACCGGCCAGGTCTACCACTACGAGGTCTTCATGGACTCCGTGCGCGTACCGCACGACTGGGTCATGGGCAAGCCCGGCGAGGGATTCGGCCAGCTCCTGAGAGGGCTCGACACCGACCGCTTCTGGGGCCGCTTCTACAAGGCGCCGTTCCTCCGCCGCATCCTGGGGCTGCTGGTCGAGTACGTGAGAGCCGAGCGGCCGGGCGACCCGGTGGCGCGCCGCCAGCTCGCCCACGCGGCCACCGAGATCGCCGCGCTCCGCGCGCTCTTCCATCGCGCGGCCTTTCTCATCGAGCGCGGCCTGCCCGCGACCGGCCCCGTCTCGGCGGCCAAGGTGATGGCTGACGAGCTCGGGCAGCGCGTGCTGTCGCTGGGCATGGAGCTGCTCGGTCCCTACGGCGTGCTGCGCGCGGGCTCGCGATGGGCCCGGCTCCGCGGCGAGATCGAGCACCAGTACCAGACGAGCTGGGGCCACACGCTCGCGGGCGGCACCTCCGAGATCCAGCGCACGACCATCGCGGTGCGGGCCCTCGGCCTGCCCGCCGAGCCGCGGGCCCGCTGATGGACCTCTCGTTCTCGCCGTCGCAACAGATCCTCCAGCAATCGGCGCGTGCGTTCCTGCAGCGACA
>Ga0335070_10010436_pt1 | contig 10858 bp, 13 predicted proteins | sample Lox_Sample_13_FD_206722 | JGI IMG/M metagenome (GOLD analysis project Ga0335070, IMG submission 206722) | Soil microbial communities from Loxahatchee National Wildlife Refuge, Florida, United States - Lox_Sample_1.3 | ecosystem: Environmental > Terrestrial > Soil > Wetlands | place: USA...
AACCTGTTCCAGCATGCGATAGCGCGCGCGGTCATCCACGGCACCTACGAACAGACGTAGCGGTCACCGGCTTGTCGTACCACTTCGCAAAACTGGCCCGCCGCTTGATGGATTGCCTGAACCCCGACGGCATCCACACCGATGAGGACCGGGCCCGGCTGCGCGGGCTGGTGCTGGGAAACCATTAAGCCAACGGCATGTCACGGCTAACTGGGTGGTTGACACCGGAGGCGCGGGCCGGCTTGGAGGCAGTGCTGGCCAAGCTGGCCGCTCCCGGGATGGCCAACCCCGACGACGACACGCCGGTCGTCGACGGCCACCCGTCCGAGCAGGCCGTGCAGCGCGATGCCCGCACTGCCGCCCAGGGCAACCACGACGGCCTCAATGCCGAATGCAAAATATGACACACCTAAGCCCGCTCATTAGCCGGTGGATCGAGACGTTCAGGTTTACACGTCGACCGGCGCGAAGACGAAGACTTTGCGCGTGCCGCTCCGTTTGACGTAGGTGTCATGCGCAGGCCACATCTCGATCAGCCTCGGCATGTTGCGGGCCACCTCTTCCTCTGTGGCGGGTCGCGAGAGATAGCTTGCAGTCGTGCCGTCAATCTCGACGCGTGCCTTTGGGTCGGCGAGCAGGTTTTTAGGCCAGCTCGAAGCTGTATCGAGGCCGAAGTTCTCGCAAACAGCCACGAGATTCTTGCCGTCGCGCACATAGTAGACCGGCACGGTTCGCTCTTTTCCGCTCTTTCTGCCTTTCGTAGTGAGCAGCATCGTCGGCATCGCAGGACCGCTAATCGACAGTCGGCCTCGGCTTACATGTATCAGCGCCCGGTCTGCCTGTGAGCCGCCGTGCTTCATGAACAGCGAGAACCATCGGTAGTGACCGAGCCGCCGCGCCACGCGGAGGTATAGCTCGTACATCTTGTTTGGTCGTTCGTGAGGCATTGCTTGAGTGTCGCATGTCGAGCACCCGAGAGCTTAAAAACTCGTTTATTACCCACCACGACGCCCTCAACGCGGCCCTGCGCGTGATGTTGGCCAGCAAAAAGTTGGGACAGCACAACGGGTTACCGGCCACCGTCATCGTGACTACCACGCTAAAGGAGCTGGAAGCCGCCGCCGGCAAAGGCTTGACCGGAGGCGGGACGATCCTGCCCATGTCCGACGTGATTCGCCTGGCCCGCCACGCATACCATTACTTGGCGATCTTCGACAAGGGCAAAGCGCTGGCGCTGTATCACACCAAGCGCCTGGCCTCTCCGGGGCAGCGAATCGTCCTGTACGCCAAGGACCGTGGCTGTTCGCATCCGGGCTGTGAGGTCTCCGGGTACTACAGCGAGGTTCATCACCTCACTCCTTATGCACAGTGCCCGACCACCGATGTCAACCAACTCACCTTCGCCTGCGGTTGCCATCACCCACTGGCCGAACAAGGTTGGACCACCCGCAAGAACGCCAACGGCGACACCGGATGGATCCCACCACCCCACTCAGACCGCGGCCAACCGAGAACCAACAGCTTCCATCACTCAGAAAAGATCCTGGCCGAAGAGGACGACGATGAAGAAGGAGCGGCCTAACCCTCCGGCATGCCCGGTTCCGGTGCCGCCGACCCAACCGCCTCGCTGAGCGAGGCGAAGCCGCCGTCGTGCAGGCGGCGCGCGATGCCGTCGTGAATGTGCTTGGCCCACAAGCCTCCTCCGTAGATGAAGCCGGTATAGCCCTGCAGCAGCGACGCCCCGGCGGTGATCCGCTCCCACGCGTCGTTCGCGGTTTCGATACCACCGACACTGATCAAGACCAAGCGGTCACCGACCCGGCCGTAGAGCCGGCGCAGCACCGCGGTGGCGCGGCGCGCGACCGGCGGCCCGGAAACACCACCCGCGCCCAGCGCGTCAACCCCGGGTGTTTCGAGGCCGTCACGCGACACCGTGGTGTTGGTCGCGACGATGCCGGCCAGGCCCAACTCGACTGCCAAATCGGCGATTTCGTCGACATCGGCGTCGGAAAGGTCCGGGGCGATCTTGACGAGCACCGGCGTCGACGTCGCCGAGGCTTCGACCAGGACGGCCTTGAGGATGGGCCGCAGCGACTCCACCGCCTGTAAATCGCGCAGCCCCGGCGTGTTTGGGGAGCTGACGTTGACCACCAGGTAGGAGGCCAACGGGGCGACCAGCCGAGCGCTGGCCCGATAGTCGTCGACGGCGTTGGCCGCCGGTGTCGTCTTGGTCTTGCCGATGTTGACCCCAATCGGTATCTCGGGACGGTGACGCGCGAGCTGCATCGCCAGCGCGCCGGCGCCGAGATTATTGAAGCCCATCCGATTCAGCAGCGCCCGGTCGGCGGGTAGCCGGAACATGCGCGGGGCCGGGTTGCCGGGTTGCGGGCTCGCGGTGACGGTCCCAACTTCGGCGTATCCGAAGCCCAACGCCCCCCAGGTCAGCAGCCCCAAGCCGTCCTTGTCGAAGCCGGCGGCCAGCCCCAGCGGTCCCGGGAAACGGACCCCGAATACCGTGCTCGCCAGTACCGGATCGGTCGGCCCAAGCAGCCGGTGCAACAAACGCCGTGCGATCCCGACAGCTGTGACGCCCCGCAAAACCGCGAAAACCAGCGTGTGGATGCGCTCGGGCGGAAACAAGAACAATAGCCGGCGTAGCAGCCGGTACATCACAGCTCCGGCTGGTCGGGCCGCCGGTTATTCAAACGAGATTTCTTGCGGCGCAACAGTACTCGCCGACTGCCGTCGCTATAGAGCCGCACCCGCGTCAGCTCCCAGCCGCGGTATTCGGCCTCGATGGACAACCGGGTGGACGCGCTGAGCCGAGTCACTTCAGGAGGCAACCGCAAAGGTATCCATTCGTATTCGTCGGACATGTCGGTTTCCCAGCCTGCCGGCAACCGGATCCAGTGTGGCGCCGTCACCGGCCGGCCGCCGCATGGTCGATGACCTGGACGCCCGCACCCAACCCCGACACCACGTACAAGGTGTCCGACGCTTCGTCAAAGGCCAGCGAGTTGGGTTGCTGCACGGTTGAGTATCGCACCCTTTCGACGGGGATTCCGGTTGACAGATCGTAACCAATGACCATGTTAGAAGCGGTCTGGGACACCCAGGTGAGTTGGCGCGAGCCGGCCAGGCCGTAGGGGGCCTGCCGCACCGGGTAGGCCTGACGCAAGATCAGCGGGTCGACGCCGTACACCAGTAGTTGGCCGCCGCGGGTGTCGGCGACCAACACCCGGCCCAGGGGATCGGCGGCCATGGTGGTCGCCCCTTCGCCTGCCCGCAGTGCCTGCTGGGTATGGCCGTCGGCATCGATTGTCGTCACCGAGGTCTGTCCCCGATCTAGGACCACCGTCGTATTCCCTTGGGTGGCAAGGCAATCGACGCGTGCGAAGATCGTATTCCTACTGACGACGGTCGCGGCGCCAACGGCACCGGGGGCCGGGGAGGCAAGGGTGTAGACGGCGCCGTCAGCGCTGCCCAAAACCAGCTTGCCGTCGGCGCGTTGCGCGACCGCGGTGAATTCCACCTGCGGGGCATCGGCGACGGCGACTTGCGCGGTGTGGCCGGTGACCAGGTCGACGACGAAGTAGCCGCCGCGGGTGGCCAGGTAGGCGGTGCCACGGTCGTCACCGGTCAACGCGGTCGCCGGTCCCGGCAGATCGATGACATGCGGCGTCGCCTGCGGATCACCGAAGACGGTGATACTGGCGGGCGCCGCCGGAGCGGCGCCAAAGGCCAGGATCGCCAATTGGTGGGTGCCGCCATCGAAGAGCGCCGCCGCAGCGCTGGCGGCCAGCGCTCGCACCGTGCCGGCCGGGTTTTGCGACGCCGGCGGCGACACAGCCGCCCGCGCCGGTTCGATGGTGGGCGGGTGGGCGGAAATCACGGTGTCAAGCGGGTGCGACGAACATGCCGGGGCCGCGACGAGCAAAAGCGAAAAGCCAAACCAGAGGGCATGAGCAGGCAGTTTGTGGCTTCTGTGCCGTGACAGCAATGATCATCCCTCGAGTGGCGACGGTGAAATCTAAATTCTAAGGAACGGTTTTGCGCCCAATATGGCCATGTTGCACACATCAGGCCGGACGGGCGAGGTATCGTCGGCTCATGGCCGTCACCGCTGACCGGCATATCGCGCAAAAAGAGTTTGCTGTCGAAGACATCTCGACAGGAATTTTTGCTAGCGGGTATGGGCAAGTCGGTGACGGACGGAGCTTTTCGTTCCACATCGAGCACCGATCACTCGTCGTCGAAATTTACCGGCCGCGGCTGGCTGGGCCAGTTCCGCAGGCCGAGGAGGTGGTCGCCCGGGCCGTCCGCAGCCTGGTCGACATCGACCTCACCGACGAACGCAGCCTGACGGCTGCGGTGCGCGACTTGGTGGCTCACGCGGTGCCGGTGTCGCGCTAGTCACCGCCGGTAGCGGGCACCTCTACCAGGTACGGTCGTGGTCGTGACTGGGGTTTCGGACGCCGTGGCATGACTGTCATCCTGTTGCGGCACGGTCGCTCGAGCTCGAACACCGCGGGCATCCTGGCCGGTCGTTCCGAAGGCGTGGACCTCGACGAAAAAGGCCACGATCAAGCCGCCGGGCTGATCGACCGGATCGGTGATCTACCCATCCGGGCGCTGGTCAGTTCCCCGCTGCTGCGCTGCCGGCGCACCGTCGAACCACTAGCTGAAGCGCTATGCCTTAAGCCGCTGATCGAGGAGCGGCTCGCCGAAGTGGACTACGGGGAATGGACCGGCCGCAAGATCGGCGAGTTGACGGGCGAGCCGTTGTGGCGGGTTGTGCAGGCCCATCCCAGCGCCGCGGTGTTCCCCGGCGGGGAGGGTTTGGCGCAGGTGCAGGCGCGCGCCGTGGCCGCCGTCCGTGAACACGACCGGCGGTTGGCCTTAGAGCATGGCGGCGACGCGCTGTGGGTGGCCTGCACGCACGGTGATGTCATCAAGGCGGTGGTCGCTGACGCCTACGGCATGCACCTCGACGGTTTCCAGCGCATCACCGCCGACCCGGGGTCGGTGAGCGTGATCCGTTACACCGAACTGCGGCCGTTTGTGTTGCACGTCAACCACACCGGCGCGCGGTTGGCTGCGCCGCTGCGCGCCGGCCCGCCGCCGAAAGATGAGTCAAAAGCGACCACGGACGGTGAGTCCACGGCGGAGCCGGAAGCACAACCAGCCGCTGCGGTGCCGTCGAGCGACGCAGTGGTGGGCGGTTCCACGGATTAATGCGGATGGATTTACCGGCCCACCGCATCGGGGCCGGAATCGGATCGCACGGCGGCGGCAACAGCCGGTATTTTGGAGGTGCCATGGCCCGCGCAATTCATGTCTTCCGCACACCCGACCGCTTCGTGGCCGGGACCGTCGGCCAGCCCGGAAATCGCACCTTCTACATCCAAGCGGTGCATGACTCGCGGGTGGTGTCGGTAGTGTTGGAGAAGCAACAGGTTGCGGTGCTCGCGGAACGCATCGGTGCGTTGCTGCTCGAGGTGCATCGCCGGTTCGGCACACCGGTGCCGCCGGAGCCCACCGAGATCGAGGATCTCAACCCGTTGATCACTCCGGTGGACGCGGAGTTTCGGGTCGGGACCATGGGGCTGGGCTGGGATTCCGAGGCTCAGACCGTGGTGGTCGAGTTGCTGGCCGTCACCGACGCCGAGTTCGACGCGTCGGTGGTGCTCGACGACACCGAAGAGGGGCCCGACGCGGTACGGGTGTTCTTGACCCCGGAGTCGGCGCGGCAGTTCGCCACCCGCTCCAACCGCGTCATCTCAGCGGGACGTCCGCCGTGCCCACTGTGCGACGAGCCGTTGGACCCCGAGGGCCACATCTGCGCGCGCACCAACGGGTATCGGCGCAGCGCGCTGCTCGGGCCCGACGATGACCCCACGGAATAAAGGGCATGACGACCGTAAGGTGTTGCGAAACGGCGAGCTGACGGTCATCGGGCGCATCCGCTCAGCCAGCAACGCCACCTTTCTGTGCGAGTCCACGCTCGGCGAGTGCACCGTGCACTGTGTCTACAAGCCGATCTCTGGCGAAGCGCCACTGTGGGACTTTCCCGACGGCACGCTGGCCGGCCGCGAACTCGGCGCTTACTTGGTGTCGGCGCAGTTGGGCTGGAACATCGTGCCCTACACCGTCGTTCGGGACGGGCCGGCGGGTCTCGGCATGCTGCAGTTGTGGATTCAGCAACCCGGTGACGCGGCCGACTCTGATCCACCGCCGGGTCCGGACCTGGTCGACCTGTTTCCGGCAAACAAGTTGCAGCCCGGTTATCTGCCCGTGCTGCGGGCCCACGACTACGCCGGCGACGAGGTCATCTTGATGCACGCCGACGATGCCCAGCTGCGGCGGATGGCGGTGTTTGACGTGCTGGTCAACAACGCCGACCGCAAGGGCGGGCACATCTTGTGCGGTCTGGACGGCCGCGTCTACGGAGTCGATCACGGCGTGTGTCTGCACGTGGAGAACAAACTGCGCACCGTGTTGTGGGGGTGGGCCGGCAAACCCGTCGACGACGAAAACCTGGAAGCGGTGGCCGGCCTCGCCGAGGCTCTCACCGGCTCGCTCGGCGAGGAACTGGCGGGGCACATCACCCAGGCCGAGGTCGCTGCGCTGCGCAGGCGCGCCTACGGGCTGCTGAACAACCCCGTCATGCCGGGACCCAACCGGCACCGTCCCATTCCCTGGCCGGCTTTCTAGCGGGTCGCCGCCATTGGTTAGCGGCGGTCGCAAGCGCGGCGCTGCCGGGCGAAGCGGGTCGCCGCCATTGGTTAGCGGCGGTCGCAAGCGCGGCGCTGCCGGGCGAAGCGGGTCGCCGCCATTGGTTAGGGCCGGCTTCGTCGTCGGCGATACTGAAGCGGTGGCCTCGCCTGACAATAGGGACGAGATGACAGATGCCGAGCTGGCTGCCGATCTCGCCGCGGACGCCGGGCAGCTGCTGCTGAAGGTCCGCGACGAAATCGGTTTCGGCCATCCATGGGAGCTCGGTGACGCGGGGGACAGCCTCGCGAATGCGCTGATCCTGCAGCGGCTACGGGCCGAGCGGCCGGACGACGCGGTGCTGAGCGAGGAAGCCTACGACGATCTATCCCGGGTCAATCGGGACCGGGTGTGGATCATCGACCCGCTGGACGGCACCCGCGAGTTCTCTACGCCGGGCCGCGACGACTGGGCGGTGCACGTCGCGCTGTGGCAGCGCCCCACCAACAGCCAGCGCGAGATCACCGACGCAGCCGTGGCGCTGCCGGCCCGCGCGAACACCGTCTACCGCAGCGACACCGTGACCGCCGACGCCGCGCGGGTCGGTGTGCCCAGCACCATCCGGATAGCGGTCAGCGCCACCCGGCCGCCCGCGGTGCTGCACCGCATCCGGGAGACGGTGCCGATCCTGCCCGTGGCGATCGGCTCGGCGGGCGCCAAGGCGATGGCCCTCATCAATGGTCATGTCGACGCATATGTCCATGCGGGCGGCCAATGGGAATGGGATTCGGCCGCACCGGCCGGGGTGGTGATGGCCGCCGGCATGCACGCATCGCGGCTGGACGGCTCGCCGCTGCGCTACAACCAGCGCGACCCGTACCTACCCGACTTCGTGATGTGTCGCGCCGAGCTGGCAACAATTCTGCTTGGCGCCATCCGCCAGGAATTTCGCTGATCGCCTGCGCGTTTAGAGTCGACGATATGCAGACGTGGCCTTCCGCACAGGTTCCGGTGCTGCCTGGACGCGGCCCGGAGCTACGCCTGTATGACACCTCGGACCGACAAGTACGCCCGGTGGCCGCCGGGAAGACCGCCACCATGTACGTCTGCGGGATCACGCCCTACGACTCCACCCATCTGGGGCACGCGGCCACCTATCTGACGTTTGACCTGGTCTACCGCCAGTGGCTGGACCTCGGTCATGAGGTGCACTATGTGCAGAACGTCACCGACGTCGATGATCCGCTTTTGGAGCGCGCCGATCGCGACGGCGTCGACTGGCATGAGCTCGCCGAGCGCGAAGTCGACCGTTTCCGCGAGGACATGGCAGCGCTACGGGTGCTGCCCCCGCGTGAGTATGTCGCGGCCACTCAGGCGATTCCGGAAGTGATCGAACTCGTCGAGAAGATGCTGGCGTCGGGGGCGGCCTACGTCCTCGACGGTGATTACCCGGATATTTACTACCGGGCCGATGCCACGCCGCAGTTCGGCTACGAGTCCGGCTACGACCGCGAAACGATGCTTCGGCTGTTCGAGCAGCGCGGCGGCGACCCGCGCCGGCCCGGCAAGAATGACGAGCTGGACGCTCTGCTGTGGCGGGCGGCGCGGCCTGAGGAGCCCAGTTGGCCGGCACCGTTCGGTCCCGGTCGCCCCGGCTGGCATGTCGAGTGCGCGGCGATCGCGCTCAGCCGCATCGGCAGCGGTCTGGACATCCAGGGCGGGGGCAGCGACCTGATCTTCCCGCATCACGAATTCACCGCAGCGCACGCCGAATGCGTGCGGGGCGAGCGGCGATTCGCCCGCCACTATGTGCACGCCGGGATGATCGGGTGGGACGGGCACAAGATGTCCAAGAGCCGGGGCAACCTGGTGTTGGTGTCGACGTTGCGCGCGCAAGGTGTCGAGCCGTCGGCCATCCGCCTGGGGCTGCTGGCGGGGCACTACCGCGCGGACCGGTTCTGGAGCCAGCAGGTGCTCGACGAAGCCGTCGCTCGGCTGCAGCGCTGGCGCACCGCCACCGCGCAACCCGCCGGTCCGGACGCCAGCGACGTGATCGCGCGGGTGCGCCAGTACTTGGCCGACGACCTTGACACTCCGAAAGCGCTTGCCGCACTTGATGGTTGGGTCACCGACTCGCTCGAGTACGGCGGCCACGACGCCGCTGCGCCGCAGTTAGTCGCTGCGGCGATCGATGCGCTGCTGGGAGTGGACCTCTAAGCGTCCATACGGTTACCGGCAAGAGTATTTTGTGGCCATGACATCGCTGCAGGACAAAGTCGTCTTCATTACCGGCGGTGCCCGGGGAATCGGGGCCGAGGTAGCCCGTCGGCTGCGCAATCAGGGCGCCAAACTCGTGCTCACGGATCTGAACCAGGCCGAGCTGACCGCACTGGCCGTCGAGCTCGGTGAAGATCGGGTGCTGACCGTGGTCGCCGACGTGCGCGATCTGCCGGCCATGCAGGCCGCCGCCACGCAGGCCGTGGAACGTTTCGCCGGCATCGACGTCGTTGTGGCCAACGCCGGCATCGCCAGCTACGGGTCGGTGCTGCAGGTCAATCCCGAGGCGTTCAAGCGGGTGCTCGATGTCGATGTGCTGGGCGTCTTCCACACCGTGCGGGCCACGTTGCCCGCGGTGATCGAGCGCCGCGGCTACGTGCTGATCGTTTCGTCGCTGGCCGCGTATGCCGCGGCCCCGGGGCTGGCGCCGTACAACGCGGCGAAGGCGGGCGTCGAGATGCTCGCGAATGCGCTGCGGCTGGAGGTGGCCCACCACGGCGTCAGTGTCGGCTCGGCCCACATGTCCTGGATCAACACCGCGCTGGTCAACGACACCAAGGCGGACCTGCTCTCGTTCGGCGAACTGCTCGCCATGCTGCCGTGGCCACTGAACAAGACCACCACCGTCGACAAATGCGCCGACGCCTTCGTCAAAGGCATCGAGAAACGCCAGCGCCGCGTCTACTGCCCGGGCTGGGTGGGGGCGTTCCGGTGGCTCAAGCCGGTGCTGTCCACCCCGGTCGGCGAGACTCCCATCGAAAAGACCACCGCCGAGGTGCTACCCCGAATGGACGCCGAAGTCGCCGCACTCGGGCGATCCATGTCGGCGGCCAACGTCGAGTTGATGCCGGAAACCCCTGCGGCACCGCCGAGTTAGCGGACCGCGGGTCACTTGCGGCGGCGGCGCAAATACTTCTCAAATTCCGCGGCCAGCGCGTCGCCGTCGATCTTGCCCAGCGCGTCGTTCACGTCCACCTCGGCGTCGCCACGCTGTTCCAGCGAGAGCACGTATTCGGCCAGATCCTCGTCCTCGGCGGCCATCTCGGTGATCGCCTGCTCCCACTCCTCGGCCTCCGTCGGCAGGTCGGCCAGCGGAACCTCGATGTCGAGCACGTCTTCGACGCGGCGCAGCAGCGCCACCGTCGCCTTGGGGTTGGGCGGCTGCGACAAGTAATGCGGCACCGCCGCCCAGAACGTCACCGCCGGGATTCCGGCGGCCACGCAGGCGTCCTGGAACACCCCGGCAATGCCGGTGGGGCCCTCGTAGCGGCTTTCCTCGAGACCGAAGCGCTTCGCCGACTCCGGGGAGTAGGCCGCACCCGAAACCGGAACCGGCCGGGTATGCGGCGTGTCGGCCAGCAGAGCGCCCAGGATCACCACGGTGTCGACGTTGAGCTTGTCGGCGATGGCCACCAACTCGGCACAGAATGTGCGCCAACGCATATTGGGCTCGACCCCGTGCATCAGCACCACATCACGGTCGCTGCCGGGCGGCCTGCAGTGCGAGATCCGCATCGCCGGCCACACCAGCTCCCGAGTCACCCCGTCGACTTGCCGGATGACCGGGCGATTCACCTGGTAGTCGTAATACGCTTCGTCGTCGATCTCCAAGATCGGGTCAGCTTCCCAAATGGCTTCCAGGTGCTCAAGTGCGTCGCTGGCCGCGTCCCCGGCGTCGTTCCAGCCCTCGAACGCCGCCACGACGACCGTGTGGTGCAGTTCGGGCAGTGCGGCGCTGCCATCAGGCGGAGTCACAGAATCAGCGTACGGCCTTCCGCCCCGCGACGACGCGGACTCCGGAGAGCTACGGCCGGTTCGCCCAGGGACGATACTGGTGTGGCCTCTGATACCTGGTCGGCTGTTGGTC
>Ga0335070_10010437_pt1 | contig 10858 bp, 9 predicted proteins | sample Lox_Sample_13_FD_206722 | JGI IMG/M metagenome (GOLD analysis project Ga0335070, IMG submission 206722) | Soil microbial communities from Loxahatchee National Wildlife Refuge, Florida, United States - Lox_Sample_1.3 | ecosystem: Environmental > Terrestrial > Soil > Wetlands | place: USA: Florida...
CACGCTCACCCCAGTCGAAGCGATGGCCGCCGCCGCAGCTTGTGCGGCATGAATGTCAGGAAAGAATCCGAACAGAATTCCAGCTGTGCGATAGCTGTGTCCGTGATGAAGTTTGATTAGCCGCTCCAAGTTGTTCTTTGCAAAGTCAATCATAACGCCGTAACCGTCATAAGATTATCCACCCCACTCCCCGAGTTCTTCCGCCTGGATATTCCCATCGACCCGGTGCGCGCCCGGTTACAAGGCAAAAAAAGACCTACTATGAAAGTAGGTCGTCAAGGAGGAGGTCGCTCGAAACCTGTCAACCGTTGGAGCCCGTTTTCCGGTATTGGTTCAAACAAAACACGATAGCGCCGCCGAAGGTAACGCCCACCATGAGGAACAAGACGAGCTCGACGAGAGTCATGGAAAACGCTCCGATTTTGGAAGTTTCGTTGACTTGAAGTTTAATTGAGTCTTGTCAATCTACAATAGGAATTAAATATAGACTCTGTTTCATACGATGAAACAATCAGCGTCGCTGCTGACAAACCCTACGCCGTTTCCAGATTGTCCAGGTAGCGTTCGGCATCAAGGGCGGCCATGCAGCCTGAGCCGGCGGAAGTGACGGCCTGGCGGTAAACCGAATCGGCCACGTCACCGGCGGCGAAAACGCCCGGCACGCTGGTCGCCGTGGCGTTGCCCTCGAGGCCGCTCTTGACAATGATGTAGCCGCCGCGCATCTCCAGTTGGCCGGCGAAAATTTCCGTGTTGGGGGTGTGGCCGATGGCGATGAAAACGCCTTCAAGCGCGATATCCTTGGTAGAACCGTCCTGCACATCCCTGATGCGCATGCCCGTCACGCCCCTGTCGTCGCCGAGCACCTCGTCCAGCACATGGTTCCATTCGACGCTAATATTGCCGTGTCTGGAACGTTCGATCAGCTTGTCGGACAGAATCTTTTCGGAACGGAATTTGTCCCGCCGGTGCACCACGGTAACGCGGGAAGCAATATTCGACAGGTATAAGGCTTCCTCTACGGCCGTGTTGCCGCCGCCGATCACCGCGACCGGCTTACCCCGGTAGAAGAAACCGTCGCAGGTCGCGCAGGCGGAAATGCCACGACCCTTGTAGGTTTCTTCGGACGGCAATCCCAGATAGCGGGCGGACGCGCCGGTGGCGATGATCAATGCGTCGCAGGTGTAAACGCCGGAATCCCCGGTCAGCTTGAAGGGTCGGGTCGACAAATCGGTGGTGTGAATGTGATCGAACACGACTTCGGTATCGAAACGCTGGGCATGCTTGAGCATGCGCTCCATTAATTCCGGACCTTGCAATCCGTGGGCATCGCCGGGCCAGTTGTCAACATCGGTGGTGAGCGTCAACTGCCCCCCCTGCTCAATGCCGGTGATCAATACCGGCTTGAGATTGGCGCGAGCGCCATAAATGGCCGCGGTATATCCGGCTGGGCCGGAGCCCAGGATCAGCAGCCGGCAATGCTTGGTTTCGGTCATGCACTTTCCTCGTTAAGCTTGAGACAGGGGAATTCGGGTCGGCCCGTAGCGGAGCGGAGGGCATAACCCAAGATAACGGCAGTCGATTGTTGCGTTAGACTTCGCTAAGCCAACCCACGTTGGCGGATTAGTATGACCAGCCGGGGTTCGTCCGTAAAGTCTGCACTTGCTATAATCCCGGTAATTCTGAAAAATACAGACCGTCCTTATTTATCTGATTTGGTGAACATTTTGTCTCAAACGGACAACAAATTGCTGCCCACTACCGACCTCGGGGCGACCCTCAGCCGGGGTCTGCGCGAGGCCGCGCTACTGACCTATATCGCGGTCGCCCTATTCTTCCTGATTGCATTGATCACATTCGATCTGGAGGATGGCGGTTGGTCCCACAGCGGCTCTGGCAAATCCATCGCCAATGGCGGCGGCGCGGTCGGCGCCTGGCTATCCGACTTCAGCCTCTCGCTGTTCGGCTTGATGGCTTATCTATTCCCGTTTCTCCTGGCCGGTTACGGTTATTCCCTCTACAAAGGCCAACACGCACAAACACCCGGCAATCTGTTGACCGGGATCGTGCGCTGGCTCGGCTTCATGGCCGCAATGGCGGCTGGGGCGGCGCTGGCCGACATTCATTGGGTGCGCGTTCCGCTCGCCCTGCCCGAAACCAGCGGCGGCATTATCGGCCAAGAAGTCGCTGATCTGGTGACGGGCGCGTTCGGCCATACCGGAGCTTCGGTGCTGCTGCTTACGGCGTTTCTCGCCGGCGTTTCCCTGTATACCGGCATGTCCTGGCTGGGATTCGTCGATGCCTTGGGCAAATATTCGCTGCTGGTCGTAAATGGCTTTTTCTCGGTATTCACCGGCATGCACCATGACAACAGCGCTGCCCAACCCGCCATCGAAACGCAGGGCAACGCTGACCGCGCGAAACCCCGACCGGTCAAGACCGAGCCGGTGGTCAAGCGCGCCGCGCAGCCGGCGGAGCCAATTGGACCGATCAGGACGCTGATGTCGGCGGCGAAAAAGCCGAAGCCGAAGGACTCACCCCGCGCCGTAGCCGGAGAACTGCCACCCCTCGAACTGTTGAATCAGAAGGCGGCCAGGATCAAGGGCTATTCGCAAGAAGCACTTGAGGAAATGTCGCGCCTGGTGGAATCGATCCTGCGTGATTTCGGCGTCGAGGTGCGAGTAGTCGACGTGCATCCGGGACCCGTCATCACCCGCTTCGAAATCCAACCCGCCGCGGGCGTGAAGGTCAGCCGCATCAGCGGATTGGCGAAGGACCTCGCACGGGCGCTGTCGGTCACCAGCGTCCGGGTGGTCGAGGTCATTCCCGGCAAGTCCGTGATCGGCCTGGAGATTCCCAACGAGGAGCGCGAAGTCGTGCTGCTCTATTCGGTGCTGGCTTCAGATCAGTACCAGCACGCCCATTCCCCGCTGACAATGGTGCTGGGCAAGGACATCGGCGGCGCACCGGTGGTGGCCAATCTCGCCAAGATGCCGCACTTGCTGGTGGCCGGTACCACCGGCTCAGGCAAATCCGTCGCCGTCAACGTCATGATCCTGAGCATGCTGTTCAAGGCCACGCCGGACGAAGTGCGCATGATCATGATCGACCCGAAAATGCTGGAACTATCGATTTATGAGGGCATTCCCCATCTCTTGACGCCGGTCGTGACGGACATGAAAGAAGCAGCCAACGCCCTGCGCTGGAGCGTGGCGGAAATGGAGCGCCGCTACAAGCTGATGTCCATGCTGGGCGTACGCAACCTGGCGGGCTACAACCAGAAAATCAAGGAGGCGTTGGAAGCGGGCAAGTCCATCATCGACCCGACCTGGCGCCCCGACATGGCCGTGGCCGACGACGGCCCGCCGGCCTTGGGTCACCTGCCCCATATCGTCATCGTGATCGACGAATTGGCCGACATGATGATGATCGTCGGCAAGAAGGTCGAAGAACTCATCGCCCGCCTGGCTCAGAAAGCGCGCGCGGCCGGCCTGCACCTGATCCTGGCGACCCAGCGCCCTTCCGTGGATGTGCTCACCGGACTGATCAAGGCGAACATTCCAACTCGCATTGCCTTTCAGGTTTCCTCGCGCATCGACTCGCGAACCATCATCGACCAGGGCGGCGCGGAAGCCTTGCTGGGCAACGGCGACATGCTGTTCCTGCCGCCCGGCACCGGCATCCCGATGCGCGCGCATGGCGCTTTCGTATCCGACCAGGAAGTCCATGACGTGGTGGAATTCCTGAAAAGCACGGGGTGCGCCAACTATATCGAAGAAATCACCCGCTTCTCCGAGGACGGCGGCGAGTTTTCGGTGTTCACGGGGACGACTGAAAGTGGCGAAGAGTCGGATCCCCTTTATGACGAGGCCGTGCGCTTCGTCACGGAAAGCCGCAAGGCATCGATTTCCAGCGTGCAAAGGCGCTTCAAGGTCGGCTACAACCGGGCGGCGCGGATGATCGAGGACATGGAAAACGCCGGCATCGTCGGTCCCGCCGAAACCAACGGCTCGCGCGAAGTCCTAGCCCCGCCACCGCCGGAAGTCTGATCATTCCCCCGAAAAATCCACAACCCCTTGTTGCTCAACTCCTCTGGAGCGTGTGACTAATTTCGATGCGCGTGAATTTAAAAACTCTCGGCTGCCGCCTGAACGAGGCCGAACTGGAAAGCTGGGCGCAGCAACTTCAGGCCGACGGTCATCAGATCGTGCGGGACTGCGGTGATGCCGATCTGGTCATCTTGAACTCCTGCGCGGTCACCCAGGACGCGACAAAAAAGTCCCGGTACCTGATCCGTCAGGCACACCGGGAGAACCCTCGCGCCAAGCTGGTCGTCAGCGGCTGTTACGCGAGTCTCAACCCTGAGGAAGTCGGCGCCTCTCTGGGCGTGGATATGGTAGTGGACAATGCCGACAAGAGCCGACTGATCGAGATCGTGAGGGAGAAGCTCGATCTCACGAGCATGCCGGTCTTTTCCACCGAACCGGGCGAAATCTCCCTGTTCACCTTGGGACGCCAGCGCGCGTTCGTGAAAGTGCAGGACGGCTGCCGTTACCGGTGTACCTTCTGCATCGTCACCATCGCCCGCGGCGAGGAAAAGAGCCGCCCCATCCGGGAGATCGTCTCCGAAATTAACACACTGCATGGACAGGGCGTGCAGGAGGTCGTGCTGACCGGGGTTCACTTGGGCGGTTATGGGAGCGAGATAAATCTCCGGCTGGAACATTTGCTGGCGGCGGTACTCGAAAGCACGTCCATTCCGCGCTTGCGGCTGGGCTCGCTGGAACCTTGGGAGCTGACGGACGAATTCTTCGATCTTCTGCGAAACCCAAGGCTCATGCCCCATCTTCATCTGCCCTTGCAGAGCGGTTCGGACTCGGTATTGAAGCGCATGGCACGACGCTGCAAGACCGCCGAATTTGCCGAACTGGTCGAACGCGCGCGGCAAACCGCGCCTGATATCAATATCACGACCGATGTCATCGTCGGCTTTCCCGGCGAAACCGAAGAGGAATGGCAAGAAAGTCTGAAGTTCATCGAGCACATGGATTTCGGCCATATCCATATCTTCTGCTACTCCGCCCGCGAGGGCACCCACGCGGCAAGACTGGAGAACCAGGTGCCCCACCCCATCAAGAGGGCGCGCAGTCAGGCGCTGCAACGGCACACGCAGAACTTCAAACGGAAGGTCCTGGGCCGCTTTCTCGGCCGGACGTTCCCGGTTTTGTGGGAAGACCCCAAGGAGACGACTGCCGACGGCAGACGCCGAATATTCGGTTACACGCCCAATTTCCTGCGGGTCGAGACTCTTGCCGACCCAGGGCAGGAATTGACCAGCCGAATCGAACCTGCCACCCTGGGTTCCATCGCCCAAACCGGAACCCATTTCATGGCCGAACTGACGTAAGTGACCTTAGGTCGCCGTTCGCCGTAGCTCAGGATCGCCTGTCTGAAGGCAAGCCCATGTCGGCAAAATAAAGCGTCGCGCCGATGACGGCGGCCGGCGGTATCATTACGTTCAACACCGGAATCGCCAGACCGAACATGACGGCGCCGCCGAACGCCAGCGTCTCGACGCGCCGTTTCCGAGTCAGCTCGCGCTGCTCGCCAAACCGAATCCCCCGAGCCTCCAAGGGATAAGACATGTATTCCAGGGATAAACTCCAAGCGCCGAACAACATCCACAAGAACGGCGCGATCAGATTGACGCCGGGAATCAGAAAAAGTGCCAGTATGGGCAGCGCCCTGAGCGCGAAATAAATCATCCGATGGCCTTCGGCCGCCAAGCTATGGGTCAGCGCTTTCCCCCAAGCAATTTCCTTTGCGTAATATCCCGGCGTCTGACCCGTCAGCAGTTTTTGCGCCTGTTCAGCCAATTGGCCGTAAAACGGCGCGCCGATTAGATTGGCCATCAGGGTAAAAGTGAAAAAGGCGATCATGAACAGACTGAGCGCGAACAACGGCCACAACAGCCAGCGCAACCAGTCCAGCCACGCGGGCATCAGCCAGTTCATCGCCGCCGAGAAATAATGGCTGGCCGTCCAAAAACCAACGGCATAGAGGATGACGTTCAACCCCAGGGGCAACCAGACATAGCGTCTTAAACCCGGACGCCACAACAATCCCAGACCGCGCAACAAGCACAAAGCACTGGCCAAAGGGCCAATGACCAAAACGTTCGCGTTTTTCAAGGCAAATCCTTTAAAAAGAACAAACCGGGATTCTTGCGCCCTGCCTCAGGAAACGAATCCGGAAGAGTCTGGCCACGTCATGCGAGGCTCATGGCTCCGCCTCATCGACACGTCGCTAATTTGACGTCTTGAACAGGGAGGGGTTCATGCCGTGCCGACTCAACAGCCGATAGAACTCGGTCCTATTGCGCTTGGCCAATTTCGCCGCTTGCGTCACATTGCCGTTGGTCATTTGCAGAAGACGGATCAAATAATTCCTTTCGAACTGATCGCGCGCATCCTGCAAGGACTGGAACGACGTCGGTTCGTCCCGCAAGGCCCTTTGAATCAGCGTGATGGGAATTAAGGGCGTGGAAGACAGTGCGACGGACTGCTCCACGACATTGCGCAGTTGCCGGACATTGCCGGGCCAGTCGGAATTGACCAGACATTCCATCGCCTCGGGGGAAAACCCCTTCACCCGGTCGCCGTAGCCGTCCGACAGCTCCCTAAGGAAGTACATGGCCAACAGGGAAATATCCTCGCGCCGCTGGGCCAGTGGCGGCAACTGGAAGGTCACGACATTGAGGCGGTAATAAAGGTCTTCCCGGAAACTGCCCTCCTGCATCGCCTTATCCAGATCGGTATGGGTCGCCGAAATGATCCGCACGTCGACCTCCTCATCCTGGGTCGCGCCGACCGGACGCACCCTCATCTCCTGGAGGGCCCGCAGCAACTTGACCTGGATCGATTTCGGCATGTCGCCGATTTCATCCAGAAACAGCGTGCCGCCGTCCGCTGCGCGAAACAACCCCTGATGATCGCGAGTGGCGCCGGTAAACGCCCCTTTGCGATGACCGAACAGTTCCGATTCGAACAGGCTTTCCGGAATGGCGCTGCAATTGACCGCGACGAAAGGTCCGTCCTTGCGCGTGCTGGCCTCGTGAATCGCCCGGGCGAGCAGCTCCTTGCCCGTCCCGCTCTCGCCGCCGATGAACACGCTGGCCTTGCTTTGCGCCACGCGGTGCGCCTGACTGAGCAATTCTTCCATGACGGGACTCTGGGTGATAATCCGCGCGCGCCATTCCTCCGAGCCGTTTATGGCATCGCTGGTGTGGCCAATCCGGATGGCGTCGTTCACCTGCTGGACCAGCACGTTTTTGTCGACCGGCTTGGTCAGGAAACCGAAAACACCCCGCTGAGTCGCGGCGACCGCATCACTGATAGTTCCGTGGGCAGTTAGAATGATGATCGGCAAAGTCGGATATTGTTCATGCAAGGCGTCGAACAACGCCATTCCATCCATGCCGTCCATGCGCAGATCGGTCACAACCACATGGGGGCGGAATATTGCCATACGGGAAAGAGCGGCGACGCCACTCCCCACCGTATCCAGTTCGAACCCGGCGGCAGTCAGCCGAAGCGCTAGCAGACGCAGAAGATCCGGATCGTCATCCACCAGCAAAACACGTTTTCTCGATTCGCTCATAAACTTAATGGCCTTTAGACCCGCCGAGATTCTGTTCGATTGATTTGAGGGCATCCAGTTTATCCTTCAAGGCCTTCAGTTCGCTTTCGCGCAGTACCAAATCGCTCTCGCAGCTCGACAAGTCGCTCTCACAATTTTTGGCTTCGCTCTCGAAGGTAATCAGCTCGCGCTTCCTTTTTCGCGCCTGTTGCTGGGTAAACTTCAAGTTCAAGTCTAGGGATTTTTTCTGCTCGATTTCGCCCTCCAGGCGAGCCCTCATGGCCTCCTGGAAAGTCAGAAAATGCCGTACCCGCTCATCCTTGATCTCAGATTGACGGGCTTTCAAGGTTCCCGAAGTTTCGCGGATATCGCCGCAAGATTCGGTGAGGAGCTGTGCAAGAAACAGATGCAGGCGCAAACCCAGGCTTTGAACGGGAAGGTTCAACTGCAGCAACTCTTTGCATTCGGCGAGTCTCCGATCAGGCGGCAATGCTGCAAACTCGCCACCGAAGCGCAACAACGCATCTGCATCTTCGCCCGAATATCTCGCGTTAGGTGGAACCGGCGCGGGTGCCCGGGTCTCTTCCTTATGCCAGACGGCGCATCCCGCCAAGAAAAAAGTTACGGTTGCTAGGGCCAGGCTTGCCGTTGATTTCATTTATTTGTTCTATTTGAGGGGAATTTTGACACTGATACGGGCGCCGGTTTTACCCCCGCGTGGCTCTATGACTTCCACCTTGCCATGGTGACTGGCGACGCATTCACTGACGATGGCAAGCCCGAAGCCTGTTCCCTTCACCCCAGCCGCCCGCGCCGCCCGGCCTTGAAAGAAAGGTTCAAAAACGTGAAGACGTTCGTCCGGATCGATTCCCGGACCATTGTCTTCGATTTCAAGCTCCATGTGACCGCCGGTCTTGCGAAGCATGATGCGGATATCTCCGCCCACCGGAGAATATTTGATCGCATTCGACAACAAGTTATCGACGATCGTTCGCAATTGGTCGGGATTGCCAAGCATATCGACCGCCCCGATCGAGTCCTTGATTGCCAGTGACTTGGCGCGCAGCCGGATTTGGTAATCCTCGACCAGATTCAGCACCAACTCCCGCATGTTCACGCGTTCTAACTTGCGTTCGCCAATCTGGGCGTTGACCTGGCTGTAATTGATCAATTCCGCTATCAATGCATCCAGCTTCTGGGTATTGCTGACCATGATCTGGGCGATCTCTTTCTGCTCGGGATTCAATTCACCGACCACCTCGTCCGCCAGTAATTCGGTGCCTTCATGAATAGTCGCCAGCGGTGTCTTGATGTCATGGGAGACATTGCGCATGAATCGTTGCTTGGCCTCTTCCAGATTGTTCAAACGGCTGCGCAGCCACTCCAACCGCTCTCCCAAAAACTCCAAGTCCCGGGGACCGAGGACCTTGATCGGCTGAGCGAAATCTCCGGCGCCAAGGCTTCTGATGGAATGATCCATCTGCCGAATGGGGCGTATGATGATATAGATGAAAAAGCTGATCAACGCCACGGAGACCGGCAACAATATCGCCGACTGGATGAGCAAACGCCTTTGCACTCCCCGCGACCGGGTCGCCAGATCGTTGGCTTCCTGATCGACAAGCTCGGCGTAGCGGCGCGATATTTCGCGGGCTTTGGTGTTCAAGTCCTGAAAATGCTCGACCGTTTTCGGCATTCTCTCCTGCTCCAGCGTCACCCGCTGGAGATGCGTTTTCAGCTTCCCGACTTTATCGGCGTTATCAGGTTTTGCCTCTTGACCGGCCGCGGGGGCAACGATCCATTCATAAGCGTTCTGTTCGTCGGACTCCAACTGTTTGAGCGCTCCAGCCAAGCTTTCCGATTCGGTGAGATTAAGCAGATTCGCCACAACTTCCCCGAACTGCCGGTGACTTTCCTCATAGGTCTGGCGTGCGGAGGCATCCTCCAGCACCAGATATTGCCGCCCTTTGCGCTCCGATTCGGTCAACCTTTCGAGCAACATACGGCTTTTCTGGGCTTGTTGCGCCACTTGGTAAACGGCCTTCTGCGACAGAATCGCCAACTCCTCGACGGCGAAAACCGCCGATACAATCGCCAGCACCAACGGCAGCACGGCGAGCGCATATCCGATCAGTACGAGTCTTCCCAGGGGATGGGAACGAAACAGGTTGGTCAGGAAAAACATTGATCTGCCCTTGCGGGCGTTATTGGCGTCGTATGGCGAAGCACAAGGGGATGAGTGTTTTATTGAATCGCATCGGTGTTGATTTTATCCTGTTTTGACTGAATAGGGGCGACTCGCGCTGCGGAAATCGGGTCGGAATGTGGAGAGGGCTGTCCGACCCCGTGTCGGAGCCCAAAACTGCGGACCCAGACCGAGCCTTGACTTCGCCTCCCCAAGGGATGGGATTGCAAAGGGTACGCAAATTCATGCAAGAGGTACTGGTATTCGGCGCCGGCACCATAGCTTCGCTGATTGCCGGCCTACTGGCACAGACCGAAGACTACGCCGTACCCCTCGCCGACCCCGATGAAGCCGTCGTCATGCGCGTTGCGGCGGAGCTTGGTCGGCACAACCTCAGTCCCTATCCCGGACATTGCAAAAAAATCCAATGCCTGATGAAAGACCTCAAGCTCGACAAGGACCGCCCAACGCTGAAGCGCATTTTCGAAAGCGCCATCCCCAAGACCATTCAGGACGTGGTGCTGATCTACGGGTCCGTCAGCGGCAAATAGCGCGGCGAACTGTACGAACAAAACTACGTGAAAAAAATATCCCCAGACCATCGGAGGAAAGCTCTGGCCGGTCATTCAGATTACCACCGCTTCGGCGTTTTGCGCGGTCGTGGATCGGCTGTTAGGTCCGGGCGCGCTGTACAAAGGATTCGTGACCCACCAAACCTTCGGCTTAAAGGAGATTTTGGAAAACCGCTTTGGGCCGTATTATCGATGACGAAGTGGGCTGGTATGAGCGCAAACACACCCGGAACATCACGACGATCGCCCGTAGGTGACGCGATAAACACTGCCGGTATAATCGTCAGAAATATAGATCGCTCCGTCCGCCCCCTCGACCACGTCTACGGGACGGCCGATCACGTCCTCATTCATTTCGAATCCGGTGATGAACTTGCGCTCGGAGATCTTTCCGGCCTCGTCGAAATGGAGCGAGACGACTTCATAGCCCTGCTTCTTGCTGCGGTTCCACGAACCGTGCAGGGTA
>Ga0335070_10010438_pt1 | contig 10858 bp, 4 predicted proteins | sample Lox_Sample_13_FD_206722 | JGI IMG/M metagenome (GOLD analysis project Ga0335070, IMG submission 206722) | Soil microbial communities from Loxahatchee National Wildlife Refuge, Florida, United States - Lox_Sample_1.3 | ecosystem: Environmental > Terrestrial > Soil > Wetlands | place: USA: Florida...
CGCCTGGCGCGCCTCGCGTTCCGCCTTCAGGTTGGCAGCCGCTTCGCCCAGAGAAATCTGTCTCGTTGCTGGCGTTTTCGGGCCATCCGCTGCCCTGTCGGGTGGAGACAAGGGAATCCTGCCGAAGTCCCACGAGAAGCCCGATCGTGTGGCTGCGGTGGCCGGATTCGCGAGATTGCTCTCGTGCTCATCGCCGCGGGCTTGCTGCGCAGCGGAGCGTTCGGAGCTCGGCGCCGCCGTCACCCCTGCGCGGGCTTCCGTCCTTGGCGCCGTGACGGGCCGGTCAAACACTGCGGCATCCTCCTGACGATGATGACAGACAGGCGCGAGCGAGCTACTCCGTCTTTGGCGAGGGCTCCGGCGGGAGCACACCCCATTTGCGCAGGAGCGCGGTCATCTCTTTCGCTTTGTAGATGACCACCTTCCCTACCCAGTTGGTGCGGCCGGCATAGCGCATCTGGTTCAGCACCTCGGCATATTCGCTCGCCTGGTACTCCCCGCCCTTCGCCCATTCGCTTTCGGTGTCAGGCTTGAGTTCGTAAACGATGCTTTTATCGGTTGTTCTCGCGTCGATTCCGTCGGGAATACCCTGCCGGCCATCGGACATCTCAAAGGACGTTGGGTTGGGTTCCAATCCGGCCGGCCACTCGGTCATCGCCTCCAACTCGGCGATATGCTGCTCCAGTTCGGCGCGGGCCTCGGGAGTTTTTGCGCTGGCCAGATCTGCACGCATTCTTTCGAGATACCCGGGCAGCCTGTTGTGGGCAAAATTGCCCACCTCTGCGCGCACCGGCGGCTCGCCCTTGCCGGCCGATTTGCGGGCAGACTGGTTGGCGGCCACTTCGGGCGAGTCCTCGGCCGGACCCAGTTTTTCTTCGCGCTCCTCCTCAAAGGGTCGATCCTTGGGACGGGCGGTGATCTCCGGCGGCTCTGCCGGCTTCCTCAATCGAGGATCCTTCTCTCCACTCTCGCCATATTTGGGTCTCTTGACGGTGCCGCCGCCCTGCTCCCATTGCTTGACTGGGTCGGGCTTCGTTTCCGTGCCGGACATTTTCGTGCCGCCGGCCCCAGTTCCCGTCTGCGCAGCCTCTTCGCCTGCGATGCGCACCGCAGGCGTGGAGCCTCCGGTGCCGGTTTCGGCAAGGGGAATCTCCGCTGCCTGAGCCTCCGGCGGAGGCACGGCGAAGTTTTCATTCCCTGCCGGTTTTTTGAAGAACGGATGTGGCCCCGGTATATCCAGTTCGGCACTTTGCGAAGTTCGCCCGGCATTCCCCTGCGCCTCGGGCTGTGCAGCCGGGTCAGGACTTGCGGCCGGATCCGTGCCAGCCGTGGTGTCCACGTCCTCGATGCCTTTCGCAGCGCTGCTCTCCCCGGCAGTGGGAAGCTTGCCGGGGGACTCCGGACCAGCCCCCTCGGACAGGCCGAACATATTCAGGATGCCCCCGCCTGTTCCGACCACTCGCTCCAAAGGACTTCTGTCCAGTGACTTTCCCGTTTGCATCGACGTGTTCGTGACGTTCTCGGCGATATCTCCTAAGCCAGTCCCCCTCAGGATCGCCGCGGATGTAGAGCTGACCAAGCCCCTCAAGGAGTTCGGGTCGATTCCCGCCTCCCTCGCTTCGTCTCGTGCAGAGCCGAGGTGGCTCGCCACGCTTGAAGCTATAAGGCTCGTCCCTATCCATTTCCCGATCACTGCATATGGAACGCCCCTGGCCACCAGTGCGGCTACGCCTGCTTCCCCCAGGGCCAAACCGCTGCCGACGGCCGCCGACGCACCGATCGCTATGAAAGGCGCGTATTGAGCTGCCTCCGCGATCCTCGACATCTTGCGCAAACCAGCCGCTTCCGCCTTCCACGCCTTGCGATATTCATTCCGGATGAAGAAGTCCGGGTTATCCGCATTCTGCTCTGGAACGGAGGCCCTCCCGGTGCGCAGCTTGAACTTCATGCCGTCCTTGAACCTGTCAAAGGTCTCGAATTCCGATTGTCCGCCCGCAGCGCCGGCCAGGACCAGCTCGATATCCTGGGCGCTCAGATCTTCCGCCTTGACGGGTCCGGTGACTCCGACCTGCCGAATGTCCTTCAGCAGCTGCGTGAATCTTGCGCGGTGCAGCTGACCCACTTTGTCCAGGCTGCTCTTTTGCTCGCCCACCCACTGATCGACGGCCTTCATCGCCGCAACCGTCGCAGGATCGCGGCCCTCCACTTCGATCCTGGTCGTGCCGGACGTTTCCTTGAGCTTGTCGCCCATGTCCGCGGCGAACTCCATCGTCGCCGGGTCCGGTTGGTCCTCGGCATCGCCCAGAAACGCTTCCGACACCTCCCCGCGGACCCTGGCTGGCAGCCTTGAGATGCGATCCGCGGGCGACAGACGGGTAACGATCTTCACATTTGAGCCGGACCTGCCGGGTGCGAACTCGACGTGCGGACGGATCTGAGACGACCGGTCGATGACGAGGTTAGCCATCGTCTCGGGCTTCCCCCCGGTTGGAAAATCCTTGTCCAGGCTGCTCGTATCGACAAACGTCACCTCCTCGTTGGAGCCGTCCGCAAAGAAGGCTCTGGCACTGGTGGAGCGCCAGTATCTTTCGATCCGGACCAGGCGTGATTTTTTCTGAGCTGGTGCGGCCGAAGCCTGTCGCTGAACGGCGCCAAAGACGGCACGGGTTCCCACGATCGGAGCGATCCCACTCTCGATGGAATGGGCTGCATTCTCGGCGTCCTGTTCGCAATTTCCCGGGCCAGTCCTCGCATCTTGCGGGCGTCGCTGCTGAATCACATGCGCGAGCTCATGGGCGAGCAGCTTGCGGCCGTCCGGTTGGTGGGGCGCGAACTGACCCGCGCCGAACACGATGTTCTGGCCCACGGTGTAGGCATTCGCGTTCACTGCTTGCGCCGAGGCATCCGCCCGGGCATCGGTGTGCACGCGAACCGAAGACAGGTCATGGCCGAATCGGGGTTCGAAAAAGTTGCGCGTAGCGGGATCGAGCGGACGTCCGGGCGACTGCACGACAGCATGGACGATGGGAGGCGCGTGCGCGACGGACGCTGGAATCGCGGCTGGCGCGTTCCGATCGCGGGCGGCCGGGTCGGGTGGAAACAAGGGGATATCGCCTAAGCGCCACGAAAGGCCCGAGCTTGCTTCGGCGATAGGATTTGCAAGCTCGGTCTCTTGCTGACGGCCGCTGGCTTGCTGCGCAGCAGAGCGCTCGGAGGTCGGCACTGCCGTCGTCCCTGCGCGGGCTTCCGTCCTTGATGTGACGGGGCGGGCAAACACTGCAGCATCCTCCTGGCGACGACCCCTTGCGAAAGAAACTAGAGCGGCATCATACCGAGCCAAGCGTCAGGCATGCGTCTCAACTCTTCGCAGGTTTGCCCGGGCTCGATTTGCCTGGACTGGATTTGCCCGGCGCCGGGCCCGCGGGCGGTTTTGTCCCGGCTGCGGCTGGAGGCATCGCGACCGAACGCAGCTCGGCGGGCGGATCTCCCAGCTTGGCTGCGCCGGCGGGCAAGATGACGGCCTGATAGGTGGCCTTGCCGGTGACGGGTACGAAGGCCGTCTCGCTCAACAGCACCGGATTGGCGCTGGCGTCAGCGACCTGCAGGAACAGCTGGACCGGTGCGCCGGACGCGGCGGAAGCAGAAGCAGCCGGCTCGGCGCCCGCCGGCGGCGCGGCCGCCGCAGCGCCAGCCGATTTCGCGGCGGAGCCGCCATCAGACGACAGCAGAAAGTAGCCGGTCGGGTCGGTGTAGGCGAACCCGTAGGCGCTCAGATAATTCTTGTGCGCGTCGACCAGGAATACGGTGTAGCTCGCTTGCGGCGTCAGGTCGCTCGCGTAGACGCGTCCGTGAAGCACCCATCCGGACGCGGCGACCGTCGGTGCGGCTGTATCGATCTGCTGACCGAGGACGGACAGACGGGCACTTGCCGCCGCCGTCGCGGTCACGGCCTGGGCAGCGGCGGCGGCCTGGGTGGACTCCTTGCCAAATGAGGCGATGGCAACCGTGGCAGCCCGGCGCAGATTGGCGAGCCTTGCCTGCTGGATCAGTCCGAGCGTCGCGACCGAGGCAGCAGCCTGCGTGTCGGCGGCCGCGACGACCGCCTGACTGGGCGCCTTCAGATCGTCGGTCGGATTCGTGGTTGTGGCGGTGCCGGCAGCAGTCATGGCGTGATCCTTTCAGTGCGGATACCTCATTCGCAGCGCGCGGAATTCAAGGCGATGTTCGGCGATGAGATCAGCTTAACTCCTTCCGCGAGGAAGCAATAGGTGGACACGTTCTGCGAGGTCACGTTCATGATCCCGAACGAGAACCCGGAGTCGATGACGGCACGCAGCGATTCCTCGAGCCGGTTTGCCACCGCCTGCACGGAGAAGCCGAGCAGCAGCGCATCGACCGCGCAGATCGTGCCCCGGCCATTGATCCAGAGCTGGTTGTTGGTGAACATCAGTTGATCGAGGGTGAGGATACCCACCGACGACAATCCCTTCGCGGAGTTGAGCTGGGCCATCAGCTGACAGATATTGTTGGAGAACATGACCATTCCGCAGGTCGCGGCAACGCTGTCGGCCGAACCCTCGCTGATCTTGTTCCGCGTCGCGTAAAGCGCTGCGAAGCTTTCGATGAGCTCGATTGCCTCCAGCGCCAGACCCAGATTCACGATCGAGACGGTCAATGCGCCCGACAGCGTGCCGACGTCGGCGAGAACCGGGGATTTGACGTCGAGCTCCTTGCTGCCCGCGAGGTCGATCGACACCGTACCGCCCGTGCTGAAATGGTTGCCGAGAATGGAGAAGGGGCCCGTGCCGACCGTATAGAGCGCCAGCCCGAAAGCGACACGCACCGTGTTGTTCTCGATCCGCAACGCGCTGTCGCCGGGCACGTAGGGAGGCGGCTGGTAGCGGAACGCATCGCTCGCGTCGGCGGCATAGACCGTCTTGACGGCCTCGGTCCATTTGGCATTCGCCGATGTGTCGAGGGTGGGCGGTGTTGCGAGCTCGATGTAGATCCCGGCCCGCTTTCCACCGTAGGCCGGATACTTCTCCACGGTTGAACCGGAGAGGTCGCGCGTTTCCCGAATCCGGTTGCCGTCGATCTCGATCGTCTCACCGTGGTAGACGTAGATGCCGCAAACTTCCGCGCCCGGCGAGACGCCGTAATCCGCGATGACGTTGTCGCGGATCATCAAGTTCAGGACGTCGGGCAGGCTGATGACGCCGTACCCGTAGGCGGATGCTCCCGCCGGAACCAGCACGTTTCGCGCCAGGGTGTGGACCAGAATGTTCTGGGCGATGAGCACATTCTCGAGCGAGACGATCTCGCGAGTCGTCTGCAGTTCGAAGAAGCCGACCGGGCCGATGCCACACATGCCGACGTCTCGCACCCTGTTGCGCAGGATGAAGAGGTTACGAATCAATCCTCCCGCCGCAACCGGCGTCGGAGTCTTGCCGGTATTGACCGTGCCGGGAACCGAGCCCGAGCCGCCCTTGGCGCAGGGGTCCTGCGGTCCGGTCAATACGCCCACCAGGGTGCCGGTGCCGTTGCCGTTGGCGTCGAGATAGATGATGTTGCCGAGCGTGATGCCGTTACGGACTCCTCCTTCGATCTCGTTCTCGACGATCCACACATCGTTCGAGGGTCCGCCCACCTGGACGCCACCCATCGCCAGCACGCCCGCCGACGCCTTGGCCTGCGCGGCAGCGACCTTTTCCGCTGCGGTCGACGCCTTGTCCTTGGCGGCATCCGCCACCACGTCCAGCGGCTTCTCGACCTCCAGGGCACGCGCTGCGACACGCACCCGGTTGCGCTCGAAACGAATGGCCTCACCAGCCAGATACACGGCCGGAAAAAGGCTCGCCACGTCCTTCATGTCGATGCGATTGCCGCAGATGGTGAGGTCCATGACGTCGCGCGCCGCGATCGCGGGCAAGGTTGAGGCGGAAAGCTCGAGATCGCTGATGATGATCTCCGAATCCGGCAGGTATCTGCTCAGCTCCGCATTGTTGCCTTGGACGGGCGCGGTCTGATCCATCAGGATGCCAACCTCGCCATCGGCAGCGGTGACACTCATCGACCGCAGCGCGATCTGCGCGCTGTCGACGATGGTGAAGACTGCCGGCACTCCCGCGAGCGCCGGACTGGCGGCGCCACCCGGCGCGGCCCCGCCCGGATGCAGGGACGGCGAGTAGACGCGGGTCCGTTCACCGCAACCCACAATCGTGATGCCGCGCTTGCCGTCGATGACCACATGCTCATAGTAATTGCCGGGCAGCAGGCAGACTTCGCCGCCCTGCTTGAGTGAATCGACCGCCTGCTGAATCGATGTGAACTTGCCATGGCTCGTGGAGCCGTCGCCCACCGTGACGCTGCAGCAGCACGCGCAATCCGTCGACGATGATGGCGGCCACAAGGTGCGGCAATCGGGCGCTGACGGAGTGGACGAGAGACCGAACGCCACGACGGACAGCTTGGTGTAGTGATGGGCCACCCCTCGCGGTGGCACGTTCTTCAACTCACCAATCGATCCGTCGGCGGTGCGCGCCGTGAAATTCCAGTAGTCCATCGCCTGCATGGATCCGTTGGCAATGGAGAGGCCGAATGAGATGGCGATGCCGCCTTCCAGCACGATGACCGAGCCGTCGGTCGGCACGGGGATGCCGAGGCATCCGTTGGGCGGTGCGCCGGAGGAAGCCGATGCATCCAGGTTGCAGTAGGGCTGCTGCTGGCCGGTGACGACCTTGTAGACCTCGCCCGACTGGTCCCAGCGCACGATGCGCGTGTAGGAATTGGCCGCGACGGTGGCGCTGGTGAAACTGGACGATAGCGGCGTCGTCAGAACAATCGACGAGGTGGCGACGTCCACCGAATCGATCTTGTAGATCTCGCCGGGCAGGCAGTTGTTGTCGTGCGTCTGGTCGGTGATCTCGATCCAGTTGCCGGCTGCAAATCCCAGCACCTGGTCGCGTCCAAGGCTCTGGACGGTCAGCGCGCTGCTCGGCGCGCCGAGCGAGTTCGAGGCGGCTGCAATCGCGGTGACCACCGTCTGCACGGAAGCGTTCTCACGCGACCATTTGAAAGTCGCGCCTGCCGCCCCTGCTCCGCCCGGCGTGTGAATCTCGATGCGGTAAAGCTGGTTCTCGGGCCCGGTATATCCGCTGCCGGAGGTCAGACAGCACGGGCCGCTCTGAGCGGAGCTGACCGGATGCGTCGTCAGCGTTCCCGCGCTTGCAGGCCAGGGCAACGACGAGTCAGGGGTCGCGCAGCTCCAGCTTGACGGGACCGGGACACCGCTCGGTGTGAAGGCCGCCTTGCTGGTCTGACCCACCCAGTCGTCGCTGCCGTCCGCCGTTCCGCTGACGGCGCCGATCAGCATCGGCCCCGTCTTGGGCACCGTGCCAATCAGATTGGCGGTCGCGTGGGTGGAGTTCTGCACGACCTGCTCGCTCGCAACAAAGGTGCCCGATGACACTGCGCCGGCAACGGTCGAGCATGAACCCGACGGCAGGCCCATAGGGGTGAACACGGCGTGGCTGGTCTGCCCGGTCCACGGAGCAAGAGCCGCGGGCGCGCCGGACATGGCGCCGACAATCATCGGACCGGCGGCAGGCACGGCTGCGCTCAACGTTGCCGTAGCACCCGTGCCGCTCTGCAGCACCACCTCGCCCGACTGAAAGGTTCCGGAGGTGACTGAGCCGTCGATAAACGCGGCCACACCGACCGGCGTGGCAGTCGGGGTGAACTGCCCGCCGCTGGTGTTCGACCAGATGTTGCTGGCGTCAGGCGTTCCGCTCACGAGGCTGAGTGTCATCGGGCCCGCCGACGGCACTGGGCCGATCACGACCGCGGTTGCGCCGGTGCTGGCTTGAGTGACGAGATCGCCTGCGCTGAAGCTGCCGCTCGTCACCTTCCCCGCAACCGCGACGGCGGGGAGCGGCAGCAGACCGACGCGCCACGCGGTCTGGACGCGCCCGGTGGTGTCCACACCAATCGCGACGTCGATGAGCGACGGATCTTCGATATAGGTGACGGGACGCTGCCACACATCGAGATAGGCCAGATACTGACCGGCTCCCGGCGGCACCGCCGCACCCTGATTGTAGGGCTGGTCCTTGAACAGGATCGAGTTGGTGTCGTCCAGTCCCTGCGGCGTTGCAGGCTGCGGCTGCGGTACGTTAGAGAGCTCGGCCAGCGCCGGATCCCATGTCGCCTTGGCGCGCGCCCCGTGATTCTCGACCAGGATGCCGTCGACGTACATTCGCCCCAGGCCGATCCGAATCACGTTCGCGCCGCCGGATGTCGAGGCGTCGATTTTGAACGCATTCGGCGTGGTCTGCGGGACCACCGCGTGGCCCAGAATGTCCAAAGTCCCGGCACGCGTCCGTCGTGACAGCTCGCTGAGCCACTCGTTCCAGTCGGCGTCGGTCTGGACGCGGCCTTGCTCCATCGCGACTTCGGAATAATCCTGCCACGGGTCGAAGGTGAACCTGCTGACATCGAGACTCATGGGTCACTCCATCTTCCGTGCCGTCGGTGAAAGCAGCGGCGATAGTCAGGTCTGGTAGATCAGGCCGGGGACGAGCCCGACCGGCGTGTACTCTTGCAGGCGAATCTCGAGGTCCTGTTCGCGCAGCGGCACGAGCAGGAAATGAAAGGCACCCATCTCGCCTTCGTCGTCGGCGCCTCTGCGAATGGCATCGTCGGTCGAGGCGATCAGCTTCAGGTAGGCGGGATGGCCGTAGCGGCGCGAGATGAACACCGGCGCCGGGCCGCCAAGCGCCCGCTCCACGCATTTGAAGCGGCGCGGCGTGACTGATTTGACCGGGATGAAGCTGAAGCGCACGCAGCCGACCTGGTGGCGGTCCGCGATCAGGCCGGACAACCATCCCGACGACGCTTCAGCCCAGACGATGCTGTTGGAAACCAGCACGAGCTCCTGGGCGTGAACCTTGCCGACGACCGTGCAGCCCGACAATGTGAGGGGCGCCCCCCCGCTGGTTCCGTCCAGTGCGGCATAGGCGACCAGCGTCGGGTCCGTCGCATCGAGAATGCTGTCGGTGAGCGTAACCTGCACCAGTTCCGGCGCGCGGACCGGGCCTGATATCGAGAGCGTCAGCGAAATCGCGCCGCCGGTGGTTTCCGCCTTGATCGCAGGCGCATCTGCCTGCACCGGATGACCCGAACTGTCGAGCATCCACCCCGGCACCAGCGTCGAATGAATGATCTGCAGCGTCGGAAGCTGGTTGGCCGCACCGTTGGGACGGTTGGCCGGCAACACCAGCAACGCCTCGGCGCCAGGCGAACCCGGAGTCATCTGCGACGCGGCGGCTATCAACAGCCCGTTGATGATCAACGTGCTCAGCGGGCCGCCGGAGGCCTGGATCTCGCCATCGAGCAGCAGGGTCGGGCGACGGCCGTCCCGGGCGCGAATTTCCACGGTGGTGCCGTCGGGCACGTCCACCACGAGTGCGCCGGAGGGCAGCACGTAGGTTTCACTCGAGGTGATCTCGAGCGCCACCTTGCCGAGCGTGGCTGTCTGCGCGGCAACGAACGTCACGGCTTGCTGCAGGTTGCTATAGCGGGGCGTTGCGTCCGTGTCGGGATATGGGAAGACCGCCGCGGTATCTGCCACCGTGAAGCCGTCCGCGCGCTCGTACTCGCCGCCGCCCATATTTCCATTGAAGCCGAAGTGATAGCTGACGCTCAGCGTCTGCGCGGAGCCGCTGGTCGAGGGCGCCAGTGCCACGCGGCCGAGCTGCGGATCGATGGCTGCCGCGTAAGGGCCTCCGGACTTCGGCAGATTGTTCCAGGCGCCGTCCGCGCCGGAGAGATCGCAGACCTGAATCTGATATGGATTGAGGAGCTCGCCGTTGAGGACCAGCGACAGGCTCGCACCGTTTCCATAATCGCCGGCGGACGCGCCCTTGCGCAGGTCTGCGCAAAGTTCATGGCGCGTCAAATAGTCGGGCACGTTGGCCTCGGTCGCCGCAGCCGAGATCTGTTCGCCTTGATCGATCGCCGCATGAAAGAGCGGCATATCGTAGCCGAGCGAACTGAAGCGATAGCACTCCGGCACCGGCCCGGATCCGGTCGAGGCTTGCGCCGGCGTTCCGCTGGTCAGGCTCATCGCCTCGAGCGACCACAGGAAGATGCCGATGTTCGGCAGGTTGTAGCGCGGCAGGCCGGGCGACACCGGATTGTGCGCGTCGACCTTGCGCGCCATGCTGCTGAAGGCGCTGTTGCGGAACGCACGCGGCTTCCATCCGCGCACGTCCGGCGCGTAGTGACTGCCCGGCCGCGGGCATTTGACGTATTGGGTCGCGCCGAGGACCTGGAAGAATTCCTTCGCGTGCGCTCCCCAGCCGGTGACATCGCGTGCCAGTTGCTCCAGCACCAGCACGGTGCCCTTGCGCCGCCGCAGCGAGATGGTATTCGCCACCTCGGCGCGCGGCTCATCCACCGACACCGCGATGCCCTTGATGGAACGGTATCCGATCAGGTCGCCGATATAGGGAATCACCCAGGGCGCGCAGGTCTCGATGAACTGGTCGTCATAGAGCTGATCGAGATCGGCGGCGAAGTTCTGCAGCTGCTCGTCGATCACCATCAGCAGCGACTCGAGCGGGCCGCGCGTCGACTTGGCGGTCAGCGCGTTCAGCTCTGCCTGCTGATCCGCTGTCAGCGGCGTCGAAGAGCCCTGAAGGCTGGTGAGCTCGGCCTGCTCGGCCGGCGTCAGCAGTTGCAGCGTTGCTGCGATCTGTCCGTCACGCAGGCGATAGACGGCGGGGACGAGCTGGAACAGGTTGAAGCTCATGACATCACCCCCAGGACCACGTCGGAGGGATTGGGGCTGATGACCAGA
>Ga0335070_10010439_pt1 | contig 10857 bp, 6 predicted proteins | sample Lox_Sample_13_FD_206722 | JGI IMG/M metagenome (GOLD analysis project Ga0335070, IMG submission 206722) | Soil microbial communities from Loxahatchee National Wildlife Refuge, Florida, United States - Lox_Sample_1.3 | ecosystem: Environmental > Terrestrial > Soil > Wetlands | place: USA: Florida...
CATGCCCGTTGGACACGGATTTGGACACATTAGGTGTGCTAATCATCTTGACGATCGCCTCCGGGGGCTGGGTCCCACACTTTGCCGATGAGGAATGCGGCCGCCTGCTCCGCGGCGTCTCGGTCATCGTTTCCCAGGACATGCGCATAGGTCTGCAGGAAGAATCCAACGTTGGCGTGGCCGATCCGCTCGCTGATCACCTTCGGGTTGATGCCGGCTTTGAAACTGGTAGTGAGCGGTTTACTTGCTGTGCTGAATGGGGTCCGGGCGTGGTCGTGTTCTGGGGGTATTCGTCATGTCTGGTGATTGCGGGCTCTGGCGAGTTCGGCGGCGTAGCCGGACCAGTCGCCTCCGGGCCTGGCGCATCCATTTGACAGCTGTGGTCGGTGCGAGGCCGGATGATGACCCAATCCTTCGGCGTTTTCGATTGCCCATTGCCGTTGTGGCCACGACTTGGCCCATGCCATCAGCCTTCGATACTCGGCGACCGTGGCGTCGATACGCAGCGAACCCAGATTAGTGTTGGTGAGCGGATCCACCGCGGTGGCGGTGTGCGTACTCCGTAGTGCCTCAAATCAAGATGCCCGCGAAAGTTGATCGGTGCCTCAGTTAAAAATGCCCGCGAATCGGGGTGGTTCAGGAGGCCCTGATTCGGATGCCTTTGCGGATGTCGGGAAGTGCGGTGGGGATGCTGGCGATATAGAGCTGCTCGGTTTTTTCCTTGGCCAGGAGGAGGAGCCGGCCTTGAAGGTCGGCGATCTCACGGGCGATCTTGGCGGGGTTGAGACTGTCACGGTAGGCGATCAGTTCTGCTTGCTGGGCAGGTGACAGCACCCCGGCGGCCAAGAGCCGGTCTAGTGGGGTTTGTGGCGTGTCATAAAGGCGCCGGCGACGGCCGTTGCTGCTGCTGGCATACCCAATGGGTTTGATGGTCGGGGTCGGGTAGTTGAGCCGGTCGTTGACCAGTGGCCACAGTCGGTTGAGCACGGACCGCTCCTCAGGTGTGTCGTAGCGGTAGTAGAACGCGTATTTGCGCACCAGGTGGTTGTTCTTCGACTCCACGGTGGCCTGGTCGTTTTTCTTGTAGGGCCGCGAGCGGGTGAAGAAGATTTCGCGCCGGGCAGCCCAGGTGATGACGTCGTTGTTGAGGAACTCGCTGCCGTTGTCGAAATCTAGGTCGACTACCTCGAAGGGCACCTCCTCGACCCCGGTCTTCAACGCCGACAGGATGTGGATGTGGGCGTTGTTGCGCGCGGTGCGGGTGAATGTCCAGCCGGTGTGCACGCAGGTCAGGTTCACAGTGCGGGCGAACTCGCCTTTCAGCGTTGGCCCACAATGGGCGACCGTGTCGCCTTCGAAAAAGCCTGGCGCAGACTCGATCTCGTCGGTGGCCTTACGGATCTTGATCGAAGACCGCAGCAACGGTGAGGGTTTGGTGGTGGACTTACCCGTCACCTGATCCTTGGCCTTGGCCAGCGCCAGGTAGCGATCGATCGTTGCCGGGCTCATCGCCAGCAGTTCCTCGCGCACGTCCGGGCTGTAGCGGTCACGGCCAAAAGCCAACTCGCCGTGACGTTCTAGCCCATCGAGCTGGATGCGCATCGAGGTAGCCAAGTACTTCCCGCATTGGCCACCCGAGGCAGCCCAGACCTTTTGCAGCACCTTGAGCGTGTCATAGCAATACTTCGGCGCCCTGGGCTTGCGGGGCCGCTTTGCCACACTGCGGCCCGGTCCGGGTGACCGCGTAGCCGCTGCCGTGAGCCTGCGGCGGGCGTTGTCGCGCGACCAGCCGGTCACCTCTACCACCTGACCCAGAATCCGCCCCTTGTCCTTCTTGGAAGCCGTCACATACGCCTTGGCGTACCTGGTGGTGATCTCGGCATGAGACATCATCGACAACGCACTTCCCATGCCTCACGACGGTCACCGTTTCGCGGGCATCCTTATGTGAGGCACCGAGGGCGTTTCGCGGGCAGTTTTCGTGAGTCAAGCCGTACTCTTGTGCGGGTCGATGCCGATGACGATCATGGAGAACGGGTTCCCTTTCTAGCCGCTGTGATGGGGGGATCCGCGGCGGACAATTCGACTTCCAGTACCTGGCACCTACTTGTGGTCACGCCTCTCTTCAGTCACGCCGCGAACGCGAACCGGAGGGCTCGACACACCCTCTGAGAGTCAACCCGAACACCAGGTGACAGGAACTTCGCGAGTCAGGCCCACCGGTTCGCTACGGCACACAACGGGCGGCCAACCCGATCACGAACCGCTGACACGCATATAAGTCGGATCTTCGTGCGCAGCCCCGCGGACGAACGAGGCGATCACCAGCGTTTCGAGGGCGTTGGTTTTCGTTACGTGTTGCCGAACAGCCGAGATGCGAACACTTGCGTGGTGCCGCGGAGTTTGGGCCGCTCCAACGTGATCGGCCCGGTGGTGGTTTTGACCCTTACCGGTCGATACCCGTTGCGCGAACCGGCGTTCGCGTCGGGACGGGTGGTGGCGCGCTGGTAGCGTTCGCGACCGAGGAACGTGGTGACCTCGGCCTCCAACGCTGCTTGCATCAGTAGTTGGGCGCCGAGGCGGGCGACTTCTTCGAGAATTTCCGGCAGCTCTCGGCCCTCGGCGAACAGGCCATCGATCTTGGTGCGGATGCGGTCGGTGGGTGATACTCGGGAAGACACGGGCGTGGCTCCTTCTAGCAGACTTCCGGGTCGTGAAACGGAAACCTACGCCCGTGCTCCCTATTTACACCGGACCCCGGACACGACCTCTCGCCATCGAAACGCCGCTAGCCGCTTGAGGATTCGGCGCAAGCCAGCCATTCCACATTGCCAACAAATTGTCGAAAGTCGATCCTCAAGCGGCTAGGGATCCGACGTCGGGATGGGCGAAAGTAAGAAGCTCGTGCCCAATCCGCTCAGTAGTTGTTGCAGGTGTTGAAGCCCTGTTGGATAAGTCCAAAGTTCTGCTCAGCCCGTGGCGTGGCCGCATTCCCGGGACAGGGCGAGCACCAGTGCCTCGTTCTCGGCACTTTGGGGCCACACGGTGGTGGGCTTGATGATATGCGTCGAGGGATACCCATCGACCGGCATGCACTACCGCCCGTTCATGCGGATCAGCAGGAGTTTGTCCTGAGCGCCCGCCAGTGACATCCGGATTCCCCAGGTGGGGTCGGCACCCAGAGGTCTCGCCGGCAGATTCTGGATGAGGTCGGCAAGTTCCTGCTCGCTCAACGGAGACGACAAACGCCCCTCGGTCGGCAACCCTTCTCCGGCAGGCACTACGACAACTGCCCCAGCGCATTCCCGCGCTTACTCGGCAAGGAGTGCGATGACATCTGAAGGGGTTGCAGGAGCGCCGGCTAGATCGAGTTCTACGCCTCGCAGCCGTGCGGCGGTGTGTTGCAACGCGCGACCTTCCGGAAGCAGTCCTTCCAGGAAGGAGCGTGAAACTGAGGGTGCGTTCGGTCCCGGGACCGAGGGCAGGGAGCAGGACAGGATTGGTGCACCACCGCCGTCGCCGAGGCGCCCCTCGTCGGTGTACTCGATCACGACCTTGCGTCCCCCGGATTTCGGGGTGGCTCGCCCTGTGAGTACTCCGTGCAGCCAAATATCCAGGCTCACCGGGCTTTCCAGCCTTGGCGAGGGCGGACCACCAGTTCGAGGTCAAGCGCGGCGAGCGTGTCGAACAGGAAGAGGTGGTCTTTCCGGCGAGCGCGCCCGAATCTGTCGGCGGGATTCTCTACGCTTTCCTGATGGAATATGCGGCGATCGACGCGCTGCGGGAACGACACCCGGCTTGGCGACTGCTGCGGGCCGGCAACTCCGCGCTGATCCTCTCCTTTCTCGGGGAGTTCTTCGTCGAGGGCAACCGCGGCGCCTGCCCAGCCAGCGAGGTCGCGGCGGAGTTGGACGACCACCTACGTGCGCTGAACGCCGAAATCTCCACCGAGAACGGGGAGGAACGGTTCCCGAAGGACGCGCGGTCCTATTTGGAGGACTGGGCGGCCACCGACACCGCGTACCTGCGGCGGTTTTATCCGCCTGGCGACGACGAAGTGCACTACGAGGTCACCCCGGCGTTCGAGAAGGCCTACGCGTGGGTGATGACCCTCAAGGGCAGGTCTTTCGTGGGGACCGAGTCCAGGCTGCACACCGTGGTCGAGCTACTGCGACAGATCGTGCACGGAACCGAAGTCGAACCCGACGTCCGGTTGGCCGAACTGCGCCGCCGCCGCGACGAACTCGATGCCGAGATCGCGGCCGTCGAAGCCGGCGTCGTTACCGTGCTGGACGCGACCGGGGTCCGCGACCGCTACCAACAGCTCTCCGCGACCGCGCGGGAACTGCTCGCTGACTTCCGCGAGGTTGAAGAGAACTTTCGGCTTCTCGACCGTGCCGCGCGAGAAAAGATTGCGGCGTGGGATGGCTCCAAGGGCGAACTGCTTGCCGAGCTGGTCGGAAGCCGCTCCGAGATTGCCGGCTCGGACCAGGGGCGCAGCTTCCAGTCGTTCTACGACTTCCTTCTCTCCGAATCGCGTCAAACCGAACTCGCGGAGTTGCTCGCCAAGGTGTCAGCCCTCGACACGATCGAAGCCGATCACCGCATTCGCGGCATTCACCATGACTGGTCCGAGGCTGCCGATCGGGCGCAGCGCACGGTCCGCCAGATTTCCGAACAACTGCGCCGCTTCCTCGACGACCAGATCTGGCTGGAGAACCGGCGGGTTCTTGACCTAGTTCGCTCGGTGGAAGGCGTTGCCCTTGAGCTCCGCGACAATCCCCCGATCTTCGGGCTCGATGTCGATCAGCCGGGCATCGAAATGGCGCTGCCGTTTGAGCGCCCGCTCTACCAACTACCCGCGGCGGTGGCGGTTGAGAGCCAAATCGCGGTGGCCACCGAGGAGGTCGACGCTGAGCTCCTCTTCAATCAGACGTTCGTCGACCAGGCGCGCCTGGTCGAGATCGTCCGAAGCGTTATGCCCGAGAGCTCCATGGCTCTGTTGTCCGACGTCATCGCGATGCACCCAATCGAGCAGGGCGCGGCGGAGATCGTCGGCTACCTCGCGCTCAATGACGAAGACGTGACGGTCTATATGGACGACACAGACGAGACTTTGCTGGAGTACTCCGACCCCGCCGACCCGGAGATTACCAAGCGAGCGAGGCTGCCGAAAGTGACGGTGAGGCGGCGATGAGCAATGAACACGCAGTCGCTAGCGCGATCATCCGGCTGATGCAGGGTGTCGTCTACCGCGAATCGGACGAGGACACCTGGCTGACGCTGGAACGCGTGGGCGCCGGCGTCCGAGACCATTTCGCCACCATCGGCGTCGACGTGGTCGTCAATGACGCCGAGGGCTATGCCTACCTTCGTTCCCGGCCCGAGGCAGATGGCGATGAGGCGCTGCCGCGCCTGGTGCGACGGCGCGCACTGACCTACAACGTGAGCCTGCTGCTGGTGTTGCTGCGCAAGCGGCTCGTCGAGTTCGAGACGGCCGGCGGCGACGGCCGGCTGGTCCTCACCACCGATCAGATCGTTGAGATGCTGAGGCTCTTTCAGGCCGAGTCCACCAACGACGCGCGCGTCGTCGACCAGGCCGAGACGACGATCAATAAGGCGCGCGAACTTGGGTTTCTGCGGCAGCTACGCGGTCAAAACGACCATTGGGAGGTGCGGCGTATTCTCAAGGCCTACGTCGACGCCCAGACCTTGTCGGACTTCGCGGCGAAGCTGCGGGAGTATGCCGGAGCGGCGGCCGGTGATGAGTGACGGACTCTTCTCTATGGTCGGACTCGGTGATACCCGAAGGGCCGGCTACCGGCTCCGGTATGCGGAAGTATTGAACTGGGGCACGTTCGACTCCCAGGTCTGGCGGTTGACTCCCGACACCGAGACGACGCTGCTCACCGGGGATATCGGCTCCGGCAAGTCGACGATCGTCGACGCGCTCACAACATTGCTGATGCCGTCCCACAAGGCCGCCTACAACAAGGCTGCGGGCGCCGAGGCCAAGGAGCGCACCCTGCGGTCGTACGTCGAAGGCCACTACAAGTCCGAGCGAAACGAGGTCACCGGACGGTCGCGTGCCAAGGGCCTCCGCGAGAACAGGCGGACCTACTCCGTCGTCCTCGGGGTGTTCACCAACCACGGCTACGACGAGACGGTCACCCTGGCCCAGGTCTTCCAGCAGCGCGAAAGCACCGGGCAGCCCTACCGCTTCTTCGTCACCGCAACCAAAGCGCTCTCGATCGCAACGGATTTCGCCGACTTCGGCACGGACCTACGCGATCTTCGCAAGAGGCTGCGCGCTACCGGGGCGGAGATTTTCGACGAATTCGCCAAGTACGCGACCTCGTTGCGCCGCCTCCTCGGAATCCGATCGGAGCAGGCGCTCGAGTTGTTTCACCAGACCGTTTCGATGAAGTCGGTCGGCAACCTAAATGACTTCGTGCGCGACCACATGCTCGAACCGAGCGACTCGACTGAGCGGGTTCGCGACATCATCGCCCATTTCGACGACCTGACCAAGGCGCACGACGCCGTCAAGCGAGCGCGAGAACAGCTTGAAGTGCTCGATCCCGTCGTGGGGACCGCGGCAAAGTACGACGCCGCACTCGCGGAGCGCGAGTCGTTGGAGCGTGAGCGATCCGCCGTCCGGCTGTTCATCGCCGAGCTTCGCTCCAGTCTGCTCGGCGACGAGATCGCCCAGCTAGAGGCCGAGGGTTTGGGCCTGTTGAAGGAGCAGGACGCCGCTAAAGCCAAGGAGCAGAAGCTAAAACACGAACACGACGCTCTTATCGAGGAGCGCGCCAAGGCTGGCGGGGACCGAATAGGCGAGTTGGAGCGACTCACCGAGGAGGCCCGTGCCTTGGCCCAGAGCCGTCGTCATGCCCGGACGCGGTTCGATGTCGTCGTCGCCGAAGCCGGGCTGGAACCGGTCGTCGACAGCGAGTACTTCGCCGCCCTGTCTGCTCTGGCCTCCACCGAGCGGTCGCGGCTTACCGCGGAGAAGAGAGCGCTCGATGCGGCCACGGCCGACGCGATCGGGCGGGAGAGAGAGTTCCAACGGCAGTGCGGCCTCATCTCCGAGGAAATCACGAGCCTGGAGCAACGCACTAGCAACCTACCGGTCGAGCAGGTCGAGGTGCGCGCGGAGCTGTGTGCGGCCCTCGGGCTGACGCCGGACGACCTCCCGTATGCGGGCGAACTGCTTGACGTCACCGATGAGCACGCCGAGTGGCGGGGCGCTGCGGAGCGGGTGCTGCGAGGGTTCGCTCTCTCGCTGCTGGTGCCGCAGCAGCACTACGACGCCGTCGCCGGATGGGTGAACGGCCGAAGGCTCACGTTCCATGGGCGCGGTGGCAAGCCGATCGGGGCCAAGCTTGTCTACGAAAGGGTTGCCAGACAACGGGTTCCGCTCCAATCGCCGGGGCACGAGCGGCTTTGGCTCGCCGACTGCATCGAGGTCAAGGACGGACATTTCCATCAGTACCTCGTGGACGAGCTCACGAAGCGGGCCGACTACCGATGCGCGCCGAGCCTCGAGGAGTTCCGCGGCCAGCGGCGCGCTGTGACCCGCGAGGGTCAGGTGCGTTCGGGTGAGCGCCACGAGAAGGACGACCGGCACCGCGTCGACGACCCCCGTCACTGGGTCCTCGGCTGGGCCAACGAGCGAAAGATCGTCGCGCTTCGCGACGAGCTCGCCGAGCTTGAGGAAAAGCTCGCGACGGCTGCCACCAAGTTGGCGAGGCTCGATGCGCAGCGGGATGCGGTGCAGGCAAAGCTGCAAGCCCTCGCCCGTCTTGAGGAATACCACTCCTGGAACGACCTCGATTTCGATGAGGCGGAGTCGCGCGCAAACGACCACGACGCCGAACGCGTCCGGCTGCTGTCCGGCTCTTCGCGACTGGAGGAGATCGCGCGGGCGCTCGCCGACAACGACGAGCAAGCTAAAGTCGTGGGGGAGTCGATCGACAAGCTCACCGGCAGGCTCGCCACCACGGCAGCGGCAAAAAGGCAAGCGGAGCAAGGAAAGAAGCGCGACGATGAGTTTGTCGCGGTGCGGCCAGAGCACGAGTTGGCGGTCGCCCGCGCGTCGTACGCCGCCCTCGATGAACGCCTTAGAAAGAACCGCCCGGTGCGGGCGGCGGACTGCGCCGAGGCGGAGGTAGCGCTGTCGGCGGATCTCCATCGGCGCATCGAGCGCCTCACCGGCCAACTCAACGGCCATGCGCTGAACCTTGGCCAATACATGAGCGAGGTCTTGCGCCGGTGGCCCGAGCTTCGCGCGGACATGGACGCCAATGTCGAGGCCCGCCAAGACTTTTTGGTGTTCCGCGATCGCGTCGCGACCGACGACCTCCCGCGTTTCGAGGCCGAGTTCAAGGAGCAGCTCAACAAGAACGCCATCCAGGAGCTGGCGGGCTTCAACAACTGGCTCAACCGCCAGGCGTCGGCCATCGACGAGCGCGTCGATCGCATCAACGACGCGCTTGGCGCGGTGCCCTACAACCGGGGTCGCTACATCCGGCTGGAGAAGGAGCCCACTACCAACCAGGACATCGCGCAGTTCCGTTCGGACTTGCGCAACCTGACCAACGACAGCCTCGCGATCGACGGCGACCAGTACTCCGAGCAGCGCTTCCTCGACGTCAAGCGGGTCATAGAGCGCTTCCGGGGCCGCGACGGCTACGCCGAATCCGACAAAACGTGGACCCGGCGCGTCACCGACGTGCGCAACTGGTTCGTCTTCTCCGCGTCCGAGCGCGATGCCGAGACCGGTGATGAATGGGAGCATTACAGCGATTCCGACGGTAAGTCCGGCGGTCAGAAGGAGAAGCTCGCCTACACGATCCTCGCGGCCTCCCTTGCTTACCAGTTCGGGCTGGAGTGGGGCGCCGAGCAGTCACGAGACTTCCGGTTCGCGGTCATCGACGAGGCGTTTGGGCGCGGCTCGGATGTCTCGACGCGCTACGCGCTGGACCTCTTCGCGACGCTCGGGCTGCAACTTCTCATCGTCACGCCTCTGCAGAAGGTTCACGTCATCGAGCCCTACGTGAAGGCGATCGGCTTCGTCGACAACCCGAGCGGAACGTTCTCTCGGCTCCAGACGATGACCATCGAGGAGTACCGGACACGGCGCGACGGACGGCGGTCGTGAGTGCCGGGTGGACTACGCCGCACGACATTGCCGCGAAGGTGAGACGACGGTGGGACGACGGATCGCTGCTGCGCGCCTACGCCAATGGCGATCCCTTTCAGCCGATCGAAGTGCCGCTGCGCGGCCCCAAACCGTCGCAGGTCGGTGACGACGTTGCCGCCGCGCGCGAGTGGGTGGCCGCCCTCGATGCCGGCCGCCGCGACGACAGCCGATATGCCCTGCAATGGCAGTCGATCGGCGGCCGACAGATCGGCCGCAACCTACTGCCCGTCCGTGCGGTGGTGTCCTCGATCGAGCAGGTTTGGGCCTTGTTGGGCGTGGCGACCATGGTTCGCCGATTCGACGATCTCCTGGCTCTGGTAGACCAGCATCCGCGAGTTCGCGAGTGGATCGTCGGCCATCCGCATCGCGCGCTCGAGCTAGGGCACGAGATGCCGCAGCTGATCGCTGCCTATGTTTGGCTCGACAGTCACCGTCAGTCGCAGCGATACCTTCGTGAGATCAGTGCGCCCGGCGTTGACACCAAGTTCGCCGAGAGGCACCGGACGGTCCTGGCCGCGATGCTTCGCGTTTCATCGATGGCCCCCGAGTTCCTGGCCGATCTCGGTCTCAGGTGCAAGCCCGGATTGGTGCGGCTTCGGCCCTCGCCCTCACTGGGTTTCGCGGGGCCGATGCTGACTGAGCTGGCGGTGCGTTCCGAAGAGTTGGCACAGCTCACTGTCGAACCGCGTGCTGCGGTAATCGTCGAGAACGAGATCAGCTATCTGAGCGTCGATGTCCCCGAAGACGGGATTGTGTTCTGGGGGAAGGGCTTCGAAGTCGACAGCATAGGTCGGCTGCGGTGGCTGGCGGAGGCTGACGTCCTCTATTGGGGAGACATCGACACTCACGGATTCGCTATTCTCGACCGCCTACGGGCGCGGCTCCCGCGAGCGCGCTCGGTGCTGATGGACCGTGACACGCTGCTGGCCCACCGCGACCGTTGGGTGACCGAAGACCACCCTGCGAAGTCGGTCCTGACGCGACTGACGCCTGACGAGTACGACCTTTATTCGGAACTGGTCGGAGACGGGCTGGGTGAACGAGTGCGCCTCGAACAGGAGCGAATCGACTGGCTTTGGGTCGAGCAACGGCTACCGGCAGCCCACCGCGGTCGGATTTGATTGCTCGTCGAATTGTGGCCCGAAGTGGTTCGGGTCGGGCTGCGAGACGGTCCGGCGAGAATTGGCGACGTCGACCGTGCCCGTGATCTGTGCGGGCGGCGGTAGGACGGACAGAGGGGGATGTGCAGGCGCCCGATGATTGTCAGGGAGGTTCTGGCCGCGGACCGCTGGTGGACACGGTGGAATAAGACTGCAGACCGCGATCGGTCACTGTAGGCCTGTACTGAATTCGGTCGCCGCTTGCAGTGGGCGCAGCGGCCGCAAGCGCGTGTTGGCCACGGATTTGGCCACGGAACACGGTGGAACCGATGCGAACAGGTGGGACGCAGCGAGACACCTCGGACGGCCGAACCTTGCTGAACTGCAGCTATGAGATCGAGCGTATCGAGCGAGACCGCGACCGGTTAGGGCCTGTGATGAATTAATCTAGTTCGGGTTCGGCGTGTCGTGGTTCTGGCTGGAGCGTGTAGTTCCATTCGCCGTGGAAGTGGTGGCGGGTCAGGATCCTTTTGGTTTCAAGGTCTTTCATCT
>Ga0335070_10010440_pt1 | contig 10857 bp, 9 predicted proteins | sample Lox_Sample_13_FD_206722 | JGI IMG/M metagenome (GOLD analysis project Ga0335070, IMG submission 206722) | Soil microbial communities from Loxahatchee National Wildlife Refuge, Florida, United States - Lox_Sample_1.3 | ecosystem: Environmental > Terrestrial > Soil > Wetlands | place: USA: Florida...
CGCGGCGGCGGGCCATCGGACGGCGGCCGCGATGATCGATTCCGCCTTCATCTCCAACGGCATTCTCGATGTCCCGAAAGGCTATCTCGAAGCCGTCGTTGCGAAGGTGCGGGCGGCGGGCGGGCTCTTCATCGCCGACGAGGTGCAGTATGGCTTCGGCCGCTCGGGCAGCCATTTCTGGGGCTTCGATTTCCAGGGTGCGGCGCCCGACATCGTCACGATGGGCAAGCCGGTCGGCAATGGCCACCCGCTCGGCGTGGTGGTGACCCGCCGGGAGATCCTCAAATCCTTCACCGACCGCACCGACTATTTCTCGACCTTCGGCGGCAACCCGGTCTCGGCGGCCGCGGGCCTGGCGGTGCTCGATGTGCTGGAACGCGAGGGCCTGCAGGAGAACGCCCGGCGTACCGGCGCCTATTTCCGGCAAGGCGTCGAGGCGCTGATGGCCCGCCACGCGGCGATCGGCGACGTGCGCGGCACCGGCCTGGTCATGGGCGTGGAGCTGGTGCGAGATCGCAAGACGCAGGAGCCGGCGCCGGACTGGACCAGGCGCGTCGCCAACCTCATGCGCGAGCAAGGCGTTCTCGTCGGCACCGAGGGCCCGCGGCGCAATGTGCTGAAGATCCGACCGCCGCTCTGCTTCGGTCCCGAGCATGCGGATATCGCGATCGAGGCGCTTGATCGCGCGCTGACGGCGCTCTGAGCCTATCGCCCTCATCTGCAGCCATCGCGAAGGCATCCTGAAACGGTTGCCTGGTATAAGGGTACAATGGCGTGGAATGACGCGCGGCGAGACCTTCACTCGAGCGCGACGACTTCGGTTCCTTGAGTCCCGGTCCGGCCGCAATCAGATGAGCCCGCAAGGGGCCGGCCTTCTCTCCATCCATGCCGGTGAGTTGCCGTAAAAGGAGTGTCGTTATGATTGATGGAGCAAGCCACGAGCCGGCGCGTGATCCTCAGGATTTGGAGCAGCTGTTGGTTTCGCGACAGAGGGCGGGAGACATCGACGGAATGACGGCTCTTTTTGAGCCTGATGCCGTCATCGACTGTGGCGATGGGCAGTTGAAGCGAGGCAGAGAAGCCATCCGGGCGTTCTATGCCGAACTGAAGGCAACGGACCGAACGTTCCAGTTCGGCGAGCAGCGCCCGGCCCTTGTGAGTGGCGATTTGGCCCTGACGTCAACGCGCCTTCCCGATGGCAGCGTGACCTCCGAGGTCGCCCGCCGACAAGACGACGGGACATGGCTATGGGTCATCGACAAGTATTCGGTTCTGTAGCGCAGGATCGCCCGTTTCTGGCGACGATTGGGTATGAGGGTGCGTCGCTCGAAGGTCTTATCGCAGCGCTGCAAGCGGCCGAGGTCGCAGCGGTTCTCGATGTGCGCGAAGTGCCCTGGTCCCGCCGTCGAGAGTTCGCCAAAGGGCGCTTGAGCGAGGCACTCGCCGAGGCCGGCATCGGCTATCTGCACCGCAAGGCCTTGGGCACGCCCAAAGCCGGCCGCGATGCGGCGAAGGCCGGCGACCGTGACAGCTTCGCTAGAATTCTTGGCGCTCAGCTCGATAGCGCCGAGGGGCAAGCGGCGCTGGCGGAGGCAGCCGCGTTGGCGAAGAAGGGCCGGCTCTGCCTGCTCTGCTACGAGCACGATCCCCGGCAATGCCATCGCTCGGAGGTGGCGGCGCGTCTTGCGGCGATGACGCCGCTCGAGATCAGAAATCTGGATCCGATCGCCGCGCCCGGTCAGCGCTCATAAAGCCCGTCGATGATCGTGCCGAAGCGCTCGCGGATCTTGTGACGCCGGATCTTAAGCGAAGGTGTCAGCATGCCGTTCTCGATGGTGAAGCCTTCCGGTGCCAGCGCGAAGCGACGGATGCGCTCGACCGGCGAGAGATTGGCGTTCACGCGGTCCACCGCCTCGCCCAGCGCCTTCAGCAGCTCCGGGTTCTCGCGCAGCTGCGTCAGGTCATTGGGCTTCTGACGGCGCTCCGCCCAGTTGCCGAGGAATTCCGCCTCCGGCACCAGCAATGCCACCAGGTGCGGCCGGCGGTCGCCCGAAACCATCGCCTGGCCGATCTCGGGCTGCGCCACCAGGAAGCCCTCGACCCGCGCGGGCGAGACATTGTCGCCGCCCGAGAGCTTGATCAGATCCTTCTTGCGGTCGGTGATCTTGAGATAGCCGTCCGGGTCGAGCGTGCCGATGTCGCCGGTATGGAGCCAGCCATCGATCACCGTCTTGGCGGTCGCTTCCTCGTCGCGCCAATAGCCCTGCATCACGGCCTCGCCGCGCACCAGGATCTCGCCATCCTCGGCGATTCTGATCTCGACCCCGTCGATGGCGGGCCCGACCGTGTCGATCCGCACGCGCCCCAGGCGGTTCACGGAGATGACGGGCGCCGCCTCGGTCTGGCCATAGCCCTGGAGGATGCGCAGACCCAGCGCCAGGAAGAAGGCGCCGATATCGGGATTGAGCGCGGCCCCGCCGGAGACGAAGGCCTTGAGGCGGCCGCCGAAGCGCTGGCGCATCTTGCGCCGGACCAGGAATTCGCAGGCGCGATCGATCAGCCGTTCGATGAAGCTGAGCGGCGCCAGGCCGAGCGCCTTGCGCCGCCCGAGCGCCACCGTGCGCTCCACCCAGCGGCGCTGCGAGGGCTTGGCTTTGGCGAGACCGCGCAGGATGCGCTGATGCATCACCTCATAGAGGCGCGGCACGGCGGTCATGATGGTCGGCCGGATCTCGGCGATGTTCTCGGTCAGCTTCTCGACGCTCTCGGCGTAATAGATCTCGGCCCCGATCGAGACCGGGAAATAGAGCCCCGCCGTATGCTCATAGGCATGCGACAGCGGCAGGAAGGAGAGGAACAGCTCGTGGCTGAGATTGAGCTCCGAGAGCACGCCGAAGGCGCCGCGGCAATTGGCGATGATCGAACCATGGCTCAGCATCACGCCCTTGGGCGTGCCGCCGGTGCCCGAGGTATAGATGAAGCAGGCGGTGTCGCTGCGCTTGATCGCGCCGAGGCGCTCATCGACCAGGTCTGGGGCGGCGTCGCCCGTTGTCATCACCTGGTCCCAGGCGAACACCGCCTTGGCCGGACGCTGCGCCAGGCCGAGATCCTCCATCGCCACGATCCAGCGCAGCTCGGGCGCCGTGATCGCCGCCGGCAGCAGACGGGTGGAAAGCGCCTTGGTCGAGAGGATGGCCGCGGCCGCACCGCTGTGGGTCAGCACATGCTGGTGGTCGGCGACGGTGTTGGTGGTATAGGCCGGCACGGTGATGCCGCCCGCGGTCATGATGGCGAGGTCGGCGATGGCCCATTCCGGCCGGCTTTCCGCCAGCAGCACGACGCGCTCGCCCGGCCTGAGCCCGAAGGCGGCGAGCCCGCGCGCCAGGCGGCGGACCTGCGTGGCGGCGTCGCCATAGCGGGTCGGGACCCAGGCGCCGCCCAGCTTGCGCCAGAGGAATGGTGTGCCGGGCGTGCGCCGCGCCTGTTCGAAGAACATCTGCGGCAGGTTGTTCCAGCGATCGTAATCGACAGGCGCGGTCACCAGCCGTGGTTCCGTCAAATCCCCCTCCCCGATGGGGTTGCCGATTCGCCCCATCGTCCGACCTGGTGCTTGGCGGGCCCCGGGCGACGCCTTATATCCCACGAGGCGCCCGCCCTCGCCAAGTCGGCCCCGCTTGACCGCTTTGGACCGGATCGGCAGGTATCGGGCATATCGGCAATGTGGCAGGACCGGAGGCAGGCAATGGCGGACGACAGCACGAAGGTGGAGAAGGCGGAGCTTCCGGTCTGGGATCTTGCCGACCTCTACGCCTCGCCCGACGCGCCGGCGCTGACCCGGGATCTCGAGGACGCGGCAAAGCAGGCCAAGGCGCTGCGCCAGCGCTTCGAAGGCAAGATCGCCGGCCTCGACGGCGTGGCATTGGGCGCCGTCGTCGCCGAGTATGAGGCGATCCAGGAGCGGCTCGGGCGGCTCGCCAGCTATGCGCAGCTCCGCTATGCGGGGAACATGAGCGATCCGGAGATCGCGCGGTTCCATCAGACCATCGACGAGCGCACCACCGACATCTCGGCCGACCTGCTGTTCGTGACGCTCGAGATCAACAAGATCGAGGACGCCGCCTTTGCCCGGCAGCTTGCGGCGCCGGCGCTGGCCCATTACGGGCCCTGGCTGGAGGTGGTGCGCTCCTTCCGGCCGCATCAGCTTTCAGACGAGGTCGAGCGGCTGCTGCATGAGAAGCGCATCACCGGTGCCTCGGCCTGGAACCGTCTGTTCGACGAGACCCTTGCCGGAATGCGCTTCACCGTCGACGGCGCGTCGCTGACCTCGGAAGCCGCCGTGGCCCTGCTGGTCGATCGCGACGGAAAGAAGCGCAAGGCTGCGGCCGATGCCCTGGCGTCCGGCTTCCGCTCGCAGCTCAAGACCTTCTCGCTCCTCACCAACACGCTCGCCAAGGACAAGGAGATCGAGGATCGCTGGCGGAAATTCCCGCGCCCCATCTCCTCGCGCAACCTCGCCAACCAGGTCGAGGACGAGGTGGTCGATGCGCTGGTGAAGGCGGTGAAGGACGCCTATCCCAAGCTCTCTCACCGCTATTACAAACTGAAGGCCAAATGGTTCGGCGTCCCGGCGCTGGATTACTGGGACCGCAACGCGCCCTTGCCGCAGGACCAGGATCGCGGCGTGAGTTGGCCGGATGCCGAGAGGCTGGTGCTCGACGCCTATGGCGCCTTCTCGCCCGAGCTGGGCGCTTTGGGTCGGCGCTTCTTCGAGCGGCCCTGGATCGATGCCGGCCCCCGCCCCGGCAAGGCGCCGGGCGCCTTCGCCCATCCGACCGTGCCCTCGGCCCATCCCTATCTGCTGATGAACTATCGCGGCCGCACCCGCGATGTGATGACGCTCGCCCACGAGCTGGGCCATGGGGTGCATCAGGTCCTGGCGGGGCCGCAGGGCCATCTCCTTGCCGACACGCCGCTGACCTTGGCCGAGACCGCCTCGGTCTTCGGCGAGATGCTGACCTTCCAGGCGCTGCTCAAACGCGAGAGCGATCCGGAGCGCCGGCGCATCCTCCTCGCCTCCAAGGTCGAGGACATGCTCAACACGGTGGTGCGCCAGATCGCCATGCACGAATATGAGCGCCGGCTGCATGACGCGCGCAAGGAAGGCGAGCTCACGTCCGACGAGATCGGCAAGATCTGGCTCGACACCCAGATCGAGGCGGTGGGCCCCGGCGTCAAGCTCGGGCCCGATTCAGACTATGGCGTCTACTGGGCCTATATCCCGCATTTCATCCACTCGCCCTTCTATGTCTATGCCTATGCCTTCGGGGACTGCCTGGTGAACTCGCTCTATGCGGTCTATCGCGAGCGCCCCGACGGCTTCGCCAACAAATATCTGGAGCTGCTGGCGGCGGGCGGCACCAAGCGCCATCGCGAATTGCTGGCGCCCTTCGGGCTCGATGCCGCCGATCCCGCCTTCTGGGGCAAGGGGCTCGGCGTCCTCACCGGCTTCATCGACGAGTTGGAGAAGCACTGAGGCGGCGTCAGCTACCCGGCGGCAGGATTGCGGTCAGCACCACGCTCGAATTGTTGAGCGCGTGAAACAGGATCGAGGGCCAGAGCGACCCGCTCGCCTGATAGAGTCCGGCCGCGATGAGGCCGAAGACGACGATCTCGAGCGTCATGATCTCGCCGGGAAAGCCGCCGGGCACCAGGTAGTAGAGATGGGAGGCGGCGAAGAGGACGGCGCTCAGGAGGGCGGCGAGTGCGATGCCGATCCGCTCGCGAAACCACCGATAGAGCAGGCCGCGGAAGAGGATCTCTTCGGCCGCCGCGGTGACAGGCCCGATGGCAACGGCCACGATGGCGACCCAGGCCGGCGAGGGCAGCAGCAGGAAGCTTCCGGTCATCTGGCGGCTGACCTCGCCGCTCGGATCGATCCATTCGGTAACGAGGCCGTCGGCGAAATAGAACAGCACCGCGAGGACGAGCGCCGCCACGAACCATAGCCAGCGCGTGGCGCGGAACCCGAGCGCATGGGCGCCGAGCCCGCGCCGGCGCGCGAGCCACAGGCCGCCGAAGCCGAAGACCGCCGCGGTGACGACGATGCCGGTGACGATCGCGCCTTGCATCAGATCGATCTGGAAGATGCTGACGTCGATGGCCAGGGCGCGCGCGATGGTGCCCGCGGCGAGGCCGATCAGATAGGAGACGACGCCGGCCATGAACAGGCCGACGAGGATGATCAGAAGAATCCAGAGCAGGTCGATGGGCCGGGTTCGGCCGGGAGGGGCCGGCGCCGGAATAGCGGCGCCATCGGCGATGTTGGAAGGCTCGCTCATCGGAGGTCCGCTCTAACGCTGGAAGAGAGCGCAAGCTGGCATGCCCGCCTCTCCGCGACAAGCGGGTTGTCCGTGCTATCCGCCGCTCGGATTGTAGGCGCCGATGACGAACAGGCTGTTATTGACGAAGTGGATCAGGATCGAGGGCCAGAGCGAGCCGCTGGCTTCGAACAGCAGGGCGGCGACGATGCCAAACAACACGAGCCCCACCGCCATCGCCGTACCCATCGCGCCGCCCGGCGAGATCAGAGAGCCGTGCAGCAAGCCGAAAATGAGCGCGCTCGCAAGGGCCGCGATCCAGACGGGAAGGCGTTCGCGAAACCAGCGGTAGAGCAGGCCGCGATAGACCAGCTCCTCGGCGGCCGCGGTCAGAGGGCCTGCCACCACCCAGAGTGCAATCGCCCAGGCCAGCGAGTCCGAGCGGATCAGCAATCCCCTGCGAATCCTGGCCTGAATGGCGCCATCGGGATCGAAGAGGTGCACGGCGAGGTAGTCATAACCGATCAGCGCCGCCAGGCCCGCGAGACCGATCGCGAACCACCACCAGTGCCGCGGTCGACCGAGGCCGAACTTGCGCCTATCGAGGCCTCGCCACTGCGCGATGCCCCAGGCGCCGAGAAGAATTGCGGCGGCGGCATAGATGGCGGCTGCGATGATGGCGAATTGCAACAGATTCTTGTCAGTGCCAATGGTCGCCGGGTCGATGGCTTCGCCCGTCATCACCATTGCCAGCAGGTAGATGACGGCACCGGCGGCGGCTCCGAGAACGCCATAAAGCAGATTCATCGCAGCGATGGCCAGGATCGGAATCAGATCGAACCGCTGCAGCCGGGGGCTGGTAGCGGGCGCCGGGCTCGCCGGCGGCGCAGGCAAGGCGGTGGATGCGTTCATGACTGTTCTGTGAGGCTCGTGTCCGCTTTCGGCAGCATTGCATGGCATCCTGACAACCTCAAGATGTACCCCGGCGTTTGCTTCACCTGAGCCGCTTGTTGTAGGTATCGAATGTCGGAACAGAGAGCCGAGACAAAACCCTCGCCGACTTGTCACAATCGCGTATCGCCTCCTCAGGGACTCGACATCGCCGCCATGGCTGAACGCAAAACCAAGAGTGCCGAGCGCAATCGCCTCGCGGGGCGCATGCGGCGCTATGCCAAGGTCGGCACGGCGGTCGGCGGTGCCGCCGCGCGGCTCGCGGGCGAACGGTTCTTAGGCTTGCCGCTCGATCGCGCCCGGCATGCGGCCGATCTCAAGGCGGCGCTAGGCGGCCTCAAGGGCCCGCTCATGAAGGTGGCGCAGCTGCTTTCGACCATCCCCGACGCGCTGCCCGAGGAATACGCGGCCGAGCTCGCGGGCCTGCAGTCGAACGCGCCCTCGATGGGCTGGAACTTCGTCAAGCGGCGCATGGCGGCGGAGCTGGGCCCCCATTGGCAATCGCGCTTCAAGAGCTTCGAGCCGGAGGCTGCGGCCGCGGCCTCGCTGGGACAGGTTCATCGCGCCGTCTCGTTGGAGGGCGAACGTCTCGCCTGCAAGCTGCAATATCCCGACATGCCGAGCGCGGTCGAGGCCGATATCCGCCAGCTCAAGCTGATCCTCGCGATCTACGGCCGCTATGACCGCGCCATCGATTCCGCCAACATCCATGCCGAGATCGCGGCGCGTCTGCGCGAGGAGCTGGATTACCGGCGCGAGGCCAAGCATATGCTGCTCTATGGCGCGATGCTGGGCGAGGAGAAGAACGTCCATGTGCCGGTGCCGGCACCGGCGCTCTCGACCGAACGGCTCCTGACCATGAACTGGCTCGACGGCAAGCCGCTCAAGACCTTCCTCGCCGGCAAGCCCGATATCGCCATGCGCAACAAGGTGGCGCTCGCCATGTTCCGCGCCTGGTACGCGCCCTTCTATGGATTCGGCGTCATCCATGGCGACCCGCATCTCGGCAACTACACCGTCCGGCCCGATGGCAGCGTCAATCTGCTCGATTTCGGCTGCATCCGGGTGTTTCACCCGAAATTCGTTGCCGGCGTGATCGATCTCTATCGCGCGCTCGAGACCGGCAACCGCAAGCTCGCGATCGAGGCCTACGAGAATTGGGGTTTCGAAGGGCTCACGCCGGAGATCATCGACGTGCTCAATCGCTGGGCGGCCTTCGTCTATGGGCCGCTGCTCGAGGATCGCAGCCGGCTGATCCAGGAGGCCGGCTCCGGGACCTATGGGCGCGAGGTGGCGCAGGAGGTCCATGCCGAGCTGCGCCGCCTCGGGCCGGTGAAGCCGCCGCGCGAGTTCCTGCTGATGGACCGCGCCGCTGTGGGCCTCGGCTCGGTCTTCCTGCATCTCAAGGCCGAGATCAATTGGCACCGCCTGTTCCACGGGCTGATCGAGGATTTCGACCTGAAGACGCTGGGCAAGCGGCAGAGCCGGGCGCTCAAGGCGGCCGGGCTCGCCGGGCCCGAGTAACCCACATCAGAATCAAGCAGATTCGTGCTGGCGCCCGGCCTGCGCCGCTTGTGAATCGCGGGCGGCTTCGGCATTGTTGTCGCCCGAGGCAGGGGGCCCCCCTCGACGAAGGGGGCAGCGAGCGGGACAGGTCTCTATGAAGATTGGCGTAGCCAAGGAGCGGCGCCCTCACGAGGCGCGTGTGGCGGTGTCGCCCGACACCGTGAAGAAATATGTCGGTCTGGGCGCCAGTGTCGCGATCGAGACGGGCGCGGGTGCCGGCGCCAACATCCCCGACGAGGCCTTCAAGGCGGCCGGCGCCGAGATCGCACCGGACGAGGCGTCGGCGCTGAAGGATGCCGACCTGGTGCTGAAGGTGCAGCGGCCCTTGACGTCCGCCGAGGGCGGCCCCGACGAGCTGGCGCTCTTGAAGTCCGGCGCAGCGCTAGTGGGAATCCTCAATCCGCACGGCGCCAAGGACCAGCTGCAGCAATACGCGGCCAAGGGTGTCGTCAGCTTCGCCATGGAATTCATGCCGCGCATCACCCGCGCGCAGGTCATGGACGTGCTCTCCTCGCAATCGAACCTCGCCGGCTACAAGGCCGTGGTCGATGCGGCCTCGGAGTTCGGGCGCGCCTTCCCGATGATGATGACGGCGGCCGGCACCATCGCGCCGGCGCGCGTGCTGGTGATGGGAGCGGGCGTGGCGGGGCTTCAGGCCATCGCGACCGCACGCCGCCTCGGCGCCATTGTCTCGGCGACCGACGTGCGGCCCGCCGCCAAAGAGCAGGTCGAGAGCCTGGGCGCCACCTTCGTCGCGGTGATGGATGAGGAATTCAAGCAGGCCGAGACCGCCGGCGGCTACGCCAAGGAAATGAGCGACGCCTATAAGCAGAAACAGGCGGCGCTCACGGCCGAGACCATCAAGAAACAGGACATCGTCATCACCACCGCCCTCATCCCCGGCCGCAAGGCGCCGGTGCTGGTGAGCGAGGAGATGGTCAAGACCATGAAGCCCGGCTCGGTGATCGTCGATCTCGCGGTCGAGCAGGGCGGCAATTGCCCGCTGGCCGAGCCCGGCAAGGTCGTGGTCAAGCATGGCGTCAAGATCGTGGGGCATCTGAACATGCCCTCGCGTCTCGCGGCCGATGCCAGCTCGCTCTACGCCCGCAACCTGCTCGCCTTCGTCTCGCTGATGATCGACAAGGAGAGCAAGGGGCTGAAGATCAACTGGGACGACGAGATCATCAAAGGCACGGCGCTCACGCGCGACGGCAAGATCGTGCATCCGGCACTGGCGGGCGCTTGATGTCGATGGTCGTCATTTGCGGCACCCCCATCCCTCACCCTCCCCCGCAAGGGGGGAGGGGATTGTTAGAAGCGCCTCGTTCTTGTCCTATCCCCTCCTCCTTGAGGGGGGAAGGCAAGGGAGGGGGTGGGGCTCTCATGCGCGCTACCGAGGACTGACAGATGGAAGACACGCTCGCGACCCATTCCCACGCGCCCTTCGTCCAGCTCTTCACCGTCTTTGTGCTGGCCTGCTTCGTCGGTTACTACGTGGTCTGGCGGGTGACGCCGGCGCTGCATTCGCCGCTCATGGCCGTCACCAACGCGATCTCGAGCGTGATCATCGTCGGCGCCCTGATCGCGGCCGGTCCCGCCAACTTCAACTTCTCGCAGGTGATGGGCTTCGTCGCGGTGGCGCTCGCCTCGGTCAACATCTTCGGCGGCTTCATCGTCACCCAGCGGATGTTGTCCATGTTCAAGAAAAAAGAACCGAAGAAATAGGCCGGGAGCGACACCGTGACGGAAGAACTTTCGGCCTACGCCTATCTCGCCGCCGCCATCTGTTTCATCATGGCGCTGCGCGGCCTCTCCAGCCCCGAGAGCTCGCGCGGCGGCAACCGCTTCGGCATGGTCGGCATGGCGATCGCGATCGCGACAACGCTGGCCTCGCCGGGCGTCGTCTCCTATCCGATCATCATCGCCGGCATCGTGATCGGCGGCGCGGTCGGCACGGTGATCGCAAGGCGGATCCAGATGACGGCGCTGCCGCAGCTGGTCGCCGCCTTCCACAGCCTGGTCG
>Ga0335070_10010441_pt1 | contig 10856 bp, 6 predicted proteins | sample Lox_Sample_13_FD_206722 | JGI IMG/M metagenome (GOLD analysis project Ga0335070, IMG submission 206722) | Soil microbial communities from Loxahatchee National Wildlife Refuge, Florida, United States - Lox_Sample_1.3 | ecosystem: Environmental > Terrestrial > Soil > Wetlands | place: USA: Florida...
CGGCCGGTGTTCGAGATCCTTGAACGCTCACCCGAGTGGGTTTCCACGCGCCTGGCCAAGAATAAGAAGATGAAAGATGTTTTCAATACGCTCGGCAAAGTTAGAGAGCACCTGTATGGGAAGCCCTACGCCGAGGCTCTTGCGCGCTGCCGTGCAATCCTGGGTGAAGTTGAAGTGGACCGCCTGCGTGTGAAACCGACCGTAAAGGTCATCGGCGAGTTCTGGGCGCAGCTCACTGAGGGCGATGGGAACTTCAACATGTTTTCGTTCCTCGAGTCCGAAGGCGCCCACGTCCTTGTGGATTCCGTCGGCAACTGGGTGATGTACCTTCTCCACCAGGCCAAAGCGAATGCGAGCGAGAAGCGAAGCGTGGACGCGCCCTGTCCGCGCTCTCGCTGGTGGGAACTCAAGAAGCGCCTGCGCAACGAACTGGCATTTCAGAAAAAATGGACACCGCTCACGATCAGTGAACGCATCTGGGCACGCCAGTATCAGCGCGTGGTGGAGGCGCTCGGAGATATTGCGCGCTCACTTCCGTCCCAGGCAGAACTGGCCCGTCTGGCGCACCCCTTCTACCACACGCTCGCACGGGGAGGGGAAGGCCATCTCGAGGTGGGGAAAAATGTGTACTACACCACCCATCATCTTTGCCACATGGTGCTCGCGCTGAAACCGTTCGGCTGCATGCCCTCTTCGCAATCCGATGGCGTACAAACCGTGGTGGTGAACCGATTCCCGGAGATGATTTTCCTGCCCATAGAAACCGCCGGAGAAGGAGAGATCAACGCACACAGCCGCGTTCAGATGGCGCTGACAGAAGCCAAAATGAAAGCCCGCGCCGAATTTGACCGCTGTCTCCAGGCAAGTGGGCAGTGCCTCGAAGACATTCGTTCGTTCGTCGAAGATCATCCTGAATTGCGCAGCCCTCTTTATGAGATTCCTCGGACGGAAGGAGTAGCTGGAGTCGCCGCCAACTTCGTCTTGCATGTCGGCGAGCGGATGAGGGGCAGAGCCAGGAAGTTTTCGGTGGAGTTTGCGACAGAGCCATGAGCACTCGATTTTGGATCGGGATCGACATCGGGTCCACGACGGTTAAGGCCGTCGCCGTCCAGGCCGAAACGGGGCAGATCATCTGGCGCGATTATCAGCGCCACGATACCCGCCAGCCCGAAGTGTTGCTCGACTTTCTGTGCCGGATGGAGAGGGAGGCCAATGTCAGTTCCCGGAATGCGCGCATCTTCATCACTGGATCCGGCGGAAACTCGCTCGCAAGCCTGATCGGCGCCAAATTCGTGCAAGAGGTCAATGCTGTCGCACTGGCTGTCGAACGGCTTCACCCCGAAGTAAATTCAGTCATCGAACTCGGTGGGCAGGACGCGAAGATCATCATCTTCCGCGACGACACTAACAGCGGTCGCAAAAGAAAAATCCCCACCATGAACGACAAGTGTGCGGGAGGCACCGGCGCCGTCATCGACAAGATCGTCAGCAAACTCAAGATCTCGCCCGAACAAATCTCCGACCAGCCCTATTCCGGAATCCGTTTGCATCAGGTAGCCGGTAAGTGCGGCGTCTTCGCGGAGACGGACATCAACAGCCTGCAAAAGCAAGGCGTATCCACGAATGAGCTCATGGCGTCCCTCTTCGACGCCATTGTCTTGCAGAACATGACGGTGCTGACGCGGGGCAACACGCTTCGCCCTCAAGTCCTGCTGCTCGGCGGACCGAACGTTCTGATTCGCGGCATGCGGGAAGCCTGGCAGCACAATCTCGAACTCCTCTGGAAAGAGCGCCAAATCGAGCTGCCGCCAGACGTTTGCCCTCAGGACCTGATCAATGTCCCAGAAAATGCCTTGCACTACGCAGCCCTAGGGGCCATCGAGTTCGGGAAGATGGAAGAGGAGGCGACGGGCCGCTATCTTGGAACCGAATGCCTCGCCCATTTTGTGCGCGAAAGACACCAGGCAGGGAAGAGCCGACGGGGCGAACCCGGGCTGGTGTCCTCACAATTTGAGTTGTCAGAATTCAGAAGCAAATATTTCAGGAAGCCGTTCGTGGCGGCGAACTTCTCAGCCGGCTCTACGGTGCGCGCCTTCATCGGGATCGATGCCGGCTCTACGTCGACGAAAGCTGTCCTGCTCTCCGAATCGGGCGATGTCCTGTGCAAAGCTTATCAGCTGTCCTGCGGAGATCCGATTCAAGACACGAAACAGCTGTTCGAATCCTTGCGCCACCAGGTCGAATCGCAGGAAGCAAGCTTGGAAATCCTCGGTGTGGGCACGACAGGCTACGCCAAGAACATGCTCCACGATGCGCTCTGTGCCGACGTTGCACTCGTCGAGACCGTAGCGCACACGCAGTCCGCGTTGCATTACTATAACGATCCACATTGCATTGTTGATGTCGGAGGCCAGGACATCAAAATCATCGTCCTGCGCAACCGGCATATCAAAGATTTCCGCCTCAACACACAGTGCTCGGCCGGCAACGGCTATTTCCTGCAATCGACGGCGCAGTCGTTCGGCGTACCGATGGAAAAGTTTGCCGATGCCGCTTTCTCGGCAGAAGTCATGCCGACTTTCGGATATGGATGCGCCGTCTTTCTGCAGTCAGACATTGTGAACTTCCAGCGGAGTGGCTGGCGCCCGGAGGAGATTCTCGCCGGCCTTGCAGCCGTCCTTCCCAAGAACATTTTTTTATATGTCGCCAACGTGCCCAACGTGCAAAACCTTGGCACGCGCTTCGTCCTGCAGGGCGGCACGCAGAATAATCTCGCCGTCGTGAAGGCCGAAGTGGATTTTATTCGCAGCAGTTTCGGGAATGGCGAGACCCAGCCGGAAATCGTGGTCCACCCGCATTGTGGCGAGGCGGGCGCGATCGGCGCCGCTATGGAATCCATGCGCCTCTACCACAGTGGCCATCGCACGAAATTCATCGGCCTCGATGCTGTTCGCCATATTCGCTATCGCGCGACCCGCAGTGAAGAGACTCGTTGCGACTTCTGCCGCAACCGCTGCCTGCGCACTTTCCTCGACATTCGCCTCGACGGACGCGCAGATGAAATTGCGGATAGCGTTAAACGCAAGATCCCGCTCGGACCTGGCGAACGGCGTGTGATCATCGCCGGTTGCGAAAAAGGTGCCGTCGAAGATCTCGACCGCATGCGTGAGATCAAAGCTGGCCTGGATTCGATCCGCATGAGAACTCCCAACCTAGTGGACCTTGCTGCTCATGAGGTCTGGAAGCCGCGACACCCCGCGCTGGTGCGCGACCCTATCCCTTCCCCAGCGTGGAAGAACACGATTAAGCAGCGGATTGCGCTCATGAGGGCCCGTTCCACACTGCGGATTGGCATTCCGCGCGTCCTGAACATGTGGGTCTACGCGCCGCTGTTCAGCGCCTATCTGGAGAGTCTGGGCATTCCATCCGGGAACGTCGTCTATTCAGACTTCACCACCAATGAGATGTACCGTGCCGGTTCCAGCCGGGGTTCCATCGATCCGTGTTTCCCCTCGAAAATCGCCATCGCACATTTTCATAATCTGATTTTTACCAAGCACGCGCGCAAGCCTCTCGACTGCATATTCCTTCCCATGTTTGATGTGCTGTGCTCGCCCCTGGTGCGCACGCGGGCCTGTAACGCCTGTCCGACGGCCGCAGTTACGCCAGAGACCGTCGAAGCGGCCTACACCAAAGAGATTAACGTCTTTACAGAAAACAACATTCGCTACCTGCATCCGATCGTTAATCTTGCTGATAAGAAATTGTTCGAGCAACAGATGTTCGAATGCTGGGCCCCTGTGCTTGGACTCTCCTCGGACGAAAACCATCGCGCGGTGCAGGCCGCATACGAGGCCTTGGCGAGTTACGAACGCCACATTCGCAGCCAGGCGCGCGGCGCGCTCACGATGCTCGAACAAGAGAATCGTCTGGGGATTGTAATGCTCGGGCGTCCCTACCATCACGATCCCGGGCTGAATCACGGCATTCTGGAAGAATTCCAGAAGCTAGGCTACCCGGTTTTCTCGCAAAGCACGTTGCCTCTGGACGAGGACCTGCTCGAGAGATTGTTTGGCGATGAGGTACGCGCCGGTATCATCACGCATCCGCTGGAGATTTCCGACGTGTGGAAGACCGCGACGGCCGCCAGCAGCAATTTGAAGATATGGGCTGCCAAATTCACCGCGCGGCATCCGAATCTCGTAGCTGTAGAGCTATCGAGTTTCAAGTGCGGCCACGACGCGCCAGTTTATTCTGTTGTCGAGCGCATCATCGAGCATTCCGGAACACCGTACTTCTGTTTCAAAGACCTCGATGAGAACAAACCGATTGCCTCCATTAAACTGCGCGTCGAGACCATCGATTACTTCCTGAGATCTTTCCACGATGGCCTGGAGTTCGGCGGGATCCGGCGGAGTGAATCCTATGATCAGAGCGCTCTGCAAACGGGAGCAGGAATAAGATCCGCGTCTTGATGAAGATTCAAGACGCGGAGTGAATTCAAACTACCAATCTCATTTGCCACTCTTCTCAACGGCTGAAGTGACCGCGGCGGTTCTGCTGCCAGCAATCCTCATCGTGCTCGTCGCAGAAGGGTTTCTCTTTGCCGTAGGTGACCGTCTTCACATTCGCTGATCCGACGCCACCGGCGATCAACATTTCCTTTACGGAGTTGGCACGCTTGTCGCCCAACGCCAGGTTGTATTCAACCGATCCCCGCTCGTCGCAATGGCCTTCGACGGTGAGGGTCATTTTGGAGTGCTGGCGAAGGAAGGCTGCATCCCGTTCGATCGTGTTTTGCTGGTCATAGCGGATGTCGGACTTGTCCAGATCGAAGTAGATGTCCTTCATGTTGCGGGCGAACAGTTCGTCCTCGGTGGGCTCTGGCAAAACGGCGACGGGCGGCGGCACAGTCACGGTCACTCGCGCCGTAGCCTCTTCCTTCCCTCCGGGTCCCTTGGCGTAGAGCGTGTACGTCGTCGAATCGGACGGCGTTACTTGCATCGAGCCCTTAGGCTGCAGCATTCCGAATGCTTCGGTTGTAGTCCCGATTGCATCGATGCTGATCTCGTTTGCGTTCGCAGTTTCCCAAGTCAATGTGGTGGACTGGCCTTTTTCAATTGTGTCCGGCGCCGCTGCGAGTAACGCGCTCGGAGCAGCTGGTGGAGGCGGTGGCGGCACGGCCTGTGCCACCTTCGCCTTGTGGCATGCGCTGAGCATTACGGCTGAGCCCAGTGTAAGAATCACTGCTATTCGTATGATTGCCTGCTTCATATTTGTTTTCCTCGATCCTCTAGCTATGCGGAGCCCTCCGTTCTCGAAGCTTCAGCTTTCGATGCAGAAGACTCCGCGAAATTACAAACTAAACAAAGGCTGATGGACGCACTTCCCTATCAGCCGAATCTGACTGCTACCTCGATGCCGTGAGACCAGGCGATGATTTCGGGGTGCTCAAATAGCCCGTCACTTTGTTCTTATCGACTGTGAAGATCACCACTTCATAGAGCTGCCGGTCGCGGCCCGTGTAGAACTGCAGAGGTTCGGCCACGCCGCGATCTTTCTTTTCGATCGTGCGGTCGTCAGCCACCACGTTCAGTGTGAACTTGCCCCTCTTGGCGTCTGCTTTCTTCAGCTGCAGAGCGACAGTTGAGAGCTGGGTGGCGTGCTCGCCTTTGTATAGGGTGAACTCGTAGTAGTTGCGATCGCCACGGTGTTTCAGTTGTTCCAGTTCATCGCGGGTGCGGGCAATGAGACTGCTCTGCCCGGTTAAGTCGCCGATGGCTCGATCCAGCTTCACCTTCGTCGAGTCGAGGTCTGTGCGCGTCGCCGCAACATCGTTCTTGGTGGCCTTCAACTCGTTCTTCACGTTGGTCATCTCAAAGGTGACCTGATCGACCGCCTGCGCCTGTTGATCCTGCATACGTTTCTCGAGAGCTTTTTGGCTCTGCCGCAGTTCGGCGGTGGTGCCCGCATACGCCGCGTGCAGTCCGCGCTCAGTAGTGCCGATCTGCTGCGCGAGCGCCTCGTTCGACGTCTTCAGTTCGTCTTCCGTGGCAGCTTGCCGAGCATCGAGTTGTACGATGGCCGCATGTTGCGCTGTCGTGACTGACGCCAGTCGGCTTCGAGTGTCCATGATGAGATACAACGAGACCGCAATGTAACCTACAGCGAGGATCAGAGCGGTCCAGCGTACAACTCTGCCTGTATCAACGCCTGAATCGGTTTGCTGCTCCACTTCAGATGTATTCATTGCATTCTTCTCCATTGGCGAAGAATGCAAGCCGGCTACCAATCTGGAATACCTTAAGTGGCTATGTGTCATAGGCAGGGCGACGTTCCCCTGACCCCATTTGGGCACTGCTCATCAAAGGGCAGCATCTCTTGCTAGGAAAAGCCGCCCAAATTCGGGCACATCAACCGTTTGCGGCTCTTCGGCACTTTGGCAGGCTCCTTGCATTTCATACGTCGGTTGTCAGGAGTTTGTCGCAGTCATCACAGCTTCTTCGAGGGAGGGTCATGTCCACGGTCCCGAAGTTTCGCATTGACGTAAACGTCCACAGCCTTTTGATGAATTCGTCCGTTTCAGGCCCTGAAGTTCCTACCGATGAGGGCGAAAGTTTGCCGGAGCCGATTTATCCACGCTTCCCGGAAAAGCTGTCGGATCCCGGGCCTGAGACACCTCCGGAAAGGCGCGACTGGTCGCTCACCCAGGCTTATCATTCCATGAAGGGTTGGTTATTTCCTTACGTGCGTTCCCGAGTCCTTCCCGGTGAATTTCATCCGATCATCGCCTACCTATTCGTGGAATATAAGTGCAACCTCGATTGTTGGTATTGCTGGGCCTATAACAACAAAGTGAAAGGCATGAGCGAGGATACCGCTCGCAGAACAATCGACTGGCTTCACGATCATGGCTGCCGAGTGCTGGCATTGATGGGCGGCGAGCCGCTGCTGCGTCCGCAGTTTGCGCAGAAGGTCGTCTATTACGCGGCCAAGAAAGGATTCTGGATTTACATCGGCACCAACGCCCGGCTCCTAAGACCTGACGTTGCGGATCGTCTCGCCGATGCCGGCGCCTCCGTTTTTAACATTGCGGTTGATGCCTGGGACGTGAAGCCGGGACTTCCGAAAGCTCTGGTTCCAATCCAGCCGAATCTCGAGCACTTGATGCGCAAACAGTTTGTATACGGCTACATGGTCTTCTTAAATATCAATATCTGCCGAAACAACACGGAAGATGTTCGCCAACTGACGGAGTATGCGCATGCTCACCGCATCGCGACCGACTATCACATCAATGAGACGCCCATGCTCGAACAGGATGATCATTTCAAGCATCTCTCCGACAACCCCACCTACATTCATCCGGCCGACTGGCGCAACACAGATGAATTGATTGAGTGGTTGATCGAGAAGAACAAGGCCGGCTATCAGATGGTGAACTCTGTGCAACGCCTGCAGGAGATCAAGGCGTTCATGCGTATGGGCGGCAATTCGTGCGATCTGAAGAGTTTAGGCTGGAATGGCGACGGGAACGGTAACGGAACCGCGCACCATGTGGCGCAGATGCCGGGCATCGTACAGGAGCCGACCGGCGATCTGCGTTTTGCCGAGTGGAATTGCCGGGCCGGACAAAACAACGTCATCATCCGCACCGATGGCACCGTGGCGCCTTGCTTCCCCATGTACGCTTCGTCATACGACTGGGGAAACATCGAGAATCCCAAATTCGACGACAAGCAGTTGACAGAGATGAAGAAGTCCTGTCAGCGGCATTGCTTCTCGACACTCAATCATAACCTGGCGTATTGCTACGACGATTCCCGTGTGATCAAGTTCGTCTGGACACAGCTCGTAAAGAATCGGCTCAAGGGTGGCGCGCGCAGCTTCGAGGACTAGCTGTAAGAATCACCGATAGAAAAGCGACTCAACTGGTGGCAGAATAGCCAACGCGCTGGAGGTGGGTATGCGCTCCTGCCGGGATGTTTCTTGCAAGCTCTACCGTGTGTTCTTGCTTTTGGCCCTGACTCATCTGTCTTCAGCCTGGACCTGTTCCGGACTGTTTTTCAGTTGCCAGACGTCCTCGGCCGACCCGCAGATTACAACAGTCTCGCCCAGCAGTATTCTGATGGCTGCTGATTCGACGGTGCTGACCGTACAGGGCAGCGGTTTTGTGTCCGGATCCCAGGTGTTGTGGAATGGAAATGCGCTGAAGACAACGTTCGTGGACTCACGTCACCTGCAGGCCACAGTTACGCAGCAGACGTTTGAATCCTTCGGAGGGTCGGTCGGAGGTACTGCCGATATCTCTGTGAACTCGCCAGGGTCCTCAACTATCTCTGGCTGTTCGAATGGGGGAAGTTCAACTATCTTCATTCTCAGCATTGGCTAGCGAGTGGACAAAATGGATGCGCCTTTGCAGCTTTGCTCATCGCGTGCTCATAGGCTTTCCATGCTCGCTTAGCTCTGCCGCGCACTACTGGGACGGCCTTCCTCATCGCAATTGCCCACATGAGCAGCGTCAATCATTCCTGCCGGCCTTCCGCTTAGCTTCGATCTGGTTGATTGCTGCCATGACCAGGATTTCTGCCAGCGAGAAGTGGCGAGCCGTGTTGTAAGTGATCTTGAACATCTCCAACCCCATCTCATTCGCCGTATGCAAATGCAGATTGCCTGCCAATCTCGCGTCTCCGCTAAGTCGTTGCGCGCGCGACAGCTACGCGACGTGCGCGTGCCCAGCGTTGGTCAATGCCTGAATGTGGGCAGCCTATGAAGGTCGCTACCGGCTCGATGTCCTTGCTACGCCCTGACTTGCCGCCGTTCAGCTTTGGTGTCTGAAATGCCCTAACGAGGAGAAGTCCTGCGAGTTCATGAGCGTAACAGCGGACCAGGGTGGGGGCGCAGCATGGGTCTACAAAACAAGGTCTTGGTGCTATCAGTTCTATTCGTTCTTTTTTCTGTCGCGGCTACGCCGGCGGTTCGAGCACAATCGGACGCCCTTCTCGAAAACGCCAGCATCCATGTAGCCCATACCCGCGAGCCTGCCGTGTGCGGTCAGACTACAGCCCCCAAACAGGTGACCGAGGCTCTACGGTTGGTCTGCCTGAGAACTCCAGCCCGGACCCGCGACATGAGCGTCAAGAACGTCATCATCATCGGCTTCCTTGGAGGGTTCGTCGGACGGAATAACATGAGGCATCCTGAACCCCACTTCGCCGCCTATCTGCGCCAGAGCTACCCGTCCATCGTGCATGCCGAAGTCTTTGCCAATCACGACGGGAAGCACGCACTGCAACGCGTCTTGCAGTTGCTCGACACCAATGGAAACGGCGTCCTCGACGATACAGAAAAAGAGCAAGCTGCCATCATCATTTATGGCCACAGCTGGGGCGGATCGCAAACCGTCACATTGGCCCGTGAGTTGAATCGGGTGAACATTCCGGTGTTACTCACCGTGCAGCTGGATAGCGTCCACAAACCAGGCCACGAGGACAGCATCATTCCGCCGAATGTCCGCAATGCCGTAAATTTCTATCAGACAAAAGGTCCCATCCATGGCCGGTCGGCGATCCGCGCGGCCAATCCCGAGCGGACGAACATCATCGGGAATTTCCAGATGACTTATCGCGACAACCAGATCGATTGCGAGAACTATCCCTGGCTCGCCCGTCACCTGAACAAGCCCCATCACGAGATCGAGAATGATCCCCAGGTGTGGGAGCGCGTGGCGTCATTGATCGACGTTGAATTATCCAGAGGTTCGGGAGTAGAGGCCTCCCTGCGTTCCAGCTCACTTCCCTCGAAGTAGCAGCGTAGAACGTCGCCTGCAAGGGCCTGCTATAAGTAAATTCCCCTTCACTGATTCGGGATGTTCCTCAACTCGGGAGCGAGTCGATACGCGGTCTCGAATTCTTCTTGTGCCTGTGCCTGCTTGCCTTCCTGGCGGAAGGCGAGTGCAAGGTTGTAATGCGCCTCCGCGTAACCGGGCTTGATCCGGGCTGCCTCCGAAAATTCTGCTTCTGCTTTCTGTATCTCTCCCGCCTGCAGCAGTACAAGTCCCAGATTGTTGTGCCCCTCGGCAAACGTCGGATCGCGCCGAACCAGCTCCCGAAAGATGTTGGCAGCGGCAGCGGGATCATTGTTTTGGCTCAACGCGAGCCCGAGTTGCACGCGCGCATCGATCGAGTGCGGATCGAGGCTGACCGCATCTTGCAGCTCGCGAACAGCCTCCTGCGGACGCTGCAATTGCGCCAGCGCGACCCCCAGGTTGTAATGCGCCTCGGGCAGGTCCGCATCGCACATCACAGCCCGCTGCATCTCTTCCAGCCCACGCGTTTGCTCCTCCGATTTCCAGAGAAGCAATCCGAAGCTTGCATGTGCCTGCGCGTAGTCTGGCTTCAGCTGGAGCGCTTTTTCGTACTGCTTTCTTGCGGCGGCGAAATCTTTCTTTCCTTCCAGCGCGACTCCCATGTAGTAGTAGCTCGTCGGAAGGTCAGGTGTGAGATCGGCTGACTTCTGCAGTAGCTCCAGAGCTGGATCGAACCTCTGTGCCTTGATCGCGTCGACGCCCTGCACAATCAGCAGCTTCGATTGTGCCAGCCGCGAACGAAGCTCGTGCAGTCCCGAGAGTTCGTCGAGCTCTTTCTTCGCGCTTGTTGTATCACCCTGCTTGCGTAAGGCGAGTCCAAGATTGTAATGAGCCTGTTCGAAGTCCGGCTTCAGCTCGATAGCGCGCCGAAACGCCGCAACCGCTCCCGCGGTATCGCCCCCAGCCCTTAACTCCATTCCCAGATCGTACTGCGCTTGTGCGTCTTTGGGATTCAGAGCGACAGCTTTGTGGAATGCCTCGAGCGCAC
>Ga0335070_10010443_pt1 | contig 10855 bp, 10 predicted proteins | sample Lox_Sample_13_FD_206722 | JGI IMG/M metagenome (GOLD analysis project Ga0335070, IMG submission 206722) | Soil microbial communities from Loxahatchee National Wildlife Refuge, Florida, United States - Lox_Sample_1.3 | ecosystem: Environmental > Terrestrial > Soil > Wetlands | place: USA...
GGCCGCTTCGTCCGCCACGAGGTCGTCAACACCGGCGCGACCCAGATGAAGATGATGTGGATCATCTTCCCGCCCGGCCTCGAATGCTGGTTCGAGGCGATCGGCAAGCCGCGCAAGCCCGGCGAGGCGCCGCCCGCGCCGTTCCAGCGCCCGGCCGATGTCGGCGACATGCAAGAGAAGCTGTGGTTCGTGCGGGATGGCGCGCCGCGGTCGGAGTGACGCCCGACCGCCCTCACCCTTCCCCTCTCCCGCCGCGCGGGAGAGGGTGACGCGCGAAGCGCGGCGGGTGAGGGCTACTCCGGCAGCTCGTACTCCGCCATCAGGCCGTCGACGATGCCATGCAGCTCGTCCCAGGGTGCGGTGACGTAGTTGTAGTTGCGCACGACGAAGGCCGGGCCGACGTAGAACTTCTCGTATTGCTGATGGCGGCCGGCGAATTCCGAGCCGAGCAGGTCCCAGGCGACGCGGAACAGCTTCATGCGGTCGGTCGCGCTCTGGGTCAGCGTCGACCAGTATTCCTCGAACACCGCCTTGAGCTCGGGGTCGCGCGTCACATTCGCCGAGGCCGGCATCTGGAACACGCCGCCGCCACAGAGCGTGCGGATCTGGTCGCAGATCTCCGGATGCGTCTCGAGCGCGTAGTTGACCGCGGCATAGACATAGCGGCGATTGACCTGGACATAGCCGTTGTCGAGCGTTTCGTGCGCCTGCTGCTGGCCGGCGATCATCGCGGCGTAGGTCGCCTCCATCGCGGCGAGCCGCCCGAGCGTCTCGCGCACCGCCGGAATGTCGCGCGCGCCGTTCGACTGGGTGATGCGGCCGGCGAGGCCGACGAGCAGGCGCAGCTTGGCCCAGAAGCGGACGTTGCTCTGGTGATTGCTCATCGCGTGCGCCGGCGTGCGGATGTAGATGTTGCGCGACAAGTCCGGGTTGTCGTGCACGAAGACGCGCTCCCACGGCACCTTCACGTCCTTGAACACGACCATGCTGTCGGTCTCGTCGAAGCACCAGGAGAGCGGGCTGTCGAAGCGGTTCTTGGCTTCGCGCTCGAAGGGTTTCCTCGACCACAGCGACAGGCCGGGCGTCGCGACCGGCAGCACGCAGGTGATCGACTCCTTCACCTGGCTCGGTGCCAGCGGCAGGATGTTGCCGATCATCACCTCGTTGGCGAAGACCGCGCCGGTCGCCAGCATCTTCATGCCGTTGAGCGTGACGCCCGCATCGTCCTCGGCGGTGACGCGCAGGGTCGGCGGCTTCCGGTCCTGGCTCTCGTAGAGCTCGGGGCTGCGCGCGCCCTGCGGCGGCAGGATGGCGTAGCAGGTGTAGAGGTCCTCGCGCCGCAGCTTCTCGTAGTAATTCACCACGTTGGCGCCGAAACCCTGGCCGCCCTCGTCGAACACCTCCGGCCGCATGGCGAGGCCGGTGATGCTGCTCGCCACGTGGTCGGGCGAGCGGCCGAGCAGGCCGTGGCTGAATTCGGCGATCAGCCGGTGGGCGCGCGTGCGCCTGAGCAGATCGTCGCGCGTGCGCGGCATGAGCGTGTAGAGGCTGTAGCGCTCGCCGCCCTCCTCGTAGCTGAGCGCGTCGCGGTGCTTGGGGTCGGCCTTGAGGTCGAACATCGCGGCGTACATGTGCGCGGCGTTGCGGAACGCTGGATGCGTCGTCACGTCGCGGATCAGCTCGTCGCCGACATAGACGGCGCGGTCGTCGCGGATGCTGTCGAGATATTGCTGGCCGGTCCTGAGCATGGCGGGTTCCCTCGTCTCCTGCCGCGAGCCTATCAGAGGCCCGGCGGCCTTGCGAGGCGCCGCCTGTGCTCCAATAACACTTTCGGATAGGTCGAACCGGCCAGCGGACCGCCCTACTCTCTCTCGAAACCACCCGCCCCTTTCGACCTTCCCCTGTCGAGGAGACTCGCCATGCGCCTGCCTCTCATCGCTCCCGCCGACCTCAGCCCCGAACAGCGTCCCGTCTACGACCACATGCGCACGGGCATCGAGAAGAACTTCCAGGGCTTCAAGACCATCGCCGAGAACGGCGCGCTCATGGGCCCGTGGAACCCGTGGCTGCGCGAGCCGAAATTCGGCAAGCCGATCTGGGACCTGACCCTGGCGCTCTCGGTCGCGCCGTCGCTGCCGCGGCCGGTGCGCGAGGTGGCGATCCTGGTCACCGGCGCGAAATTCCGCTCGGCCTACGAGCTCTACGCCCATGTCATCGCCGGCGAGAAGCGCGGCCTCTCCGACGACAAGCTCGCCACCATCGTCGCCGGCCAGCGCCCGGTCGACCTGACGCGCGAGGAGTCGGTCGCCTACGACGTCGCCTCCGCCCTGGTCGGCTACGGCCCGCTGCCCGAGCTGAGCTATCGCCAAGCCGTAAAGACCTTCGGCGAGCACGGCGCCGCCGAGCTGATCTATCTCGTCGGCCTCTATTGCCTGGTGTCGGTGACGCTCAACGGCTTCAACGTGCCGGTGCCGACGTCGGAAGCGGATTGAGCACCATGCCCGGGCTTGTCCCATTGCTATCCGGTTAAGGTCGTGCCGGGCGACGTCCGTGGGTTCGCGCCGTCGCCCATCCCACACAAAATCGTCATGCTCGGGCTTGTCCCGAGCATCCACGACTTCTTTGGTGGTGACGAGACTGAGTGCAAGCAGAAAAAGGCGTGGATGGTCGGCACAAGGCCGACCATGACGACCGTGTTTGGCGTTAGCGGTACTGCGATCCCATCAGCGATGTGATCCGCGCGACCTTAGTCGGATAATGGTGGTCGGTTCGTGGGTGGCGGTCGGCGCCGGGCGTGCGTCTCAGATCGCGTCCACCGTCGGCATGTCGTAGAGCCCGGCCTGCGCCGCGCGCATCCGGATCAGGCCGAGGACGGCGCGGCAGTAGGGCATGTGGTGGCCGACCAGCTTGCCGATCTCGACTGGGGCGGTGAGCAGCGCGTCGATCTCGAGCTTGCGGCCCTTCTCCATGTCCTGGAGCGTCGACGGCTTGAAGGGCCCGAGCTGACGCGTCACCGCGCAGCGCTCGAGCGGCGTCATCTTGATCGTAATCCCGAGCTTGGCCGCGACCTCGGCCATCTCCTCCATCATGCGGATGCACAGCTCCTGGGTGAGCGGGTCCTCGTTGACCACGTCGCCGCGCGCCAAGGTCAGCGCCGCGATCGGGTTGATGCTCATATTGCCCCAGAGCTTGATCACGATCTCCTTCTGGATCGGCGTGTCGAGGACGGTCTCGAAGCTGCTTCTGCCGAAGGCGGCGGCGATCTCCTCGAGCCGCGGCGCCTTGGCCTCGCCCGAGGCGCCGAAGATCAACTTCAGGCCCATGTTGTGCTTAATCGTTCCGGGCTTCGGCACCGAGGCCGAGAGATGCGTGACGACGCCGACCACGCGCTCGGGCGGCAGATGGCGCTCGAGATAGCCGTCGGGATCGAGGCTCATCAGGCGGCACCCCGCGAACTTGCCGCCGAAGGCGTGGAAGAACCACCAGGGAATGCCGTTCATCGCCGAGAGGATCGCGGTGTCGGGCCCGATGAGCGGCGCGACCTGCGCCGCGATGTCGCGCAGCGCGTGTGCTTTGACCGTGACGATCACGCAATCCTGGGGTCCGAGCGTGCGCGGATCGTCGGTCGCGCGCAACTTCCGCCTCACCGTGCGGTCGCGCAGCTCGACGGTCAGGCCGTCGGATTTGAGCGCCTCGAGATGCGCGCCGCGGGCGACCAGGCTGACCTCGTGGCCGCCCTCGGCCAGGAGGCCGCCCATCAGCCCGCCGACCGCGCCGGCGCCGTAGACGCAGAACCGCATGATCGCTCGGTCAGCGGCGCGGGGTCACGACCGGTAGGACGGGTCGCGCGCGTCCATCAAACGCTGCATCGCCGCGAACACGTCCTCGTGGCAGCTATGGCCCGGCGTGAAGTTCTGGGCGACGGCGGTCGCCTGGCGCGCCGCTTCCTCGGTCACCGGGATGGTGTCGCCGCGCATCGCCTCGGTCATCACCTGGATGTCGCAGGCGCGCTGCAAGGTCCAGAGCCGCACGAACGCCTCGGCGACGCTCTCGCCCCAGGCGAGCAGGCCATGATTGCGCAGGATCACGCAGCGCTTGTCGCCGATGTTGGCGAGCATCCGCTCCTTCTCGTCGGGCACCACGGTGATGCCCTCGAAGTCGTGATAGGCGACCTGGTCGAGCAGCTGCGCCGAGTAGAAATTGGTCATCGACAGGCCTTCGCGCTTGCACGCGACGGCGAGGCCGGTCGTGGTGTGGGTGTGCATGACGCAGTGCGCGTTCTCGACCGCGCCGTGGATCGCGCTGTGGATGGTGTAGCCGGCCGGGTTGATCGGCCAGTTCGACTTGCCGATGACGTTGCCGTCGAGGTCGATCTTGACCAGGTTCGACGCCGTCACCTCGCGATAGAGCAGGCCGAAGGGGTTGATCAGGAAATGGCGCTCCGGCCCCGGCACGCGCAGGGTGATGTGGTTGAAGATCAGCTCGTACCAGCCGAAATAGTCGAACAGGCGATAGCACGCCGCGAGCTGGACGCGCGCCTGCCATTCCTCGGGGCTCATGTCCGCCGGACGGGGATATTTGGCGTCTTTGATGTTGGCGGTTGCGACTGACATTCCCTAGTCCCTTTCCCGTTGATCCAGACCGGCGACCGAAGGGCTGCCCGTCCTCTCTAAGATAGCGCGGCGCGCAGATCGGCCAGCTTCACCGGCTTGGCCATGGTCGTGATCTTTTGCAGACCCTTGGCATTGCCGAGCGACTTGGCGAGGCGCGTATAGAGCGGCGATTTGCCGCTGACCACGATGATCTTAGCCTTGCACTCGACCTCGGCAAGCCATTCGAGCAGGTCGATGCCCTCGACGTCGGGCAGCACCATGTCGACGATGATCACCGTCGGCTCGGAATCGTAATAGGCGTCCAGGAAATCCTGCCATCGTGTCGTGACGGCAACGTCATAGCCCAGCCCCGCCGCGACCTCGCGCACGTATTCGCCGAAATCAGGCTCGTCGTCGATGACAACCAGGCGTTTGTCGGCCATGCCCATCCCTCATCAGGCCCGATCCTGTCGACTCAATCTATCCTGTTCCGTACCGGCTGTGCCAGTGCATCGCCTGCAACCGGGCCGTGCCGTCGCCCGGCAGCTCATATTTCGAGGAAAATTCTTATAAATCAAGCCACTGTCCGCGCGGGGCGGCCGTCGGCTCAGTCGGCCCAGGGCAGCGGCGCCTCGTTCAGGCCCCAGTAGAGGCTCTTCTGGCGCATATAGCGCTGGATGCCGAGTCGGCCCTTCTCGCGGCCGAGGCCGCTCTCCTTCATGCCGCCGAACGGCGTCGAGATGCTGAAGAATTTATAGGTGTTGATCCAGACCGTGCCGGCCTGGATGCGGCGCGCCACGCGCAGCGCGCGCCGGTAGCTCTCGGTCCAGAGACCACAGGCGAGGCCGTAGACGCTGTCGTTGGCCTGGGCGACCAGCTCGTCCTCGTCGCGGAACGGCAGGACGCACAGGACGGGCCCGAAGATCTCCTCCTGGCAGATGCGCGCGGTGTTGGCGAGACCGGCGAGGATGGTCGGTTCGAAGAAGAAGCCGCGGTCGAAGGTCGGACCGGTCGGCCGCGCGCCGCCGCACAGCACCTCGCCGCCCTCGCGCCGGCCGAGCTCGACATAAGACGCGATCTTGTCGCGGTGCTCGGCCGAGATCTGCGGCCCCATCTGGGTCGCGGGGTCGAGCGGCGCGCCGAGCCGCAGCTTCTTGGTGCGCGCGACGAGACGCTGGACAAACTCGTTGTGGATGCGCTCCTCGACGAAGAGGCGCGAGCCGGCGATGCAGCTCTGGCCCTGGGAACTGAAGATGCCGAACAGCACGCCGTTGATGGCGTGGTCCATGTCGGCGTCGGCGAAGACGATGTTGGGCGACTTGCCGCCGAGCTCGAGCGAGGTCGGCATGAGCTTGTCGGCCGCCATGTGCGCGATGGCGCGGCCGGTCGCCGTGCCGCCGGTGAAGCTGACGAAGCCCACGTCCTTGTGCGCGACCAGCGCCGCGCCGACGTCCGAGCCCTTGCCGGGCAGCACGCTGATCGCGCCCTTGGGCACGCCGGCCTCTTCGCAGATGCGCCCGAGGGCGAGGGCGAGCAGCGGCGTCGCCTCGGCCGGCTTGACCATGACGGCGTTGCCGGCGGCCAGCGCCGGCGCGATCTTCTGCGCCTCGCTGGCGATCGGCGAGTTCCACGGCGTGATCGCGGCGACCACGCCGATCGGCTCGTAGACGCTCATGGTCAGATAGGGCCCGCGCGAGGGCGTGATCTCGCCCTCCATGGTCTCGCACGCCGCGGCGTAGTACTTGAACGTGCCGGCCGCGCTCGCCACCAGCGCGCGCGTCTCGTGGATCGGCTTGCCGTTGTCGCGCAGCTGCAGCACGGCCAGCTCCTCGGCGCGCGCCGAGATGCCGGCGCTGATGCGCAGGAGGATGTCGGCGCGCTGGTGCGGCTTGAGGTCGCGCCAGGCCGGATCGTCGACCGCCCTGACGCCGGCCGCGACCGCCTCGTCGACGTCGGCGCGGCTCGCCGTCGCGATTTCGGCGTTGACGCTCTGGTCCGCGGGATTGATCGAAGGCACGACGGGCCCCCGCCCCTGCCGCCACTCGCCGCCGATCAGGATGGGCTCGGCCATGGCGCCGCTCAGATCTCGACGGCGGAAGCGCGGTTGCGCAACGTCCGCAGCACGCTGAGCGCCGCCAAGGTCGAGGTCTTGGGGTTGGCGGCGAGCGGCTTGCCGATGATCTCGATGGAGAAGGTGCCGAAGGCGCCGCCGGCCTCGATGCGATGGACGTTGCCCGGCGCGGCGGGATCGGCCATCAGCGTCACCTCGGTGCGCGCGAATCCGAGACCGGCCAAGGCGATCGTCGCCGCGACATTGGCGTTCTGCGGATAGAGCCGGGCGGCATCGTCGGCCGGGCCCTTGTAGTGCACCGCCGGCTCCTTCAGGCCCGCGAGGTCGAGCTTCTGCTCGGCCGGCGTGCCGCGCCAGGCCGAGGGCGGCTTGCGCGAGATGTAGCGCACATAGTCGAGGCCGCCCTGGCGCGCGGCGGCGATGCCGTCGACGCCGGCGATGGCGCCGGCCGCGAGCAGCATCTTGGCGCGACCGCGCTCCGCCGCGAGCCTGAGGCGCTGATAGAGCGCCTGGTCGGAAAGCGCGCCGACCGAGACGACGAGCAGGTCGATGCCGCGCTCGAGTGCCGCCGCGCCGTGCTCGCCCAAACCGGCATGGCCGGCGCATTCGACGACGATGTCGGGCCGGGGCGACAGCGCATCGGCCAGCAAGGGGACGACGGCGATGCGCTCGGGGATGTGCGGGCGCAGTGCCGGGATGGCAGCGGCGCGCTCGACGATCGCCGTGATGCGCGACGGCTCGTCGGGCGCGAGATGGTCGACGACGTGGCGGCCGATGCCGCCGCCGCCGATCAGGACGACGTTCACGGCTTCGCTCCCGCGCGCACCGGCGGCCCGCCGAACTTGACGGCGAAGGGACCGATCGCCGTCATGTCGATCTCGATCATGGCCGGGCCCTTGGCGGCAAGCGAGGCGGCGAAGGCGTCGGGGAACTCGTTGAGGCTGCCGACGCGCCGGAAGTGCCAGCCCATGGTGCGGGCGAGATCGCCGAAATCGGGCGTGTGCAGATCGACGAAATAGTGGCGGCCGCCGAACTTGGCGTCCTGGATGTTGCGGATCACGCCATAGCCGCGGTCGTTCATGACCAGCATGACCAGATCGGCCTTCTCCTGCACCGCGGTCGCGAGCTCGCCGAGCGCGACGTAGAGCCCGCCGTCGCCGACCAGCGCCACGGTCTTGCGGCCCGGCGCGCCGAGCGCCGCGCCGATCGCCATCGGCATGCCCTGGCCGATGCCGCCGCCCAACGCGTAGATGCCGACGCTCTCCGGCGTCATGGTGAGCAGGCGGTTGCCCCAGGTGCTGTTCGACACGGTGATGTCGCGCACCCAGGTGAAGCTGCGCGGCAGCGCCTCGGCGACCTGGTCGACGAGCCTGGCATAGGGCCCGAGGGTGTTGTGCAGCCCGGCCTCGGCCTTGGCGCGCGCCGCCTTCACGTCGCCGGCCCACGCCGGATCGACCTTGAGTTTGGTCGCAAGGCGGTCGGCGAGCGCGGCGAGCGCCAGCGCGGAATCGCCGGCGACGAAACGGTCGACCGCATAGGCTCGGCCTTCGGCCGAGGCGTCGGCGTCGATCTGATAGAGCGGGCGCGGCAGCTTGAGCTGATAGCGCAGGGTCTCGTTGCCGCGCAGGCGCGAGCCCGCGACCAGCATCGCATCCGACGTGCCGTAGAGCGCCTCGACTGAGGGCGACCCGCCGAACGAGCCGAGGCTCATGGGATGGTCCTCGGGCAGCGCGCCGCGCGCGTGCACCGTCGTTACGACGCCGAAGCCGAGCCCGGCCAGGCGTGCGATCTCCTTGTGCGCGTGGAGCGCGCCGCCGCCGGCCCACAGCAGCGGCCGCCGCGCCTTGGCGAGGCGCGCCGCGAGATCGTCCAGCGCCGCCGTGTCAGGCACGGGCGCCGTGACCGCGAGCGGTGCGAGATCCGCCGGCCAAGCCATCGCAGCTTCCTGCACGTCGATCGGGATCTCGACGCTCACGGGGCCGGTCGGCGCGGTCAGCGCCGTGCGCACCGCCTCCTTGAGCGTGCCGAGCAGCGTCTCGGGCGACCACACCCGATAGGCCGATTTCGAGATCGCGCGCAGCATGCCGAGCTGGTCGATGGCCTCGTGGATGTAAGCGCGGTTGCGGTCGAGATGCGCCAGCTCGATCTGGCCGGTCAGGTGCAGCAGGGGCGTGCCCGCGGTCTGCGCCTCGACCATGGCTCCCGCCGCGTTGCCCGCCGCCGTGCCCGTGCTGGTCACGACGACGCCCAGCCCCTTGCGCACGCGCGCATAGGCATCGGCCATGTTGCAGCCGCCCGCCTCGCCGCGGCTCGGCACGAAGCGGATCTTGCCGCGCCGGCCGATGGCGTCGAGGATCGGCATGTTGTGGATGCTGATGACGCCGAACACCGTGTCGACGCCGCAGCGCTCGAGGAACGCGGCGACGACGTCGCCCGCTGTCGTGGTCGTACCCACCTTGTCCCCCTCAGGCATAGCGTGACACTCCTCCCGCCACGTCGAGCGACGCGCCGGTGATGTAGCTGGCGGCCGGCGAGGCCAGGAAGGTCACGGCGGCGGCCGCCTCCTCGGGATTGCCGAAGCGGCCGAGCGGAATGTGGCGCGCCCGCGCCTGCTCGCGCAGCCACTCGTCGCGCGACTGGCCGGGCTTGGCCTGGGCGGCGTAGCGCCGCTCCCACTGGCCCGAAACGACCACGCCGAGCAGGATCGAGTTGACGCGGATGCCCTTGGGGGCCAGCTCGACGCTCAGCGACTTGATTAGGTTCAAGACGCCGGCGCGCGCCGCTGCGGTGCACACCATGTGCGGCTCGGGCTGGCGCGCGAGCAGCGAGCTGACATGGACGATGGCGGCGGCGTCCGACTTCTCGAGCGCGCCGATGAAGGCCCGCGTCGGATGGATCAGGCTGAAGAACTTGAGGCGCAGCTCGGCCTCCCAATCCTCGTCGGCGGTGTCGGCGAAGGTGCTGACGCGCGCCTGGCCGGCGTTGTTGATCAGGATGTCCGTCTGTCCGAACGTGCCGAGCACGGCGTCGCGGAAGGCCGCGACCTGCGCCTTGTCGAGCACGTCGCAGGGCGCGGCGAACACCGCGTCGCGATGGTCCTTGGCGAGCTTCGCCGCCGCCGATTCCAGCCGCTCCTTGCCGCGCGCGCAGATCGCGACTTTCGCGCCGTCGGCGAGCAGCCGCGCGGCCGTCGCCAGGCCGATGCCCGACGAGCCGCCGGTGACGACGGCGACCCGCCCCTTGAGACCGAGATCCATGGCGTCAGCCCTGATAGCCGGGGTCGGGCACGCCGGCCATGGCCGCGCGAATCTCGGGCGAGGGCGGGCCGGCCGTGCCCCAGCGGTCCATCAGATGCGGCACGCGCTTCCAGATCTGCGGCTCGTGGGTCGCGTCGTCGACGGTCTGCACCTCGGTCGTGTACTCGATGACGAAGCCGCTCGGATCGACGAAATAGGCGAAGACGTTGTTGCCCGGGCCGTGGCGGCCGACGCCCCAGCGCACCGGGCAGTTGGCGGCCTTCAGCCGGCCGATGCCGCGCATCTCGGCGTCGATGCTCGGCATCTCGAAGGCAATGTGGTTGACCGAGGCGAAATCGGCGCGGTTGAACGAGATGCTGTGGTGGTCGGTGTTGCAGCGGATAAACACCATCTGGTTCTCCGACCAGTCGCTGACCTTGAAGCCGAGCACGTCCTCGTAGAACCTGAGGCTCTTCTCGAGCTGCGCCGCGTTGAGCACGACATGGGTGATCTTGCGCGGCTTGTCGGACGCGTCCTCGGCGTCGGGATAGAGCTCGACCGCGGCCGAGACGCGCAGGCGCCGGTTCTCCGGATCGGCCAGCTCGAAGCCCATGCCGCCGCCGGGCGTGTCGAGCGCGCCGAGCGGCGCGACGATGCGCGCGCCCGCGGCCTTCGCGTGCTCGTAGAGCGCCTTGAGGCTGTCGATGTCCTGCGCCGCGAAGTGCAGATAGGCGATGCCCTTGCGGTCGCTCTCGTGCAGCGACAGCACGTGGTGCTCGGGGCCGCTGGCGCGCAGATAAACGGCACCCGGCTCGCGCGCCACCTCGCGCAGGCCCCAACTGTCGACGTAGAACCCGGCCGCCTCCGTCGCCTTCGGCGCGGCCAGCGCGATGCCGCGCAGGCGGCTGACCCTTGCCTTCGACATCAGACTGTCTCCCTTGCTTCGACGGCGACCG